>Ga0153948_1001635_pt1 | contig 11224 bp, 14 predicted proteins | sample TSNJ032MetaG_FD_104696 | JGI IMG/M metagenome (GOLD analysis project Ga0153948, IMG submission 104696) | Attine ant fungus gardens microbial communities from New Jersey, USA - TSNJ032 MetaG | ecosystem: Host-associated > Fungi > Mycelium > Unclassified | place: USA: New Jersey, Wharton State...
GAGAGGCAGCGGCACGTGGGATCGAACCAGTGAAGGTTGTGGACATCAGTTCCCGCCCAAGTATCGGGATCATCGGTTGGGATGAACTTGGCCCAGTCTGGGCAGGAAACTTGTATCTGGTCAAGGAAATGGGCGCATCCGTGGACCGTGCTGAGTTGCGCGACCTAGAGGAGAAGGCACAGACCGTTATCTATCTGGGACGGGGATCGACCGTCCTGGGTGCCGTCAGCGTGGCCGATGAGGCAAGGGCAAGCTCCGCGCCGGCACTCGCCGCTCTGCGCGCCAGCGGCGTCAGCCGCATTGTCATGATGACCGGTGACCGCCGCCCGGTGGCACTGCGGATCGGTGCGGAGCTCGGGCTCGATCCGGATGAGATTCATGCCGAAATGCTCCCGCAGGACAAGGTACGCCACGTTAGCGACCTGACGGAACGAGGCAAGGTCGCCTTCGTGGGTGACGGCGTGAATGATGCAGCAGCACTTGCCCGCGCCGATGTCGGTGTCGCGATGGGCGCCGCCGGTTCGGATGTTGCCCTCCAGGCGGCTGACGTGGCTTTGCTGTCGGAAGACATGAAGAAACTGGCCGATGCCCATCGGCTCGCCCGTCGTACCGCCGCTATCATTCGGCAGAATCTCACTGTCGCACTCGGCGCCATGCTCGTGCTGGTTACGGGCGGGCTGTTTTTCGACCTGCCGCTGCCGCTGGCGGTCGTGGGGCATGAAGGAGGAACCGTGCTGGTCGTCCTGAACGGCCTGCGTCTTCTGTCTGACCGAATCCGACGCAACGTGAACGAAGCAACTTCGGCTCATCGCGGATTGGCGCTTGCGAGCGCAGAGACGTGTTCTGCGAAAGCATCAGCGTCCGACAGCTTGGCATGCTGCGATACTTGTCCCCTGGAAAAGCCGGGGCTGATCAAAACGATTCAACGTGGTTCATGTTTGAGGTTAAAACAATGAGTAGATTCGCGATCGCTTCTCTAGTTGGCATTTTTGCAGCTTTGCCTTTCCCAACTCACGCCCAAGCTGCCGGCAAGCCCCAGGAGAGCAGCACCATTGTCAATGGCCTGGATTTTGGTCCATTGGCAAAACTGATTGGTACGTGGAAAACGGTAGAGCCGGGCGGCACCGACGTAGCCCCAGGCCAAAACGGATCCGCTGTAGGTAAGGGCGGCTCAGCTGTAGAGCCTTATTACGAAGTTTATACGTTTGAACCAGCCGCTGATGCCACAAATGCAAGCGACCAATATTTGGCTGCCATGTCCTACAAACAGGAGGTCTTTCGGGTCAAAGATAACGTTAAGTTTCATGATCAGAGAGGGTATTTAACATACGATAAGAAAAACGACACCGTGTACAATACATTTTGTATTCCGCGAGCGGTTTGCGTCGTGGCTGAAGGACCGGCCGGAGACGTGATGACACTGGAAACGAAGGATCGGGGGATTGCTGAGTCAGACTATATGTCGAAAAATGATAAGACATTAAAGTTCTCTTTCGACATAGACCTCTCCGGAGATAAGCTTCAGTATACGCAGATTACAAGCTTACATGTGTATGGGCAGCCTTTTGAGCATGTGGATTCGAGCACACTCGAAAAGGTTAAATAGAGCGCGCTCGTGCTTGAACCTCCCCGCAGTGGCAACAAATAGCATCGGCAGGAAATCTCGGGGGCCAGCAGGGCAGTGCGGACATCATTTGCTCCTCCTATGATGATTGTCCAGAGACAATTGAATTTTCTGTGGTTTTTTCCGGGATTTTGAAGGCTGGAAAGTCTTCGAACACCCAGCCGTTCCTGAGCGTGCCGTAGATGATGGTCAGCAGCTTGCGCGCCGTTGCGATGATCGCCTTTCCGGCACCGCGCCGATCTTTGACCCTTCGGTAGAAGCTATTAAGATAGCCTGAATAACGGATGGCAATCAGCGTGCATTGAACCAGCGTCGTGCGCATCAGCTTGTTGCCGCGTTTGGTGATCCTGCCCAGGTTGTCCGTGTCGTTGGACTGACTGACCTTCGGTACAATGCCCAGATAGGCGGCCAGCTTGTCGGCGCTGTTGAATTCGTTGATATTACCGATGCCCGACAAGTGTACGGCGGCCGAGCGTGGACCGATACCCTTGATGGAGGTCAGCCCGTCATAACCGTCAAAATCCTGCGCCGCTTTCTCGATTTCAGCGTCAAGTTCTGAAAGCATCGCCGTCAGGCTCAGCGCCTGATCGTGCAAGGCGCGCAACTCCACCTGCTCAAGCTGTGAGAACCGGTCGATGTCCAGCGCAATAAGTCTGCGCTTGCTCGAAAGGCCTTCCTTCTTCAGTTTCAGGCCATGACGCACATGCAGCGCATGGATCTTGTTCAAAAGCCGTGTGCGGCTCTTAACCAGAACATCCCGCGTGTGGGTCAGCGAGGCCAGTGCACGCGCGTCGTTCCTGTCCGTTTTCTTCACCGACTTGCGGATCATCTGGGACCGCATGGTATTGACCACAATCACCCGTCTGACGAAGGGGCGACTTTGCTGCAAAACCGTGCACTGTTGCCCGTTGCCTCAACCGCAACTTCATCATCACCGTCAAGGCTCAGGCAAAACCGGTCCAGATCGCTCAAGGCAAGCTGACAGGTTTCAATTTGCTCCTCCTTGTCGCCTCCAAAAAGCCGACAGGCGGTCAAACTGTTCGTATGAAGGTCGACACCGATGAAAGCCATTGCTAAATTCCTCTCGTTGGCGGGAGGCGGAACCCGCAAGGGCGTGAATGGCCAAGCCAAACTCCAATACGAGGTCACCGGCCAAACCGGGCCTCAAGATGGTCGTTCGGCAGCAGGCGAAGACTAATCTCCTAAACAGGGTCAAACGCCCTAGATAACGATCCAGCCTGAAACCTATCCGCCTCTCCCAACAATATAGAAATCATCGAGCGCTTGCGCCGCTCACAAAGCATTCATGCCATCTCAAAACGAATCTTGCCTCGAAGCCGTCCTCTCTGCCGCTCGCCGGGGAAATCAGTTCGAGCTGGCCGTTCACGCCCGCCGCGATGGTCTTTGCGATGGCCAGACCGAGACCGGCCCCGCGCACCAGAGCCTGACCGCGCTCAAAGGGTTCGCTCAGTTGGGCAAGTATTTCTGAAGGCACGGTCACGCCAGCGTTGATGACGCGCAAAACCCCTTCGGCGGACAATGATACGTCGATCGGCATGTCCTGTGCGCCGTGTTTGAGCGCATTCTCGATCAGGTTTCGCGCCAGGATGGCAAAGGCATCGGCGTCGATGCGCGCAAGCACTTGCCCATCCGGCAGGGTCAATTGAATGCGACCGGCGGCACCGGCTGTTCCGCCGAGTTCACTCACGACCATGCGAAGAACAGCGGCGATATTGACCGGTGCTTCCGCCAGAATGCGTCCCCCTTCGGCTCTCGCCAATTGCATCAGTTTTTCTGTCAGCCGAGAGAGGCGCCGTAAGGCTGTCTGCATATCCTTGGCGCGTTCGCGTGTGGCTTCGTCCGGCGCCTCTATGATCATCCTCTGCGCCTGTGCAAGGGCGGCAGCGACCGGTGTTCGCAGCTCATGCGCCGATTTTGCGGCAAGACTGCGCTCCGCCTCCAATGCCCGCTTCAGTCGATCGAGGAGCCGGTTTACCGCCCTGGCAACAGTGCCGATCTCCATGGGCAGGCTATCGGCGCCAACAGGCGTCAGATCCCCGCTACCCCGCACCTCGATCTGGTCGCGGAAACTTCGGACCGGCCTCATGGACAATCGGACGATCAGCCAGACGCCGATCAGTCCGACGGGAATGATCGCACCGAGAGGCAAGGCGAGTGCGAGCAGGGCATGCTCGGCCGTGCTGCGACGACGCGACAAAGGTTCAGCGACAGTGATGGTGAGGCTGCCCTGCAGCGTCGCGTCGGAATAGAGACGGTGAGTTGGGGTGTTGGCAAAGCCCATCCCTGCATAGGGCGGAAACACCGACAGATCAGCACTGTGCGAACGCATCAGCACCTTACCTGTCGCGTCGCGCACCACATAGGTGAAATACTCGTCATGCTGGCGCAACGTCGCCACCCGCTGCTCGGTGTCGCCGGCCTCGCGACTGAGTATTTCAAGGGCTGCAACAGGCAGAATACGTTGCGCTGTCTCCTCGAGCGCGCTGTCGAACGCTTCGTTCAATTCGTGATGCAGGACTTGCGCGGCGACAATCGAAGCGATAGCCCACAGTGCCATCATACCCAGCCCAAGCCAGAGAGAAAGCCGCCACTGCAGGCTCTTTGGCCGGATCATGCTGTACCGCCCAGCCGGTATCCGATGCCGCGAACCGTATCGATGATCGAATGCCCAAGCTTTTTGCGCAGGCGGCTGACATGGACCTCGATCGTGTTGCTTTCAACTTCAGCGCCAAAGGCATAGAGCCGGTCTTCGAGCTGAGACTTGGTCATTGCAAGAGCCGGCCGCTGAAGGAAACCCTCGAAGAGCGCCCACTCGCGAGCTGTCAGCTCAACAATTCGGCCACTGCGCTTCACTGTCTTTGCGGCCAGATCGATCTGCAACTCACCCATCTCAACCAGCGGGTTGGGATTGCCGCTGTAACGCCGCGCAACGGCGTTCAGTCTAGATGACAATTCTGCAAGATCAAACGGCTTGATCATGTAGTCGTCCGCACCGGCATCGAGGCCTTCGATGCGATTGGAAATCTGATCCAGCGCCGTCACGATAATGACCGGCGTGACGCTGCCTTGCGCTCTCAGCTTTTTTAGAAAATCCACCCCTCGTCCATCCGGCAGCATCAGATCGAGCAAGATGAGGTCGTAAACCGCGCTATCAAGATGCTCGTGTGCGCCATCAAGCCGGGTAACCCAATCGACCGAATGATTGGCGGCGATATGATCGCGAACGGCTTTACCGAGGATCGTATCGTCCTCAATCAACAAAACGCGCATAAGCCGTTGACCTCTCTGTCTCCTGCCTGGCTACGATCCGAAGCTGTCAGATTGCTGAAGGAACACCCGATGCTGCTTCAGCAGTTTGTCAGAATAGGCTGCCATATTGGCGATCAGAACGCATTGATCGGAAACAATCAAATGATGAAGCACATAGCGTTGACAATGGTCATTCTGGCTTTCGCCGGAGGCAGCCTCGCGAAGGCTGGCGACGACTGCAGCGTTTCGATGGACCAGTGGCAGCCGCGCGAGGCTGTGCAGGCGATGGCCGCCGGACGAGGCTGGACTGTCACGCGGATCAGGATCGACGACGGTTGTTACGAGATCCGGGGCACCGATGAGACCGGTCGGGCTTTCAAAGCCAAGATCAATCCAGCAACGCTTGCAATCGTCAAGTTCCGGCACAGGGATCGCGATGGCGATCATCATGGATCAAGACACGACCGAGATGGAAAGATGGAAACCGGCGCCACTGGCAACATGCCCCCCAACGCACTTTTTGAGACGAAGTCCCAACCAAAAGCTGTCATGAAATAAGCAACCGCCGCGCTGTCTTTCCAGCAAGCGGCGCTTCTGAGGAAACGTCAATATGCCGCATAAAACTACCCGCTATTCAAAAAGCATGGTCATCATTCACTGGCTGACCGCTCTTCTTATCCTCGGCGCCTGGCTAACCTCGACGGGCGGGCGTCACATGGCTGAAAATCCGCCTTTGCTGCATTTTTCGCTCGGGCTTGCAGTGCTCGTGCTTGTTCTTCCCCGTCTTCTCCTGAGGCTTGCCGGAGGTGTGCCGAATGAGAGCCCGACGAGCGGATGGCTTGCGATCGCGGCCAGGGTTGGCCATCTGGTTCTCTATGCTTTCCTGATCGCCTTGCCGCTGAGCGGCTGGTATGCTGCCTCGCGGCTTGGCGTTCCCGTCTCGTTTTTCGGCATCCCGATCCCGGCTATTGCCGGACGTGTGCAAGGTGCACCGGGGCTGATTGCCAATCTTCATGAAAATGCCGGCACCATCATCCTCTATCTCGCCGGTCTTCATGCCGTGATGGCGATCTGGCATCAATTCGTCCTGCACGACGGTACGCTGCAGCGCATGTCACTGCGCTGATGGAGGTCACGAGACCGCTGTTGGTCTCGCAATGCAACTCCAGCGGAAGCCGTTGAACATATCGCAGCTTAACGACGCTACGAAATGTGGCGACGTTCTTGTGCGGCGGATCAGATCGCTGGTCCGCCGCCTTCTTTATTTGACTGATCGCGATAGTCGCCGCTGCCTTCCTGACGAAATGCTGAAGCAAAAACAGCGTCAGCGTCAGGAGACGCTCAGGTCGTCTTGCGAAGGTGGCTGGACGGAGCGGCTCAATCGTCGAACCGAACCCGCTCTTTTCGGAAAGGCAGACTGATATGAAGTCACTTCTCGCTGCATTAGTTCTGACCACGGCGCTCACACTTCCTGGCATTGCGATGGCCCGCGCCGTAACGCTGACCACCACGCTGAACGCCTATGGCGGCAATGGCGCCTATCTCGCCTTCTATGTCACCGATGCTGAGGGCAAATACGCCGGCAGTCTTTGGATGGCCGGCGGCAAGTCCAAATATTATGAGCATCTGTCCGGATGGTATCGCGCGACAGGTGGCAATACGGCCGAGATCAACGGCATCACCGGCGCGAGTGTCGGGGCAGGCCGCAGTCTCGAGATCACGCTCGATCTCGCCGACGCCCTCTTTGATGCCGGTTATACATTGCATGTCGACGCCGCGGTGGAGGATATGCGCGACAGCCCCAATGAGGTCGTGATCCCGCTGACAACAGCCGGCGCGAAGACCCCGGTTTCCGGTCGGCGTTATATAGCGACTGTTGATTATGCTCTTTAGGCGGTGATCGGCATGCTCCGCTTTGTTCACCGCTGGCCTGGGCTTCTCGCCGCAGTTTTCCTGATCGTGCTCAGCCTGAGCGGCACAGTACTGTCAGTCTTTCCCGTCCTTGAACGCTTCTCTTCTCCGCAAGCGGAAGCTACGCTATCTGTTGCCGATCTGGCGGACCGTGTTCAGACTGCCTATCCGCAAGTGGAGCAGGTTCGACGAGCGCCCTCGGGTCGGATTACCGCCTATTGGTTCGAGGGCGGCGTGCCGCAGGCAGCAGTTGTCGATCCTGCGACCGGTCGGGGGATCGCATCCGCCGATCCGAACCCGATTGAACGCTGGTTGACCGGCCTGCACCGCTCGCTCTTCCTCAATGATGGCGGCCGCATCGCAATGGCGGCAGGAGCTGCTGCCCTGCTGGCGTTGAGCGTCTCCGGTGCCGTTCTGGCTGCGCGCAGGGCCGGAGGCTGGCGGCGCTGGTTCGCGCCGCCGCGTGGCCCGCTTACCGGACGCCTTTACGTCGAGATCGCGCGACTGACCGTCGCGGGGTTGCTGTTTTCTTCAGCTTCCGCGTTGTGGATGACGGCTTCGACCTTCGATCTTCTTCCCGACGGATCGACATCGCCTGTCTTGCAAGCGCAAGCAAGCGGTCGAGGTGGGATGTCCCTTATGACGATGGAGCCACTGCAACGGACACCGGTCACGCAATTGCGCAGCCTGTCGTTCGCCGATCCCGATGATCCGGCGGATGTCCTTACCCTCAAGACCGACAAGGGTGCGGGCTATATCGATCAGGGTACAGGCGCTCTTCTGGCCTGGAGCGATCTGACCGGGTGGCAACACCTGTCGGAAACCATCTACATGCTTCACACTGGCAGGGGAGCTTCCACTCTGGGGCTTGTCCTCGACATCATGGCGCTCGGCGTTCCGGTCATGGCCGGTACGGGGTTCGTTCTCTGGTTTGCCGGGTGGCGGTGGCGGCCTCGCATCCGCGACAATGCTTCCGCCCGGCAGGCGCAGACGATCCTTCTCGTCGGCAGCGAACCCCGCCGAAATCAATATTCCCAACATCTCGCAAGCAATGCTCGTGGAGAACGGCAAGCTGCTATTGCTGTCGGGCATGTTCCGCTCCGGGAAGACGGAACTATTGCAGGACCGTCACTGGATGATCAGCTGGAACAAGTCTTCCTGAACATGAAAGGGACACTGCGCGCTGCCGGTTCAGATTTTTCCAACGTCGCCTGGCTGACAATCTATGTCCGAGGACTTGGAGCGTCAGACCTGCCGATTATCCGGGCCGCGAGGGATCCGCATATCTACCGGCACCGCCCGCCAACAAGCGCCTTGATTGGTGTCGCGGAACTCTACGATGCCCATGTTCGTGTCGAAATCGATGCTATAGCCGTTGCCGCGTAGCTGAGCGCGTAGCGTTACCGGACCGGTCACAACAGCACAAACGCGTTTGTGTTCTTCGGTAAGGGAGGCGCGGTTGCTACTAAACACATTCATGAGCAGGAGGTCGTAACCGCCCGATTGTTACCGTGGGGAGGATGTCTTGACCCGTTCGACGATTTCTTGGTCATCGACAAAGCATTCGAGGAATTCTTGCCATTTTACGGCTGATTGGCTTGTGTCAACCAGCATCTGCCTGAGCTCATTGATGCCGTCGTCTGTCAATGCGGATGATCGCATACAGAAGGTCAGCATCCTCGTTGAGCATTTCGGCGACATAGTCTGTGGTGCAGACAAACGTGACTGTCGCCATCAGGCTGCCTTTGCATGTTCTGCTGCGCAAAGCACCCAATTCCATATGTGTGCGGCCTTTCTCTGTAGTCGCGTATGACCACTGGCCAAGATGGTTTCCGCAACGCGTGTTCCTAACATGGGAACGGCCTTCAAGGACCACTGGAATTGACGGAGTGTCACACGTCTTGGATCGATCACACCATCTGCTCTTCATTTACAAGTTTACAGCAGTAGCTCAACACGGTAGTGAATTAATCGTACTCACCATTATGGTTAATCTCCTATGCTGCGCTCGACCGCCGCGTTTATGCAGTCATGCGCAATTCATGGGCGAACCATTACGCCGGATGCTGCCAAGCTTGCTTTCGGTGCTCGAATTCTGGTCGAATAATGCCGTCTGGCGACCGGTTTTATCCGCTCTTGGCTGGATCAGGGCGAAGCTGGATGACGGATGTCGCTTTATGTCGCAACAGGAATTGCCCATGACTGCATAATCGCGACCAAGTGGCACAGTTCGGTCATCGACCGGAACGGCAGTGTGAACCGCATCAGCTATGAACCCTGTGTCCTGACACAATTGCGCGAATGCATCCGGTCAAAGGAAGTCTGGGTAGTTGGGGGTGACCGGTATCGCAATCCCGATGATGATCTACCGAAGGATTTTCGGATCGGCGTTCTTCGTACTATACCCGACTGAACCTGACCGAAAATGCCTGCGAGTTTGTAGCATCAGTTCGCGAAGAATTGGAGTACGAGATGCTGCTCCTCAACGAAACGATACCGCTAAACGAGAAGGTAAGAATTCTTTGGCGCGGCAAAAACCGGATTTCCGTCACGCCCTTCAAGCCCGTGTCTGAGCCAAACGGATTGGCCGCAATAGAATTCCGAGGTTGGTCAACGAAGGCCGATGGCGGGCCTCTTTGAGGTTTTGAAGGGAGCCGCACTCGATACCGGGTTTCTCGATGCATTCGAAACCTCGGCCTCCCGCGTCGCGTTGCCCAAGGCCACTCTGGGTCAACGGTTACTTCTTTGCCTCTATGGTTTTGGCACCAATGCCGGTCTGAAGCGAGTGGCTCGGGCTACTGCCGAATTAGCTATGAAGAGCTTTTGCATGTGCATCGCCGCTTCATTCATGCGGGGGCATTGTGGGAGGCATGTGCCCGTGTCGCCAATGCCACGCTTGCAATTCGCAATGCAGCGGTTTGGGGTGATGCGGGAACTGCTTGTGCTTCGGATTCCAAAAAATACGGTGCATGGCACCGCAACCTGATGACCGAATGGCGTGCCTGTTTTGGTGGCCGCGGAGTCGTGATTTACTGGCATGTCGAGAAGTGCGCCACATGCATTTATTCTCAACTCAAGCGGTGCTCGTCATCAGAGGTTGCATCGATGATTGAAGGCGCCCTTCGCCATTGCGCGGAAGTCATGCATCCAACCTACAAGGCATTGAGCGAACTTGGTCGCGCAGTTAAGACGATCTTTCTATGCCGCCACCTGCGTCAGGAAGCCTTCCGTCGGGAAATTCATGAAGGCCTAAACGTTGTGGAGAACTGGAACAGCGCCAACGGTTTCGTTTTCTTCGGCAAGATGGCGACCAATCGTATTTACGAGCAGGAAGTATCAGCGCTGGCGCTAAATCTCCTGCAAGCTTCACTTGTGTACGTCAACAACCGCATGTTGCAGACGATGCTTTCGGAGCCATCCTGGGAAGGCCGAATGACACCGGAAGACTATCACGGCCTTATGCCACTAATCGATGCTCACGGCGCGAATGAAATCAAGCCCCATGCCGCAACCGAATACGCAGGCGTCCGTGAGGACATCTGCCGCGATGCCCTGACGGCATCAGAGTGAAGTTGATGTCGAAGTGACCGTGGGTGATGGCAGGGTGGAGACGGTTCAAGCTTATTCAATGCGAGGGGTTGAACACAAATGACTTCGAGCCAAAAACTCTCGACGAACTGTTGGACGATGAACTGGTCTTCACCGCACCATGTGGACAGGTTCTCTCAAAGAGAGATGACCTTTCGGCTCATCACCAGAAGCTCTTTCGTCTTGACAAACTTGATCTCTATGAGTCCCGGGGGCATGCAATAGGCGAGATGATCCTGATTACCACAAAGGCGAGCCTCGTCGGTTACTTCGGCGTGGCTGGCATCAATGGCGCATTTGCCTGTACACGCTTGTGGCACTGGCACGGATCATGCTGGCGCGTTGTCGGCGGGCACGCCGCTTTGATCAAGTAGCTCCGTTGTGCTTTGTTCGAACCAAATTCGAGTGATCCCCTTCGGTGTAGCAAGGGCTTCCATGTCGAGCCCCACCCCTTTCAAGTTCAGAGCTACGCTGCACTGGCTCTGCAGGCCTTCATTGCCGTGCGCTTCCGACCAGCACATCGCAATCGGCGTCACGGAGCACCCGCTGGGTCACACTGCCGAGAAGGGCTCGCCGAACGATACCACGACCATGCGGCCCCATCACCAGCAGATCGGCACGCACTTCTTTCGAAAGACCAGCCAAAGTGGCCCCCGGCTCGCCATCCACTACACGAGACGCCACCTTGCCATCTCCCGCCACCTTGCGGACAAAGGCGGCCAGTTCATCGCGCGCATTGCTGGCTCGTGCCGAGCGGTATCTCTCCATCTCAGCCTGCGACGTGCCTGCCCGGAGCATCGCTTGTTGGAACGTGAGCGGAACCTCATTGGC
>Ga0153948_1001639_pt1 | contig 11208 bp, 8 predicted proteins | sample TSNJ032MetaG_FD_104696 | JGI IMG/M metagenome (GOLD analysis project Ga0153948, IMG submission 104696) | Attine ant fungus gardens microbial communities from New Jersey, USA - TSNJ032 MetaG | ecosystem: Host-associated > Fungi > Mycelium > Unclassified | place: USA: New Jersey, Wharton State...
GACGGACAACTTCGCGTCACGACCCTCCATTACGTCGTCGACACGGTGCAGCAGAAGGCTGAGCTTGCCAAGAACGACCTTGCGGACCAAACAAGCTTCGAGACCACCAAGAGGGAGACGGTCGGCTCTTCGATTAGCGCTGGCTCGACGATCAAGTACGACCTGATCGGCGAGATTGCTGAGCGCACGAGCCTGACGCGGCGGACCTGTGCGGATATCCTGCGCGGGATTAGACCAGCAACGTTCGCCAAGTTCCAGCAGAATCCCGAGCAATTTCTCACCGAAGCCGGCCGCATCATCAGGGAGCAGAAGGCCGCCGCAGTCATTGCGCAGATCGATTACGACATGCTTGACGAGCGATACGACTCCGCTGTGTTCCCGGCCTACCAGGTGACCGAAAGCCTGGATAAGGCGGGACACAGGCTCAAGAAGAGTGTCTATGAATATATCGTTCCGGACTCGGACGGCGAAGCTAGGTTCATGCGCAACCTCGACGTCAGCGACGAAGTTGTGGTGTATACCAAGCTTCCTCGCGGCTTCACCATCCCGACGCCGCTCGATGACTACAATCCCGACTGGGCGATCGCCTTCAAGAAGGGCTCAGTCAAGCACATTTACTTCGTTGCGGAGACGAAGGGGTCCCTCTCTCAAATGGATCTGCGACCCGCCGAAAGGGCGAAAATCGATTGTGCCAAGAAATTCTTCGCCAAGCTCAGCTCCGACCAGGTTACGTATGACGTAGTCGTGAGTTACGACGATCTCCTGACCAAGGTGCTGACGTAGATCAGCTGAGCAGACGCCTTGGGTGGATCCGTATTCGGGCCCGTCGCTCGGGTGGGCGTTGAACCCACTTGCCACAGGGCCGAATTTGCCCAGAATTTGCCCACAAGCGGTGAGTTTATACGCGATCGCAGTCATCTCTAGGAGGTCAAAAAGCGCGGAACTCCGCAGATTTTGCCATCACGCGGACGGTGCCTAAAGGGCGGTCGCAGTTTTCGAGTCCCGCCGGCGGCACCCGTTGCCGAGCAGTCCTCTACGCGGCTACAGCCGACCGAGCAGCTCGGCCTTCTTCGAATGGAACTCTTCATCGGTCAGCGCACCCGCGTCGCGGAGCGCCGCCAGCTGCCCAATGAGCACAGTGACGTTCACGGTGCCTTCCGGCGCGACGGCCTGTGAATCCACCCGCGGTGCCGGAAGCCGGTCCTTGATGAGACTGCTAACCAACGTGAACGCTTGTTCCGTCACAGTCGGCTTCTCCACCGGCGCTTCCACTGGGTCCAGCGACGCCGGTGCCACGGGCGCCGCGCGCTGCTCCTCCAGAACCAGCGCGAGGTGGTTGAACATCGACTCGGACAGCTTGATCAACGAGCGTTTGCCGTCGGCCCAGTCAACGCGGACGACGCGCGCTCGGCCCATGGCATCGAAGGTCGCATCCACCGCGGCCGAGGCTGCCCGGCCGAAGCGGCCGGGCAGGGCTGCGCCGGCGACAGCGCTTCCCACCTTTGCGAGCGGGTTCCCCTTCGCATCCGTGACAGCTTCGTCCCACTCGCTCACGGTCTCAGGAGTGAGCTTTCGGAACTTCAGTCCGGTCTGCAGCACAATCGTGCTGCCGAACCGCGTTGAGACCGTTGCGCTCTTGAAGTCCCCGCCAATGACTCGACCCATATCCACGATTGCCTACCTTCCCAAGTTCAGCTGAGCTTCGTACTCGCGCGCCGATTCCATGATCTCGTCCTGGGTCACGTACGAATCCCACTCGCGCAGGTACGGCCGCTGCGTCTGCAATCCGTTTTCGCACAGCACATCGTTGTGCCAATCGCGGTCGAAAGTGGGCGAGTAGCTACAGGACCAAAGACCGTCCGGTTCTCTCGCCGGGGCTTCCGGCTCCCAGTCTCGCCAATCCCTGGGCGGTTCGGGGTCCGGCACATAGCCGTCATCCTGGATCTGCTGGTCGTCGTTCAGTCCGTCGGTGTCTCCGCCGCCACCGAACCTCGGATCCACGAAGCTTGAACATCCCGAGGTGGCAACTGCAACCAGCGCCATCGTCGATAGGGCGACCATCAGGCGCCCTCGGGCAGCGGGTCGTGGGCTTCGCATGAAGACTCTTTCATTTTCGGGTGAGCCGAGCCTATCGATGGCCTGAGGACTCGGTCGCGACCGTCGTCGATATTGCTTTCACCCAGTTCGAGGGGCAATCCTCGCGCCACACTGCGGGACAATGCGTCCGCTAGAGGGAAGGTCGACGCCCCACCGATACGGTGGAAACTCGACGTTCAAAGCGGAGGGTGAATGGTCAAGGCAGCTGAGACGAACCTTGCTGGTGTCCTGGAGGGGAAGAAGCAGTATCAGGTCCCGCTGTATCAGCGCGTGTATTCCTGGGGGACGAAGCAGCTCGACCAGTTGTGGAGTGATGTGGTCGAGTTGGCGGCCACTCGGCGAGAAGAGCCTGCCGCTACGCACTTCATCGGCTCGCTGGTCCTCTCTCAAAGCCCCGACTTCTCGGTGGTCGGCGTCTCCAAGCTGCTCGTCGTCGACGGACAGCAGCGGCTCACCACTCTTACGCTGCTCCTTGCCGCGCTGCGCGATCACCTCATTGAAACGGGTGACCCCGAGCGCGCCGACGGCATCCATGCGCAGTATCTGGTCAACGTCTACGACAGGGACAAGCCCACAAAGGTGCTGCCCACCCAGGCGGACCGCGCTTCCTACCTCGCCGTGGTTCGATCAGCGCCGGATGCCGGAAGCAGCGACCGAATCGGGGAGGCCTACAACCACTTTCGGGCGAAGATCGCGGCTGCTGACGATCCAGACGACGCGCATGATCTCGAAGAGATCGAGAATGCCGTCGTGAGCGGCCTAGCACTTGTCGTCGTGACGGCGGAGGCCCGGGACAACGCCCACCGGATCTTCGAGTCGCTCAACAACACCGGCTTGCAGCTCACGCAGTCTGACCTGCTGAAGAATCACCTCTTCATGCGCCTTGGCGAACGCAGTGAAGTGGTCTACGAGAGCGTGTGGCTTCCTCTGGAAAAGAAGCTGAGTGCGGACAGCCTCGAGCTGCTGTTCTGGCTGGACCTGGTGCAGTCCGACGAGCGCGCCACCCAGTCCGACACCTATGTCGGCCAACAGAAGCGGCTGGAGAAGTTGCAGGGGCCGGCAGAAATTGAGGCCGAGGTTGTGCGCATCGCGAAGCTGGGCGACGTGCTCGCGACAATTCTCAACCCCGTGCTGGAGTCCCATCCGGAAATCAGGCGGCGCCTTTCCCGAATCAGAGCTTGGGGATCGACGACCGCGTACCCCGTCGTCATGCAGATTTTGGATCGCCGGGCGGTGGGGACGGCCACCGACGATCAAGTACTCCGGGCACTGACCTACCTGGAGTCCTACTTCGTTCGGCGCATCGTCATCGGCCGGGCCACTGCCAGCCTCAATCGCACACTGCTCCAGGCGGTAGCTCCCATTGCCGCAGCCGGCGAGGTGGACACCGCTCTTCGTGACTATCTGTCCCGCGGCCGGAAGTACTACGGGACGGATGCCCAGGTCCGCGAGGCTGTTGGAACTGTGCCGTTCTACTGGCAGGGTCGTGCGGCGCAGAAGAAGCTCATTCTGCAGTGGCTGGAAGAGTCTTACGGATCTAAGGAAGTCGTGGATCCGAAGAGCCTGACCATCGAGCATGTGCTTCCCCAAACGCTGACGGACGCAACCCGCGAGACGTTCGCTCTGGGATTGCCGGACGGCGCGGATGCGACGTACGAGCACGAGCGGCTGGTCCACACGATCGGCAACCTCACGCTCACCGGGTATAACAGCGAACTGAGCAACAAGCCGTTCGATGAGAAGCGCAGAATGCTCTCCGAAAGCGGGCTCCGACTGAACCAAGAGATCGCCGAACGGGAGGTCTGGGGCGCTACGGAGATCGCTCAACGGAGCGCCGATCTCGCCGAAAAGATTATCTCCCTGTGGCCGGGCCCAGACGAAGCGTTGGCGGCTGCGCCCGTCAACGAGCCTTCTGCCCTGCGTAGGTCCGTGGCATCGATCGTCGCCGAGATCCCGGCCGGACGCTGGACCACATACGGAGAGGTTGCGTTGGTGGCCGGCTCCTACCCGCAGCCGGTCGCGGCGGTGATCACCAACGCGCCCATGCAGGGTGCGTGGCGCGTCCTCCAGACAGGCGGGACGTTTTCCCCGGGATTTCGATGGCTCGATCCGGGCCGCACCGAGGACCCGCGGGAATACCTGGAATCCGAAGGTTTGTCATTCGACAATGAAGGCCGCGCCTCCCAGGACCAGTTCCTCAGCGGCGAGGAGCTTGCTGCCCTGGTCGGGCTGGAGATCGACCCCGAGCGACGCAGGACGAGCTCATCAAGGCCGCTTCTCGAGCAGCGGAAGGCATTTTTCGATCGGGTTCACGATCTCGGAGAAGCGTCTTCGACAACGGCGACGTCATGGGGCAACGGCACGGCGAATAACTCCATCGATGTCCGTTACGGACTCGTCGGTGCGCACGTCGTGCTCTCCGCCACAATCCGCGAACCGGCCGTTCACTGCATCTTCTACATCGATAACGACAAGGGTCTCTTCGCGCGGCTCCACCGTCGACGCGACGACATAGAAGGGGCCATTGGGGCGTCGCTCGCGTGGCACATCGACGATGACCAGAAGTCGAGCACTATCACGATGAGCAAGGCCGGCGACTGGCGCGAGGAAAGTGAGGCGCCGGAGCTCGCCGCATGGCTGGTAAATATGGCCGACGCATTCGCGGATGTGTTCGCAGTCCGGATGTAACGACATCGTCGGCGTCGAGCCCCTCCGGTAGACAACGCCACGTTCGAAGGCGCCGGCCTCGATGAGCGGCGCCAGTCAGGCATCGCGGGCGATCGGTGCCCTCGTGCATTCGCTCGGGGCTCTGCTCTTCTTGGCGGTGGTCTTGGTCTCGTCTATCTCTCTTGCTGGGTTCTGTCTCATCCTTCGTTCATTCAATGGTGTCTGCCTCGGTTGGCCTTGATCTCGTCTGCCTTGTTTAGCGACTTGGGCCTGGGCGCCTGCAACCTCGACCGATATGCCCCTAATTCAGAGCCCGGCAGTCAAGTCGACTTCGGTCAGATTTGCCCGCAATTTTGCCCACAATCGAATGAGTTCCTATGTGATCGCAGTCATCCCCAGGAGGTCAAAAGGCTCGGAATTCCGGGGACTTTGATGTCACGTTGACGGTGCTTCAAGGGTGGTCGCAGTTTTCGAGTCCCCAGGAGGCAGTGCGTCGTCCGGAGCGCTCAGAGACACGAGTGGTCCACCGTCGCTAATGGACCCGCCGGAGCTTCGCCTCGCGGACAGACCCGGAGAGTCGACGCAACCGCTAGATCCGACGTCGGCTACCATTCCAGAATGACCCCCTCACCCCCGATCGACGACATCCCGATCGGCGGCGACGGCATCCGCCTCGGCCAGTTCCTCAAGTTCGCCGGGCTCCTCGACTCCGGTGGGAACGTCAAGGAGGCCATCATCGATGGCTACGTCACCGTGAACGGCGAGGTCGACCGCCGTCGTGGGCGGCAGCTGCAGCTCGGGGACGTCGTCACCTTCGAGGGGCGCAGCGTTCGCGTCTGCCCGTGACGAACCGGCACGCGCTCGCGCGCAGGGGTCCGCTTCCGTACGGTAGGTAGGGCGCCTCCTACTCCATCCATGAAGGGCCTCCCGTGAACATCACCCTGCTCGTGCGCTTCGTCGCTGTCGCCGAGGAGCTGCACTTTCCGCGGGCGGCGAAGGCGCTCAACATCCCGCTGGCGTCGCTCTACTCGTCGATCGCGAAGCTGGAGGAGCAGGTGGGGACTCCGCTCTTCGTCCGTGACTCCGCGGAGACCCGGCTGACGAATGCCGGGACGCTCTTCCTCGCAACGGCGAAGGACGAGATCGCGGCGGCGCCCGCACCGGCGGCGAAGCCGGTCGTTCCGGCCGGCGGCAAGGCGAAGGCGTCGAAGGGCAAGGGGCGCGCGCCGGCGGTCAAGGGGCAGCCGAAGCCGTACAAGAAGCGGCAGGGGCGGTAGCCGAGGCTCTCCCAGGTTGGTGGGCCGGCCGCCGATGTCCGTGAGGGGAGTGGCAGGGCGGGGAGGAGGCGCTCCGAAGTCGCCCGACTACCTGCGGCGACAGCGTGTCCTTGCCGTGAGCGATCTCTCGCAGCGCTCGCGCAACGTCCCTCGAAGCAATAACCGGGTTCGCCAGCAAGCGGGCCGATCGAATCAGTGGTCCCCGCACGCCCGAGCGCCTCCCTCCAAGGGGGAGTTCCGGCCCCCGACGACCCTGACCATACTGGATATGGATATCGCATGATCAGGGGAATCGTAGGGGGTGCTCTTGGGATCGGCAGGACATTCCGCCGGCGAAGAAGGCCGAAGGCTGCGCGCGCTCGCCGATGAACACGAGCGACTAGCAGCCGAGGCTCGCGACGCCGCGGAACGCTGGATGATCGCGCACCGCACGGAGCGTCACGTCGCGGCCAGCCTGGCGCCGCTCTCCGCTGCCGGCTACTCCTTTCTCCACGATCGCGGCTGGCCCGGCGCCCGATCGCGCGCACAGATCGACCACGTGCTCGTCGGACCAGGCGGTCTGTTCATCGTCGACACCAAAGCATGGGCCGATGTCGAGATCGCTGCTGGCCGGATCTTCCGCGGCCAGGCAGACGTCACCGACGATCTCGAGGGTCTCGCCGACGTCGGTTACGGGACCGAAGCGGTGATGGCCGAACTCGGTCTGGCGCCCGGCGAAGTACACGTCGTGGTCGTGCTAGCCGGGCGGGACATGAAGCCCACGGAGGTCGGGGGTGTCGTCGTCGTGGGCGAGCGGCGAGCTGCCGTCCACATCAACTCCTATGGCCGGCGACTCACCGACGCGCAGGTCAACACCGTTCTGAGCGCGGCCCTGAACCATTTCCCCGTTCTGGGTTCCGCTCCGGCCGCGCTGGACGCGAGCATCCCTGAGCCCGTGCTCGCGGAATCGGCACCGGAGCCCCTGCTCGAGATCGAGGACGTCACGGAGATTCTCCTGGCTGGCCTCATGGCTGCACCCATCGAAGACTGGATGGCCTTCCTCCATCCCAGCCAAGCGAAGCTCGTGCGGCGCGGATTCAACGGACCGGCGCGCATTCGAGGCGCCGCGGGTACCGGCAAGACGGTCGTGGGCCTTCACCGAGCCGCCTATCTGGCGCGATCCCAGCGCACCAAAGTCTTGGTGACCTCCTTCGTTCGAACGCTGCCGGACGTGCTGGGCAACCTCCTGGCCAGACTCGCGCCGGACGCTGTCGAGCGAGTCGAGTTCGTCGGCGTCCACGCCTTCGCCCGGCGCCTGCTCAGTGCGCGTGGCACCCGCGTCAACGTCGACACGTCCGAGGTGGATTCGGCGTTCTCGGCAGCATGGCTCCGCATCGGCGCGGGCAATGCGCTTGCCGCGGCCGATCAGAATCCCCACTACTGGAAGGACGAGATCGGCTACGTAATCAAAGGTCGCGGGCTCACTCGCTTCGAGCAGTACGCAGACCTGGTCCGAACGGGGCGTCGCCGAGCGCTCGGTATCGATCTGCGTCGCGAGGTGTGGAACCTCTTCCAGGCATACGAGTCGGAGCTTCGTAAACGGAATGTTCACGACTTCGCTGATGTGATCCTCAAGGCCGAAGCATCGCTGCGCGCTACACCGTTGGAGGAGTACGGCGGAGTGATCATCGACGAAGCTCAGGATCTGACCTGCGCGATGGTCCGCATGCTGTTCCTGCTCGTCGGTGACAAGGCCGATGGCTTGACCTTGATCGGCGACGGCCAACAGACCATCTACCCGGGTGGCTTCTCTCTGACGGAGGCCGGAGTATCGATCGCCGGCCGGGGTGTCGTGATGACGACCAACTATCGCAACACCCGCGAGATCGTGGAGTTCGCCTCCGCGGTCGTCGCCGGCGACGAGTTCGCAGACATCGAGGGCGACGTTCGTGGCCGCGACGCGATCGGGGACGTACCCAGATCGGGGCCAACGCCGGTCTCGCGCCGCTTCACCGATCGCGCCTCCCACGACGCGGAGCTCGTCGCGTACTTCTCCGGCCTGGTATGCCCGCCCGGAGACGTCGGAGTCCTCTGCCTGACGAGTCAGGTCGTGCGGGACGCGAAGCGAGCTCTCAGCGCTGCGGGCATCCCCGTCCTCGAGCTCGAGGAGTACCGAGGCTCTCCGGTGAACGCGGTCAAAGTGGGCACCATCAAGCGCGCGAAAGGCCTTGAGTTCAAGCACGTGCTCCTACCCCGAGTGCCCCCGGCCCTGCTTGACAGCGCAGACAGCGACGACGAGGCCACGACAATCCACCGGCGAGAACTGTACGTGGGAATGACTCGTGCGCGCGACGGACTCTGGGTTGGCGTGTGCGCGTGACGCCTCACCCCCGCACAATCCGCCCCAGCGTCCGCGTGTAGTCCTCCTTGATGATGTCGAGGTGCGCCCACGTCTCCAGCGACCCGACCTCGGGCAGCGCCCGCAGATCCTCGATCACCGACAGCACCCCGGTCCGCGTCGTCCCGACGATGGTGGCGATGACGTCGTAGGCGCCGTGCGCATCCGCGGCCAGGTCGACCGCGCGCGCGTCCACGAGGTACCGGTGCACCGGCTCGGCCGAGCCGCGCAGGCCGATGCCGACGCCGACGGCGACGCGGTTGCGGGAGAGGCCGCCGGCGTCGATGGCGGCGATGCGGATGACGCCGGCGTCCAGGAGGCGACGCACGCGCGCCCGAGCTGAGGAGGGGGACAAGCGCACCTTGTCGGCGAGCTCGCGGTAGCTGGCGCGGCCGTCATCCTGCAGCACGGCGATGAGGTCGTGGTCGAGGCGATCCAGCTTCACCGAGGTGACGGAGGCGGCGGTGATGAACTCTTTGAGCAGGGCGTCGTAGGTGCTGACGCGCAGGCCGCGGACGCCGGGGATCTCGCGGATGGCGGAGAGGGTGGCGTGCAGCTCGTCGAGGTCGCCGTGGCGGGACTCGAAGACGACGGGGGAGGAGCCGCCGACCAGTGAAACAAATACAGTGTCGGGGAGGTCGGCGAGCTGCTCGGCGACGGGGCGGGCGCGGCCGTCGACGGCGACGAGTCCATGAATCAACACGTTGAGGCCGGCGAAACCGGGGTCGAGGGCGGCGACGACGCGGAGGCCATCCCTCCCGATGAGGGTGCCGAGGCGGCGGGAGACGAGGTCGCGGGAGACGCCGAGGGTGCGGGCGAGCTCGTGGATGCTGGCGCGGCCGTCCGCCTGCAGGGCGCGGACGAGGCTGCTGTCGAGTGCGTCGGTGTCGCGCTCGGGGACGGTTCGGTCGGGACGGATCGGCACATCCGCAGAATACCCGGAAACGCCCGGCGACGACCACAGATCGATGGCGCGCGACAAGGGCAGCGGACGAATCGCGATAGTTTTGTCCTCATCCCCTGACAAATCGACGGTACACAGCCGCGCCCGACGCCGAACTGCGCTTGCGCATCCTCGGCGACGGGATGAGACTTCACGTCGAAACGAGCACGACAATCGAACAAGGCAATACGAGCAAAGGAGCTTTGTGTGTCTGTAACCGCAACGCAACCCCCAGGGCATGCCCGTGCGTTGAAGGCCGGCCTGGCGTCCGTCGTCGGCACGACCATCGAGTGGTACGACTTCTACGTCTACGCGACGGCCGCCGCCATCGTGTTCCCCCAGGTGTTCTTCCCCGAGATCAACCACGCCCTCGGCACCCTCGCCTCGTTCGGCACCTACGCGGTGGCGTACTTCATGCGACCGCTGGGCGGCATCATCTTCGGCCACATCGGCGACAAGCTGGGCCGCAAGCGGGCGCTGACGATCACGCTCTTCATCATGGGCGTCGCGACCGTGCTGGTCGGCTGCCTGCCGGGCTACAACACGATCGGGATCATGGCGCCGATCCTGCTGATCATCCTCCGTGTCGCCCAGGGCCTCGCGGTCGGCGGCGAGTGGGGCGGCGCGAGCCTGATGTCGGTGGAGAGCGCGCCGCCGAAGTTCAAGAACTTCTACGGCGGCTTCACGCAGCTGGGCAACCCGCTCGGGGCGCTGATGGCCTCCGGCGCGTTCTGGATCCTGTCCGGGATGGGCGACGAAGTCCTCCTGACCTGGGGATGGCGCGTGCCGTTCCTGTTCAGCATCGTGCTGATCGGCGTGGGCATCTGGGTGCGGTACCGCGTGGAGGAGACGCCGGTCTTCGAGGAGAAGATCGAGGGGCACACGCAGTCCACCCCGATCCTGTTCGCGCTGCGCAACAACTGGCTGGCGATCATCCTCGGCTTCTGCATCATCGCGATGTCGTCGGGCGGCTACGTGATCGCGACGGTCTTCGTGCAGAACTTCGCCACGAGCCCGGAGGTCGGCCTCGACGCGAGCGTCATCCTCGGCGCCATGACGGTCGCCTCCTTCATCGAGGCGCTGGTCACCCTGCCGCTGGCACTGCTCGGAGACAAGTGGGGCGGCAAGCGGGTCATCATGCTCGGATCGCTGCTCTCGTTCGTCGCCGTGATCCCGCTGGTGCTGGTCATCCAGAACCACCAGGTGACGCTGATCTACATCTTCGTCAGCGTGATCCGCATCACCCTGAGCGGCGCGTGGGCTCCGCTGTCGACGGTGATGACGCAGATGTTCCGGCCGCAGGCGCGCTACACGTCGATGTCCCTCTCGTACGGAATCGGTGCGGCGGTCTGGGGCGGCCTGTCGCCGGCCATCGCGACCGGCCTGATCGCCATCACCGGAACGTTCTGGTCCGCGATCTGGTTCTTCGGCGCCCTGGCGCTGATCGCCATCGTCGGCACCTGGTTCGCGCCGCAGCACTCCGACACGGCCCCGGCGACGGGATCGTTCAACCCGCGCCTCGACACGACGGCCATCAAGACCACAAGGATCTGACCCATGCGACACCTCGCCACCTACGACGCCCGCGACTCCACCCCCACCATCGTCACGGCCGACGTCATCCTGACCATCGACGACGACAACCCGCACGCGGAGGCCCTGCTCACCGCGGGCGGCACCATCCTCGCGGTGGGCACGCTCGCCGAGGTCGAGGAGCGGGCGCGCGAGGCAGGGATCGAGCCGCACCGCGCCGACTTCCCGGGGGCGACGATTGTCCCGGGATTCATCGACGCGCACGCGCACCCCCTGATGTACGGGCAGCTGCTCACCTGGGTGGACGTCAGCCC
>Ga0153948_1001645_pt1 | contig 11171 bp, 8 predicted proteins | sample TSNJ032MetaG_FD_104696 | JGI IMG/M metagenome (GOLD analysis project Ga0153948, IMG submission 104696) | Attine ant fungus gardens microbial communities from New Jersey, USA - TSNJ032 MetaG | ecosystem: Host-associated > Fungi > Mycelium > Unclassified | place: USA: New Jersey, Wharton State...
ATGAAGCTGTAAAGAGCCGTTGTGACATTTTCGGCCGTGGTCAGCGAGCCTTCCGGTGCATCGATCACACCGCGCCAAGCATCAATGAAAGTCTGACGTGCCGCCAGCGCGGCAGGCCACTGGCCATCATCCTCTGCAGACCAAACGGCGGAAAAAGCGGACAAAGCCTCGCCCATCTTTTCCGCCTTGCCGGGGAAAGTGCCGATCGAATGATAGAGGAAGTAGTCAGACATTTCAGACCTCAAATATTTTGATCAAAAGATCACAGTATTTGGGCGACGTCAATCCGGCGACCTGAGCGTACCGAACAATTGTAGCTCGCACTTCACAAATCAATATTCAACCCACTGTTTTATATGGAATAATCGCAGATATAAAATGCGCAAGGCGTACGCGATGGCAAAAATTGCGAGCGCTATTCCACGATCAGCGTGCGCAAAAGATCCTGTGTGTCACGTATATCCGACACCATGGCTTCGCGGGCACGGCCAGCGTCGCGCGATTTCATCGCCGCCACGATGCGACGGTGATTCCGCGTATAAGCCTTGTCGCCTTCTGCCTTCATGCGCGGCTGCACATAGGCCGACAACATGCGCATATACGGACCATATCGCAACCATAGCGTGTCTATAAGCTGCATGAGAACTTCGGAATGGGAAGCCTTATAGATCAGATAATGAAACTCGCGATTGCGGTCGAGCATCGCGTAAACCTGCTCCTCGCCAGCACAAGCTTCATGCAGGACTATATTGGCTTCGAGCGCCTCAATTTCCTCAGCGGTGATCGCCTGTGCCGCCAATTCAGTTGCAAGACCTTCCACCGTGGCCCGCGCTTGACACAGATCGTCAAGCCTGGCGACGCTCACCGGCGGCACCCGCGCCGAACCATTGCGCGCCACCTCGAGGGCGTTTTCCGCTGCAAGCCTCCGGAGCGCCTCACGCACTGGCATATGGCTGGTATCGAATGTCTGCGACAACGACGCGATGGTCAGCACCTGACCGGGATCGAAACGACCGATCAACAGCGCCTCACGCAACTGCAGGTAGACAGCGTCCTGCACGGTCACTCGGCCAGAAACGGGACCAAATCCTTCGTCGAGTGACAACAACCGGACTCCTTCTTTGATGGACGAACAATACTGAGCCAAACATTTACATGTCGCAGAACCGAAAACAAGCCGATATATCATTTGATCAAACGCTCAAAACTCGATAAGAGATTTTGCATCAGAGCCCCGGGCCCCTAATCCGGACCGAGACAAACCAGCACAGGAATGATCAGATGGCGCGTTTTGCACGGCGGATAACGCAAACTTCTCCCAAGAGTTTCGGTATGTTCCAGAAGGCTGCGACGCTGGCGTCCTCCGGCGTCGATCTCATTCATCTCGAGCTTGGCCGCCCCTTCCACGATACGCCCGCACATATCAAGGACGCTGCGATCAAGGCCTTGCGCGACGGTCACGTTCATTACAGCGACTTGCGTGGCGAAGCGGAACTGCGCAACGCCCTGCAGAAAAAGCTCGCCGAATACAACAAGATCAATGTGACCACCGATGAAATTCTCATGGTCAACGGCCTCACCCAGGCATCATTCGTCGCGTTCATGGCCCTCCTAGATGAGGGCGACGAGGCGATCCTGCTGGAACCCTATTACCCGCAGCACATCAACAAGATCGAGATGACCGGTGCCCGCGTCGTGCTGGCGCCGCTTGACCCCAAAACGAATTTCGGCATCAGCCGCGAGTTGATCGAGCCGCTGATTACAGCGCGTACGCGCATGATCGTGCTGGTCAATCCCTCCAACCCGACTGGCCGCGTCTACAGTCGCGCCGAACTGGAAATTCTGGCCGATCTGGCCATCAAGCATGATCTTGTCATCGTCTCGGACGAAGTCTACGAGCAGATCCTGTTCGACGGCTCCGAACATATCTCCATCGCCTCACTGCCAGGGATGAAAGAGCGCACCGTCTCGATGTTCGCCTTCACCAAAGCCTATGCTATGGACGGCTGGCGGTTGGGCTATCTCGTTGCTGATGCCTCCTTTATGCCAGCCTTTCTCAAGCTAACGGCGAACGAGATTACCCACGTCAACACCTTTATTCAGTATGGCGCTCTGGCAGCCGTAACCGGACCGGCAGCTATTCTGGACGATATGGTTGCCGACGACCGGCGCAAGCGTGACCTCGTTGTGAGCCGCCTTAACCAGATGCCGGGTGTGACCTGTGAGAGCCCGGAAGGCACGATCTATGCCTTTCCAGACATTAGTGGCACGGGCCTCACCTCCCAAAAAGCTGCCGACATGATTCTTGAAGAAGTCGGCGTCGTAGTGGAGGCTGGCGGCTTCTACGGCAAATCGGGTGACAACCACCTGCGGGTCTGCTTCGGCTCGGAAAGCTACGAACGGCTTGAACAGGCAATGGACCGGCTCAGCATATTCTTCAATGGGCTCTGACGCGGTTCGTCGTAATCGATGTACGTGGAGATACTTCCGAGGGTCGAGATTGCGATCTAGGCATTTCGGCCCTCCCCAGAGCGGTCAAAACCGAGCAACAGCTCGGTAAGTCCGTTCTGGAAGTCGGAAACCACCGATTTATCTACCGCGCGACGTCCTGTTCCCTCATCTTGGCTTGAAGCAGCGAGAGCGGCTCCATGGGTGTAATCCACGAGGATGTGCGTCCAGCGCGTTGTATGTTGCGCAGAATCGTTGCGTTCACCCAAGAGGCCCTTCAACTCAGCTGTGATCCGTCTGGCTTGATCGGGGAAAGTGGCTGGCCGGGCAAAAATTGCCAAGGTCAGTGAGGGGTAAAGGACCACCTTGACGTAATAGTCTGTCATGAGATGGTGGGCGCGCGCCAGCGCGTCACCTTTGTACGGCGCGCCAATGTCTGCATAGACACGCTCCGCCAGCGCCTTGATCAGCCCATCCCTATCCCTAAAATGGTGGTAAATCGTCATAGGATTAATGCCAACACGTGTCGCCAGTGCCCGCATAGTCACACCGTCGAGGTCACTTTCATCGAGCATAGACAATGCCTCACTCAGAATGGTTTCCGGCTCAACGGTCATTCCGTCAGTGGGTGGCCGACCTCTTCTTCTCGCCGTCATTTCATGACCTCGTAATGCGACTGGACGAGCCCGGACGGAAAAGACCTCGTTCCCTTATGCAAGAGTGATACATCACGCTGAACACCGCCAAAAAGCGGGCGACCGGCCCCGAGCAGGACTGGCACTCTCGTTATCATCATGTCGCGGATCAGATCGCGTGCGAGAAACGATTGAATGATCCGCCCACCATCAATATAGGCGCGTTTTGCACCCTCCGATTTAAGCATCATCATCGTTTCTTCCGGTGACTTGTCCGAAAAGCGAACCAGCCCGACCAGATCGGAGGGAACCGCTTGCCTTGCAAGTTGCGCCGATAAGACCAATACCGGGCGTGTATAAAACCAATCCCCCATGTTTCGAACCGACTCGTAAGTCCCTCGTCCCATTACGATAACATCAATTTCATTTATGAAGTCATTATAGCCATGGTCCTCTCCAGCATTGTCGCGCGCTACCAACCAATCGATGTACCCGTTTTCGCGGGCGATAAAGCCATCAAGGCTTGTTGCAATGAATACGTGTCCTGTGACCATCTTCAGCTCCATAATTATACAATGTATAATAAATGGTCTTCAGCCTATGTCAAAATTGCCCCATCGATCGTTTCCAGAAAATCGACGCGCGCCAATACACAACTCACGCCCGCACTATTCGGGCAATCTCCAGTCGCCACCTACGTGGCGTGGCTCGAAATCTCGTGCTGAACAATATTTGATGAATAGCAGAGTGAAAGCTTAACACCCATCTTTACGTGCTGGCGCATAAATATTCACAATACTGTCCGTTCAAACGAAACAGAATTGCATTTCTCATCGAGAACTTCACGAAATTGCAAGATATTTTCGTAGAAATACGCCTAATATTGTTCGAATGTACGAAATACGATTAGAATACTATGTCTACAACAAACCGAAACTACAGAATAATATGCATTCACAATGGAGTTTATTACCATTATTATTTGACATTTTGACTACATATCCAAGCGTAAATAGGAATAGCTCGCTGGAGGAGTGAGCATCAGACTACGTCTGATTGCAGGGAACCGGGAGGAATTTACTTGCAAGCCATAACCATGAATGAAACGCATTCCGAGATTTCAGGCAGCGAACAGAGAAAAGTGCTCACCGCTACCCTCGTGGGCACGTCAATAGAATGGTATGATTACTTCATCTATGCTCAGGCCGCAGCATTGGTGCTGGGGCCATTGTTCTTTGCTCCTGTCGCGCAGGACAATCCGCAGCTCGCACAGATTCTGTCTTTTGCCACCATCGGAATATCCTTTCTGTTCAGGCCGTTGGGCGCAGCTATATTCGGCCATCTGGGCGACCGGTTCGGGCGCAAATTCGTCCTCGCAACCACATTAATACTCATGGGCATGGCGACGTCGCTAATCGGCCTGCTGCCACCCCACGCGCAGATCGGCATTTGGGCACCCATTCTTCTTGTCGCCCTACGCATCCTGCAAGGCTTTTCCGCCGGTGGTGAATGGGGCGGAGCGGCGTTGATGGCCGTGGAACATGCACCGGTCAACCGTCGGAGCTATTTCGGCGCTTTTCCTCAGATTGGAGTTCCAATCGGGCTGATTATGGCAACCGGAACACTGTTCACGTTGAGAAGCGTTTTGAGTGATGACGACTTTTTGAGTTGGGGCTGGCGGCTACCCTTTCTGTTCTCAATCGTACTGATAGCAATCGGGTGGATGATACGTCGCGCAGTCGAAGAATCCCCTGTCTTCAAGGAAATCCGTGAGCGGCGAAAAGAGGCCTCGGCGCCACTCCGACAGCTGTTTCATACCCATTCGCGCGAGGTGATACTGACGGCACTCATATTCATGGCCAACAATGCGGCAGGCTATATTCTGATCGCATTCCTGGTCAGCTACGGCCAAAGCGCGCTTCATCTGCCGGGCAGTTCCGTTCTTATTACCTGCACCATCGCGGCAGGAGCATGGCTTGTCTTCACCATCGTTGGCGGCATCATGGGAGACAGGATCGGACGCGTTCGCACGTTTCAGATCGGATATGTTGCACTATTGCTTTGGGCGATACCGATGTGGTTCCTGATAGATACCGGTGACATGAGGTTGTTCTTCGTCGCAGTCGTGGTTCTTACCATTCCGCTCGGCCTGACCTATGGTCCCCAGGCGGCGCTATATGCTGAAATGTTTCCTGCAAAAATCCGCTTCTCTGGCATATCGGTAGGCTACGCACTGGGCACAATCATCGGCGGCCCTTTCGCAGCGACAATTGCGCAATGGGTAATGACAACATTCGGAAGCTCCTGGCTTATCGGAGCCTATATTTCAACACTGACACTCATCTCGCTGCTGACTGTTTCGCTCGTTCGCGACGCCAGTGGCGTTGATCTCTCTCAATGACTGCGCTAACCCGATTGACCCGTGACGGGTCGCGCCCCGCAACGGTCGCTCAAGCAATGATAAGCGGCGCTAGAGCCGCTTATCATTGCTCCCAACAGCCCAACGTTTCGCTGAACTCCCTCATGTGTTTGGACCAACCGCCACTCTGCCCTTGAGCGCCTGACATCAGCGCCATTTGAGAGCTTGGGAATAAAACTTAACAAGCCATCCAATGCAAGAATGTGATCTTAATTTTTGAAACATACACTGATGCATCTTAGTTTAAATTTCTCTATATGCGCCTATTATTTAATTATCGCCACCAAAGACAACACATAGGATCGAAATATACTTTCTAATTGAATCAATCTATACGTCATCAATTTCACATAAAAAGTTGATAAATTTTGTCATGATAAGTTGACGGCATTCCATGTTGATTATATATCTCGGTTACACAATCTGACACGTTACGACGTGAACAATATATTCAGTTGATTTACTTGACTGGCTTCGCTTGTGCGTAGCCTTCTGGAGAGGATTTGTTTGACGTGACCAGACTTCGCCTTCAGAATAAGTCTCTCCGTTTTATAACCCTTCAACTGTTGCAATCAACTTCGGTGATGGGAGCTACACTTGCCCTGGCTGGCTCTGCTTTTGCTCAGGATAGTGCGAGTAATACTACCCAGCTTGCGCCTATCGTTATCGGCGGCGGCGGTATCGGCGGCGTGAGTGAGGATAATGCTACTGTCGTGGCCAAACGAAGCGATGGCGCTACCAAGATTGCGACACCCATTCTCGAAACGCCTCGTGCGGTATCGGTCATCACACAAAAAGAGCTTGAAGAACGCGCCACTAACAGCATCGTTGAGGCGGTCAACTATACCGCTGGTGTGACCACGGCCTCTACCGGTTTCGATCCCCGCTACGATGTCATCATGTTGCGCGGTCAAATCCTGTCGCTCAATGGCGACTTCCGCGATGGCTTGCGCCAGTATTATGTCAATTACGGCAATTTCCCTACCGAGCCTTATTCGCTTGAACGTGTCGAAGTGATCAAAGGTCCAGTGTCGGTGCTTTACGGCGCAGGCTCACCGGGCGGTATCATCAATAAGATCTCCAAAGCGCCGACCGAAGAAACGTTCCGAGAAGTAGGCGTGCTCTACGGCACACAAAGCCGCGCGCAAGCGACCTTCGATGTTGGAGGACCGGTTAGTGAAGACAACAACAATTTCTTGTATCGCTTCACCGGTCTTGCACGCGCTGGAGAAACCAATTTCGATATTGCTGATGATCGCTATATGTTCCAGCCATCCTTCACATGGAAACCCGATGCCGCGACGTCGCTTACGGTTTATGGGCTGATACAGTCAGACGAATCCGACGCTAGCCCCAGCGCCGTTGTTACGGCGGATGGACGGGTGCTTGATCTTCGTGCCAGCGATCCGAAATACGACTATCAGAAAGTGCGGCAACAGCAGGTCGGCTATCGTTTTGAACATGAATTCGACAATGGAACTACGTTCCGGCAACATGCCCGTTATTCACATATGGATTTGCGCGCACGCTATCTCAGCATTTATAGCTGGACCGACACGATTGCCCATCGCGGTGCGACCGCGCTCAAGGATGAGGCTAACATCTTTCAGATAGACAACCAGCTCGAAGCCAAATTCGACACTGGACCTCTTTCGCATACGATGTTGTTTGGGCTGGACTACACAAACCTGTCGTCATCCTTTGGTTATGGAATACGCGCCGTCGATCCAGCTTTCGATCTCGACATTTCCAACCCGCAATACGGCATCACCGGCGCGACTCCTGACTTCAATTACTCTTTGCTGGATATGGACCTGCACCAAACCGGCATTTATGCGCTCGACCAGATCGAACTAGACCGATGGCGATTTACACTGGGTGCACGCCAGACCTGGGTGAACCAGAAGCGCAATACCACCTATGTCAGCGCAGGGACGCAAGAAAGCCAGGACGTCGACGACAGCGCAACATCGGTACAGTTGGGTGCGCTCTATCTGTTCGACAATGGCATAGCCCCTTATGCAAACTATTCCACGTCCTTTGATCCCGTCACCCAACGCTCTGCATCCGGCGACACGCTGAAACCAACCACAGGCGAACAATACGAAGTTGGCGTGAAGTACCAGCCTCCCGGAACCGATATTCTTCTATCCGCCGCGGCCTATCACATTGTGGAGCAGAACAAGCCACAATTGGTTGATCCGCTCACCCTCTCCTATCAATCACTGGGTGAAGTCACCACAAAGGGATTGGAACTCGAAGCGAGAATGGCAATCTCGTCCGGGCTCGATCTCATTGCGGCCTATACGTTGAGCGAGTCTGAAATCACCGAAGGCGAAAACTCCGGTAATGAGGTCGCGGTACGCCCACGGCATACCGCGTCGCTCTGGGCCAACTACACCTTCGATGAGGCTTCGGTGGCGAAGGGGCTCAGCCTCGGTGCGGGCCTGCGCTTCAACAGCAAGAGCTATACCGACAATGCCAACACCGATAAGAACCCGTCGGCACTCTATGTCGATGGAGGCATGAGCTATGATTTCGGCGCGATTAATCGTGATCTTGACGGTCTGACAGCAGCCGTCAACGTCCGCAACATTGCTGACCGTCGCCTTGATGTCTGCGAAAGCGGATTTTGTTATCTCAGTCAGGGCCGCAACGTGACTGGCTCACTCAAATATCGCTGGTAAAGCGAGATGGCTGTACCTGAACCAACACATCGGGACGCTCTTGCCACAAAGACTTGGGACCCCCATGTGCTGGACAAAGCGATTGACGAACGCTTCGCTTATTGTCGCGGCAAAATGCTGCTCGCCTCTCCCGAAGAGAACGCAATAATTCCGTGCAGCGACCTGACCGATGCCGCCGTGTTCAGTGAAGTCATAGAGCGTTTCGCATCCTCATTTCCGGGTGGCGACCGTCGTGCCATAATTTCAATGTGGACGATGTATTATTTCAGCATCGTTTCCATCACGCCGACGGTGCTGCGGCTCGTTTGTGGAAAGCGGCTGCCTTTAAAATTGGATAGGACCGTTCTCGTCTGCAAACCTGCCAATGCTGCACCAACTGCACTCCTTCTCGACCACTCCGGCGACGACGCAAATGCTCCGGAGCGCACCTTCGATCTTCTCGCTTTGATGCGGGACCATATAGAACCATTGATTGAAGCCATTTGCACCAATGCAAAAGTAGCGCCAAAGCTCCTATGGAACAATGTCGCGGGCTATTACTCGTGGATTGTCGACGAAATCGGCACCCATGTAAATCCCGATCTCGGCCTTGCAGGACGCGCGCTCCTTGATGAGCCGCTATGGCCTGACGGCGGAAAGAACCCGATGTATGGCATGATGCGCACCGCGCAACCGGCGTGCGGCAATGCCATCGTGCAGCGCAAGGTCTGCTGCTTGCGATATACTCTTCCGGGCGTGGCCGGCTGCGGGCAATTGTGCCCGCTGCCCAATGGTCGCCATTGATCTTTGCCTCAGGCGAAATACTGACCGCCATTCACTGATAGCGTCGAGCCAGTGATGAAACCAGCCGCATCGGAAGCGAGGAACAATACGCAACGTGCAATCTCGTCTGGTGTCGCCAGACGGCCCGCAGGAATTTGCGGGAGAATGTGTTCGTTCATGACATTTTCAGGAACCCGCCTGACCATTTCCGTCCCGACGTAACCGGGACATACGGCATTGGCCGTTATACCTTTCCCTGCTCCTTCCTGAGCCAGGGCTTTAGTAAACCCCAGATCTCCGGCCTTTGCAGCCGAGTAGTTCACCTGTCCCATCTGACCCTTCTGGCCATTGATGGACGAGATATTGATAACACGGCCGAAACTGCGGTCTCTCATTCCTTGCCAGATCGGGTGGGTCATATTGAAAAGACCACCGAGATTGGTGCTGATCACTTCATGCCATTCGCCCGGCGTCATTTTGTGAAACATCCGGTCGCGTGTAATGCCAGCATTGTTGACAAGAACGTTGATAGCACCCAACTCTCCCTCAACCTTTTTGATTCCTTCTTCGCAGGCCGCATAATCGCAAACGTCCCATTGATATGTCGGGATGCCAGTGCTTTCAGAGAATGAAGCTGCAGCCTCTTTGTCACGGATATAGGTGGCGGCGACATTGTAGCCCGCCTCGTGCAGAGCCATCGATATGGCAGCTCCAATACCGCGAGTGCCTCCGGTTACCAAAGCGACTTTACGCATTTCGTTGTCTCCAGATTGTTGTCAACTCGGATTTGTCAAAAACAGCCAGTTGTGAACTCAGACTGAACGCCTGCGCTGCAACAAAAGAACCAGTAATAGCGGCGTTCCGATCAATGCCGAAACAAGGCCAGCGGGAATCTGATAGGGAAAGGCGATCATGCGGCCAACCCAGTCGGCAAGAACCATCAGCCCGGCACCGGCCAGCGCAGCGCCAAGCACCTGCGGAATTGCACGACGCAAGCCAAGCTCGCGAGCGAAATGAGGCCCCATCAATCCAATGAAGCTCAGCGGCCCGACCACAAGCGTTGCCGCACTTGTCAAAAAAGCTGCCAGCATCAGCAGCGCCGAGCGTGCGAGCATCACATGAATACCCACCGATTGCGCTACCACAGGTCCGAGCGGCAACATGTCGAGCCATCGACGCATCAGCAGTGCCAGCAACAGACCTGCTACCCCGATTCCCGCAGCGATAAGCGCGATCGGAGTTTCTATGAGATAGGTTGAACCACTCATCCATTGCAGCAAGGTGATGGCGCGTGGATCACCGCTGGCTGCGATGATCCCAACCGCTGCATCCAGCATGGCGGTAAGCGCGATACCGGTCAGCAGGACTCGCTCCGGCGCAAAGCCCGAACGCAATCCAAGCACAATGATGATGACGAGTACAATCAATGCGCCAATTGCAGCAAAGCCGATTTGCACAAACAAGCCCATGACGGGTAAGATAAATAACGCTACGGCCACGCCCATAGTGGCGCCGGCGGAGATACCGAGCACTTCCGGGCTCGCCATTTCATTTCCCGTCAACCGCTGGAGCAAGGTTCCCACCGTGCCCAACATCAGGCCCGCCGCAAAAGCGCCGATCACACGCGGAATGCGATATGGTAAAATCTCGGACCACATACTGGTACCAGTGAATGCCCAATCACCGCCTGGATCACGCCCGAAGAAAATTGCCAACAATAATAGGGACAGCAACACCAGACACACCAAAATCACCAGCCACGCCCTGGCAGCCATGACATGCTTCGGTCCTGCTGCAATGTCCGGCAAGCCGCGATGAACCGCTTTCAAACGGGGAACGAGCATCAGGAGTACCGGCGCTCCAAACAGAGCAGTGACGGCGCCGGTTGGAAGAAAGCTGGACGTCGTGCTTGTCAATACGAGCACCACTTCGTCGGTCAGAAACAATAGGCCTGCGCCAACGATTGGCGACCAGATAAGCTGGTTTTTTAGCGTGCGTGCGCCAGCAAGACGTGTGATTGCTGGTGCGACCAGACCAACGAAACCAATGACACCAACGGCACTCGTCACCACGGCTGTTAACGCCACGGCGAGGCAAATGGCGGCAATACGTGTATGCTTGACCGAGAGACCAAGGCCACTCGCGCCACTGTCACCCAGCTCCATCAACGCAAGTGGACGCGCCAGTACGAAGATCGCCAAGAATAGAACAGCAACTTTC
>Ga0153948_1001650_pt1 | contig 11149 bp, 13 predicted proteins | sample TSNJ032MetaG_FD_104696 | JGI IMG/M metagenome (GOLD analysis project Ga0153948, IMG submission 104696) | Attine ant fungus gardens microbial communities from New Jersey, USA - TSNJ032 MetaG | ecosystem: Host-associated > Fungi > Mycelium > Unclassified | place: USA: New Jersey, Wharton State...
TCCCGCATTGCTTGTTTCTGGGGTGATTCATTTCTTGTTCTCTTTGACATAATAAAACCTCCAAACTAATGTGATTTTATCTTACATCAGTTTGGAGATTTACACAATCTTTGAAGGTCTCCCGTATTATCCTTTTTTGCATGTGCCATCATTGCCTTTTTAGTTTGTATGCTATTCGTTTGGTTATTAAAATCATTTATCTTTTAAATAAAATATACCTTCTGATTCTATAATGATTCTATGAAATAGAGCCAAAGTAGAGCCAAAAGGCATAAAGAATCCTCGGAAACCCGCATAAAATGGGCATCCGAGGTTTTTTATCCGTTATTCGAACTCGGCAAGTTCAATGCTATTTCTAAACATATTTGTTTGGTTTTAGTGCTTTTATGCCGACTTTTTACTTCAATTACATAGATTATTTTGGCTTACTGATTTTTTGTTGCCAAATTGTTGCCATGAGATTATTATAAGCAATCACTTAAAATAAAGCAATTACTTTTTATCCTTTTAACCGTTTGCTAATATCAGAAGCACTGTACAACACATCAGTTACGATTACTCTATTCCCTCTAATGACATAGAACACAGAATAATTATCGACTGGCATTCTTCTAATTTCTTTTGTATGCTCCGGCTCTGAATCCATAATCTTATATCTCTCTGGAAGAGAATCCAGGAATCCAGTTTCAAAATCTCATCGGCAATTCTGTTATATTGTCCCATTGCATTTTCCGGTGCTAATAGCTTTAATGCAATATGATTATATAGCTGTTCCATATCTGCCAATGCTTCATTTGTTATTTCCACAGTATACCGCTTCATGCTAATGTTTCTCCCTAAACTTTGCAAATGCGTCTGCCGCATTCTGTACATTCCCTGCTTCTACGTCATCATAACCCTTTTGTAGCTTTGCATGAATCTCCTCATTAGTCATAAAATCCATATTGATAGCTTCCGGAGATTTTGGCAATGTTACTGCAAATGGGATTCCTCCTGTTAAAGAAATCTGTTTTAGATATATATCAATTGCAGTAGACATAGGCATACCAAGCTGTGACAATACTTCTTCGGCACGTTGTTTTACAGTAGGATTTACTCTTAAATTTAATGTCGTTGTCTTTTCCATAATGCAATTACCTCCTATCGTTTTTACTGTAACGCATTTGTCATTACATTGCAATAGAAAATTTTATTATTTTCAATTATATTTTATTTTAATTGCATAGCAACATATTGTATAATTAACATCACCTCTTGAATATTGTTCTAAAATGTTATCTCCTTATCCATTAATGCGTTAACCTGTTCTAATATTTTAGCTTTTGCATTTTTTATTATTGTATATTTATTAGCTATTTCTGTTTGCTTATGTATATCAAAGTGCTCATCAACATCTATAGGTATTAGAATCTCTATATCTTTTAAAAATGTTTTCCCTGCTTTTTTTACATGACTAAATTTTTCTTTTGTTATTTTTTCTATTTCAAATTGCAAATAATTATTATTTAAACAATCTTTGTACTTATCATATACTATTAATGGTGTAACATCTTCATTTATGCAAAAGTGCCCTTTTCGATAAAAAACATAACCCGCTGAACCATTTCTGTTAATAGTTAAACAATCATCAAAATACTTGATTCCTTTTACATTATCTTTAATATATCCATAAGTAACTTCTTGCGCTATTTTTGAACTACCATAAACAGGAATATTTCCATTATGCATTCTTACAAACGCTTTTGTCAAATTTGAATTGGATGTAATAGAAAAGTCAAAAATTGTTGATAATTTCACTTTTCTAAACTTAATCTTTTCATCAGGATTTAAAGAATCAAAATTATATTTAACTTCCTCCATCACAAACATAGTTTCATTCAAAAGATCCTGATATTCCCATACTGAAACTTCATTTTTTTCTTCTTTTAATCCTATTTTTATTTTTTCTTGCTCTGTCCACCAGTTCTCAATAATCCAGCTGGTATTTGGTTTTAGTTGTTCAATAGATAATTGTTTAAACTTTATATCAGATTCAAAGTAAGTCTTAAACGGTTCCTGTAATTTTTTTCTGTCTGGCATGTATTTGTAATTATTATATTTGCAAACTGCTTCATGCAAATCATTATCATTTGGCATATCAAATCTATTTGTATTTAACTCTTCGCCAATCGAATTGCATATATATAAGAATACAGGGTAATTCTGTCTGGTACTCTTTACTATTTCATCTTTCTTTTTCTTTTTTATTGTTAAAATATACGTCTTTTTGGGAGTATTAAAAAAAGTCCCTGAAGGCAAAGAAATAATGCTTTCTATATTGCAATTATCTAATATTTTTTCTTTTAAATTAACATTTTGCAAATTTGAAAAAATACCATCTGGTAAAACAATATTGGCAACACCTTCATATTTTAAAGATTTAATTATCCATTCAACGAACAAACCTTCGACACCTGCACCTCCCCATGTATATTGTGAAGTTTTTTTTGCTTCTTCGGTCATAATTGCAGATTGGTAATATGGTGGATTTGCTAAGATTAAATCGTATGTATTTTCTTTTATTGTTTCTAATGTTCCTAATAAAGTTTTACTCAAAGAAAAAGTAGAATTAAGCAAATCATTCGACATTTTTTGAAGTTCATTTGCATCACTACATTCTGTAAATAATTTAGAAAAATAAATTAACATATTTGCTTTTGCCAATATAATAGTTAAATCATCATTTTCACACATCATTTTATCATACCCATGTATGAAAATGTGTTTTTCTAATTTTCCATTTTTCACTTCATAAAAATCAGATAAATGATCTTCTATAGATTCAAGTAGGAACTTCCCAACGCCACATGCTGGATCACAAATATCCATATTCTTATGAATCTCTACCATAGTAACCATTTCTTGAACAACTTTTAATGGAGTGAAAAATTGCCCCATATCTGATTTATCATTACTATTTTTCATAAAAGTTTCAAATAATTTTGATTTAAAATCTTTGCTAATATTTATAAATTTTCCATTAGTCTTTTCATACTTTTTAAATTCAATAATTACTTGTTTAAATATTGAAGCAGTACTATCAGTACTCACATAATTATTCAAATGATCTTTTTCTACATGAAAAACCTTTCCATTTATTATACTTGTTCCATCTTTTCCTTCAGGAAATAATATCTTCATCGTTTCTCTTGAACCGTCTAAATATTTTCCTAAAATAGTAGCATCATCTATCCCATCTTCATTATATAATCCGTAAATATAAGTGAATGAGTTTTCACCTTTTAATATTCCTATATCAGACAGATATTTGAATAAAAAAACCTCGACAAACGTATATAATGACATCTTTGCGGAAGCAAAAGTTAAATTTTTTAAAATTCCATTTATTTTCTGTGCCAAATCTGTTGGATCTAAATACTCTTTCTTTAAAATTTGATTGTTATTACTATCAATTGAAAGTAATATATCATTTATTAATTTTACTAATTCTTTATTATCTTGCTCTTTTGGTTTTAATTGTAATTTTATTGGATTTCCATCTTCGTCTAATATATTTTTTCCTGTTAATGGATTAATCCATATAAAATCTTCTGTATCAGTAGCAATAAATATCTTTGCTCCTATTTTTTTTGCTACATCAATTTCTTGTTGAATAGCAGTCCTCTTTTTACTATCAGTGTTAAATTCTTTTGGTAATTTATGTTCCTGATAAACCACAACATTTTTATTTTTATCAATAATTAATACATCAGGTTTTTTGAGGTTATCCTCTTTTTTACTCCTGATTTTTTTTGCATTAATTTTCTTTTCGTCAATTAAATTATTTATAGTTGTTGCACCTAAACTCAAACAATCATATTTATCAAGAATATGTACATTATATGAATATAGCTCATCTTGATTTGTCTGCTCAGACATTTTTTCCCTCCAATTTATATCAAATGAATTATTATATTGATATTTTATTGCTGTACTTTCACGACCATTTTCACACAGTAATAAAACTGCTACTAAATTAAAGATAAAATAATTTCATACCATCTTTCCACTATCCCTCAATGTAAAAATCCCATCATAATCACAATTCAAAGCTTCTGCAATCTCCCGCAATTCTTTTTCAGAAAAATTATCACGTGCTAATTTGTTACTAAGGTTATTGCCATTGGTTCCAATTTTTTCTGCCAACTCCTTTATTGTCATATCTCTTTCTAAAAGTACCGTTCTAATTTTTTTAGACATTGCCATACTGTTTACCTCCAACCATTTACTTTAAATTATACACCAAAATATATGATTTATCAATGAAAAATAGGTTTTCACACACCATAGTGATTATTTGCCTTGACAATACACACTTAATAGTGTATCATCATACTTATAAATAATACATTCTATTTTTAAATGATTTTAAAGGAGGGTGCAGAATGAATACTACTCAAAACATGAATAGTTACATAACAAAAGAGTTTCAAAAATTAAAGACAAACACAGAACAACGTAGCTTTATTGAAAACTTTCGTTTCCTTATGATGTCCAATGATATTGAATTTGAAAACTTTTATTCTTACAAAGTTTTAAAAAAGACGGAATTTTATTCTATTGCAGACATGCTTTATCAACTCAACAATCTTTGGATGTTGTCGGAATTTTTACATCAGAACCGCCAAATTTTATTTAATGAGGTCGAAGATATCATTAAGCAAACCAGATTACCCGACTTCTCCATCCCTTGTAAGTTGGGTCAAGATACCATGTTTGCAAGAATCTTCAAGGTATTTGAAAACCATACAACAAACTTATATACTGTGGCTGAGAATCCCGTTGCTTATAGTTCTTCTACTCATAAATGCTACAACCCAAAACAATGCTCTCCCTGTACCACAAATTGTATTACAGGGTAAATGGGTTGAACAATTTGGTTTTTCCATCGGCTCCAATATTCGTGTAGAATGCTATGAAGATAAGTTGATTATCTTGAAAGAGGATGAATCAAAATAAACTTTTCAACAAAAAAAATGCCGGAATGTTGCATATGAAAACAACACTCCGGCACTTTTAACATTCAAGAATAAAGGAGCAGTTTCCCACTCCGCAACGTCTTACTGATACACTAACTCACTCAATACAATTTCCTCTGCTGAACTCCTTATATTATTCAACATACCAACCCATTTCATCTGATTATCTGCTTTTAACTGTTCTGTCACACCCTCCCTTTCTTTCATCTGCCCGATTAACAATTCCATTCGCTCATAACATTCCTTGTCAATCCCATGCAGATATTCGTTTAGTTCGCCACTTAGCAACAAATCCATATATTTTACCTTATGGTATGATTTTAAATATTCACACCTCATTCTGCCATACCTGCCAATTTCGTAATTCGATCCTTCCGCTATCTTTAAGTCAGGATAATATAACCCGTCCTCGCTCAACGTATAGCTGATTCCATTTTTTCCAATTATGTGTTTCTGCATAATGTCCTCCTATCTTGCACCTCTATCTGCCGAATGGTAGTAGGTGCGTTGTCTGCTGTTTTCACGTTTCTTTACCTGCTGTTTATGATGCTCAAGTCTCGCTAAAATGCTGACTGGTTCTGCTTTTGTGCCATAGTTCCTTTCCCAATCGGCAACTGCCTTTTTATAAGCAGCATGTTCTGCTTTCGCTGCGGAATACTCCGTCAGAAACTCCTTGACCGTCTTATAACCATGCTCCTGCACGATATTGGACAGATAATGCTTCATGTTTTCAATTTGTGGCTTTAGCCCGTCGAGTTGCTTCTGCAATTCCTTCCGCTGTTTCCCTTTAAAAATACCTTTTGTATTGCCAAGTTCCCGTTCCAGTCCACTTAACCGTTGTTCCCTCTGATAAATTGCATGGTTCTGTTGTTCCAGTTTATTATGAATCTCGGAAAGTCTCGGATATTTTGCAGCTAATGGTGACTTTTTCGGTTGCTCCATTTTAGTTTCTTCCACTTTTACTTCCCATATTGATTCTGATACAGGTTTTTCAACAATATTCTGTCTGGCTGCTTTCTGCGGCTCTGTCGGCACTGTTTCAACCAGTATTGCTTTTTGTCCTGTGTTTTCCCTATCTACCCGTTGAAAAGCTAATTTAAATATCTGTGTAATTAGAAGCTCCAATGCGGCAATCGCCAGTAGGATGATAGTGGCAAGTAATTGGGGTTTGTTGCCAAACTGCTTTACCGATTCCCTTGCTTTGCCGGAAATCTCTGTATATTTAACCTGCATGATCTGGTTTTCCGGCACTCCGCTGACCAATGCCCTGTCTACGGTCTGATTCCACTTTTTACGCATTTCATTATCTGTTTTCATCTGCCCTGCCTTTGGATTGCTTTTACCAATCTTCTTCATTGGCAGATATACACCGTTTCGGTCAAAAACCTGTAATCGTTCCTTGTCGTCCTTAACATAGATATTGATAAGGTTCGTGTAGGAACGTTTAACCCCGTCCAAAAAGTTCTCACTTTTAAATCGGGCATCTTTTACAGAAAATAGCTTACGCTCGTACACTTCCCCTTTCGGAATAATTTTACAGCCTTGCCGGATCTGTCCTGCTTCATCCAGTATCTCTTTCTTGGTACGGACGTGCTTTCCGTTTTCATCATAAAACATATTTCTGGCTGCAACCTTTTCTATCGGTTCTTCCAGCAACTTCCGTTCTGAAAATATGAGGTGGATGTGGTAGTTCGTCTTTCGTTTGTTATGGTGCAATGCCGCAATACATTCTGTCCCATAGTTCTGCTTAAAATGTTCCGTAAATAATTTTAACAAAGCATCCGGCTCGTAATCCACAAAACTTTCCGGAAGGGCAATAATCAATTCCCTTGCTTCAATGCATTTTCCCTCTGTACCACTTTTCGCAAATTCTTCCTGATTACATTTTGGCAATTCATTCCAGAATTTGCGTTCTGTAGTATGATAAACTGCATACAAATTTTCTTGTCTGGCATGGCTGGATATATAGTTTATCCTGCCCTTCAGATTTGTTAATTTTGACATCTGAATAAACGAGTTTCTTGGCAATAGGCATTCCCTCCTTTTTTGTGGGTGGACATCATAGGATGTCCGTTTACGGACTATGGTGCGTTTCCGCACCTGCCACCAATGCGATAGCATTGGCAAGGTCAGTCACGCTGACCTCTGCTCCCTGCAAGGGCGAAATACCCAGAGTACAAACCGTAGGTTTGTGCGATGGGTGTATTTCGCTCTCAAACGCCGAGGGCTTAAAAGAAGTAAGATTTAAAATGCAAACCTACTGCTTACATCTGCTCTTTGCAAAAGCAGAAATGATATTATCCACCGTACAATCTTCCCATCCGGCAAGCCATATCAGTGTTTTTTCTTCTGCTCTGGTAAGTTCCATATCCCCCAATGCTTCATTCAGTCTTTCTATCCTGCGTTTTTCACTTTCATAAAATGAATCATTTACATTCCTTGTCCCACGTTCCGGCTGTTTAATCATTGCATTTCCTCCAATTGAATTTTTTCTTGACTGTTATTCACAGGAGCGTGCCACGCTCCCGTTATTATCATTAATGGAAAATCACCATCGAAAATCCCGATGCACCCCAACCTTATCTAGATACTCCAGTCGTGCTTTCTCTCTTTCTTCCTCCGTTGGTGCAGTCTTATATTGTGTATATAGCTGCCGCTTTACCATTGCTTCTAATTTATCCTCTAATCCTTTTTCTATTTCCGGTAACACTTCTCCAATCCCTATTAAATGATATTTCAGCAGGGCAAAAAACAATTGCTCTGAAATTTGTATATTTTTCATTCCAACCTCCATTTGCGTGACGGTCGTGACGATAGTGACGATATTTTTTATACTGCTCCACTATCCAAAATACCGTCACGACCGTCATATATCGTCACGCTTACGCTTTTATCAGCTCCAGTTTAATCATTCTTCCATTGTGCCCACGACTGTTTGCATACTTGATGCTGTGTTCCAAAAGCAGTCGTTCCATGCTGATATTCAGCTTTCTTGTCAGGACATTTGGCTGCATATCCAACTTCGGCAGTAACTGTTAACAATTCCGATGCTGTACCGTTCCACACTGGCAATTCCACTGTCACAAGCTTTGCAATGGCTTCCAGTATCGGATCAGGCGGCTGCTTCCATAATTCCGTTTCCTTTTTTGTCAGCTCCCACAAGCACAATTCTCTGCTGAAATTCAAGTACAGTTTTTGGTCTTGCTGGTCACGTCCTACTACTTCCAGTACTGCTTTGTTATCTGTCCGTTTTTCTTTCAGCAGGGTAAATGCCCCGTCTGCGGCTCCCAATAATCCGGTGCTGCCGGAAATCATTTCCATGCTGTCCGAAGATTCCATTTTTCTTGTATGGTGGACTACTAATAGGCAGATACCATGCGTGTCACTAAACTGCTTCAACTTTGCAACAATTTCATAATCGTTGGCATAGCCGTATTTATCCCCATTGACTTCCCTCACTTTTTGGAATGTGTCTATAATGACAAGCCTTGCGTCCTTATGCTCCTTTACGAATTGATTTAGTTGTTCCTCCAATCCTCCATTCAGTGTTTTGGACTTTGTTGCAAAATGAAAGGCCTCACTGCTTTCCATGCCAAACATTTTGGACAACCGTTTCTGCAGCCTCCCATAATCATCTTCCAATGCAAGATATAACACCGTTCCCTTATGCACCGGATAATCCCATAAGGAAAGCCCCATGCTCACATGATAACCAAGCTGTGCCACAAAAAAGGACTTTCCGACTTTCGGAGCACCCGCAAAGAAATACATTCCGTTGTAAAGCAGATTTTCCACAACTGGTATTTTCGGTGGGTAAACCGTGTCGTAAAGTTGGCTCATGGAAACAGTCTCCAACCCCTCCTGTCCAGATTTCTCCGGGCAATTTGTGGCTTGCAGATTGCCTTGTCTCTGCATATCTGCTATACTTTTATCGTAATTATTTTTACATAGCGGCTGTTTCACATCTGCGCTAACAGATGAGCCTGAAACAGTCGTTTTTTCCTTTTGGCTCATTCCGCTTCCCCCTTTAATCCGTTTAGTGTTTCTGTCACCAATTGCAGAGTATAAAGAAATTCATCGTTGACCTCATTGCATTGCTCTATTCGCTTCAATTCCTCATAAATCTCTGCCATTTGGTTGCGTAATGCCTTGTATACCCTTGGATTGCCCTGCACAATTACATCCCGAAATAGTAATCTCCTTGTAATATAATCCTGCTTTGTCAGTCCTGAAAGACGAACGCAATCATCCAGCAGTTTACTTTCTTCCTCTGATACCCGAAATGCTACCGTTTTGTTTCGCCAACGTCCCTTATAATCTAAGTTTTTATCCATTCCGCTTATCCTCCATTCTTTCTATATCCAGTTTATCCGCCATTTCCGCCTGCTTTGTCGGAAACAGGTGTGCGTATCGATAGGTGATATCAATGCTTTCATGCCCCACACGCTCCGCAATCGCCAATGCAGAGAACCCCATTTCAATCAACAGGGATACGTGCGAATGCCTTAAATCATGCACCCTTACCCGTTTTACACCGCTTGCCTTTGCCCCCCTGTCCATCTCATGGTGCAGATAGGATTTTGTTATCTGAAATATCCTATCGCCTTCTCCGATCTCATACAGCATACCGATATATTCCCGCATTTCTTCACAAAGAAACTTTGACAACTTTACGGTACGGTTGCTCTTAGGTGTTTTCGGAGAAGTAATCACATCACGTCCTTTCAATCTCTGGTAGGATTTATTAATTGTTACGGTACATTTCTCAAAATCGAAATCTTTTGGTGTCAGGGCTAATAGTTCTCCCATACGGATTCCGCACCAGTAAAGCATTTCAAACGCATAATAAGAAACTGGTTTATCCATCATGGCATCGGCAAATTTTAAATATTCTTCCTTTGTCCAAAAAAGCATTTCTTTTCGTTCTTCTGTTCCCATCGTTCCTGCCCGTTGTGCCGGATTGGATGGCAAGTGATAAAACCTCACTGCATGGTTGAAAATGGCACTCAACTGGGCATGTATCGTTTTCAGATAAGTGGGAGAATATATTTCTCCCGACTCATCTTTGTATGCCAGCAGTTCATTCTGCCACGCAATCACATCCTTTGCTTCAATCTCGCCAATTTTCCGTTCCCCAAAGTAGGGAAGTATCTTTGTCCGTATTACATGGCTTTTGGATTCCCATGTATTTTCCTTTACTCTTTTCTTTCTATCTGTTTCATAGATTTCAAAGAAGCTTGCAAAGGTCATATCAAGTTTGGATTCCTGCTTCCGCATGGCTTCCCTCTCCCATGCCAGTGCTTCCCTCTTTGTTGCAAAACCACGTTTGCTGCTCTGCTTTCGTTCCCCCTTCCAATTAGTAAAGCGGTAAATAACACGCCATGTTCCTGTTTCTCCATCTTTATATACAGCCATATCCTCATATCCTCTCTGCGTGTAGCCTTACACGCTCTGTTCACTGTAACAAACCTTTTTACGGAAGTAATTGGTGTTTACCCGTCCCGCTACGGTCAGATAACCGAGCTGCTGTAATTCTGCATTTAATTCTCTGACAATCTTGTAAGCATAAGACTTCGATACACCCAATTCCTGTGCTACTTCCTCAACACTCATAAATGTCTGATTTCCCATTCTGATTCCTCCCTTTTTTGCTAATTTAATGTTTGCCGTTCTCCCTCACTGTTTCCTGACAGGTAACCTTGTTTGGCACTGTATCGTTTTTCCACTCCTTGACAGGCTCGCTCTTTTCAAAGGTCTTAGCCTGTTTCGCCGGAATTGGTATCTGCTCGGACGGTCATTTAGTTGTTTCTAAACATATTAGTTTAGTATCTGTATTTCATATAATACTAAACATTTTTAGTTAAGTCAAGTGGTTTTACGAAAAATATTAACTTTTTTTGTTTAGTTTATTCTTGATATTCTAATTTACCTGTGGTATACTGTACTCAACAAATATGTTTAGGAGGATTAATTATGGCAATCGGGCAACGTATCAAATTCTTTCGCAACAGAAAAGGAATGACACAAAAACAGCTCGGGGAAACCCTTGGTTTTTTAGGGAAAACCTCTGATGTCCGCATGGCACAGTATGAATCGGAAACCAGAGTACCCAAAAGTGACCTTGTTAAGGA
>Ga0153948_1001653_pt1 | contig 11146 bp, 7 predicted proteins | sample TSNJ032MetaG_FD_104696 | JGI IMG/M metagenome (GOLD analysis project Ga0153948, IMG submission 104696) | Attine ant fungus gardens microbial communities from New Jersey, USA - TSNJ032 MetaG | ecosystem: Host-associated > Fungi > Mycelium > Unclassified | place: USA: New Jersey, Wharton State...
TGAGCGTCAGCCCGATTTCCTGTCAGATCCTCTAGGTCTAGGTTCCACATCCTCATACTTCCACCATAATATCCAACTAAAAGCCTGTGGCCATCGCGTGATGGACAGACACTCGTTACGTATAAACCTACTGGAGACTTCGCCTCCCAGACCATTTGTGAGCCGGTCGTAGAGACATCCCATATCTCCACTGTGTGATCTCGTGGGATAAAAAGGTAATTGGTAAGGGGTGAATGAACAACATGTGGCGCACAGTCGAAATCATGGCTGAAGGATACCATCTCTTGTGTGTCCAATCTCCAAAGGTAAATATGACGAGGTTTTTTCTTGAATACGGCCATCAAAGTGTCGCTAGTTGGAGAAAAGCGGAGGAATGACAATTTTCCACGAGGATATGCAAATCATTGGGGATCCCTGACATCTTCCAAGTTCCATAATTCAATGACTTTCTCAGACTTTCTTCCTACGGTCAGAAAACGCCCATCAGGTGAAAATCGGCTGACATCAGCATCATTCACCTCCAACAGCCTGTTGGATATTAGTGTACCACTGCTAGCATCCCAGACCCGGACTAGAATATGATCTCTAAAGTCGTCGGAGGCATTTTCATCTTCAAAGTCGTCGAAGGCATCTTCATCTTCAAAGTCGTCCAAGGTACCTTCATCTTCAGAGATATCCGAGGCTTCAGAGCTGCCCGAGACCATATTTTCTTCCAAGGTTTCTAAGTCAGTCAGCTGAAAGGAGCTTCCATCTTCATCTATCCAATGTGTGGAGGCAATTCTTCTACCCTGATGAATGAAGGCGTAATTACAGCCCTGGGTTTGAAACTGTTCCTCACCCGTCTCAATGTCCCAGACTACTGCATGAGTGGCAAATTTGACTAGAATATGCTTCCCATCAGGACTGAAGTGGGCATCATCTACAAACCCATAACCAGGCAGCTTGAATGGACCCGAAATGCAATAGCCTGTTTCAGAGTCACAGACATACATAATTCCACGAAATGGTCCTAATATGGAAGCAAATGTACTTTCATCCGGCGAGAAGACCATATACTCCACCCGATCCTTGTGGTGCTTTGCAGTGAATGCCATCATGGACCATTGACTGGGTTTCCCTTGAGTGATCGCAAGAGTGTTGGGGACCCTCGGACAGTACTTTGTGGCAACATGAGATTGCTCAGGCGCGAAGGAGAGTGCTGAGATATAAACATGAGGGGCGGACTGAGAGATTGGATTGATGAATGCAAAAACGAATCGGGGAGCATCGTGGATAAACAGTGTCAGCTCATGATCAGGGTTGAGGGACTGGCCAGCCAACGTCAGATGTATTTCAGAGAAATGATCTGGAAACACACCTGCCATGTTAAAGCCCTTCTGAGGATCAGATATACTTCATATGCGTTCCCTGTCAGGCTCATGACCTCCAACCACAACAGTAACTTCTCGTACATCACAAATTTCACTGCCTCCATCATCTTCTCGTCAGAGGGAGTCTGGATAAGGTGGTCTACCCAGAACAAAGATGAATATAAGATGAGAGGAGGGATAGTGGATTTGACAGTAGACTGAATATTAATATTCTCTATGACTGAAGACTTCAAGTTGCACATATTGAAATGGAGCTTGGATGATACAAGGGTTTTCAAACACAACACAGAAAGTTGACGTTCGTTATGGCCTCGATCTTGAACAGTGGAAAATTCAGGTAACTCTTGTACAAAGAAGGTTGATAGAAGAAAATCCTTGAACGAGCGATGGTGAAAATGAAGAATAGGACCGGAGTCAATGACGGACGCAAGACCCTTGCGGATAAGCCCTAGCCTGTTTGCATCTGAGTCTGGTATCTTGACTTGGGGAAGTATGATAAGCGCATTATCATCAAGCGGTTGCTTGGAAAAGACCATTGCACCCATAACCGAGGCGACTGCTCCGATCTCTTCCTCTTCGAGATCATGTCGGAATGATGCTTTGATAATAGTTGAAAACAGGGAATACAAGCTTGTCAAACCCTTCCCATCACCCTTTTTAAGCATGGCAAACCGGCCTTCGGGATCGAGTTCGAGGAAGTTGGCGACCGTTGTTGACCAGATAAATCTGCCAGCAGCACGAGGAACCAGGTAATCAAGAGCCTGTTCGATCAATCCATTGTTCATGTCCATATTCTCGAGGCACGACTTGAGGAATGTACGGATGTCATTTGAGACACTGTCCCCCGGCTTGACTTCATAGCCAGAAGGAATATCGTGGATGCTGATGGAATCAGAAAAGGTAATACGGTCATCTGGCCGGCTAGTGATGACCGACTTGAACTTCTTCAAGTGATCAACCTGAATCCAACGCTTGAGCGTATGCAATAGACTTTGGAAATCCTCCCCAGACGCGTCGTGCCTCGGGCCACCACACTCATCCAGTGCATCTATCACAATCACTGGAAGCTCCTCACGCGGAATAGCATCATCCAGCGCAGATAGTGGTACCTCGATGAGCAATTTGAAAAGCCGATCAATGTCAGATGAATTGCCCTTGATTTCCTTGATCTAAGTGTTGGCGAAGGGAAGGGAACAGGCGGGCAAGATCGCAGGCAACAGTGCACCAGATGGTCTTGGTGGTGAGGGTAGAATGTGTGTGGTCGAATCGGTATGCGATTACACGGCGCTTCTGGTCCACTAGCCGATTGGCAATGCTAGCTGCCAAGGCAGATTTCCCAACGCCAGGGGATCCCCTTATCCAAATCATACTGGGGCTATTGATGTTCTTGATCTCGTGCTCAATCTCCTGTAAGAAGGCAGTGCGGGTGCCTTCCATACATGATTTGCGTAGAGGAAGCCTATTCTCCCCAAGGGTGCTCACCAAATCATCCAGCTCCTTGTCGGCAACCGTTTTCACATTTTTCGTCATAGTGGCTGATAGCAACCACAAATCAGTCAGATTGAACAATGAATATCAGGCACAAAAATCATACCTTGCTCTGCTTGGATCTCTAGATCCCAGTCAAAATTTTTCGCGAAAGCATCCAGTTTCTTCCGCAATTCAATAGCTTTTTCCTCATGAGGGACAACGAGGATGTGTTTGGCTGCGACCAACGGCTCAGTTGTCAATCCATCTCATGCAACTTAATACACACCTGACCAGCTTTTGAGCCACTGCTCAATAAAGTCGATCACTTCTTCTATCATTCCAGGAAGTTCACTGATAGTAGCACGCAGTTCGTTTGATTTTGGAACTTCCTTGAACCGTTCCATCTGGGAAGCTATCCTTGTGATGTTTTCTGCCATTTTTTTCATTTCTCTGTAAGATCCCTCTTGAGCTTTGAAATGCTGCCAAATTTATCAGTATTATTCACGTTGAAAATTGGAAAGGTAGCCAACTTTGTAAACAACATCAGTGCAAGAAAACACCGATTTCACTATAGAATTCAGCTGCTTCGAGTCAGATAACGTGCATGGGTGCTAGTCAATGATGATTTACCCCACTGATAGCTGTTCTGAACTCAACCAACATCCCACCCACATCATTTGCAGAACCGAGACGATACATGGTAGGCCGGAAAGTGTTCAGGTCCTCAATTGTGCTCTTGATTTGTCCATCCAGGGCGCTCAGGTCACAGTTGTCAGCCTACATTTAGACTTGAGCAGGCTATCTACATGTTGACAACAACCATGATAGCATACCTCAGCAACGATCCAGAATCGTAATCCTGCAATTCCATTGAGGAATTCCACCTTAAAATTTGCTGAAAGTATTCTGAGCAGGTTTGGAGCAATCGAGGAAAAGATAAACTTACATTTGGTTCCTTCCTGTGTTTCAGATACCAGGTGATCCCATAGATCGTCAAACTTAACGCTGGCTTTACACAGAGGATCATCCTCTGAGAAATCCCCAAGACTGGAGATCTTCCGTCGCAGAGGATGCTTTCTGTGTATCTCAATATCCAGGTCACTTCCTTGCTTGATAATACTACATTGTGCGAATGGTTAGCATTGCTTAGGCATGTGGCGTTTAACTCACCATTTGCTTGTCAATTTAAGATGCTGCTCTCCCTTGAAGTTTTTCTTGAGTTTCCCTTCAGTGTCTCGGAGATGACTGGGACCATTCGCCTTGTCGGAGTGCTTGACAACCAATGATTGTGGAAATTCATGACCAAACTTCCCAATGAATTCTGGATGCAATTAAGGCAACTGACAGATTGAGCCAATGGGTTATACTCACCGACAATTTGGATAGTTGGTACCAGAATATCAGTGTCACCTGGGTTTGCCATTGATAAAACTTTGGGTTTGGGTAGAGGGAGCAAGAAACAACGTTGCCAAAGGGGATATGATGTTATCAGGTGAACAAGGCCGCAGAACCATCCGAAGCAACTGTAACTCCTAACGGGGATGAATTTGATTATCATTGTCCAGATATCAGAAGCATGGCGAAGTCACAAGTGCCTCAGTTTGCGTCAACCATTTTCTTTCGGCTGACATGGTTTCCAGCAATTGGTTGACTCACTGCATGTCAAAGGCATGGGAGACCTCATGCCTTTGTGTGAGTATTGCCTTCCGTCGTCAAATGTACTTTCTAACCCCTGTCCTGATGTTCTGACATACTCAATCCAATCCAAGCTGACTCTGAGTCCCATGAAAGGAATGAAAATGCAAACATTCCTGAGTGTCAACCACAAGGAGAGTGTCGTTTCATCACATTGACCACGATCAATATTTGTAGCCGCTAAATTGACGTAGAAAAGAAGGGTAGTAGGTGTGGTAGCAAAAACTGAATATTTATTTGACATACCAAGCCCTTTGTACCGGGGAATGATCACATAGGCGCTCCTTGAACATGTGGTTCAGTTTTTCCCACGGTTCTGTGGGGAGGTTAAGTACACACAGAGCTCTCACATTCGCTTCCCTTCATCAATTCGACCTCGCCTCGTCGCCCCGCCGATCGACCAGAGTAACTTAACACCTAGCTCTGTGTCACAAAAATCGTCAACATGAACGGCTGCAGCTGCTTCATGTATAAATTTGGAATGAATTCTGTTCGGCAATCCTTCAGCGTTTGCTTGGACTACATAATCTAGCCGACGTTGTCTGCTACCAATTTCTGACCCCCTTCCTTTTCTTCCTTTTCCCTTTTTTCTCCCTTTCTTCAAATTGTTCGGATCAGTTGCGAGTAATCTGATTTTCACTTGTGTTTGTGTAGATAGGACTTTACTCTGTATGCTGCTGTAGACCGCAATCAAGCCCTGCACTATAAATTTTTTAAAAAAGGTGAAGTTAATCTCTGTTTTAGAGAAGTTGACGGAGCGTGATATTGATATAACTAACAGTGATCTTCAAGTCGAAAAACCGATGGTGTCTATAGGTACAAAGCTAGAAAGGATTGATGATTGCTTCTCTAGCCTAATTCTGTGATGGACTCAAAATAAGTATCACCTTTCGAATTGTCTGAAGCTGATTAATGGCAGCCAAAGCCTCCATTGTATCAGCCTGAAAACTATCTGCTTTCTATGCATAGGATATATTACAATCCAACAAGGTAACCGGATATAATTCCAGTTGTGTTGAAGCAAAGCTTTCCACGGATGCCTTAGGCCCCAATCGAACCCTAAATAAGCCAAGCTTATGTCGTAACTAGCTCTGCTTTGAGCTTCATGGAAATGTTTGTATAATTCTAGTGCTTCGTGCCTATTGTTGTATGAGACAACTATACAACAAAATTTGTCACAAACCATGGTTTTTCGTAGCTTGTCTGGTTTATTTTGTTGCCTTCCAACCCAAGTGATGAGGATCACTGGATGAAAGAAGGTCTGCGGATGTTTTTCGGTCATTTCGACTTGTATCACCCTGATACTTACATAATTTTCTCAGGCAGACACTGGGTGGCCATGGTATTCCTCATTGCTATCGCCCCATTAGAATTCCTTGCTTCTATCCGGTCGTATGTTAGCGTAATTCATCCTCTGGACCTGGCCTCTGATCTTGTATCGCAGAAACTGAATTGAAATCCCATCAGTGAGTGACTGGGCATGACATCACTACACGTTGTCCGGCGTCGGAGTGATGTGAAAGACATCAAAAAACAAGACCTTTACATATGTTCTTCGTCCCAAAAGAGGCATCCCTGAGATTGAAGACTTTTTTTATTCAAAATGGAAGCTGATAAGCGCTGGTTATAATTGCCAATAAGGCTTCCCTTTCAACAGGCTGCGTAAATTTAGTAAGACATGCGAAGCTAAGCTAAGCTTCTTTTCACTTCTGGATAGTCAGGGCCTATCGACTTGCGGCTGCGTATTTAAGGAAAAGGGCCGAGAGTTTGATCAAGGTCGTCCTTTCCACGTCCTCCAGAAGGAGTAGAATATAGTCTTTACCCCTTGCTATACTCTCTTCTGTTCCATTCCTTTCATTTTTCTCCCTTTTATTTCAATTGCCAACCATGCCGGAGTGGTCATCCCCCGATGAAATAATCAAGGAAGGCGCTATCATGGTGAAGTTCATGCATGCCCTCATTGGCCTCTATGTGTATGTGATCCTCTTATTACTGGAGTAGAAAGGTTGTTATTCACTTCAGTGCCACATTAGCTACGAATGGTTTCTCTCATTGGACTTCGAGTTAGACCTTATTCGCGGCAGAAAAAAGTTCCGATGGCCATTGGTACGTGCTCCTCATAAATTCCGGTGATAAAGGATTCAGTCTCAGTGAGAATGATCCAGATTTTCTACTTCGCAAATCGATACTTATTGTTGTTCGCTTTGATCGGAATGTATGTAAATTCTCTTAGCATACAGATAACAAAGTTCACAAGTCTCAAGTATCATCTCATTTGATGCGACAGAGTAAGTAGCAGGTTTTGAACTATCCAGGTGTAGTGTTGAAGCTGTGGCTGCTAGGAAAATAGATTGCCAAGCCATATTTACCTTCAACCAAATTGCGGGTGATGCTGCTGTTGGGCTCGCCAGCATCAGCTTGTCCATAAGAACGTGAGTGGAACTTGGGGAGGTAAACGTTATTGAGGGCCCCATCTTTACGGATAGCATGGCCATTTGGGCACAAAACCGGTATATAGTCTGTCTCTTAGTTATGGTCATCCTAGGCCATTGGTCTATTATCCTGCAAGGTGACACCGTCGAACATACCGATCATCCGCGGTCTGATAATTTGACTTTTTAGGCATACAACTGAAGGCTATGTGGGTTCCCGAAACTGGATGCGTCATCACCGAGACTCGTAATCATATTTTGGCTGCTATCTTTATTTATTCCATGATATTCGACCTCATCGTCCTCCTCCTGAACACGTACAAGCTCTCTGGTGCTCGCTCTGGAATGTTGAGAACGAGTCGGCTGGCCAAGATGATCTTCACTGATGGTTTGATATATTTCATCCTCGCGTGCGTCAGCTCTCTGGATTTAGGCGCCCTAACTTTCTATGTGTACCAACTTTTTCAACTTTTAGATTTGTGGCGAACCTCCTGGCCACCGTTTTCATGGTATTAAATTTGAATCAGATTATGAGCGTTGTCTTCAACGTCCCTGCTGCAGTCTGCACAACAGTGAGTAGATATATTCAAAATATATCCAGCTAGAGTTGACGGCCCTATTTCTAGATTGTTGCATGCCGTGCCGTCCGCCGCCTAACGTCCTTCACCCAGACTGGAGCTGATGTGTTGTATGTATTTGAGCAAGGTTGCCATCTGTTCATATTGATCACTTTGACTTTAGTTCCAGCTCGCAGTCTGCTGGCAATCAATTCAAAGGTCCTTCGGCTTCTCTCGCTGTCAGGGGAGTTACATCGCGTGCCCCACCCAGGAATGGTGGGACAGGCGTTCACGTACAGGTATGTGTTGTATTCCAGTCTTTTGCTTTGCAAGATTCTACTGGATAGACTTCTATTTGCCCTATCCTAGGCATACATTCTAAGTGAATTTTAAATTTTGCCTTCAATACAAATCCTCTGCCTATAATCTTATGCTGACTTTTCGATAGATGGAGACTTTCACTCGCGCTGAAGAGGAAATTGATACCGAATATACAAGCGAGATGAAGCAACCATGTGAAGGAAGCGACACTGACGTTGAAGTCGACCTGGAAAAGAACGAAACTCTCTGAGAATCACCGAACCCAGAGCTTATGGTACGCGCTCCCAAGGACCGCACCAGACACCCCAGCCTCACTCAAAGCTCTATTTTATTGTGTTGACCGCATTTAACCCACCTTCAGTATTCTCCTGGTTACACCTAATACGCGTTAAATCTAAAGTCTCGATTGGATTCCTGACATTCGAAACTTTGATTTTATCTCTTCGTATTTCTTGATGTTTTAGCTCGGGAAATCTCCACAATTTAAATGCCGAGATTTAATTGAATAATGTGTCAAAGGTGCTCTTTATTACATATAGGGCGTATGCTAGTATTGTGATGTTTCAAATAACCAACCCTTACATTCCCTATGAATGTCCGTAGTATGAATAACAACCTAAATGTTCCACGTTCTGGACGTAACAATATAAATGCAACATTCATGTAGAAGTAATTAACCTTATTTTCTAGACGATGCTTCTTATGTATGTTCTTATGCTTATTCAACTTTCAAGGTTCAAATAGCATCTAGACAAAGTTTCCAAAAATGCGCAAGAACCTTCAATTTGAGGTCCTTCCGAGGATCAGGACTGAGGTCTCAGCCTCAGCCCACTTCTTGGACTAGTCGCGTCGTGAAACATGTAATCACGAAGTGCTAGAAGCAGGGTCCTGCAACACAATCCATTTATCCAAACTTGGGACTTAACATTCAACTTTGTAGGTAATTTGGACTCTTTGAATGAGTGCATTGCAAACCATGCCGAATTTCGTTAGTCAACGCGTAGCTCGCGTGGGAACCGTTATAACATGATTCACAGTAATCCAGAGAACAAAATGAAAATGGGTCGTGTCGTGTAGTAACGAGCGAGGGGCGTTCATGATAGGACGGAAGAGTAAATCGACAAACACCGACATCCTAACCATAAGCAGGAACGAGGTTCAAATCCTAAGCATCGGAAGAGAGCCTTCGGCCGAGGAATGGCAGCAACGATTACGATAGGAAGATTCCTTGAACAGAGTCTGATCTTTGTTGAATTTCAATTCGTTGTCTTCGATCCACTTATACCAATTCGTCCACCAAGGTCGTTCTCCGACTTTGGTATGTCAGGTTACCGGTTGAGTGAGGAGTGGCAGGTGGATAGTCGGCCAGAAAGAACTTGCATGTCAAGAGCAGGGATAGATGTTAGCCTTTGTCCCTAAAGGAATCATTCAAAAGTAGCAGGGGTGATGCCGAACAAGAACTCACGCATGTTAGTCAAGGGTTGTCCGAGTCCAACGCGTTAGGAGAGATCCATTGACGGAGAAGGATGGATATGATAAAACCAGACCAGAAGGAACTTACAGAATGTCAGTCGATATAATCAATGGCTCTGGAAGTCAAAAGAGAATCCCTCCCTGAATAAAAGACAAAAAGAGAGGGAAAGAAGTTCATATAATTTCATCTCTTTTCGTGAATGGCTGGCAGCGGTCGATTATGAAATCTTGGCTCATGTGAAAATTGATAGCCCCTCATCGTTAGGGTCAGTTTGGCTCACGGTGGGTGTAATCGGCTTATCGATTTGTCTTAAATCATTGATCACTTCCATTTTTTGCGAGCTCTTGTAATTTCCGATCAAAGTAAGATTCCAGAAGAGTGAAAACTGGTCCATCGTTATCGTAACTGTCGTGGAATTGAGGGGAATGATCATCAGCTACGATAATAATGGCGGAGCTTCAAATTAGCGAATGTCTGCCAGCGACGACCAGAAAAGAAGGCAAGATACGTTATAATAGTAGTCCTTGGAAATCGCATTATCCAGCGCACAGTTATGAAGAAGTCGGGCTTATGGGGTAAGTCGGACTGATCACTGTGAGTGATAGGACCCCCGTTGACTAGTCATGTTCCAAAAACAATGACAAGCTTGATATCCGGTGTTACAGTCGACGTGATCCTTAGTAATAAACACCGGTTGCGTTATATGGACCAAGAAGCATTTCCCTAGCTGCCGCCACAGGGAGTGAATGAATAGTGGTATAAATCTGTGGGAATGCTAGAAGAATCTTGGAAATGATTCAGTTCCTCCTGCCGTAGGCTAGAGATCCTGAAATTAAAATAAATAAAGGGTGACTGGTTCTGATAAATGGAAGCCTTGGCTCGTTGATAGACGCGTATAGGGTCACTCCAATGCGGCTCCAAGCGTCCTTGCTGGAGTTCTCAGGGGTTCCTTTGGATCGAAGACCACGACCTGAAAATGACTGGGCTATGCACCGTATAGTTGTTGATGCTTTGTGAGCCTGGCCAGTGTCAGCTCCACCCGCCGGTGGCGTCACTTTAATCTATTCATAGGTACCCAGTTCTCAATGGTCTTTCTTTTGATTGGACACCCACTGAACGTGAATAAAATTTAGTGTTTCCAGTTCTTGGAAGTTGTATTCCATGACCAATAAGAATCAAATGAACTGCTGATAGGTTCAGTAGAGAGAGAGCAAGTGAAATCTCAATTCTGAAGTGTTGTGATGGCAAATTCGTCCCGATAACCCGACGCACATTGCCATCGCAATATCAAATGGTTGCCGTTCCTGAGTGCTGGATCCGCGGATTCATCATCATTGCGAGACATATTTGGACTTGTATAAATATGTGCTTACTTGCCTATAATCCTCAGTTCTCGCGACTCTGAGTGTCGAGTTGCCTATTCTAGATCAGAAAAGTGTTCTTTTGAGAACATGGCAGCACTTACAGCAGTCAAAGTTCTTGATGACAATGAATTTGGTATTGAATTATTATTTACATATTCAAGTTCGATATATTCAAGGTACTGAGTGAACAAAGTCAATGATTTTGGTAATTACAATGACTGAAAGCTTGTCACAGATTTGGAGTTGAGTTAATGCGCACGAAGTTCTGCCGACGAGGTCGAATTATTTCGAGTCGCGAAACCTTGATGTGTTTTATTTCAGGAAGCCGATTAATACAAAATTGTTATCAGGAAAAATTTGCTTTTGTCTAGGTACAGGGACCAATTACTACTACGATAACTATTCACCCCAGAATCGAGATAAACGTATCGTTTGAAGAATCCATCATTATACAGCAGTGGAA
>Ga0153948_1001655_pt1 | contig 11131 bp, 11 predicted proteins | sample TSNJ032MetaG_FD_104696 | JGI IMG/M metagenome (GOLD analysis project Ga0153948, IMG submission 104696) | Attine ant fungus gardens microbial communities from New Jersey, USA - TSNJ032 MetaG | ecosystem: Host-associated > Fungi > Mycelium > Unclassified | place: USA: New Jersey, Wharton State...
AAATATTTTTTCAACTTGTTTTCTTAAACCTTGGTAATTATGGTCTAATTGTTCTTTTGAAATCATTGGTCGTTCTAAATTTGGTTTTGGATCACCAATTAGTCCTGTTGCACCTCCAACTAACAGAATTGGATTGTGTCCTGCTTCTTTTAATCTTTTAGCAACAGAGAAAGATGAATAATGACCAATATGCATACTATCACCAGTTGGATCGGTTCCAATATAAAAAGTTAATCCGCCTTTGTTTAATTTTTCTTCTAAGTCAGGACTACTCACATCATTAATAAGTCCACGCCATTTTAATTCATCAAATAATTTCATTTTAATTCCTTCTTTCTCTAAAATAAAAACCACGTATAAATTATCCCTAAAGGACGAGATTTACCCGTGGTACCACCTTATTTATAAGCATCTTGCTTATCACTCTTTATCCTTTAACGAGGATTATCGATTTAGCTCCCAATTTGTAATTTCAAATATAAATATGCATTACTTTTCACCAACTGTAATGTCTCTATGTTTCATAAGTATATTCTATGGTAATTGTTCACTGCTAATTGCTTATAGTTTTATCACATTTATTTTTTTGTGTCAACATTCTTTTTCTTTGGTAAATCATTTATTCCTGCTTTTTTGACAGTTGATTTCTTCTTTTGCTGTGTTGTTCTTTTCTTTTGACTGGATTTTTTATTAACAACTTTAACTCTTAAATCTTTTGATTCAGTTGCTTCTTTTGCTTCTTTTGCTTCTTTTGGTTCTTTTTCTTCAATTGTTTTTTCTACAATTTCTTTTTCTTCAAAAGATTCTTTTTTCTCACTCTTTTTTGATTTAGAAGATTTTTTTCTTTTATTTTTTACATTTACATTTGTTTTTGTTGATTTATCAATTTTTGCTTCTTTCTCCAAGATTTCTGCTTTTTCATCAATTCGAAGAAGAATTGTTTCAAGAGTATTCATTGTTGCTTTTTTAATATCATTTGCTGTTTTTTCAACAATTGCAACATTTGCATTTTTTGATAAAATAATTAGATCTTCTGATTTATTGATAATAATTTCGGCTTTTTCTTTTGCTAAGCTTAAAACAGTTTCTTTATCTAAGCTTTCCAATTCATTTTTAAGTTCAGTGACTTTTGTTTCCATCACATTTTTTACTTCATCAACATCAATTTCATCTATTAGTTCTAATAAATAATTTAATTTATCTTTTAATTCTTGTTTGGCTTGTTTAGATTCATTATATGCAAGTAATAAGCCAATTCCAATTCCGAAAAGAGCACCAGTAAAAAAGTTTGAATAACTTTTTTTACTCATTTACTCTCCTCCTTTTTTTTTACTAACTTTCTCCACTTTTTCTTCTTTTTTACTGCTGAAAAAGATTTTAGCGATTACACTAGTTAAGCCATCTAAAACTTTATCAGTTACTAAAACGATTTTATCTGTAGTGCTATCAATGATATTAAAAATACCATCTAATGCTTTTACTTTTGTACTAACATTATCTACGACTTTTTCTACTTTGCCTAAAGTAATAATAAACTTAATGCCTAAGACAATACCAACTAATAAAATTATAATTACAAGAATATATATGATGATTGGTAAAAATTCTAACCAGAATCCCATATTATTCACCATCCTCTCTATTTTCGTACATTGAATCAATTAAATCAAACAGATCATTTTCTAGAGTGTCATCCAAAATTTCTTCTTCTGTTTTTTTTCGCGGTTCGAATGTTTCTATTTCATTTTCTAATATATCTTCTATATTAAATGATTCTTCTTCTATTTTTGTTTCTTCAATTAAATCAGGCACTTCAATAGTATCATCAACTGATTCTTCTAATAAGTCTGTAAAAATCGGATTTGTTTCTGACTTCGTATCTTGTTTTGGGATAATTGAAGTTAATGTTTTTTCAATATCTTCTTCTAATGTACCAAAAGCTTTTTTTCTTACAACATCGACATTAATTTTAGGTTTTATTTCTTTTGCACTAACAATATCTTCTTTTTTATAATTTTTATCTAAGACTCCATAGACAGGTGAAATGACTGGAGAAGGAATAAACTTCTTTTTATCAGTACTGATTGGATCTTCTACTATTCTTTTTCGAGTAGGTTCAACTTTTGTTCTTTTCTTTTCTTTTGATTGATAATCATATTCTCGTGAAGGTGTTGATTCTACTTTTCTTGGTTTTGGATTTTCTTCTCTTATTGGAAAAAAAGTATCCTCAATATTTAATTTTTTGTTTTTATCAAATTCCGTTTCATCAAATTGTGGAAAATTAAAAGTAGGTTCGGCTTTGAATAATTCTCTATCACTTATATTTTCTTCTATCTTTTCTTCTGTTTTTGATTCTTTCATCGGTTCTTCTTTTTCAATTACTATTTCTTCGTCTTCAAATAATACGTTTTTTAATTTGTTAAACAATCCCATTTGTCTACACCTTCCTATTGAATTAAATCTGTATCTGGAATATCAGATGAGTTCTCACTATTTTCTTCATATTTCTCTAGTATTTGTAAGTAATTACTTTCAGTAGATGCTGTTTCAAAGATGTTATAGATTACTTCATTCGTACTTAAGATGTTGTCACCCATTAAACTCCCTAGAATAGTATCATTGTAAATGATCGAAGACAAAATACTCATAGAATATGTTACTGCTTCGTTTATATTCTTCTTTTCTACTATCACTTCTATTTTAGCATAATTATACATGATTTCAATAAAATATTTTTCATTTTCAAATTTTTTGATTTGCAAAAAACCAAATTTTTCGCCAATGTTGATCTTTTTAGAATAATAAAAGTTGGAATCGCTCTCATATTCCTTTACTGTTTTATTAATATAACTGATAACATCGACATACATATAGTACTTTGTATTATTAATTGTAATGATGTCATTATATTCACTATTTTCAACTAAATTAGATCCAGTTGGTAAATAATACTTATAACCTGAACGATAGGTATTGAATAAAATGTATTCAGTACTACTAGCAGCTATTAATAAATCGTCTAGTGACGCTTTATTGACATTACTGCATCCACATAATAAAACAATACAGCCAAAAAGTATTATTCCTTTTCTCATTTTTACACCTTCTTAAAACTTACTTTATTATATCAGATATTTTAAGGAAAAGAAATCATTCCTTTTCGGCTTCTAAATAATTTATTTTAAAACCTAATCCGGAGAATTTGCTCTCATATTCTGTTTTTACATTGAAAGTATTTTCAGCGTGTAAATCTAAGGATACTTTTTTAAAAATATAGCCATATTGGCTTAAAGTCTCTAAGCTACTAGCAAATAAAATTATATTGTCTGTTTTTTGAATAATTTTCTTTTTTCCAAAGAAAATATCATCATAGACACTTAAGAATTCAAAACTTGTAAGTCTTCTTTTGGCATGTCTTTTTTTAGGCCAAGGATCAGAGAAATTTAAATAAATTGTATCAATTTCATGGTCAAATACTTCATTTAATTCAATCGCATCTAAACACATTAGTTTTAAATTATCAATCTTTTCTGCTTCTAATTTTTGAATTGCTCTTACTAAGACACTTTCATATTTTTCGATACCAATAAAATTAATATCCGGATAAGCTTTTGCCATATTGATGATAAAATCGCCTTTGCCCATGCCAATTTCTATTCGAATTTCAGTTTTAAATTGTTGTTTAGGAAATAGAGTATAAAATTTTCCTTTTAATTCTTGCGGATTGTTTATTATATATTTACTATTTTTAATTATTTCATTTGCATTTTTTACATTTCTTAAACGCATTATATATCACTACTTTCTAAATTTTACATATACTTATTATTATGAGGAGGAAATTACGTGAAAAAAGATCGAAACGCTTTCTTTGAAAGCTCAAATATGAATTTTGCTAGTCAAAATTTCAATTCAAATTTAGGTATGCCCCAAATGCCTATGAATCCAGTACCAATGCCTCAAATGCAAGCCAATTATTCACAAGCAAGTGGACAAAACTTCTATGTTGGTCCAAATGGAGGAATGATGCCTCAACCACAATATACGGGAATGAATCAAATGCCAATGCAAGAAACAATCCAAATGCAAACACCAATGAATCAAAACTATGTTACGAATTCTTATGTTGGGTCAACAACAATTGAAGAATTAGAAAGCAAAATAGCTAAATTAGAACGTTCTATCAATCGATTAGAAAGTCGTTTAAACAAAATGGAGACCACGACATACTCATCTGATACTTATGATACCACAAGTAAAAACGAAATGTACATGGTTTAAAGGCTTATCCTTCCTCGGGTAAGTTTTTTTATAATATTTTTTATTCTATTTTCTCCAAATGCCTCGTATAAGGTTTTGTTTTTTAAACATAACAATAGATAAGTGAAAGCTCCAATGATACTTATTATTCCGACATAAAGAATGGAAGACATTCTACTATCTAAATTAATAGGTATTATCATTTTTAAAATAATGACTACTAAGACCATACTAACGGTTGGAATTATCATATTTTTCATTGTATTTAATGTATTTTTGTAATCTATTTTATGTTCTTTGGATAATATTTTAAGAGCTAATATAATTGATGATAAATATCCAAGCATTGTGGCTACTATTGCTCCAAAATAAGGAGGCAATCCTAAATAATTAAATAAATACATCATTGGAACATCAAGAATAGCATTTAAGATAAAACCTGTTAAGCTACTAATATATACATATTTAAATTTGTTCATGCTTTGTAAAGTTGAGCTTGTTACCGTATATAAATTAAAGAATAAAGTTACAAATATTTGGAGAGCTAGGATAGAAGCTCCTACTTCATTATTTCCATAGAAAATGCTCCAGACTGGTTTAGCTAGAAGAGATAAACCTAATACCATTGGAACACTTGCTACTAAAATAATTTGTAAGGCATTGTTTAATTTATGATTTACATCTTTCCAATGTTTTAGAGTATAAGCTTCCACAATACTAGGAATTAGACTAACACTCATTCCCATTGCAATGGAACTTACTATCATACTTATTTTACAACTATAAGTAGCAATGCTAGTTGAAATAAATTCTGTATCAATTCCTGAGAATCCTAAATGTCCAAGTGTTCGCATAATTAAAATTAAATCAACAAAATTATAGATTGAAACTGCTATATCAATAATAATAAAAGGGACTGCATACATTGCAATTTTCTTAATAATTTCTTTGTTTGTAACTTGATCTTTTTTTTCATAATTTGCATTTTCAATGAGGTTGTTATTTTGATGTAATTTTTTTTTGATATAAAATATTGCGACTAAGCCACCAACCGTTGCCCCAATTAAACTTATTCCTATTGCATATTTAATTGAAACATTAAATATATTAATACATAAATAACAACCAACTAATATTATAGTAATTCGGGCAATTTGCTCTAATATTTGACTAACGCTAGATACACCAACTATATTGTGACCTTGTAAATATCCTTTAGTTACACTTAAATAAGGAATAACTAAAATGGCTAAAGAGATGCAACGAATTACAAAAGTAATATCTTCAATTGTATTTCCACCAGTTACTCCATTCAAGATTAATGTTGCAAAACTTTTGGCAAAAATAAAGAGAGAAATAAAAATAATAATGGAAATTATTGTGATTAAATCGCGACTAATTTTGTATGCTCTTTTTTTAGCTTCGTGCATGCCTAGTGTATTATATTCTTTGATAATTTTACTAATAGCAATGGGAAGTCCTGCACTAGAAATATCTAAAAATATAACATAAATATTATAGGCATAAGAATAAAGGGCACTCCCTAAAGTTCCTACCATCGAATAAAAAGGAATTACATAAAGCATTCCCAATATTTTAGTTAATACAATTGCAATGGTAGCAATTAATGTTCCCTCAACAAATGAACTCTTCTTCATCTTACTCTCCTGGACTATATATAATTAATGCGGAAAAACAATAGATTTGTTCTTCTGCAAACATGGACATTGAAACACTAAACTTTATATCGATTATATCACCATTTAATCCTTCAATAAAACTATTTATTTTAGTTTCTAAATCTGATTCAATTGATTCATCAAAACATTTCACTTTCATGTTTTTACCATCCTTTATAAGAGAATAACATTTATGATTGTCGAATTTTGTCAAATAAAAAGAAAGGTTTTCGCCCTTCCATATTAAACGTTTACATTTATTTGTGGATAATTATCTTTATTTTTTCATTATTATTAATATTTTTTGTCTAGTAAATGTTAGTTGACAATAAATAATTTATAAATTATTTATTCTTTTGTACATATCATTTGTGATTCAATTACTTACATTCGTAATAATCAATTAGTCCTCTATTAACAAATTTATTTTTCTTTGCCTTTATTTCATTCATAATTCTTATTGCAATATTATAAGCAAATTCATATTCTTTTTTTGATATTTGTTTCTCATTTAAAGCATTAATTAATTCTGCTTCATCATCTAAACTTATATATTCTTCATTACCTGTTGAAAATTTTGTATACAATGTAACATCTAAATATAAGTCATCATAAAATACCGAATTTCCGTCAAAATAGTTTTCTAAAATAATATCAAAATAATACAAAATAATATTATCGTTTGAATCTATAAATATTCTAACATTATAAAAATCATTAATAGGTGAATATTCCATAATTGTATAATTATTATCTAAAATTATCTTTTTCTCTCCATTTATAAAAATCTTACATTCCTGTGAAACAGCAATTACTTCTTTAAATGTAATATATGCATTTAGATTTTCGTTTTTCTTAACAACAATATTTTTTTTAATAGCTTCTCTCATATAAACATCATTTAAAGACTTTTTTCTTTTCATTTTATCACCTTATTTCTCGATTCCTTTTTTGTTTAAGAAATCTAACATTTTATCGATAGCTTCTTGTTTATTCGTTATTCCATTTAAGAAATCAGAATTAATATAAATTCCTTCTCCAATAAAAACTTCATCATTTAATAAGATTTCCATCACAGCTTTATTTAAAGGTTCTTGAATAAGGTTAACTAATTCTTTCTTAGTCTTCCATACTAAATCAAAGGCATTCATTTCTTCTTTATCTAGGGTTTGAGAAATAGTTTCTGGATTTAATAATTCAAATAAATGACCTGTACAATCAATTTCAAAGGCTTTATTTTTATTATGTGCATAATAATGATGATGAATTGCATTTGTTGATTTTATATGTTTAATATTAATAAATCCAGTTTCTTCCTTAATACCTCGAATTGCTGCCGTAATGTCATCTTCACCATGTTCTTTTGTTTCTCCAAGAAATTGAAAGTCATTTTGATTTTTCCAATATAATGTTAAATATTGATCAATTTCTGGATTATAAATTATAGCCATTACACTTTCTTTAAATGATTCGTTTTCTCTTTTTTCACCAGTTTCTTGTTTAATGACTGGAATAATATCTAATCCAAATTTTGTTGCGAAATCATGATTTCTTTTATCATGAGCAGGAACCGCCATAACAGCTCCAGTTCCATAACTCATTATGACATAATCAGAAATGTAAACTGGAATGCTCTCATTATTAACTGGATTAATCGCAGTAAATCCATCAATTTTAACACCTGTTTGATCCTTGACTAATTGAATACGTTCAGATTCAGTTTTCTTTTGACATTCTTTTCTATAAGATTCAATTTCTTTCATGTTTTTAATTGAAGGTGCATATTGATCTATTAATGGATGTTCTGGGGCAATTACCATGAAGGTAACGCCAAATAACATATCCGGTCTTGTAGTATAAACTTTTAATGTTTCATCGTTTTCTTTGATTTTAAAATCAACATAGGTTTCTACTCCAGATGGATATGGAAATTCTACTAAGTTGAATTCTTTTTCGATATTTTTATGATTAATCATATTATTTATTTCCTTTCCTAGTTTGTAATGTTTTAGTTTTTATATTTAAAAAAACAAATTATAAAATAAATATTATTAAAAAAGTTAAAGAATAACTGCATTGTTAAATTTTCCATAATTAATACTTTCTATAAATTGTTATTTTTAGCTTATGAACAAGAAACTTGTTTTGCTAGTAAATATAAATTAATTATAGCATCTTTTAATCCTTTTAGAAAAAGCATATGAAGATTTTTCACATGCTTTTTTATAGAATAATGTTTACTACTTTATTTGGAACAACAATTACTTTTTTGATTTCTTTGCCTTTAATATATTTGATAATATTCTCTTGTTGTTTTGCTAATTCAATTAATTTTTCTTGTTCTAAATCTTTTTTTACAGTAATGGTTGCTCTCATCTTACCATTAATACTAATAGAAATAGTAACATCTGTTTCGACCAGTTTTGATTCATCATAAGTTGGCCAAGTAGCATACGATATTGTTTCTTGATGATTTAAAACTGTATTCCATAATTCTTCAGTAATAAAAGGAGCTACTGGATTTAATAATTTAATAAATCCTTTCGCATAGGTTCTAGGAAATATATCTTCTTTATTGACTGCATTAATGAAGATCATCATTTGACTAATCGCCGTATTAATGTTTAATGTTTCATAATCATTTGTAACTTTTTTAACAGTTTGATGATAGATTGTTTCAAGATTTTTATTTTCTTGATCTTGAATTTTTTCACTATGATATAAACGCCAAACTCGATCTAAGAAACGACGAGCTCCATCGACGGCATCATAATTCCAAGGTTTATCTGCTTCTAGCGGACCCATAAACATTTCATATAGTCTAAAGGTATCCGCACCATATTGAGCAACTACATCATTTGGATTGACAACAAATTCTGGATGTCTTTTTCCCATTTTATTTCCATTGACATCAAGAATCATTCCTTGATGAACTAGCTTTTTAAATGGTTCCTTAACTGGAACAATTCCCTTATCATAAAGATAGTTATTCCACATACGAGAATATAATAGGTGTCCGACTGCATGCTCTGGCCCACCTACATATAAATCAACAGGCATCCAATATTCTAATAATTTCTTGTCGGCAATTTCATTTTCATTTTGAGGATCAATATATCTTAAGAAATACCAACTAGAAGCTGCACTTCCTGGCATTGTTGAAGTTTCTCTTTTTACAGATTCCCCATCTATAATCACATTGACCCAATCATCAGCTCTATCAAGAGGACTAGCTCCGATTGCACTAGGTTTATAATCGTCAAGTTTTGGTAATACAAGCGGAAGTTCTGAATCACTTAATGCTTTCATAGATCCATCTTTTAAATGAACGATAGGAATTGGTTCTCCCCAATATCTTTGTCGTGCAAAAATCCATTCTCTAACGTGATAATTAATCTTTTTGGAACCAACGTTATTTTCTTCTAACCACTCAATCATTTTGTTGATTGCCTCTTCTTTGTTTAATCCATCTAAGAATTCAGAATTGATATGAATTCCATTTCCAGTCCAAGGTTTTTGTCCTTCATAAAACCATTCGATACATTCTTTTACCGGTTTATTTAAAAAGTTTAATGCTTCTTGTTTTTTAATCCAAACTGGAGTATGTAATTTTTTCTCAGCTTCATCTAATTCTACTTTTTCATCATTTTCAAGATGAGCATAAGCGATATGACCCTTTACTTCTCGATTTACATCTTTATGAGAAGCATAAAACTTATCTGTAAAATAGAAATCATTCACTGAATCAATCACAATATTTTTATATCCACTTTCTTCATGAGCTTCACGTAGAGCAGCTTCTTCAATCGTTTCGCCTTCTTCTACTCCACCACAAACAAAGCTTTTCCAACCTTCTTTTTTCCAATCGAGAAGTAAATAATTATCTTCTTTATCTTTAATAACCACATATACAATTGTTCTTTTAGTATTTTTAGCGCCTTCTTTATAACCATTATCATATGAAGGGGCAATTACTTGAGTAATTGGAATATTGAATTTAGTAGCAAACTCATAATCACGGTCATCATGGGCAGGAACGGCCATAATAGCCCCTGTTCCATATGATGCTAAAACATAATCAGAAATCCAAATTGGAACGCTTTTATTATCTACTGGATTAATAGCATAAGCTCCTGTAAATACTCCTGTTTTATCTTTATTCAATTCAGTTCTTTCAAGATCTGATTTTTTAGTGGCTTCTTTTTTATATTTTTCTACAGCTTCTTTTTGTGTTGGTGTCACTATTTTATTAATTAGATTATGTTCTGGAGAAAGCACACAATATGTAGCGCCAAATAAAGTATCTGGTCTTGTTGTAAAGACTTTAAAGTTATAATCAGAATTGGCAACTTTAAATTTAACTTGAGCTCCGATTGATTTACCTATCCAATTTTTTTGAATTTCTTTTGTTGAGTTTGGCCAATCAATATCCTCTAAACCAAGAAGTAATTTTTCCGCATAAGCTGGCATATCGATAACCCATTGTTTCATATTTTTTCTAATTACTGGATATCCCCCACGTTCACTTTTTCCATCTACTACTTCATCATTAGCAAGTACGGTTCCAAGTTCTTCACACCAATTGACTGGCATATCTATTAGTTTAGCTAGTCCATCTTCATATAATCTTTTAAAAATCCATTGTGTCCATTTATAGTATTTTGGATCACTCGTATTGATTTCTTTACTCCAGTCATAAGAAAAACCTAATTTTTTCAATTGAGTTGTCATAATTTTAATATTATTTTCAGTAAAACCATCTGGGTGATTGCCTGTTTCAATAGCATGTTGTTCAGCTGGCAGACCAAATGCATCCCATCCTATTGGATGTAAAACATTATAGCCTTGCATTCGCTTCATCCTAGAAACGACATCAGTTGCAGTATACCCTTCTGGGTGTCCAGCATGAAGTCCTGATCCACTTGGATAAGGGAACATATCTAGACAATAAAATTTAGGTTTTGAAAAATCGTATACATCAGTTTTAAATGTTTCATTTTCTTCCCAATAAGTTTTCCATTTTTTTTCTATTTCAGAACAATTCATCTTTTCAGTTTCTTGATTCATTCTAGTCATCTCTTTTCTTTTTTTGTGCATATTTTAATATTCTTCCATATAACTCATATAACGAGTAAATGAGTCCTAGTAAGAAGACAAAAGCAAGTGCCATTTGAATTCCATAATTCATTTCA
>Ga0153948_1001662_pt1 | contig 11108 bp, 12 predicted proteins | sample TSNJ032MetaG_FD_104696 | JGI IMG/M metagenome (GOLD analysis project Ga0153948, IMG submission 104696) | Attine ant fungus gardens microbial communities from New Jersey, USA - TSNJ032 MetaG | ecosystem: Host-associated > Fungi > Mycelium > Unclassified | place: USA: New Jersey, Wharton State...
AAACTGTCCTGTTACCTTGTCCGGCGGATCTGCGCCAGTTTAAGAATAATGATGCTCTTACCGTTGCCAATATGACCGGCATGTACAAAGTCGCCGTAGAGATTCAGCCAAGCCATGCTTTTGAAGCCACATTAGCGCAAGTGCAAATTGAAATGCGCCTGCAAAAAGAACGGCGGCGGTGTTTTGCAGGCATACGGCTGCTTTGGCTGACCTACAATAAACTGCCCCCGCGATTGTTGAATTGGGTAATAAAGAAAAGTTGCACTATTCTCCCATTGTCATATACAAACATAGGGGTCATAGACAGCCGTAGACTGTCCCTCAACGGCATTACAATAACGGATTGCTTTATAACCGGAACCTACAGATACCCGCCTGATTTCCAATTATCAATCAGTACCTTTCAAAATATATGTACATTGAACTGCACTTTGCTGGGTGGGTATGAAAGAAAAGAGATAGGCCAGAAAATATTGAATTTGGTTAAGCTGGAATTACAGGCGTGGGTTGTGAAATGAAAGTAGAATGAATGCGAGAGCGTGACCCCTTTCCACGCTCCCGTTTATTTATACTACCGTGTAGTTTTATTATCTTTTTGGCTAAGGCCAAAACATTAAGCAGTAAAACAGCTGCTCCTTACTGAATAAATTTCTTCAAATGGGCCAAGGTTTCATCATCCGGATTATGTATAAGCAGCTTCAGACTTTGATTATCAGAAACATCTAAGCTCACAAATTCAAAAGTAAGTTTATCCATCAATGGGTGTGTTAACTCTTTTACAACATCCGACATGCCATTGACGTCATATAATAACCACCATGCAGAAAAATTCTCGCTCATATTTTTTATGTCCTGTATAAACCCTATAAACCACGGGTCATCAATATATTTTGCCATTGTCGAATGAAATCGCGCTACTATGCCTTTAGCATGAAATTCCCAATCATCAAAAAGCGACATATAGCCTTGATTACAAAACATCATGTATACTACATTTCTTTCATAAGATGGAAGCAGACTGAAATCGCCAAAGACAGCAACCGCACATTTATTCCATGCTACTATGTTCCAGTGATGATCCATTATGTAAGCGGGACAATAAGATACGTCAAATTTATCAAGGATACGCATTAAGGTGTCACTGATTGGCTGATATTCACCTTTTTCCTTAGCTAATGGCTTATTCGCTAACGCATATATATGAATACGCTCCTCATCTGTTAGCAAATATACTCTTGACAAGCTATCCAGCACATCATCGGAAACATTTATAGCACGACCTTGCTCAAGCCATGTATACCATGTAAGCCCTATTCCTGCCAATTGCGCAACTTCTTCACGACGCAATCCCGGTGTTCGCCGTCTTGTGCCATTCGGAAGCCCTAATTGTTCAGGTTTAATTTTGTTACGTCGAGTTTTAAGGAAATCGCCTAACTCCGTGTATCTGTTGTGATTATTTTTCATGACTTTACCCTATCCTGTTAGTGTTTAATAATAGTATAAATTGGCTCCTTGTACTATTATATCATAGTTAGTATAGTGACGATATAAAAAACTTTGAAAGCAGGAACCTAATATGAAGATTCTATTTCTAAACGCGTCACCACGGAAAAAAAGCTATACTGCAATGGCTATGCGCTTAATTAAGGAAAATATCTGCTCCGAGCATACGGTTGAATGGGTAGATGTAAATTTTCTCAATATCAAGCCTTGCCAAAGTTGTTTAAAGTGCAGGCCAAATAATGAGTGCATATTGCCGCTAGATGACGGACATAAAGTTGCAAAAATGATTTATGAGGCTGACGCTCTCGTTATTGGAAGCCCTACTTATTTTGGAAATATTACCGGACCGCTTAAAACGCTTATTGATAGAAGTCTAACCGCATTTGAAGAAATTGCTGCTAATGGCCTTGAAATGCCAACACCAATTCACAAAGGACAAAAAGCAGCAATAATAACAGCTTGCAATATCCCTGCTCCAATGAGTTCTTTACCAACACAAGGGGCCGGTGCTTTATCAGCTATGCAGGTGGCAATAAATGCCGGAGGATATGACCTTGTTGGAAGTATAATGATTGATGGTGCAGCAACTTTGAGCGAATTACCAGAAGAAATTAAGCATAAAGCGAAAAGTATTGCTATTGCATTAACGGATTGAGAGCTTTAACCCGGGCGGGAGCGTGAATACCTTTCTACGTAATAACAAAAAAACGGCCCTTTTTATTTACGGCAAGTGCGTAAGACATCTCGTACCAAAAGAGGACATGCCAAGCGTCTGCCTCATGAAAGAATGGATTAACCTGCCTACGGCGTGAGAATGGGAACAGTAAAGCCGCCGTCCGGCTGATGGACGGCGGCTTGTAGATAATAGGAAACATAGGTGAAGATAATTCTTATATTGAATGATGGGCATACTTAGCGCATTGTTCACAAACGCCTAAATCATCTATGGTTAAGGGCCTGAAGTATTTTCTTATATGCTTACCAGCCACACTATATTCTCCACTAATATGTTCAGGCATATCAGGCCTATATCCCTTGGAATGACAAATCATACACTCATTTATCCATTTATTCAAACTCGGATACATGTTTAAATACATTTCTCCGTCATCCTTATACTTTGTCATGTTCCACCCCGGCAAATATTTATTTACTGCGCCCTATTACGCATAGTGAACTGCAACACATAAGCCTTTCGCCCGTTAAGCGGCGGTTACTCACTATCCGATTTCTTATGGATAGTCAACAACTTTTTATCAGATTCCAAAAACATTCCCCCTATGCCCTTTCTCAAATAATCTTAAATTATTCTAACGCTTCTTGAAGTACAACTGGTTTATAATCAGGTGCAGGATTTTGTTCAGACCACGTATCGTTATCCTTTATCCATAAAGTAGTGCCGCTATCACCACTATAAACCCATATGTTATCCGCTTCATCCCATAAGAAATATAATCTATCTCGTGTTCTATACTTTTTAGAGGATATGAATTTTGGCTGTTCTTCTTTATCTGATTTATAGATAACGAAGTGATTATCATATACATTATCGTTATATCCAGCTTCTATTACCATTAGAAAATCACCTGACGGAGATTCAACAGGATTGTCTGGTGTTGCAAACAGACTGTTTTCTTGGTGCGACATATTAGGGTGAGGATCGTTATTATAAGTTGTTACCTCGCTTTGGCAGGCAACTAATATAATAATTATTAATATACCATAAACTATACCAATTATCTTCATAAGCTTCCTCTATGTATATTCGCTTGATCGCGCATAGGCGTCCTACAAAATATAAGGCTTTCACAAAAATGAAAGGCTTGTTTTTTTAGATTGTACACCCATGTACTACCAAAAATCAACAGGAAACGGAGGAATATTCAATGAAAACGTAATAGCAAAAGAAAAGCGGCCATTTATCCGCCGTTTCTATTTCTTACGCGCATTTCTTTGACTACGGATGATACGGTTGCCAGTGCGGTTGCGTCGAGCTTTTTCAAGTCCTCAATCAGCGCGTTTAGCTCAATGCTAAACGTGCGGCAAACATGAGTGTAAAAGATAGTCTGCTGTTTGAATAATCAGGGCAATTTTGGTAGAAGATTTTGGGATTATTGAGAATTCCGCCATGCCGTTCTCCGCCCAGTCAAGACTATATATGATTGACGAGGGATTGCGGCGCAGATTGGAAGCCAAGGTAATTACTAAATCCTGACTTTTAACGAGCATAAAAAACAAGCTTGTGCGGGAGCGTGGAGTCATTTCTACGCTTCTGCACTTCTTTATTTTATGTAATAGCTCCTGAACTAATAAAAATAGATTAAAGGACACTTGACAATACTCCGTTTTAGTATTACTCTGGTTATAGACTGCTATTAAAAAGGAGCGATATATTATGTTGTCAAAATCAAGCGCTTTGCTGCTGGGTATCATAGCCGAGACGCCTATCAACCCCTATGAAATAATAAAGCTGATGGATTATATCAGTGTGGGGAATTGGCTTTCTTTCGCACCCTCGTCCATATATGCCACGATTAAAACGCTTCAAGACAAAGGGTACATTACCGGCAAAAATATCAAGGAAGGCAACATGCCGGAAAAAACTGTTTATACCATTACAGAAGCCGGACAGAAACAGCTCAATACCGCTATTGAGGGTTTCTTAGGAAATTTAGAGTGGGATTACGCCAAATTCAATATTGCCACCATTCTAATTTGCCATATTGCCAAAGATAGGGCGTTGGACATCTTGAATGAGAAAATCAAAAAACTAAACGAAAAAATAGACGGGCTGCAATCGAAGCTAAAGGAATTAGAGGTTACGGAACCCTTGACCGGCTTACACGCGATTAAGCATATGATTTATTTAACAAACGCGGATATTCATTCATCACAAGAACTAATCGGCATTATAGAAGCGGATAGCGATTGGAATTACTTTCTCGCTCAAAACATGGAGGATGGGAGGAAAACCAAATGACACAAAACACGCTCGTTGAAGTTTCTTCCCTACAAAAAAGTTACGCGGGGGATCCTGTTGTAAAGGGCATTGATTTTAATATTCAAAAAGGTGAGGTAATGGGGCTTTTAGGCCCGAACGGAGCGGGTAAAACCACTACTGTTCTAATGCTTGCCACTTATCTTGCCCCGGACAATGGGGCTATCAAAATTGCCGGCAAATCCATGAGTGAACCAAAAGACCATAATGCCATTCAAAGATATATCGGATACGTCCCGCAGGAAATATCGCTTTACGGTGAGCTTAATTCTATTGAAAATCTTGCGTTTTTTGGCAAGCTGTACGGCGTAAAAAGGCCGATCCTAGAGGAGAAAATCGATGAACTGTTAGAGCTTGTAGGGCTTTCGGAAAAAAGCAAGCAGCCAGTAAAGCAATTTTCCGGCGGTATGCAAAGGCGGCTGAATATCGCGCTTGCCCTTTTGCATAATCCCAAATTTGTCATTCTCGACGAGCCGACAGTGGGGATTGACCCGCAATCAAGAAATCGGATTTTTGACATTGTCAATACGCTTAGAAAAAACGGTGTGAGCATTTTATATATAACGCACTACATGGAGGAAGCGCAGTCGTTGTGTGACCGTGTGGCGATTATGGACGGTGGGAAGATTATTGCACTGGACACAGTTGATAAGCTCCTACAAATGGTAGAGGGACGCCATATTCTGAATGTAGAGATAGACGGCTGGAATGAGGCAATGAATGCTGAACTGAAAAGCAAGTATGCCGCAAGCAAAGCTGCCTATCAAAACGGCGTTTTATCCATACACATTACAGACGTAAAAGGCGTGATACCTCGCTTAATCAGCGATTTATACAACACAGGGCTTACCATTAAAAAGATAGACATAAAAGAGCCTGATTTACAACAGGTCTTTTTGCAGTTGACCGGAAAAGATTTAAGGGATTAAGGGGGCGGGATAAATGAATTGGATTCACATTGCTGTGAAAGACTTAAAAATTATAATGCGTGAAAAAATCGCTTGGTTGACAATGATTTTATTGCCTTTGGTAGTAGTTACGGTTGCCGGATTTGCCCTTTCGGGATTGTTTAGTGAAAGTGTGCCGGATTTGAAATTGGCATATTCCTATTCCGGCAACGCTGAAAACATAGAGCCTTTGATACACGGATTGGAAGAAATAGAGGCTATCCAGTTGGTACAGACAGGTTCCAAAGAGGACGGAATGAAACTGATTGAAAAATCCTCCGTTACGGCGCTTATTGTTATTCCAGAGGATTTCAATGTTGGCAATATAAATTCTGAATTTACCGTTGAATTTTATTATGATGTGAGCAGTCAAAGCTCATCTGGTATTCTGCAAGGAATGGTACAAGGTGTGGTAAATAGCCTGAACAACAGTCTTGTCACCATTGAATTACTCGCCCGGCAAGCGGAGCAGTATGGAGCAAATACGCAGGAACTTCTCCCGCAGATCGTTGAGAAAGTCCGCAATTCGTTTCATACCACGGAACGGATCGGGATAGCTGTTCAAGGTGTTGGCGGCGAAGAAAGCAACGAGAGTTTTTATCAGGTTATCCCCGGTTTTGCGGTTATGTTTCTTTTGTTTTCAATTATCGGAGGCGCAACAAAACTATTTGATGAACGGCAAAATAAAACCTTGCGCCGCATACTGATCGCTCCTGTCAAAAAAAGTGATGTGATTATCGGTAAATGGGTGGGTATGACAATAGAGGGCTTTTTCCAAGCTGTGATTTTATTCCTTGCGGGGAAATTGATTTTTGGTCTTTCTTTAGGGGATAACCCACTACGTTTATTATGCTTCTTGCTGATTGCAGCCGGTACAGCGGGCGCGATAGGCGTGTTTGTCGCTTCCATTTCCAAGTCGCTTAAACAGGCAAACGGACTGGCTATGCTGTTGTTTATGCTCATGTCCGCGCTCGGCGGCAGTTGGTGGCCTTTGGAACTTACCCCGGCGTTTATGCAGACAGCCGGAAAATTCACCTTTAACTATTGGGCCATAAGCGGGATTAAAAAGCTAATCCTTTTCAACCAGCCTTTATTAAGCGTCGGCTTTGAAATGGTAATTTTAGCTTTAGTGGGCTTGATATTCCTCTTTCTTTCTTTTGAGTATTTCAAGTTTGAATAGTAGGAGATAAAACGAAAAAATTTATGACCGCCCTGTGGTAAAAAAACGCAGTTGTGGCAGATAGGTCTTTTTCGGCCAAAATGAGGCCAAGCGGCGGTTTTGAGATAAAATCAAAGCCGCCGATTTCCTTTTCAAAAAATGGATTTCGGAGGATGTATTAAATATGCCCTTTTCGGTGAACAGTGTCTCCAAAGGAGGTTGCCGCCAATGCAGGTTTAGCGGATAAGCCTTAGAAACAACATATTTGAGAAAGGGCTTTTACCCCGTTTACTATATTATCGTTACTAATATTTCCATACCCTAATAACAAAGTATCATCGTACCTTTGATTACCAAGAGCGTACATACTACAAGGGAAAAGAGCAATGCCTCTTTCTTTACAACACAGTTGAATCTTGTGGTCAAATATGAATCCTGGCACTTGAATTGCCAAATGTAACCCTGCTTTTTCACCTATGATATTTGTATTATTGGGAAAGTAGTCCTGAATGGCTTTAACAAGAATTACTTGCCTGTTAGCATATGTCTTGTTCATAAGACGAATATATCTGTCCATTTTTCGTGTTTTTAAAAATTCGGCTAACACAACCTGTTCTACAATAGGATTTTGTATATCTGAATACTGACGAAGCTCGATCCACTTTTCTCTTAATGTTGAAGGTAATAGAGCAAAACCTATTCTTAAAGCCGGAAACAAACTTTTGCTAAAAGTGCCAACATAAATTACATGTTCCCTGTCCATTGCATAGAGGGGAGTGATAGGCAGGCTGTCATATCGAAACTCGCCATCATAATCATCTTCTAAAACATAAAAATCTTCTTCTCTTGCCAAACGGATAAGTTCTACACGCCTTCGGGCTGGCAAAATGAAGCCTAAAGGAAATTGATGGGACGGAGTAACATAAACACAGGATATTTTGTTTGTCTGCAAAGCATTAACCTGTAAGCCTTGGTTATCAACGTCAATAACTTGATAAGGCATGTTTTTTAGTTGCAGTATCTTTAGTATCCCTAAATGGCATGGATTTTCCAAATAAAACTTTCCGGGTTTATCTTTAAGGATTTCAGCTATTAAGTTAATCGCATGGGTGGCTCCGGCCGCAATAAATATATCATCCGGGGATACTACAATACCTTTTGTGCGGAACAGCCAAGAAGCGATTTCTTCCCGAAGTGGGAAATAGCCCTGATAGCCCCCGTATAACCAGTTATTTTTATCAATGTATTCAAGCGTTCTGTTTTGTAGTTGGTTCCATGCGTGGAATGGGAATTGCGATATATCGGGAATACCTGTACGAAAATCATAGTCAGGTTTACTCTTTGGAGGGTTTAGCACACATTGCGGTGTCGTATTATTATCTTGCGCTGACAGAAATAAATCGGTTTTTACCCGGCATCGTGAACCCGCCCGGCTTGAAATATATCCCTCCACTTTCAACATTTCATATGCTTCCGAAACAGTATTTCTGGCAACATTTAATTGCTTTGCTAAATCGCGGGAAGATGGCAGAGTTTCTCCAGAACATAATTGATTTGCCAATATAGCTCCGGTGATGTTCTGATAAATCTGGCGTGAAATTGTAATATGGCTATTTCTGTCAATTTTTATCCCAAACATAAATATAAATCCCCTCTAACTGGCATAGTGAAAATTGTTTTTACTGGCTCTTTAATATACAGCTTAAATTTGGTATCATTCTACTATAGAGCGTTTGTTTTGCATAGAGAGGAATTGTTATGAGGTTTAATAAGGGAAAAATCTTTTTAACTGCAGCGTTTATTTTAGCCGGTTCATCTGTTGTTACGGCGCGGTATGTTTCCGGGAGCTTACAGCCATTTACCATTACTTTTATGAGTTTGGTGTTCGCGTTGCTCACAGCCTTTTTACTCTGCGGAAAATCAATATTCAGTACAGTTAAACAATTAAGTAAGCGGCATTGGAAAATACTCATTTTACAATCGGTATTTGGAATATTCTTATTCAGGATATTTTTAACATTCGGTCTACGATATACTAGCGCCGTGGAAGCCGGTATTATAACGGGAACATCACCTGCCATAACTGCTATCTTTACAAGACTTCTCTTAAAAGAACGCCTGAAAAAAAACAGTATGATAGGTATTTTGTTTACTCTTTCAGGAGTTTTAATGTTGCAAGGATTTCCGCTTAACATGTCGGCTTTTCATATAAGCCATTTATTAGGAAACATGCTTGCTCTCGGAGCCGCTTCGTGCGAGTCTTTGTTTACGACGCTTTCCCGCAAGGCCCATACTGATGTAAAAGAAGATTATGAGCTTAATCCCTTCGTACAGTCTGGAATTGTGAGTATCATTGCGCTGATACTGTGTTTTGTCCCTATGTTGTCAGGAAGCCCATTTTCCGAATTGACCAAGCTGCCGTTAAGCGGGTGGATTGCGCTGGTATGGTATGGTAGTATCGTAACTGTAATCGCATTTGCGTGTATGTTTACAGGAGCGAAATATTGTGACGGATACACAATAGCGGCGTTTACCGGCCTAATTCCGATAAGCTCCTTAATCCTCTCACTTATCGTCTTGAAGGAAACTGTTAATCTGAATCAGATTATGGGGTGCGGACTTATTGTAGTTTCAATTGTCATAATGAGCCGCAAGGAGAAGCGAAATTCGATAGTAGATTATAATAACCAATAACAAATCATCCTATTTAGGGAGGCAGGTTTATGAAAAAGATTTTAATATTATATTTTTCGGGAGCCGGAGCGACCAAAAAGGTTGCGAAACTTATGTATTCCTTTATGTCAAAGATCAGCACCACCGATATTTATTCAATCGAGAACCACGCTGATTTCGACATAAATGATTATGACGCCTTAATAATCGGAACTCCTGTGTACCATGCGGCCCCCTCCCATGTTGTAACAGATTACTTTGACAGCATAAGTCCATTGATTAAAGCGACCCCCGCATTTATTTACAATACACGGGCAACATGGTCGTGCAATACCAATCGGATACTGGCAAAGCAAATACAGGGGAAGAATATCATCACTATCATGGATAAAGATTACAGAAGCCCGGCAAGCGACGGTTCACTTATTGTCCCATTTATTCAAAGGTTTTTTGAATTTGAAAAAAATCTGCAACAGAAAATCAATTTAGATTGTAATGCCTTTTTTAAACTACTGAAGAAAGGCGCCCCGAAAGGGTATATTCCTCGCTTCAGGTTTAGCAGCGTTATAAATGCTCCAAACAAATTGGCCGGACAACTCACCACATTCAAAATACATCTGCACAGGGAAAAGTGTAACAAGTGCGGCAAATGTATTGATAACTGCCCTCACAACGCTTTGGATAAAGATAGCTCCGGCTATCCTGTATTTATAGCGAAGAATTGTGAGAATTGTTACCGCTGTATTCATCATTGCCTTCAAATGGCATTATCGCTAAGCAAGCGAAATGCACCTAAAAAACTGTTAAAATACTCTAAATCGTTGAAATGAGGGTTTGACCTGCATTCTTAGGTTACATGATGTGTATTCTCATAACCGTAATAGTCCCAGACCGTGTGCGGCACCAATCCAAGCCTATCCAAAGCGTTTACTGTTTGTTCATGGATTTTAATTTCTTCGCTCATAAATATCGCGCTTCTTAGATAAAGTCAGGGTATTATCCCTACGATATCTATTATCAGCCCGATACCTCAGAATTATCCCGACTTTTTCGAACGCGGAGGTTATTATAAAAGGACGTAAAAGGTCCCTTGTGTTCCCCGCTTTTTTCCACTTATCCGGATAACTCAAAAGTCAGGATAACCGTTTAGCGACAGGGGCAATTACTGGCAATAATAGATAAGTATAGAAAAATATTTTTACATCCTAGAAAAACATGACATCGGGTGTCAAGGTATATGTGTTATAATGGAAATTAGTAAAAGGATAGCGGGGAGTTTTTTGCATGGTAGAGAAAAAACGATTGACTGACAAATTTCATCAACCTCCGGAAGAATTTGTTAAGATTTTCATGGGTGATGATGCTTGGGGCCGCCTGATGCGTTTTGAGGATATGCTGAAAGTGCATTATGATTTAAGCCGTGAATTAAAGTTTCCTTTTGGAAATGATTACGGTTGGAGTTTTCGATATGTTCATAAAAAAACACTGTTGCTTTATGTGTTTTTTGAGGAAAATGGTTTTTGTTGCACCATTTCCATCAACGATAAGGGAGCGCAGAAAGTAGAATCCATATTGAGCGATTTGCGCCCAGAAATACAAACCGTCTGGAAAAACCGTTACCCTTGTGGCGATTTTGGCGGATGGATACATTATTCAGTTGACGCTGATTATGAACTGCCCGACCTCATTCGTTTAATCGGCATTAAGGTAAAACCAAAAAAGACATGGGAGGCCGAATGATTTTCACCATATAAACGTGGAGGTTGAATAATGAACGAAGGGCGGATTTTTCGTATTTTATTTCATCTGCTGGAAAATGATAGAGCAA
>Ga0153948_1001663_pt1 | contig 11101 bp, 7 predicted proteins | sample TSNJ032MetaG_FD_104696 | JGI IMG/M metagenome (GOLD analysis project Ga0153948, IMG submission 104696) | Attine ant fungus gardens microbial communities from New Jersey, USA - TSNJ032 MetaG | ecosystem: Host-associated > Fungi > Mycelium > Unclassified | place: USA: New Jersey, Wharton State...
CGGCGATGTCGATCTACGACAACGTCGTCGCCGGCCTCAAGCTCACCGGGACCCGCGTGAGCCGCGACCAGAAGGACGAGCTGGTCGAGTCCTGCCTGACGAAGGCGGGCCTCTGGAAGGAGGTCAAGGACCGGCTCCGCTCGCCCGGCGGCGGCCTCTCCGGCGGCCAGCAGCAGCGCCTGTGCATCGCGCGCTCGCTCGCGGTCAAGCCGCGCGTGCTGCTGATGGACGAGCCGTGCTCGGCGCTCGACCCGACCTCCACCCGCGTCATCGAGGAGACCATGCTGGAGCTCGTCTCCGAGGTCACCATCGTCATCGTCACGCACAACATGCAGCAGGCCCAGCGGGTCTCCAGCAGCTGCGCGTTCTTCCTCGCCGCGGGCGGCAAGCCCGGCGCGATCGTCGAGCACGGCGACACCGAGGCGATGTTCTCGAACCCGCTCGACCCCCGCACGTTCGACTACGTCAACGGCCGCTTCGGATGAGCGACCTCTCATCCCGCGGATACACTTCTGGATCGAAAACGGGTGCAAATCACGCGTTTCGTGCGATCCTGGGGATATGAAGGATTCTCAAGGTAGCGAGGCGGCCCAGCCGGCCTCCGCGCACGGCCCCGGTCGCGCGCCTGCAGGAATCCCGCTGACGTTCCGCCTCGGCGAGCGGGAGTACGCGGCCCTCGTGCGCATCGCTCGCCACCGGGACACGACGGCGGCCGGCCTCGTCGAGCAGCTGGTGCTGCACGCGCTCAGCAAGACCGACGTCCCGCCGCCCGCCGAGTCGCATCCTGCCCGCAAGCACACCACGTACGAGGAGGCGACGGCCGGCTTCCGCCAGGACGCCACCCTCCACGCCGCGCCCGAGCCCGAGCCTGAGCCGTCGGCCTGAGCCGTCGGCCTGAGCCGTCGGCCCGACCCGCGGCCGGAGCCCGTCCACGGCTCCGCCCTTGACCGGCGACCGCAACGCACCGATGCTCGTCTCATGGACGAACCCCGTGCGGCGGACGCCCCCGACGCCGATCCCGGCGACGGCCGGCCCGAGACCGCGAGCCAGCGCGCCGACCGCAACTGGAACGAGCTGCTGCAGGAGTTCCGCGTCTTCCAGACCGGCACGCAGATCGTCGCCGCCTTCCTGCTCACCCTGCCCTTCCAGCAGCGCTTCACGGAACTGCCGGCGTTCGACGTCGGCGTCTACCTCGTGCTCGTCCTGCTCGCCGTGGCCATCACCCTGCTGGCCCTCGCACCGGTCGCCCTGCACCGCCTCCTCTTCCACCACCGGCTGAAGGAGGAGCTCGTCGCCTACGGCAGCCGGCTGCTGATCGTCTGCCTCGCGGCGGCATCCCTGCTCTTCACCGGCATCGTGATGTTCATCGTCGACTTCCTCCTCACGCCCGGCGCCGGCCTCGTCGCCGCGGCGGCGGTGTTCCTGGTCGTCGTCGTGCTGTGGATCGTGGTGCCGCTCGTCATCCGTCGGCGCGCGCTCCATACGCTTCGCTCTGGCGCCGCATGATCTCGCGCATCGACGTGCCGCGCGGCACCCCGTACATCAGGCCAGGGAAGTCGAGGGTGCTCTGCACCTCCCACAGCTCGTCGTGGCGGTCGGGCGAGAAGAGCTGAGCCGGGCTCCCGGCGGCGATCCAGCCGATCGGGACGACCGAGTCCGGCGGCAGAGTGGATCCCGCGTGCAGCACCGCGTGGATGCGCAGCTCCGAGCGCGCCCCGACCACCGCGCCCGCGAAGACGCACGACCCCGTCGCGATGAAGACCTCCTCCTCGATGCGCGCACCCGTGATGTTGGTGTGCGGCCCGACCAGCACGGCGTCGCCGATGACGACCGGATGGCCCGCCCGCCCGCGCAGCACCGCGTGCTCCATCACGAGCGAGTCCTCGCCGATCGTGACGGGGCCGCGCGTCCCGTCGACGACCGCCCCCGCGAGCACGCGGGCGCCGGGACCGAGGGTGACGTCCCCGCTCAGCGTCGCGGACGCGGCGACCGAGGCGGACGGGTGGATGACCAGGCCGGATGACATGGGGTCAGTGTAGGGGCGCGCGACCCTCCGCCGCGGCCCCCTCGTGGTCGCCCCGGCCCGAGACCAGCTCGGCGATCAGGAGGTCGTCCGCCCCGTCCGTCCACCGCTCATGGCGCGCGACGCGCAGACCCACCGGCGCGAACGTCTCGTCCAGCGCCTCCGGACTGCGGAACGGCTCGTGATGCAGCATCGCCGCCGGCGGCGCCGCCCGATGCCGGCTGGGATCGAACGCGACGAACGTCGCCGTCACCACCCGCCCTCCCGGCCGCAGCACGCGCGCCCACTCGCGGATCGCACCCGGCACGTCCGTGAACAACTGCAGCCCCGTCACACACGTGACGAGGTCCACGCAATCGTCCGGCAGCGGGAGGGAGGCGGCATCCGCCTCGATCAACTCGGCCTCCGGCAGGTGGGTGCGCGCCACCTCCAGCATCCGCGGCGCCAGGTCGACGCCGATCATGCGTCCGGTGGCGGTGCGGTCGCCGGGTCGGCCGGGGACGCTGCGCTGGTCGCGTTCGCGCAGGGCCCGCAGCACGAGCCCGGTGCCGGTGGCCACATCGAGCACGTCTCCGGGCGCACCCGCCTCCAGCACGAACCCGGCGACCGCATCCGCCAGCCCCCGATGCATCGCGCTCTCGTCATACGTCGGCGCCCGATCGTCGAACCGCCGCCGCACCTCGGCGCGCGCCTCCTCGGCCGTCGGAATCGGCTCGTCGCTCTCGCTCACGCGCCCAGGCTACTCGCGCTCGTTTTGCTGGTCGCGGCGAACGGAGGGCGCACGCAGCCCGGCCGCCTTGATCTCCTCCCTCCCCAGCCACACGCCGCGCGACGTGGCCGGATATCCTCCGCTGGCCACGAGACGAGGTTTGCTGGACTGCTTCGCCCGGGGCGTTGAGCGAGTGCGGTAGCAGCCCGCTGGGCCAGCGCTGTACTTACCGAGAAGGCCGGCCTACTCGATTCCATGCCGATAGGTACTGAACCATTCCAATCTGCATCGAGCGCGTACTCCGGCTCCGCCAGGCTGACGCTCGTGAATTTCCGGGGGCGTGCAGGCGGTCGTGTTCGTTGGGTGCTGGGAGTCGTGGTGTCGGTGACGCTGGGGCTCGCACCACTGGCGATGGGGGTCTCGGCGGAGGCAGCGACAGCAGCGCCGACGATGGTGTCGTCAGCGACGGCCTCGGTCTCGGTTTCGGCGACAGCCGACACCCGCAGCTACGTCCCGTGTCCCGCACACGGCGAGGTTTCGTCGTGCGACTCCGACGGCGACACCATCCCGGATGTCGTGGAGCGTGTCGTGTGCGGCACGGCCACCTGCGCGACGGGCCGTGAGGACCGGGACGAGGACGGTATCGCCGACTGGGTCGAGGTCATGGCCTGCGGTACGACGACGTGCGCGTCCCCGACGAAGGACAGCGTCCGCGACGGCATCCCGGACTACGCCCGCTAGATCGTCTGCGGCTCGGCGACCTGCTGGACCGACAACCGCGACGTCAACTCCCACGGCGTGCCGAAATGGGCCTCGGTCGTGATCTGCGGCACCACCGGCTGCGCGACCGGACACGAGGACTACGACGGCGACGGCGTCTCCGACGCGATCGTGCTCGCCTCCTGCGTCAGCGCGCGCAACCCGCTGGCGTCCACAGGATCGATGATCGCCATCGGCGTCATCCTCGCCCTCGCCGCCGCCCTCATCGGCACCGGCATCGTCCTCTCACGTCGTCGCGGCCTGTACGCGGCGGCTCTCGAGCAGGGTGCGGCGGTCTGATGCGGGCGCGACGGACGCGGGGACGGTTCGTCACCCGCCTGGTACACGCACGCGTCGTCATGGCCGTGATCGCTTCCGCGGCCGTCGCCGGGCTGACCCTCGTCGGCACCGTGACGCCCGCGCAAGCGTCCCCGATGCAAGTGGCGAGGCGGACGGCGGCAGCGACGCTGGCCGAGGTGCGCGCGGCGGCGGTGGTGAAGGATGCGCGGGTGAAGGCTGAGACCGAGGCGCCGGCCCCTGCCGCCACAGGCGACATCGCTCCCGGCAAGAAGGCCACGATCGACGCGAGCGATCTCGGCGCCTCCGTGACGTTCTCCGGCAACAAGGTCGAGTCGAAGCTGTCGGTGACGGTCGGCGCGGCGCCCGCGAACGCGCTGCGCGCTGCGCGCTCCGAGCAGCCCGGTTGCGGTAGCCCCGTCTCCGACCCGGTCGAGATCACTGCGACCGATGGTGACGGCAAGCCGGTGACCCAGTTCCCGGCGAAGGCGGTCAACACCCGCGGTGGAGGGAACAAAGGCCCGGTCGTCTCCGACGTCGTCCCCGGCATCGCTCTCGAGCTGAAACCCGACCTCGACCTCGTGACGGCGAACGGCCTGGACCCGGCAACACTACAGATCTACACGCGCGAGAACGCGGGCGAGCAGTGGACGGTGCTGCCGTCGTACTACGACGCCGAGGCGGGCGTGGTGAAGGGAGTCTCGACCCACCTGTCGCAGTTCGTGGTCATCGGCGACGCTTTCCCTGTCCCCGACCGGCCGGTGATCGTGCTCGACCCCGACAACGACGAGGGGCACGTCACGACACCAGCACCGCCGGTGACGGAGTTGTCCTACAACATCCAGCTTGCGCAGCAGGTTGCGTCACGACTGCAGAACCTGTGCCTCGCGACTGTGCACATCACGCGGGAGGATCCGGGCAACCCGATGATCCCGCGCGAGATCCGAGCCGGCCAGATGGCGGCATGGAACCCCACGCTCTCCCTCGGCATCGGCTTCAACACCTGGGAGGGCGTCGCATGGGGCGGCGAACATCCCGAGCAGGGCGGCTCGCAGGTGTTCTCGCGGGGAGGTGCGGCCGACAACGCGGTGTCCGATTCGCTGGTGGGCAACCTGCCGACCTACACCGGACGCCCGGCGAAGAATGTCGGCAACAACGGCAACTTCCCCGGTGACGAGTTCGCCGGGGTGCCGAACGCGTTCACTCATCTCGAAGCCCTTTATCTCGACAACCACTACGACCGCAGCTACATGGACAACGGCGGCATGCCGCACCTCGCGGACGGTGTCTTCACCGGCCTCGGTATGTACCTCGGGACCCAGGGCTTCGACTGCACCGACCCGGTGACGGGCGGCTGGCCGACCCCTCCCTCGGCTGCGGACTTCGCGCGTTGGCGGCTGCTCGGGTTGCAGAGCTATCTGACCTACGGCGGCGAGCCCTTCTCGTTCTCCACGGGCAATCTCTTCGAGCAGGAGGAGCTCTTCTCCCTCCCGGGCGCCGGCGGTTCGAGCACCGACATCACGCTCTTCTACAACAGCCAGGACGGTCGCCTCTCTCGCGTCGGCGCGGGCTGGTCGTTCGGGATGGGCGCCCGCGCGCAGCGCTTCATCGACGGATCCGTCATGGTGGTTCGCGATGACGGAGCCTCGTTCGGCTTCGCGGGCAACGGCAGCGGCGGCTATACGACCTCCGACCCCGGCGTGCACCAGACGCTGACGGAGGCGGGCGACGGCCGGCTGAAGCTGACCGACGTGTCCGGCGAGAGCTGGCTGTTCGACACCGCCAACATCGACGGCATCGGCAACCTCGTCTCGTACACCGACACGGAAGGGCGCACGACGACGCTGTCGTACGGGCCGCCCGCGGACATGGCGACGTCGCAGTTCTACCCGCTCGCCTCCATCACGGACTCGTCGGGCCAGACCATCCAGGTCGACTCCGACGCGCTCGGCCGGGTCACCGGATTCACCCGACCGGGTGGCGACCGCTGGTCGCTCTCGTACGACGGTGCCGGCAACCTGACCACCATCACCCTCCCAGACGGTCGCACGAAACAGTTCAGCTACGACGACAAGCACCAGCTTCTGACGGGCACCGATCCGACCGGCGCGACGTATCTGAAGAACCAGTACGACGACCAGGGCCGCATCGTGAAGCAGTGGGATGTTGAGGGCAATCTCCGTTCGCTGGACTACTCGACCGCCGGTCAGACGACCTACACCGACAACCTCGGCCGGACGAGCGTCTACTTCTTCGACGACCGGTTCCGGATCACGAAGGTGAAGCATCCCGACGGGACCACAGCGAGCTTCTCCTATGATGCCGACAACAACATCCTCACCTCGACCGATGAGAACGGCTCGAAGACGAAGTACGCCTACGACGCGGGCGGCAACCTCACCACGGCGACCGCTGCGGACGGGATCGTCACCAAGTACACGTACACGCCGACCGGTCTCGTCGCGACCAAGACCGACACCGGCGGCCCGTTCGTCGGGTCCGCCTCCGGCCACGCACCGCAGGGCTCGCAGCGGACCTGGTCGTACGACTACGACGGCAGCGGTCATCTCGTCGCGGTGCACGAGCCCGACGGCACGACGATCGCGCACGAGTACGACGCGGGCGGCAACCTGGTGAAGACGACGCAGCCTTCGGGGGCGGCGACGACCTTCGGGTACGACTCCGCGGGCAACGTGACCTCCAGCACCGACGCGATCGGCCGGACCACTCGGTACGCGTACGATGCCGCCGGTCGCATGACCTCGCAGACGGACCCGGGCGGCCACACCACAAACTACGCCTGGGATTCCGGCGACCGCATGGTCAGCACCACCGACGCTGCCGGCGGGACGTTCGGCTATGGCTGGGAGCCGAACGACCACCTCGCTTCGCTGACCGACCCCACCGGGGCGGCGACGAAGTACTCATGGGATGCCATGTTCCACCTCACCGACTCCACCAGCCCGTCCGGTGGCGTGACGAGGTACGGGTACACCGCCGAAGACGCCCTGGCGAAGCAGATCGATCCGCTCGGCGCCACGACTACGAACGCGATGGACGACCGGGACCGCGTCATCACGACCGTCGACCCGAACGGCGGCGAGTGGCGGTACACCTACGACGGGGTCGGGAACCTTCTGACCTCCACGGCTCCCTCCGGAGCGACATCCACGTTCACGTACGACAGCAACGGCAACCTCCTGACGCGGAAGGATCCGACCGGCGGCACGACGAAGTCGGTGTACGACTCCGTCGGGCGCGTGATCAAGCAGACCGATCCCGACGGCATCGTGTCGAAGTTCGAGTACGACGCGATGGACCGCGTCGTGCGCATCATCGACGGCCTCGGCAAGCGGACCGACCTCGCCTACGACGTGGATGGCAACGTGACGAGCGTCATCGACCGGCAGGGCAACCCGTGGACGTTCACGTACGACGCAGCCGGCCAGCTCCTCACCACGAAGACCCCGCTCGGCGAGGTGACGAGCTACGCGTACGACGCCGACGGCAATCTCACCGCCGTGACGGATCCGCTCGGACGCACGACCGCGAACGCCTACGACGCCCTCGACCGGCTCGCGTCGACCACCGATCCGGCGGGCAACACCACCTCGTACGGTTACGACCCGAATGGTCGCACCACGTCGGTGACGGACGCGAACGGCCACACCGCCTCCTTCGCCTACGACGTCGACGGCAACCAGACCTCGGTGACCGACGCTGCGGGGGCCGTCACCGCCTACGGGTGGGATGCCGCCGGCAACCAGACCTCGATGACGGATGCGAACGGTCACGTCACCGCATACGGGTACGACCCCGCGGGCCAGATCGTCCACGTCACCGAGGGGTACGAGGCGGGAGCGCGACCCGGTCCCGACGTCAACGTCGTCTCGAAATACGCCTACGACCGGGACGGTGCGCTCACCAGTGTCACCGACCCCAACGGGCACACGACCGAATACACCGTCGATGCCGCCGGCCGCACCACCAAGGAGGTCGACCCGGTCGGCAGCACCACGAAGTGGTCGTACACGGCCGCCGGCCGCCTGGCCGCGATGGTGAACGGCAATGGTGCGAGCATTACCTACACCTACGACGGCCGCGGGGATCTGAAGCGCCAGAATCAGGCCGGCGCGATCGCAAGCTTCGAGTACTCCGCGAACCAGCAGCTCATCGCGATGACTGATCCCACCGGCGTCTCCGGCTGGACGTACGACAAGGACGGGCGCACGACCTCCCAGATCGACCAGCGCGGCGGCCATCTGAACACGGCGTACGACAAGGCCGGCCAGGTCGCGTCGATGACGCTGCCGACCGGGCAGAAGCTCGATTACACCTACGACGCCGCGGGCAAGGTCACCTCGCAGACCTCGCCGTGGGGTGGTCTGACCTATGCGTGGGATGCGGTGGGCAATCTCACCGAGCTCGCCCGCTCGACCGGCGTCGCCACGAGCTACGCGTACGACGCCGTGAACCATGTCGTCGATGTCCTCCACACCACGCCTGCGGCGGCCGCGCCCGCATCGCCGTCACCGTCTCCGAAGCCTGCGGCGTTCGCCGCGAGCGACGTGCAGTCGGAGAAGTGTGCGACGGTCGCCGGCTACCTCAGCGCGCGGTCCGCGCCCGCCGCCGGCGAGAACGGCATGTGCAAGCACACCAACACCTACCTGAACGGCCGCACCGTCCCGACGCCGGAGAACCCGGTGGCTGACGGCGGCGCGCTCCGCTACCAGTACGGGTACGACCCGGACGGCAACGTGACGAAGGCGACCCGGACGATCACCCCGGCGCCGCCGGTCGCGTCCGTGACGGACAGCTCGGGGCAGCCGTCGACGCCGACGCCTGGTGTGCCGTCGCCTGACGTGCCGCCCGCGAAGGCGAAGGTGACCTCCAACAGCTACGGTTACGACGGTCTGGACCGCTTGACCTCCTCGAAGACGACCTCCGGCGAGAAGAACACCTACAGTTACGACCCGGCGGGCAACCAGACCGGGTGGGCTCGTTCGGGAGCTGCGGACGGGAACTTCTCCCAGACTGCATCCTTCAACGACGCGAACCAGTTGATGCAGTCGGTCACGTCGGGTTCGGGTCGTGGCGTGTCCGGCGGTATCGCGTCGTACTCGTATGACGGTGCCGGGAACCGGGTGTCGCAGTCGGTGGCCGGTGTCGGGACGTCGTTGACGTACAACGCGTCCGGTCAGGCGACGCAGGTTGCCCGCGATGGGCGGTCGACGTCGTATGCCTATGACGGTCTGGGTCGTCAGGCGTCGTCTACGGACCAGTCGAAGTACGGCACACAGACAACCTCGAACGTCTACGACGGCACCTCCCTGATGCAGTCGACGAGTTCGACGCAGGGCACCACGACGTTGGTGCGGGATGCGGCGGGTTCTCTGGCCGAGCATGTCTCCGCTTCCGGTGAGGCGACCTGGGATCTGTTGGATGGTCTGGGTTCGACGATCGCCGGTGTGACGGGTGGGTCGATCACCGAGCTGGCGTCGTACGACGATTGGGGTGGCCAGCGGTTCGAGACCGACGGGTGGAGTGCGCCGGAGGGCTATACCGGTCATGCCGCGGATGTGACGCAGGGTCTGATCCACACGTTCGCCCGCAGCTATGACGTGGCGACGGGGACCTGGACGACTCCGGACACCTGGCGGGGCCTGCTGAGCCAGCCGAAGTCGTTGGCCCGGTACCAGTACGCGGCAGGCAACCCGACCACCAATTGGGACCCGGACGGGCACAAGTGCGCGGCGAAGTCTGCGTCGAACGACGCTCTGCCTTTGGGGTGCGCTCCTGGGGTAGCGCCGAGGCCCGTCCCCTCCAACCCTCCCGGGCCTGTGCCGGTCGGGGGACGCCCGGTGCCGGCGAACCCGTCGCCACCGGTCCCGGTCGCGACCGGGCCGAACAGCCAGAACGATGTGTCGCAGCGCCATTGGGCGAAGGCCGCGCTTGATGTGCTGAACATAATCGGGACCGTTGCCTCGGTGATCGCTACCGTGGCAAATATTGCCGGCTGGATCCTCGTACTCACTGGGGTCGGTGCTGCATTCACGCCCATTGCGTTCTTGATCGGAAAGATAGCCGGCCTGGTCGGAGCTATAGCCGGGTGCGTTACAGCGTTGCTCGACGCGACCACAGGCGCGTTCAGGGCGAGCGGTATCGGCGGGTGCGTCCTGAGTATCGTCGGATTCGCCATTGGCAAGAGCTTGTCTGCAACCAAGAGTCTTATAACTGAACTCACGCGACGCGACAGACTCGACGCTGTGCGGGAGTTCGAGAGGATCGCTGCCGGTATTGGTGTGAACTTCGATCTAGCGGGACTTCTGACCACAATCGTGGGATGGGTCGCAGATGCCTAGGCAATGGACGTGGGGTGAGCGCCGGCGGGCGATTCGATTGTTGGCGGTCGTGTGCTGGCTGCTGTATGTCCTCGCGGTGGTGGCCCTGATCTTGCTCATCCTTCCGTCCGACGTCAAACGGAACCCCGTGCTCTGTCCAGTGGTCTTCGTCCTTTTCGTGGCTCCCCCCGCGTGGGTCCACTACAACTGGATTCACGACCCGGGATATCTCTTCATGTCGAACGGAATCCGTCGTCTCCGATACAGCGACCACGTGTATGCGCAGGTGTCGAAAGAAGGCAATCGGCGAAATGCTCTGGGGATCCCGTACCTGCCGAGCAATCTGCATACGGACGCCGAGGGGCGAGCGCCGGAACGCCTCGAGAGTGGTACCAACGCCGCGGGTCCAGTTCCGGTGATGTGGGACGACTGGTCGTACGTGTCGACCAGCATCCTTTTCCGTGAGCGCCCAATCCCGGCGAGGACCCTCCCCGCGACTCTCCGATTGACGACTGACACGTTGATCGTCGCTGCAGGGCGTTGGCGCCCCGGGATCGTGCTCGAGGTTCCCTATTCCGCCATCGTCGGGGTATGGAATGGGGCAGATATCGCCACGATCGGCTCGGGAAACGTCCTCGTGATTGTCGCCGCGGCTGGTGCAGATGAGCTCTTGTTTCCGCTCGAAGTCACACGTCGCGGAGCCTTGCCGACGCGGCGTGCCGCGGTGGAGCAGCTCGTCATCGACATCGAGGGGCGCCGGCGGGCCAGAGGCAAACGTGAGATCGCGAAATGACCTGCCAGGCGTATTGCGACTGGTGGCCGGGGGAGCGACTCCAATGACTGTGGCGGTGTTTCGCTCAGATGACGTTCGCGATGGCAGTGTCGGAAAGACGAGTTGGGTCTTCGCCGACTACACCACATTGTTCTTAGGGATACGCGCTGAGGGGACCACCACCTTCGAACTGCCCGTTC
>Ga0153948_1001667_pt1 | contig 11093 bp, 15 predicted proteins | sample TSNJ032MetaG_FD_104696 | JGI IMG/M metagenome (GOLD analysis project Ga0153948, IMG submission 104696) | Attine ant fungus gardens microbial communities from New Jersey, USA - TSNJ032 MetaG | ecosystem: Host-associated > Fungi > Mycelium > Unclassified | place: USA: New Jersey, Wharton State...
AGTAGTATAACCACTGTAAAATAGTATAAGTAGTAGTCCAATCTAGTGAAGAACTCCATCAAGTTCTTCTTGAACATCCACCTAGGGTGATCACTAAGGACATTCACTGTCTATTAATAACATGATGTCTAAGTCTGTTGTATTACAGTTTATAATTATTGTCTGTTATAAAGGCTCACATGACATCCAGAATGTTGAAATACAAATGGGGGAGGGTAACTAAATTATGGTAACAAATGGATGGTAAGTACAAACTAACTACACTAGCTATATACCTATTCTTCATTATGTAACATAGCTACCAATATCATTTACTCCCTATTTTTAGTGTGATGCTCGACATTCCAACACAGAATCCAACATTTCCATCGATGAGTTGACCATTGGATGTGTTAAAGGTGTGATGATGGCAATTAGTACAGCCCCAGACAACCTGAAGGGTGGCAGCATAGCTGCAATAGCAGTGTGTGACTGCGTGACAAGTCTAGATGACTTGACGGTGACATGGCACGATACCTCTTGACATCCTAATTGATGGGGGGACTTGACATCAGAATGTGCGCCGTCTGATTGTTGTATATATAAGTTCATGTTATACTCATTTTTACATACTTAATAGCGAGGACAAGACGAATGAAGAAAAGCATCGAGCGAAGTCAGATGCAGCTGAACGAAAGATAGAAATGCTCAAAAGGGCAGTCGTCGATGTAGACAAACAAAACTTGGACCTTCGTCATCGGGTCCAGCGACTCGAGCTTACATCTCGTCAGTCATTTCAGAAGGTCCAAATTATGGAAGACGAGGTTCAGAAGGAGCGAATGCAGAATGAGGGTCTACAACGTCGTTGTCATGAACTGGAGGAACTGTTTGAGAATGAACGGAAGCGAAGGTCAGTGCCTTATCAGCTGGATAGCCTTCATCTCAACTACTTTCAGTGCAATCTTGGAAAAGGACAAACAAAGGTGCCAACAAGAACTATCCGATTTGAAAGCGCAGTATGATGCGCTACTTGACAAGTCCAGACGTGCACAACAGATATTCACCCGCGACCGGCGCAAATTCTATGAAATATACGAGTGGCTTTGCTTGGAACCTGTTGTGAAAAAAAAGAAGTCAAATTTACCCGACGAGATCGATTTTCGGGATCAAAATACCCAGCATAGGAGAGCTATATTACGAGAATTTGGTTCCGATCTCTCGAAACTTTTGGGGTTAGACATGGAAATGTTAGATCGAATGATGCAAGCGGCTCGAGGTAGCAAGTCGGTTTATGTCTATCTTCCTTTTTTGACCTGCTTTTCAGGAGTTTCACCCTCAGAGGGTTGCCAGATCGCTTGTCGACAGCCATTCTCTATCATCCCGGTCAACCGCATCGTCAAGTCAGGCGCTGTCGAGACGTCTCATCCACTCAAACCTCTTCGATTCCCCTTGAATGTCAAGTCCTCAGATACTGAAGAAGACTCTGAGGGTGCGATACATTTAGCTACCGAGAATCTTGCTTCCCATTTATGATTTCTCCAGTACCCTCTCAATTGTTCCAAATTCCAATGCCTCTTGCCTCTCCAAGTGCATGTCTCGCCAACTCATCAGAGACGGAAGAGGATTCGCAAGGTGAATTCAGATGACATACTCTCTAAGCTATTCCCAATATGCTCCCTGCAGCTCCCAGGCCTCTCCTTTCATCTCCTGACGTTCCTCCAGCATCAACACCCATCTCTGCAAAGAGGCTCGCTCATACGAATTCGACACATGCACATCCGCCCTCAAGTCCATCTATTAACCCTTCCAAGAGCACACTAGATACTATATCGCTTCATTTTCCTGTCAAATCTGAGCCTCAAGATGAACCTGGAATCTCAGATCATGAGCATTATGCAAAGAAACCCCGACTCAGCCAAGATTTCACATTTCAAACCCCTAAACCCAAGACAGATCTTGTATCACGCCATGTCTTCTCGACCAGTCGAATGACAAAAGAAAAGAGGCGTTACACAGACGAAAATACCCCAGTCGGAAGTAAGGTGCCATTTATTCGTATTTCTGGACAAACAAGAATGGAAGATTATGCGGCATATAAAGGACGTGGCCGGTATGGTAAAGGGGCCCAGCCGTAAGTGCTCTTGTTCTCTCAGGACCCATGTCTCAGTTCTACTAGTGCTCGGAAAATCATCAATGCTACCTTCAACATAAATCCTGCATGCAATGGAGGTTCAAGCCATCAATATGAGGAGGTAGTCCGAAACAAAGGAGAACGTATGCACATGGATGCTGGGGACTGTGAAAACTGCCGTGACGTACGTCTTTTTGCAATCCTTCTCAGCTCGCTCTGATCTCTTACTAGTGGTATGCCGCCGTTGGTCTACTGCCACTTCGAAATCGGGGTCCGCTATGGCGATCGCCTTCCGCCACACCGGTGAAACGATGCAATCGTCATGGTGCTATCCATTCTCCAGAAAGAGACATATCGCCTTCCCCCTCTGTTAAAAATCAGGCAGAGATCGATCTTCACAGGAAACAAGTATCGCGGCATAGGCAGAATTGGGCGCGGGCACAGACACCACCAGGCTATTGGAGTATAGGTTTTCCAAGTACTCAGGAAGCGAGGGATATTAACGAGAAGGCAGAAGAAATGCACCAGCGGAAGTTCCGAGAGGTAGAGAAGGAAGCTGAACAGGGACGGTGGATTAGGAGATAGCTATCCGTTTTCGAACTAGGAGTGAGTATTCTACTGCTATTTCTATCACATACCCCTGATACACTGTATTGTCTATCCGTTGAGCTAACCCACTTTTTGCTAAAGATCATTCAATCTGATCCCGAACACGCGTACCCTTACACCAGGGCTGACCCAACTAAGCTCTGTTTTGGTCATAATGATCGCCACCAACCCCTTTGATATGAGGGACTTCTCCATTTAGGTGTCTCTCCATCCAGTTGTTTTCTCATCATCTCCTTCGCTGCCTTCTGCGGTTTCCTGATTGTCGATTCCCTTCTCATTCACTATGTTGACTATGACTAAGTCCTGCCTTCCTGTTCAGATCTTAGGGTCCAAGGACATTATCCAGTCCAAGTTAGCTTCATCAGGTGTCAGGTGTGGTAACGACCTGGGCCGGAATACCTATTCAACGATTTTTCTTCAAGTTTGAAGCTCTCAAATTGAGTGCGAGTGGGATAGGGGACAAGCGAAGTCGCATTCGTGAAGGTGGCAGCGATGTAGGATTCACTATGGATCCACTCGTTCATTCTCCTCCCCTCTCATTCAATGTTGGCATGTCTCCAATGACCGACATCGATACCCTGGCACCGGGCATCATACCTATGGTATATCATCTCCTAGACAACAATGTACTTCCCCTGTCCCCTGCATGGTACTTCAGAACTCAGACCATAGCGTTGACGCCATCGTTATCAGTACCCTTTTTAAGCTTCCTTTCTGTCGCCACGAGGATTTACTCACCGTGTCTCCGGCTCGTGTTGTTGAAGTGGCTCAGGAGATTAATGAGCGCCCTCCCGAGGTCCTCAAAATTGATCTGAAGGAATCTCACGACCATAATGGTATTAGAGGAGAAGTTGAGAGGCTGGTTGTGATGGTAAAGAGTATCAACGGAGCAGCCGTTCCAGGTGCACCGTTGAAAAGGGTAAAGGGTAAAGAGTAAAGGTCGACGTGAGCTTGGAGACGTTGAGTTTCTGGGCCATTCGGACGTCAGATCCACCCGCCCACCGACCAGTCCTTTGGTAATCATTAGCGAGACCAAGGATAGGAGGAGATTGGGACAAGAGTATTTCAAGCCTGTTATGAGTCCAACGAAGCTGACTATGCTGCAAGAGGATGAGGAAGACGACTACGACGAGGCCGGAAAGCATGGTGCGAGAATGGTTTTCCATAGTGATGCAAGAACCAGCGTTGACGAGGACGCTTTCTGCGCTGTCAAGAAGCGAAGGAGGCCAGTTTTACCTGCCGAAGTTGATATGACCACCCCCACTATCCGCCATGTCAAGGTGCTCACGAGAATCTGTGATGATATCAACGATGCCTCCCAAGTTCTACCCCGTATTAGAGACCTCTCCTTGTGTAGAATCACACTCAATGTCGGCTCTTCTGCTGTCGCACTCCTGTCTGGCAAGGTCATTGTCAAGACTACCGTTATCGACAGATCCCTCGTGAATACTTGTCCTCGATATCATTCGTCCTCCAAATTCACTCATGCTCAAAATACACTTAAGGGACATCTACACCAAAGTTCACCCAGATAGAACATCAAAGCTGAGTTTCTACTCCGATTCAGAGAAAGCTAGGTACTGGAAGCGCAACTTCAAAGATGCACCGACTGGAGTCCTGTAGCCAACAAGAGAAAGAGTATATCCGCAAATGATTAGATGAATTACCCACTAGCTGGTGTCAGTAGATCACTGGAGAGTGATGGCAAGGAAACCTATTAGCGTTATATACCAGAGAACATCATGAATTTTTTTTGATAAATATTGCTGTACAAGATTAATTAGTGGAAGAATAATCCAACGCACGGAGGTGAAAAACGAATGTACAAAAAGCCATGAAGGTGAAGAAAATGAATGAGGGGGGCCTGCTTGGGGATTGAACCCAGATCATACTGTTAGACCATCAGCCAAGTGAAAATAGCACATATATTTATCATTGGGTGGACAGAATGTAAATAGATTTTGAATGATACATGTTCGATAGCAGTAATATATATATATTGGGCTTGACAAGAAGTCAAACCTTGCCTGGGAAAGTACGAAGTTCACTAGACGAAGCACTGGAAAAAGGATGATTCTACGTTTGATATGGGAGGGGATATGATGAGATATAGAACGCTACCATCTTGGCTGTTTCTTCACTACAACGGATCGGATCCAGCTCTCAGGCGATGAAAAGCCGTACTGTTGTAGATTGTTAGCGACTTCCTTGATCTCACTATCTCTGTATCTCGGAGATGCGCAACATAAGAATATGTGACACCGACTACCTTGTACATCTAATCAGGATATTCCCTAGGGCAGGGCAAAGCAGATAGCAAAGTCGGGCAACCCGAGAAGCAGAAAAAAAACAGTGAGCCGAAAAAGAACAAGTTGAAATCGAAAAGTGTTTCATATATCAAAAGTTCAGCATATTTGCTGCGCCAATCGCAACATTGATCAGGTCTTCTGTGTCCTTTGGGAGGTTCTTGCAGGAATACAAAAATGGTGAGGAGACCACACATATACAAGATAAGAAGGGATTGAAGAAACTAAGTCCGATTCATTCATTTGACCATAACTGCGTAAATCCAGAAAACCAACGACATCAGGAAATATAGAGACGAAGTTTGCGGTGTTGTTAACTTTCTGTGATTCAAAAGCCCGATGACCAGGGACCAGTACAAACAAGGATCATTTGTAGAATAATACCGACCTCTGTCATCTTGGAAGCTTCCACTTATACCCCTTAAGATGAGGCATCGATAGCAGGGAGTACGAAGCTTTCTCAAATGACACCTATCCAGTCTCTGAGTGGATCAGCCAAAGCGATCAGCATGCCTTGCGTTTCGAAGGCTATTAACACACCTGTTCATATCCAGTCGGGCACATTTCAAACGAGATCCAAAAACTGCCCTGGTGGTTCTTGGACCTGCATCAATGACGAAAGAAGCGATCTATAGATATATCCGTCCAAATTCGGTGTAGAAATCCTACATCGCAGGAATGATTCAGACATAACCGTGTAGTCAAATCAAATTACTCACGAAGCTGTCAAGAAGGTATCGAAGTGACCTAGATTCGGAGGAATCCGTGACGAGAGCATGCACAGATAGATTGCCGTAGCTGTTGCAATCCATTGAGACTTATAAGGGTGCAGATAAGGAATATGCACACCTCATGTTACACCTCGTGTGCATGCTGTGCCCCGACAGTTACAAATCTACCTTCTCCAGGCCTGGTAAGACCACGCCCAGTTGGGTTGGTGACGGAGCTGACAAAGTGATGAGACTCATTTCTCTGCCTGTAACGCTGTGGCCTACTATGTGGATCTTAATAATATTTGAATGGATTGATTGATTTCATAGAGAGGGTGATAGTTCCCATGGCAGGTTGGGTTTGCAAGAGAAGATTCTAGTCAGCGTCGGAATCCTGTGCACCACCGGTTGAGCTCCGATAGTGAGGAAACGCGGCTGATATGTTTCCTGCAAGATAAAGAAGCTGAGAGTGAGGTAATTGACCTAATAGCACTACGGTGATATTTGTATCGTGTGATTAACTGAGTATAGAATTTTCTGATAGTAATAGGAGTCTTGATTAGTCATATCCATGTCGATCACGTGTGGCCAGTTAATGTGTGAGATGCAACCTCACTGTAAATAGACGCTGTCTGTTAACATGCGACTATGATGATGGAGGACAACCAGCAAAAGACAGACCAGATAGCCTACCATTTTTACACCAAACTCTTTTCTCTCGTACATGACGCCCGTGTAACCGTCGACCCTCATTCTCTCCGCTACGACAAATGGGTCAGTCAGAACTTCAATTTAAACCACGTTGTTTGCTCACTCCTATCGTCCAGTTCAATCTCGAGTCGCCTGACAGCGACCTCTTCACGAGAGATGCTAAAGAACTATACAAATCCATATCAAGACAGAGACCTCCACCATTTGAGCTTGAGGTGGTGCTTTGCATCCCTCAACTCTCTCCAAATCAAGCTGTGGTATACCTTCCCCCTGCCTCTTCTTCCGTGCGACAACCCCTTGAGCCTACACCGGACCTCATAGTTCTCGAAGTATGGTCTGTCCATTTGTCAGGTGCTGAGAATCCTGGTGTTACACCCCCGCCTATATACAAGCACGGAATGGCTCTATTCCGGAGTATTTACACTCTCCTGCGAACACTACCAGCGTGGGCACTGTACAAACGCATACGAAGACGAATATTGGCTCATTCAAGTGCATTGTCCATCTCATTACGTTTACGACCTCGATCGTCTCCATCATCGTCACAAAGTAGCGGCAGCGTCCCCTCCCAGTCCCTCTACTATCCTCCAGCGCATTGCTATCCAGCTCATAAAACCCTTGAATTGAATCAACAACCTGCACCGTCGCTTTCACCTATCCAAATATTGACACAAGATTTCCCTGCAGTTCAATTACCGCCTGGAGCATTGACATTTTCGGTGACGTACCTCACGAACCCGTGCTTCGAGATTGACGAGCTTGAGTCTGTGCTCTCCAGTCGATTCACTTCATACGATGTCGGAGGAGAGTTTGTACCTACGTTGGTGAATAAGTCGAGCTCTAAGACGACGAGTTCGAGAAGATTGTCCGGAAATAGCGATTCAGGGGAAAATTCGCCTCCTTGACCTGGAGCAGCACAATGTCCTGGCGCAGACACAAAAGGATCTCCAACCATGAGGTCTTCTACAGTGTCTGCCAAAGAAGCAAATGAGACTATCGCCGAGAGGTTCATACTCCCGTCAAAGGCTGGAGTTAATGCAATGGGGATTTCGCCAAAAGATCCACTCGCGAGATTGAGGAGAGAGAGCATAAGTGGCGGCCTCTACCATCACCCAATTGCTACTTCACCTTCGCCTACAAACTCTCCACGGCAACGCAAATTGTCCTTGAATTCATCGACATCGAGTTCAATTGTTAGTCAGGGTCCTTTTTTCACGGCTAATCCTACAACTCCCTCTGTTATTACGAATCCAATCATGACTGCTATCACCTCTCCTACAACGACTTCAACAAGTCCATTACCTATCCGTAGGCCCAACCTGAACCCATTCAAGTCCAACACCATATCTTCTCCATCTAGTTCCTCTCCCTCTGTATCTCTTCGTTCAAACACTCAGATACCTCCTCCTACAAAGCCCGTGACAATTGTAGGGGGCGGATTATCTGCACACGCTCCTCCCTCATCAGCTCTAGCCGGCCAACCATCGTCCATATCAAGCACACAATCTAATGTGCATTTGCGCCGTGGTTCGATCGGTGGCAGTCTCCCTCCACCTTCGCCGATCATTTCCCAACTTGGAGAAAGAGAAAGCAAGATGACCCTCCTGTCTACCATCTCAGCTGAGCATGCAGTGTTTCCAAGTAGTGAAGGTGGCGGGCCCAGTAGCCCAGTGCCTGTTCCTCCACCTACTAGAAAACGTTATTCAAGTAGTTTTGAACATCGGTATTTGGGGAACTTGGGAAGTAATGCGAGTGGTAACGCTTTGGTGGGTGGTAGTAGCGGTAAGGTATCTACTGTTGAAACTGGAGGGACTGGGATCGCAGTTGCTGCAAATGGATCTGAAAACGCTGAGGGATCTACAGGAGCTCAAAGGCCTGGGACTCCTGACATCGGGAAACCTGCAAGTTGTCTTGTCTCGTCCTGTCATCCAAGAACTGACACTTTTGCTATCATTATAGTCATATCTTCATATGAACCCCGACGAAGACGATATTTCCATGTTTGTTCAGGAAATAGACACTCGTAAACCTCTCATCGGTCGCGCACGTGAGTACCAATCTACTCGTTCTGGATCATTATGCCCGCGTACCCAGCAAGAAGCCGCCGAAGCTGCTGAAGCACCATCCTATTGTACACCTCCTAATCAAGTGATATATGGGCCTGAACCTCATCATGAACCTCTCAAGCAACTGCCTGGAGTCGGAATCGGCTATGGTCTAGCTGGCACAAACAACTGGGCAGCTTTTGCTGTTAGCCATAAAGGTCTGAGCCTGAAAAATTCGGAGGGAGAGGATGAAGAAAGATCGTCAAAATACCTAGGCCATTGCGCATCTGCTACAGCTGAACGCTCATCGCTTCTGCCGAATCCGAATTTGGGTCAACATGATGCGAGTACATCACCGGTAGTATCACCCACACTGCTGCAAAAACATCACCAGGTACAACAAGCACGCAGAAGAGGAGTGTCGAGGTCACCTCCTGAGACGGGTGGCGAACGATTGTCAGTGTCATCTCCGACCGTTCTGAAGTCTCATTCTCATTTGTATACAAGAAATTTGACCAGTGATGTAACTGGTGCTGGGATGATCTTAAAGTCTCCCTCTTCCTCACCCCCACCAAATATTACCACCACAACTATCTCACCAACGCGATTTCCCCCGTGCAATTCAATGGATTCATGTAACTCAACAACGTCAGCAGAAGTACAAGCCCAACAAGCTTACAGATTATCTACTTCTCCGACATCATCTGCACGTGGTCCGATGTTGACAAATCAAGAGGAAGTCAGCGAGAGACTAAGAAGGATGAATGAAATATTCTTGAGAAGTCTTGAAGGGATCACTTTGGGTGGGCAGAATGGTGAGAGGGAACGTCGACGACGAGAACGAGAACGAGAGATGGAACGAGAACGAGAGCGGCGGGAACGGGAGAGATTGACAGAGAAAGAGAGAGGAATCAGAGATTGGAAGCTAGAGAGGGAGAGAGAAAGAAGATATCATTATGGTTATGACAGTCGGACAGGATTGGGATTAGGATTTTTCCCTGCAGCATCTACACCGTTATCTCATATTACTCCTGTGACTCCGTCCCGTGCTCGTGCAGATGAGCCTGATGTTGGGCATTCGGATAATGTTGCAAGCGTAGAGATCGATATTGATGGTGGGGCGCTCTCATCCTTGCAGCCACGTAATGAAGAGGAGCAAAGGTTATCACCTTTAATACCAGGACATGGAGGCGTCACGGCTACGTTTGAGACAGGTGGCCATTCCTTTCAGTCCTTTCAATCTCCTTATCAACCTACCACCATTCCATTATCCACAGCAAGTACTTTGCCTCGTTCGCGACCATCGTATTTCGCTCATTCCCCACACTTCTCCCCACATTTACCTTCACCATGTTCGGGGGGGCCAGGAGCTAGTTCATACAGCCAAGGATCAGAAGAAGTCATTGGACGCATGGACATCTCCAACTATGGAGGAGATGCAGCCGATCGACTCATTGAGAGAGACGGAGGAGAGCCATTCTATGATAGAGAAAGGGAAAGGGAAAGGAGGCATGGGATTGGAGGAAGTCGATTTCGACAGTTTTGATGGTGATGTTGATGAAGGAGAACAACGGCTAGAAGGTTGGAACGTGACAAGTGAAGACTTGATTCTTGGAGATGTCCGGACAATACTTGACGTGGCACATGAACCTGATAACAATGATGATAATCAAGTGACGACACCTCTGATGCGATCTTTAGGAGAACTGTGCAGCAGTATTGAATACAATGATAAAAGTGTCATTGACGCTAGGTCCATGGATTCTATCCCCGAGGATACCGATTTCACTGGAGGTGGAAACTTAATTATGTCACCAGCAGGATCTGAAGATATCTCCAGCGGATCAGGTCTCCTACTCTATCGAGGTCAAAGTCCAGTGCGGGTTCACATTCAGGATCTGGAGTCACAGCTATTACTGCAACAGCATCTTCCCTATCTATAACCACCACAATGATGACTATCCATTCCCTCGCCCCTCACAATCACTCGAAATTTATCATAGACACTATCGAATTCATCCGACATCAACGCCACGTCACATGTTAAGCAGTTGATGAGAGATCAATATCAACAACAAGAACGAGATTGACAAACGACAAAATCACAGAGAAGGGCGAGAACACTTGAGGAGGTAGTTATATCTGCAGTTGCGGGATGGTGGATTTTGGAGGTGTCCCTAGACCATTGACTGGGGATGTGAGTGAGATGAAGTGGGAGACTGATAGTCATCTTTAGTTAGGTGTCCATGATGACAGCGGACCGTGTGAGTTGTCCTTGTTAATGCAATTGTGTTGTTTGCGTGGGAAGAAATGAAGGAAAACACGTAGTGGTTTCATCCAACACTTGTTGCGTTTGTAATACCATTGTTCAAATGATCTGTCAGTGTTTTCACTCTATGATCCGCAGATTGCTACCAATTTGCCCATTCTTAGATGTGGCATCGGTCTGTTCGCTGCTAATGAAATGTTATTGGAAGACAAGGATCAATGACTACTCAATCCAGCCTCTGTGGCCCAGCCGTTTGGCAATTCAGTGCTAGCTGGTCGGGCCGGTGCACAACACTCCGAGCCTGAAGAATTTTTGCAGGAATCACGCTCTCAC
>Ga0153948_1001671_pt1 | contig 11090 bp, 11 predicted proteins | sample TSNJ032MetaG_FD_104696 | JGI IMG/M metagenome (GOLD analysis project Ga0153948, IMG submission 104696) | Attine ant fungus gardens microbial communities from New Jersey, USA - TSNJ032 MetaG | ecosystem: Host-associated > Fungi > Mycelium > Unclassified | place: USA: New Jersey, Wharton State...
CGCAGGCGCACAGCGGCAGCATCCGCTACATGGGTGAGGAACTGGTCGGCCAGGACTCGTCGCAGATCATGCGCAAGAGCATCGCGGTGGTGCCGGAAGGTCGTCGGGTGTTTGCCCGTCTAACCGTTGAAGAGAACCTGTCGATGGGCGGTTTCTTCACCGACAAGGGCGACTATCAGGAGCAGATGGACAAGGTCCTCGGCCTGTTCCCGCGCCTGAAAGAACGCTTCAACCAGCGCGGCGGCACCATGTCCGGCGGCGAACAGCAGATGCTCGCCATCGGCCGCGCGCTGATGAGCAAGCCGAAACTGCTGCTGCTCGACGAGCCGTCGCTGGGCCTGGCACCGATCATCATCCAGCAGATCTTCGACATCATCGAACAGCTGCGCAAGGACGGTGTAACGGTGTTCCTGGTCGAGCAGAACGCCAACCAGGCGCTGAAAATCGCTGACCGTGCGTACGTTCTGGAGAACGGCCGCGTGGTCATGCAAGGCACCGGTGAAGCACTGCTGACCGACCCGAAAGTGCGCGAGGCGTACCTCGGCGGTTGAGTCATTTCGCTGAACAAAAAAACGGCCTTCGGGCCGTTTTTTTATTTACAACGATTCCGAACTGCCGAGCGCTTTCGCACATGACATTATTGTTTAACGCGCTTTGAGATATAGTCCAAGGCATCCTCGACAGTGCCAAACTTTAGGACATCTTCGAATGGCATTGGAATATTGAACTCAAAATCAAAAGCAATGGCCAAATTACTAAAATCCAAGTCATTCATCCCTAAATCTTGTTCAAAAGAAACGGATAAATCAATCTCTGCTTTAGGTATATTTAGTTCCTCTGAAATAACTTTAAATACTCGATCCTCTATAGCATTCATTTGATAATCCTCAATTCTAGGCCGAAGCCATTCCTGGTTTCCTTGAGAATTCCCGCTTCAGCACACTACCTTGACAGGGTTCATGGCGGAGCAAGGAATAATCCCCATTGATAAACGTGACTTTTTCTATCTTTGAAATGAGCGTTTCCTTCGCAAGTAAAAGCTCTCTCCAATATAAACATCAAAAAAATACCAACCACTGTCAGAAATGACAGTTTTTTATACTTATTTGCGATATATGACCAACACTTACTTCACACCCCTACCGCACTAACAATGCTTCCTCACACATTGTTGCGACACAAAAAACTTTTTAAGCCGGTGAATTTCTCAGACCAAAAAAAACGGCCTTCGGGCCGTTTTTTACTTTACGAATATCCCCTGTAGGAGCTGCCGCAGGCTCCTACAAGGACAGTGCCGTCAGTACGGGTTGCAGTATTGGGCTACGGCGGTGGCCTGATCGACATACGGACGCGCCGGTTCAAGGTTCCACTCAGGCTTGTTGCGCACTGGCTTGCCCTCGTAGGTTGCCGCCAGATGGCAAACCATCTGCCGCCGCAGCGAACCGCCATTGACGCTGTACTCGCGCCATTGCGGATCGTCCTTGTGCTTGTTGTACAGCTCGGCAAACATGCGGTCGGTCTGGTCGTCCTTGATCGCCCGACCACACGCAGTCGGTACTACCGAGAGCGACCAGGTCTTCGGCCCCAGTTTCGGATCGGGACGTTGTACCCAGGTGCTGGACTCGATGTACTTGTCGCAGAATTTTGGTTCTGTCGGCGTCGAGGTCTGGATGCACGAGAAAGAGGCCTTGGCCACCGGGGTTTTCGGGAAGTCGATCTTGATGATGTTGCGATCCTTGCCGGTCTTGGCCTTGTAATCCTTCTGGTTGGCCAACGCGTCGTTCAAGCCGCGCTGATCGCTGTAGAAGAACGCCAGAATCGGCAGCTCATCGGTTTTCGGGTTGCCCAGGCGTAGCTCGGTCTGGGTCTGAAACTCACGGCTGTTGATGACTTTGCGCGCGCCCATGAAGTTGCGGAAGGCGTCGACCCGCTCCTTGCTGCTCATCGGATTGCGCATGTTGAAGCCGCACTGCAACTGGTCCTGCTGACGATTGTTGTTGTACTGGGTGAAGTGCGCGACCCAGGCGTTCGGCGTGGTGATCGGTGGTTTCATGGCCTGACAGACCGCTTCGGTCGGGGCGGTATTCTTGTTGTCACCGCATCCGCGATCGTTGCGAAAGTCGGTCCAGGCATCGTTGGGAAACGCGCAATAGACGTGCACTGGCGTCTCGGGGTCTTTCACCAGATCCCGGGGCGTAATCAGGTAGCCATTCTGCGTGCTCATGCCGGGGTCTTCATAACTGATGCCGTCGGCGCGCATGAACGAGGCGGCAAACGTGCCCAGTTCCACGGCTTTCGGGCTGGGATTCCACACGTCCCATTTCTGCCCCTTCGCCGGATCGGCCCGATGCGTGCCGCGCACCAGGAGCCCCGAGCAGTCAGACGCGGGGTCCTGACCGCAACTGTCGACGGTGTTGTTGTAGAGCTTTTCAACCTTCCGCAGCGTCTCGTCGCATGACTCGGCACTGGCCCATGTCGCATGCACCAACAGCGGCAATACGAGCAACGGGGCGATCCTGTTCAGACGTTTGTTCATGGCTTGCATCTCCTTGATTAGCCAACACACACACTTAACGCGGAACCGGGTTGCAACCGGCGGCCCGGGTCTCGGCATCCGATAGCGCCGGCCGGAACGGCTCGAGATTCCACGGCGTCTTGTTGCGATAGTTGGCCAGCACGCAGCCCAATTGCTGGCGCATGCTGCCGGCCGCCGTTTCGTTGTCGCGCCAATTGCTGTCCGCGCCCTTGAGCGCGAACAACTGCTCGTACAAGGCGCCGAGCTGGTCATTGGGCAAGGCGCGCCCCGCCGCAGTGGGCACGATGCTCAGGCTCCATTCATCCTTGCGGGTGCCGGGGTCGTAACGCTTGATCCAGTCGGCCGAAGCGATGTATTGCGGCGCCGGGGCTGCCACCGGATTGCAGCCGGCCTTAGCCGCTTCCTGCGGGCTGACCACGGGGCGGAACGGTTCCAGATTCCACTCGGTCTTGGCTGGGTAGTTCTGTACCAGACAGCTCAATTGCTGACGCATGCTGCCCGCTGATTTCTCGTGATCGCGCCACTGGCTATCGGCCCCACGCAGGGCTGACAACTCCTGATAAACGGCGTCCTGATTGCTGGCCTGTATCGCCTTGCCCTCGGCCGTCGGTGTGACCTTGAGCGACCATTCGTTTTTCTTGCTGCCCGGGTCGTAACGCTCGATCCACACGGCATCAGCAATGTATCTGGGCGCCGGGGCGCCACCCACCACCATTTCGGCGATCGCCTGATCGGCGGCGACATAGCTGAAACGCTGTTCGGCAGGCTTGGTGAAATCCAGCCGCAGGATCGGCACGCTGTAGCCCTGGGCCTGAAGTTTTTTCTGGAAATTACGCGCGCTGTTCAGGCCGTTCTCCGGCTTCGGCGGCGCCTGATCACCGCGGGTGGCGAAGTTCTGCGTGCTGTTGACGTTGTAGATGAAGGCGTCGATGTACTTCATGTTTTCGCTGCCGTCGTTGGTGGCGGTGGCGTTCTTCAACATGAACTCGTTGACCTGGGCGCTGAAGGCAAAGGGGTCTTTATTAGTGGTGTTCGGGCGCGACTCGTGCACGCGGATCATCGCGTGCCAGTCGCTGGTTTTTTCCGCGTTCCACGAACACTGGCCGTACTGGATCGGCCCTTTCATCAGCCCGGTGTATTTCTGCGTCCATTGCTCGGCAGTGGTGACACCCGCCTCGGCACAAGTGCCGTAGGCCAGCGCGGCATTGCGATTGTTCATCGTGCCCTGGGCCGCGCGCGGCGGTTCGCGGCTGTCGAAGAACCCGCAGCCGTACCACTTGCGCTCCGGCCCGGTGCCGCCATCGAAGGCGTAGATGCAGGTGAAGCCCTGTTCCTTGACCGGCAGCTTCAACGCCGCCGCATCGGTAGGCGTGCGCAGGATGAAACCCGCCGGGTGAATCAGAATCCGCGTACTCAAGTCCTTGCGAATCCACGAATAGGACGTCGCGCCAATCTTGATCGCGTAAGGGCTGTAATCCCACGGATTGAACGGCCCGTCATTGACCATGCGCAAGGTCACGCCGCTGCAGTAATACAGGCCGCGCGCAGCACCGGTATCGGGTTCCTGGCAAGCGTCCTTGAGGGTGTTGTAGTTGTGGTTGATGCGCTTGAGCGTGTCCAGCGGATCAACTTGCGTCTGCGCGCAAACCGTACTGAACAGCAAGGGCAGCGTGCAGGCGAGCGTAAAAGAGGAAGTCGTGCGCAATAGCGCAGCGCGGGCTGAGCGATCCTTCGTCATGAGATACCGTCCTGGTAAATCGGCCTGTGACAGGGGCCGTTGCAATGACTATAGACGCGCAACCGCAGAAATCCCTGTAGGAGCTGCCGCAGGATTTTGCATTTTTTTCTGAAAAATTTCGGCTGCGCTGTAACGCATCGCCATGAGCCTTCTCTAGTGGGGTAAGCAAGCGCACTTCGCTTGTAAAACCCAAGCTCAAATCTGGAGAAACATCATGACTGCTACCACTCGCACCCTGTCCGCCGCTGCCCTGGTTCTGGCTCTTGGTTCCGCCCTGAGCATGACCGCCGTTTCCAGCGCCAATGCCGCCGATAACAGCAACATGGAAAAATGCTTCGGCGTGGCCATGAAGGGTCACAACGATTGCGCCGCGGGCGCAGGCACCACCTGTGCCGGCACAGCGAAGATGGACTACCAGGCCAATTCGTGGAAATTCGTGCCAAAAGGCACCTGCACCACCACCGAGAGCAAGACCTCGCCGACCGGGTTCGGTCAGATGGAAGCCTTCAAAGCCAAGTCCTGATCCATTGCCTGTCCGAGTGACGCTCATGTTCACCACCAGCGAACCTGTCCCACCGCGCACTCGGGCAGCCCTCTGCGGGCTCCCGCCCCGCGCGGGGCTGGGGCTCAAGACCGGGCACTTGCGTGAAGTGCTCGGCACCCGACCGGACCTCGGTTTCTTCGAAGTCCACGCCGAAAACTACATGGTCGACGGCGGTCCGTTTCATCATTTTCTCGGGTTGATCCGCGAGCAGTATCCGCTGTCGCTGCACGGTGTCGGGCTGTCCATCGGGGCCGAAGGATCACTGGATGTTCAGCACCTGCAACGTTTGAAAACGCTGATCGAGCGCTATCAACCGCAAGCCTTTTCCGAACACCTGGCCTGGTCGAGCCACGGCCCGGTGTTCCTCAATGACCTGTTGCCACTGGCGTATGACACGCCGACGCTTGACCGCGTCTGCGCACATATCGACCAGGTGCAAAACACCCTCAAGCGTCCGATGCTGCTGGAAAATCCGGCGACCTATCTCGGCTTCGAACGCTCGACCCTCGATGAACCGGCGTTCATCGCCGAGGTGGTTCGCCGCAGCGGCTGCGGTCTGCTGCTCGACGTCAACAACGTCTACGTCTCGTGCATCAATCATCAACGCGATCCACTGGCCTACCTTGACGCGCTGCCCTTGCACGCGGTGGGTGAGATCCATCTGGCCGGGTTCGCCGAAGATGCCGACAGCCTCGGTGATCGCTTGCTGATCGATGATCACGGCGCGCCGATTGATGACGCGGTCTGGGCGCTATACCGACAGGCGCTCGAACGCGTTGGCCCGGTGGCAACCTTGATCGAGCGGGACAATCTGGTCCCGGCGTTCAATGTGCTGCTGGCCGAGGCGCAGCAGGCCGAAGCGTTGTTGCTGCGTGCAGGGGGTCAGCCATGAGCATTCAAGCCGACTTCAGCGCCGCTCTGCTCGACACTCGCCTGCCCTGCCCCGCCGGCCTGTGCAGCACCAACGGTGCCGATCCTGCCAGCCGATTCTCGGTGTATCGCAATAACGTGCAAGGTTCGTTGATCAACGCGCTGGCCGACAGTTATCCGGTGGTGCAGCAGTTGGTCGGCGAGGAATTCTTCCGCGCCATGGCCGGCATATTCATCCAGCAACAGCCACCGCACAGTCCGTTGATGAGCCGTTACGGCGACGGTCTGGCGGACTTCATTGACGCATTCGAACCGGCGGCCGAGGTGCCGTATCTGGCCGATGTCGCACGGCTCGAACGCTTGCGCACCCGCGCTTATCACGCCGCCGATGCCGCGACGGTGAGTGCGCAACAGATCAGCGCTGCACTGGCCGATCCACAAACACTCGCCGAACTGAACATCACCCTGCATCCCTCGCTGCACCTGCTCGATTCGGCCTGTGCGGTGGTTTCGATCTGGGCCGCGCATCAGCAGGACGCCACACTGGCGGGCATCGACATCCATCAAGGGCAACACGCACTGGTGCTGCGCAACGGTCTGGAGGTCGAGGTCTTTGCCCTCGATCACGGCGCCAGCGTATTCATCCGCCATCTGCTCCATCACCGACCGCTGCTGCAAGCGGCGCAAAACAGTCCGCCCTTTGATCTGCCGCAGACCCTCGCCCTGCTGATCGGCCACAACGCCATCACCGACCTGAACACCAAGGTATCGCCATGAACAACCTCATCACTCGCGCCATCGGACTCATGGAAAAAATCCCCCACAGCCTGATCGCCTTCATCGCGCGGTTCTCGATTGCCGCAGTGTTCTGGAAGTCCGGGCAGACCAAGGTCGAGGGGCTGGCCATCGACTTGATCGACGGCACCGTTCAACTCGGCTGGCCACGCTTGGCGGACTCGACGATTCCGTTGTTCCAGAGCGAATACCAGGTGCCGTTGCTATCACCGGAAATCGCCGCGCACCTGGCGGCGTTTGCCGAACACTTCTTCCCCGTGCTGATCCTGATCGGTTTCGCCACACGCTTTTCGGCGCTGGCGCTGCTGGGCATGACGCTGGTGATCGAGGTATTTGTATACCCCGATGCCTATCCGACCCACGGCACCTGGGCGGCGGTATTGCTGTACCTGATGGCGACCGGGCCGGGCAGATTGTCGATTGATCATCTGATCGCACGACGTTTTGCCAGCTGACCACAAACTGTAGGAGTGAGCCTGCTCGCGATAGCGGTAATACAGCCAACATTTCTGTTGAATTTGCTTACGCAATCGCGAGCAGGCTCACTCCTACAGGAAATGAGTTAGCGCTGAAGGCGATCCAGCGCCTCACCGCTGCGCTTGAACCAGCCAATCAGATAATCCGCCAGCACCTGCGTGCGCTTGGGCAAACCGCCCTGATATGGATGCACCAGGTACATCGGCATCCGTCGCGTCTGAAAATCGCGCAGCAGCCAGCGCAACCGGCCGTCAGCGAGTTCCGTTTGCAGCAGATACGACGGCAACCGCGCGATACCGGCGCCGGCCAGCGCGGCCTTTTTCAGCAGGTTGTAATGGTTGCTGGCGAACGGCCCCGACACCGGCACCCTGAGCAGTTCGTGCTGTTGGTGATACAGCCACTCTTCACGGCCACTGTAGTGACTGTTGAGCAGGCAACGGTGTTCGACCAGATCCTGCGGGGTTTGGGGTTCGCCGAACGGCTCAAGGTACGCCGGGCTGGCGCAGGTCATTTCCTGCCAAGCCAGCAGCGGCTTGGCCACCAGCCGCTCGTCATTGGCCACCTCGGAGCGAATCGCCAGATCGAAGCCATCCCGGGACAGGTCGCGATAGTGGTTGTTCAGCTCCAGCTCGATCTGCACCTCGGGGTATTGCCGCGAGAACTCCAGCAGCAAGCCATCGAAAAACGTTTCCCCCAGCGACACCGGCACCGTCATCCGCACCGGCCCGGCCATGTCGTCCTTCAAACGCGCCAATGCCTGCCGCGCGCGCTCCACCTGGACGACCAGCGCCTGCGCCTGTGGCAGCAAAGCGGCGCCGGCGGCAGTCAGGCTCAAACGACGCGTCGTGCGTTGCAGCAGCACCACGGAAAACTGTGCTTCCAACTGGCTGATGCGCTTGGACAACTGGCCCTTGCTGCAACCCAGTTGCTGCGCCGCCAAGGTAAAGCTGCCAGCCTCGATCAACACCGCAAACGCCGCCAGATCATCCATTTCACTCATGGATTGTTTCCATTTGAAAACCAAAAGTTGCCTATTAGTGCGCTTATCCGCAGAAAAAACCACTCTAGACTGAAACCTCGTTCAACCCATTGAGGAACAGTCCCATGAAGATTCTGTTGATCGGTGCTGCCGGCACCATCGGTTCGGCCGTGGACAAAGAACTGAGCCAGCGTCACGACGTGATTCGCATCGGTCGCAGCAGCGGCGACTTCCAGGTGGACATCAGCGACAGCGCCTCGATTCGCAAGCTGTTCGAGCAGACCGGCAAGTTCGACGCACTGATCTGCGCCGCCGGTAACGTGACCTTTGCTCCGCTTGGCGAGATGAACGCTGACAGCTTCGCCCTGGGCCTGAAAGACAAACTGATGGGCCAGGTCAACCTGCTGCTGATCGGCCGCGAATACGCCAACGACGGCGCCTCGTTCACCTTCACCACCGGCGTGCTCAGCCACGACCCGATCCGTACCGGCGCCTCGGCGGCACTGGTCAACGGTGCGCTGGACAGCTTCGTCAAAGCCGCTGCCATTGAACTGCCGCGCGGTCTGAGGGTGAACTCGATCAGCCCGACCGTACTGCTGGAAGCGATGGGCAGTTACGCCCCGTACTTCCGTGGCTACAAGCCGGTTCCTGCTGCCGATGTAGCGTTGGCCTACGCGAAAAGTGTCGAAGGTCTGCAAACCGGTCAGACCTTTCACGTCAACTGAAGAGCCCGCAGGCAGGGTGCATCAACGGGCTACTTTGGCTCCTGCGGTGCGCCCGCCCGCACGTTCGCGCAACCAGCGCTGCACCGGTCGTTCGAACCCGTAGTGACATAGCAGGCTGCTGCCGATCAGCACGGCAAAGAACAGCAGCAGGCTCCACGGCTGATAAAACACGGCGCGTCCGGGCAGAAATTTATCAGCCAGCAGGGCCGCGACAATCTGCAGCGGAAAGTGCAGCAGGTAGGAGGCATAGCTGATGTCGCCAAGCCAGGACAAACGGCGCGCCAGCGGCTGCAACCATGGGTGGCAAGCCGCGACGGCAACGATGGTAAGCGGGAACAGCACGGCAAATCTGATGCGCTGTGATTGCGCCTCATCGCTGCCGATCCACCACCAGCCCGCCACACAGGCCAACACCAGGCCGACAGCGACCCAACGCAGATCAAAACGCCGCAACAACCACTCCACGGCGATGTAACCCAATCCACCACAGAAAAAACCAAACACTCCGAGGCTGATTTTGTACTGCGCCGGAAACACCCACAGGCTCACGGCAATCAGCAACGCGCTGATCAGCAGCGGCGCCGGCGAGTAACGCCACAGCAGGAAAAACCCTGCGTAAAGCAACACTTCCACCGATATCGACCAGGCCGGGCCGTTAAATGACCAGCCCTGCTCCAGCCCCCAGGCCGGAGCCAGAAACACATTGAGCAGCGCATGCCAGGCATCGTTGAACGGGTAAACAAACGCGTTGCCGGTGTGCGCGCTGTAGATTTTCTGCAGCATGGCTACCGCCAGAAAAGTCGCCAGGTGCAAGGGATAGATCCGGCTGAAACGTTCGCTGAAGAACTGTTTGCCGCTGATTTCGCGTTGCGCCAGCGCTCGGGCGAACAACCAGAAAAAAATGAATCCGGAAAGACTGAAGAACAGCGATACGGCATCACCGCCATGCCGGTAGAACAATGAAAACAGGCTGTACAACGGCTGGTCTTCACGTTGTAACGGACCGGGTACTGCGCCTTGAAAAAAAAAGTGCTGCCAATGCCAGAACACTACCGCCAATGCAGCGATGCCGCGCAGGGCGTCCAGCGCGTACAGCCGCTCAGGGAATACCGAAGGGTTTTGCTTCATGCACCATCAATCCATGCCCGCACAGGTACGCCACTATGCTGGCGGGTAACGGGCAACTCAATAGCCAGCCTGAACCGGCCACTCAAGTCTTGTGATCGACGGTCAGCCTGCGTAACGTGGCGGCACTTGTCTGGAGAGCCGAAGATGCGTGTTGCCCGTTCGTTGATCGTTGTTGCCCTGCTGCCGTTGTTCGCCGCCTGCCAATTGCTCGATGGTCCGCGTGAAAGTGCTTCCCATGTCGGGCAGACCCGGATGCAGGGGCAGTTGACGGCGGCCGACGGCAAACTGGTGTTTCAGCCGTGTGGCGAACAGCGTCAGTACGTGGTCAACGACATCGGCGGCACCAGCGTCCTGCAAGAGGCTGCGACCCTCGCCGACCAACAGGGCAAGCTGTTTGCCGATGTGCGCGGCAAGCTCGTCGGCGATCGCCTCGACCTCGGCCAGTTGTATCGCGTCGAGCGTTCCGGCACCGCCTGCGATGACCCCAATTTCAAGCTGTTGATCCTGCGTGCCGCCGGCCACGGTCCCGAGTGGAACGTCAAGGTCAGCGGCAAGGGCATGGTCATCGACCGCGAAGGCCAGCCGGCGCTGGCGGTACCGTATGTCGAAGAGCAACTGGGCGACGGCCGCTTCAACCTCAGCAGCGAAGCCAATAATCAGCGCATCGAGTTGTGGGTCGCGCCGCAACGCTGCGTCGACAGCAGCACCGGCAGCGTGCAGCACATGAGCGCCGAACTGCGCATCGACGGCAAGGTCGAGCGTGGTTGCGGGTATTTCGGCGGATCGCGCAACGACTGAGCGTTTTAGCCTCACCGGATCCGGCCTTTGCGGCTTATAATCGCGGCCTTCAAACGCCTTGGCGCAGTTGTGCGCCCCGCGAATCCGGATCCTCGCCATGTTACGAATCACCGAACTCAAGCTGCCAATCGACCATCCCGAAGAAGACCTGCGCGCGGCCATCGTGCAGCGCCTGGGCATCGCCAGCGATGATTTGCTCGATTTCACCTTGTTCAAGCGCAGCTACGACGCGCGCAAAAAGTCCTCCGAACTGTGCTTCATCTACACCATCGACCTCACCGTGCGCGACGAGGCCAAGGTGCTGGGCAAGTTCGCCGACGACCGTAACGTCAACGTGGCGCCGGATGTCAGCTACAAATTCGTCGGTCAGGCGCCGAGCGACCTGAGCCAGCGCCCTATCGTGGTCGGTTTCGGCCCGTGCGGGATTTTTGCCGGCCTGCTGCTGGCGCAGATGGGCTTCAAGCCGATCATCCTCGAACGCGGCACCGAAGTGCGTCAGC
>Ga0153948_1001675_pt1 | contig 11080 bp, 11 predicted proteins | sample TSNJ032MetaG_FD_104696 | JGI IMG/M metagenome (GOLD analysis project Ga0153948, IMG submission 104696) | Attine ant fungus gardens microbial communities from New Jersey, USA - TSNJ032 MetaG | ecosystem: Host-associated > Fungi > Mycelium > Unclassified | place: USA: New Jersey, Wharton State...
ACATATCTTAGAAGGCAAGACTGATAAGCTAACATCAGGTTTTAGAGACAAACTATCAATGTTGATGTTCTAGAACTCAGAAACTCTGGAACACCTTTAGAATGCTATAAACTTTTAATCTAGAACAGACTTAGATGAATATGATGTCAAAGTGACAAATCAAAAGTCTATCAATAACTTATGATCTCATCACTGCTGAACTCAACCAAGAAGTGGACATGATATACAACAATATTATAAGCTAGAACACTTACATGTATTAAAGCTAGTTTCTAGACTATACTTGGATAAGAAGTAGCTAGTTAGAAGGTTAGGAGATATTAATAGAAAATAGTAGTATAGAGGTGAAGCAAGAGCACATAATGGTGACAGGCTGGCATAGTAGAATGGAAGGCAATGTTGGACATATCCACATGGTACAATTGTGAAGAAGTGAAGTGAAAGAGACTAGAAGAAGAAGCATTTTCCTTTTCTATTCATTTTTTTTATTGAGTCTTATCAATTTATAATTTTAATATAATACTCAGGGAGCCAACAAGAGAAGGCATGTAATCTTGACACCTACTGCCATCTCAAGGGCTCTAGAGTTGTCTTTTGGCACTTGTATGAGTTTTAAGTGAAGTAGTTGGGTAGTTAAGATGAGTTTACTCTATACCTTTACTCTTTCTGGAGACAAGACATAGTAGTTGCTTGGACAATCTTCTCCAAGGTAACAGGCTTGAAAAGCCTAGTTAGCTATTAACTTAGATTGTAATACATCCATAAGGTTTGGTGTTGGGAATGTAAATGAGGGCTTGGTTGAGTGTAGTAAAGCCCAGAAGTAGTTTACTAACTACTTTGATAGTAAGTTTATTATGGTGCATAAAGGTTGGCATCTTAGAGATACTATACAAGATAGATCTAGATCAAGCTTATACTCTTTTCAAATACTTTTACCTTACTTTACTATGCTAAGTTTTTATATTATCTTTTTAATACCTTCATTCTTGATTTATCCCTACAAACTCTTTAGCATACAATTGGGACCTAGTATCACATATTTAGCTCATACCAGGCTAATAGTCTCTTTTGCCCTCTTCAGCGCAATATACTGTATATATTTGAGGAGACTAACCAAGAGCTTATTGTTCTCCATTGTCTTTTGTCAACTCTTGTGGCATTTCTACTACTCTTCCTTCTTCTGTCAACAGTTTTTGGCCATATAGCTTTATTTTCCATACATATAGCATATTCTATCCTCTCTTTTCTCTATTAATATCTATTGTATTGGGGTCTTTTCCTAGCCTCTGTTTTTCTTAGTTGTTCTATACTTCTCTTTTAAAGTTCTAACCATCTGCCCTTTACATAATTTGTCTCCCTCTACTTCCATACAATCCTTCCCAAAAGTCTCCCCTAGGCTGTGCATTTCTCTATGGGCATACTGTATTCTTCCCTAATATCCTTTCTTTTGCTCTACTCTATCTTTGGTTTCTATCCAACCTTACTAACTTTTCCTGCCACTCCTCTATTGTACAGGGAGAACTCTCTACCTCTACTAACTTCCTCCTGATTTCCCCACTTAACTCCCTTTTGAACTTCTCTATAAGAGATTGTCTTTTATATCTACTTTCTCTTGCTATTTTCTTGAATTCTTGGACATACTCATTATATGTCCTCTCTCCTTGTTCTATTGTTTTTAACTACTTTATCTTTTTCTCTTCCTCTATTGTTTTTCTGAACTTGTTTTTCATTTTACTGAATAATTCTTCTACTGTTTCTATTTCTGATTCTCCTTTCAATAACTCATCCAACAGGTTATCCTTCTAGACCTCTGCTACCCCTCCTTGCATATAAGATAGTACCCAGGCCATCTTTATTGACTTCAACTCCTCTGTTACTTTTATTCTTAGATACAAATAGGCCATGTTAATAAATACACTTACTTCCTTTATCTTTCCACTAAACAGAAGAGGTTTTGCTACCTCCACTCTTGCTTCTCTGCTTTGTTGTAATAAAGTAACCACCTGTTGCTACAGGCTAGCAATTAAGGTAAGAAGTTGCTCCTTCCAAGTGAAAGAAAAAGGTATAGGAATAGCAGATTGCTTTGTAGGTTGTTGTTGTTGTTGTTGAGATATATATAGTAGTGGTGGTAGTAATAGTAATAGTAATAGTGATGATAATATTTCTTTATATGAGAAAGAGTGGTTTTCTTTGTCTAAACTTATAACTAGCTACTAACTAGAAGGGTGAAACAATATTATCTCTAAGAAGAGAATCTCTAAGCTAAACAGGCCTTTAAGAGGTTACTATCGTTCTTCTACATAAACTGATCACAATAGACTAGTAGCACAGAGCTGATAGTGAAATGCTATATATGAGCCCACTTGGTATGGAGATCAGATCTCAGGCAAGAACATGAGTTTTGTCTAGACCTTCTACTCACTGTTTCTTTCTCACATTGTATTCTTGGATATTTTCCATCAAGTTAATAAATATGCAAGAAATAGTTTTCTTCTTGGAAATCATCTTATAATATCTAAGAGTTTGATATCTAAGGTGAGATTTAACTTTTATACTATACAAGATATCACTCATGATGATCTATCTTAGACCTTATTTTATTTCTAAAAGATATATTAATATATTAGTTGTTGATCCAAGAGTTTGATATCTGAGACCTTACTTTATTTCTAAAAGCCAGTAATAGGCTTATAAAAGAGCTCTTTAGACTAAAGCATTGTAGTTTTACAAAAATACTAGGTCTAAGTCCACATCCAAGTGGAAGTATTATAGATTGAAACTATAAACACAAACTTAATTTGGAGTTGTACAATGTTAATTTACTTATATAATAATAGTAATATTCTGTTTTTTATTCCTAAACTATGTCAAGGACTGCCCTATTCTATAAATATTTAATTAGATATAGGATTACTCTGGAAGGTTGGTCTAATATTCCAGAGATAGTATTGGTAGGGTTCTCTTACATTTACTCTCTTACCTCTTTGTCTACATGCCATCATGATTATTCTAGTTACCCTAATTAGGAAATGCTATTATTGGACTGTAGCTCACATGACTGTGCACAGACTGTCTCTTATAGTATATATAGGAGCCTGTACTGGTAAATCTATCCTTACTTGAATATCACTCTAGCTTCTGGGACCCTTATCTAGCTTTCCAGTATGACCTCTGGTCTTTCATCCTTACAACATTTATCTTAGACTTAGAGTGTGTTTGAGTGTTGTCACAGCCCTTAAGCATTATCTTCCTTTTGTAAAGGTTAAGGGTTTGTCATTTAGTATTCTCTTTCTTTACTACCTGAGCTTGTTAAAGAATGCACATAAGGATGCATACTTTAAGAGTGTATATGAGTTACAATAGATTAATTAAATAAATATAACAAATATCCATTGTGCTATCTACATACCTACACCAAGAATAGAAGGTAGCTAACAGTATATAAAGGGCTGTAAAGTATTGTATAAAGCCAGGATTGATTTATCCTAAAGCCCCACCTCTATGCTAAGGACCTGGAGCACATCCACTGCATTGTTGGATACATGCTCTTCAGGGTTACTGACTAGACAGTTGTTACTTAGGAGACATGCTTACAATACATGCCACAGAGTTTGCCACCACACCCCAAATTGCCTTCTGCTCATTTGTATTTAGTTGGCTTTATAATTGATGATTTTTTTTAAAAAGCATAACACACAGGGTTAAATGAAACCGTCATATTTTGTGAACATGAACCTCGTGACAACACAAATACACTCGCTTTGGCTAGGAAGTACTGATTTTACTCGCAGAAATTGAGAGTGACGCCAACAGGTGTGTATTAAGTGTAAGGGATGATAATCAATGGCCACTGAGGCAATCGTAAGGAGCCGAACACCGCAAAACTTCCGTAAAGAACCCTGACTCTTGACAGTCGAGAGTGATTTGACAATGTAGGGAACCCGAGACGATGGTCAGACGATGTCTATTGCAAGAATATACACCAGCACCATCTGCTCCGGGGTTGCAACAAATTATCTTGACTGTTGGGGAGGATCGGCCCAGAGAGGTTTGGCCTTATCTGGATCTGCACTGCTGACTTCCTGTGGCGGGAGAAACATGATGTCAGTGTCAAAAAACACAGATCCGAAATGCCAGAGAGATGGATTAAAAACGAGAGCACCCGCAAAAAAAGGTCAAGGGAAATCACAGAAATTATTGCTTCAAGTAATTTTGTGATGCAGCGGGAGGATTTCTTCTCCTGCCAAAGGCCCAATGGCAAACCAGAGGGGAAGATGACAAGATTTCATCGGACCCGAAACCACAGAGGCTGCAATCAATACATGAAACAGGGTTGCGATTATAGCGAAATTGAGCCTCAATACGGAGCAGACGAGATTAGAACCCGAAGAATAGATCGAGAAGAAAATGGTAAAGTCACAGACCTGGGCGATCATTTTATTTTTCATCTCCGTTTCTCTGGCTAATCGAGCAGCTCGAGCAGCATCCACCTTACGCCTAATGTCAGGTGACATTTCCTGCAAATGTAAGGACAAGGTGATCAGCAAGTGAAGTCGAGGACGATCGAGAATGAAGTGGAAGCGGAGAATATGAGACGGACATATCTCGGAGAGAAGATAGAGAGAGGCGCAAAGACGGAAGAGAAGGTAAGCCTGTCCAGTGAACCAAAAATAGAAGCATACAATCAGAAGCACTACAGCAAGTCAGACTTGCAATGAACCCGAAGAGCACAACCACCCAAGTGAGTGACATGATATGTGATATAAGAGTATTCTCCCGGAAAGACAGAAAGACGTGGTCACGTCTAAATCTGACAGCAACAAAGTGCTCTGGCTGGAGAACAGCCTTACAGTAAAGGTAAAGAAGCAGCAACAAGAGAAAGGAAAAATCTTAGAGAAGCGCGAAACTTACATACCTTATAAAGTTGTTCTTCGGTCGGCGTTGTGGCTATTATATTTGATATTGTCAAGCACAGCCAATATGTGAATGTCCCCGGACACATGACAGAACAGGACATCCCGATCAGATGATGTATGATCAAAAGGCGGGGTTTGTGCAGGGTAAGACCAGAACATGATTTCATGAGAAACATGAACAAGCACCAATGAGGCCAGAAGTATCGTAATAAATAAGGTGAGCAATATATTGACGGATACGATCGTATAAATGACTGTTGCGCGATAGCTAACCTTTCATAGACATATACCCGATGGCCATTACTTTAAAAGAGCATGCAACATTCGAGCGACCGGTGTGACGCGAGAAGAACACGGAAGAATCATCGCATTGGTACGTTGGATATTAGAGGAAGAAGAGCGAAAAGGTTAGACCGTTGAAAACGCGACGTACGGATATATGAGTAGGAATGGCGATTTCCGAAATGCCGTAAGGGCATCAGGGTGATATTTATTGACGGCGTAGATGAGAGGGAGACGATGAAATTGAGGTTCGGTCATATGAAAGATAGGAGTACCATGGAGGTCAAGTTCATCAATGCGGAAGGGTCAAATTGGCATGTTTGAGGGTATCCATGATGTGCGTCACATGTCCAGTAAGATGTCGGTCAACGTAGATCATAAGGGTGTCAGTTGTATTGAGTGGGTCAGGCAAGAAGAGAAGCTTGCGTGAGTCGAGAACAGCTGGATACACGGTGGAAATAAAGGCTAATACGCACGGCCGGAAGCAAAGATAGAGAATCTGAACCAAGGAAACTGTTGCATGAAAGAAGAGTGCAAGAAGGTATGGCCCTTCAAACGCCTGATCGTCACAGACACAAACAACTTCTCGGTAGGAGGTGATGATGTCATACAGCTTGGCAGCATCCATGGCTTTTTGATTTGCAAACACGTTTCTTCACATGTTTCCGTTGACGCTCGCGAATTGTGGCAACTTGAATTCTCTGGAGCGATCCTATCATTCGCCAGATTCAGGTTGAGATACGTGTATAGCGACAAAACCCTTGAGCATTGGGATCCTGACAGCATTCTTTTTGACAACGAGACCTATCATTATATGACACAATGGTATATGGCTATTTAGCATCCAGTGCACTTCTGAAATCTTGAAACGAGTGTCATAAATGTGCCGAAAAAAAGCGCAGTCCTAGGAGGCTTTGAGTACAAGTTCTAGGCTGAAACACGTCTTATCTAGGTTTGGAACTCGTTTCTTCTATTGGCCTATCTGTATTTCACTGCGTATTTGAGAATCGATGATTGGCGTTGGTTTACAACACGAGTCCCAACTGTGAAAATGCTTCAACAGGACCTCACTTATGATCAGAAGCTATGACGAATCATCAATGAGGTCATCTACGGAGCGCAAATATGGAAAGGGAACCCCAGGGGTGCTTACAAGGAGGCTGGAATATTTTATAGGCCCCGTACCGTCAGACATCGGATAGAGCCTTCTGTCTGGTATCTAGTTCACGAGGTCAAATATATCTCTTCCAATACAAAATCACTCGTGTACTGAATAGATCGAGTCTCCACAAGACTCCAGAAGACAGTTTGGTCTACCAGATGCCAATTAGTCTATTGACCTTGTTTTGTAACTGCTTGAAGCAGTAGTGCATGCAATGAAACGTCAGTACATTGATATGTACAATAAGGTAGGGAAATGCGGTATGATGTACGTATGAGACGACACAAAATGCACGATAGCATGAGAAAAAAAATGCAAGAGGCGTAAATTCAGAACCAAAGAACATCATTGTCCTAATGATACCAGAGACAATGAACACTGGACAGAAAGAGAGGGGTAATGAGGTAAACGGACAACTAGGAGGTATCACAGCCAGGCAGCATCACCCGTGATGCACTCACAGCAGCTGACGATCGCTTCTTGAAAAATCTGGCAAAGCCTAGGAGGTTACTGGATCTTCGACTCTTCATCTCTTTTGTCAATTGTGTCTCCCATTCCCGCGCGCGATCAGACTCTGACTCCAAGCCAGTATGACTGCTACTTGATATGCTTGATGAGCTCGCTGTCGTACTAGTGCTGCTCCCACTGGGAGTCGATCCCATTTTTGGAGAAGAGAAGAAATAGCCTTTGTTACTGCGCTTTGGCTCGAGAGCATGATTATCAGTTCGTACGTGTCGTCCACCGGTCACTTCATCAGGTCTGAGGGATCGACGTTTCTTGTACACCATTCCATGAGGCTCAACTTCTGGGTCTGGATCACATGCTCTCCTGCTGAAGGGACTCGCCTCGAGTCTAGGAGAATCATTGGCAAGAGGGTTATCTCTTGGACCAGCACTCGTGTGAGGTCTCCTGGCAGACCTGGTTTTGCTCCCACGGCCCGTGGACATATGCGTCGTGTTCGTCACGCCCGCAGATGGGAGAGGTGATGAAGGAAGATCTTCACGGTCCGCTCGTGCCCATCGCGGCGATTTCGATTTGGACCGATACTCTCGATGTGCTAAATCCAATAATTCATTGTATTTCGTGATGGCGAGTTGGCGTTCAGCGTTATTCGTGGAAACAATGAATACCTCTTTTTCATTCAGTTCCAAAGTATCAGAGCCTGAGGGAGACTGAACCACAACCTGATGACCATAAGAATTATACTCATGGAAGCTCAAGATAGAATATACCTTGACGCGGACAAAGTATCGAACTGATGCAAGGTCAGACTGGATGGTCTCTCCAACTGCCCAACGGCTATGGGATTTGGATGCAGGCCACTGTAACGTCATAGTCTTAGTCCAGACACCATTTTGATCGCGGACGAAACGACCAGAGCTTTCTGATTCGACAATGGTGTTGGTGACGAGTTTGAAAGCATTCGTGAGTGCTGATGGTGTGGTGTGCGGGAGAAGGGGACAAGAGGAGGTTATCGTAGGTGTTGACGAAGGGAAGAAGGAGTCGGGGGTAATGGTGGGATTGGAAGAATTTAGTGAGGAGACAGAGCCCAGGGTATTATTGTGTAATAGATCTAATTGCGGCAGCGTTCGTGAATCAGAGGGTACAGTGGTAGAAGTCAAAGCAGAAGAGTCGGAATGTGTAGGTGACGAGGAACGAGAAGGTTGAAGCGTTTGCGGAGATGATTGGATTGGCGTAGCATCAAGCAACTGGATGCGGCGTTCTACAGCAACACTGGCACTGCGAACAGATACCGACGGATCCATAGGTTGCAGATGAATGGGGATAGAGACCAAGTCTGATGGGCCTATGGCGGTAGTCGGCACGTCAATGCTATACTGTATCCGAGGAGCACGAGGCTTGTTGGTCGTTTGACTGAGGTAGGGGTCAGGCAGAGAGAGTGGAAATTTGTGAGCTGGCAGGTCATATCGCACAAGCGGAAGTTCAAAGTGCTTGACTTGGCGAGAGCCGACACCCGGGATATATACATGGTTGAGAACTAATATTGTGGTCAATGTCTCAGCGCATATAATAACAGAGAATGATGGAGTACACACCTGCCTCAACCCGCCATACACACCTGTAGTCTACGAACACTGCTGTTGAGAAACCCTCTACCGAGGTGGGTAGAGTGAGACGAAAGGGATAATCAAGGTTGCCAATAGACTCATAATCGACATCATCAGACTTTGACCAAAGAGTCTCAGTGTGATTGAAGAGCATATTCGAATGCTGAATATTAACACGGCCGATCCGGGATTCGTAGCAGCGGACAGAAATTGTCAGACTAGTGGCCTGAAGGAGTCGGTCGTCCGAATCAAGCCTTGTGCGCACAACTAGCAAGGATCAGACTAAGCTACGAACGAAGAATGAGCAAAGAACACACTTCCTTCGACGCGAACGGGCGTCAGGCCAAGGTATCCGGTGTAGGGGAAATAACGGAGGCCCTGATTACCTAGAAAAGGGTGAGGGGAGGTAGACGAGCACGACGGTGAGCACATACCTTTAGTAGAGCAGAGGATGACGTGGACCATTGTCCAGAGTGAAGGGGGCTGATGGGAAAGGTTGGGAAGAGGAAGAGATGTAGTGCATGGGCAATAAAAAGCACTGGACTGCGAGAAACTCAGATCTGACATTCCGGGAACTCTCCGAAAAAGTCACAGATTCGGCTTCATCGATTGTCACAAATCTCAGATGATTCCCCGCATCCGGCCGTTCTTCCCCGCACGCCGGTCACGGTCACTGCCTCGCTGGCAACGAACAACTAACCTCAGACAATGCCGTCGAGCACTCATACTACAATCCTGCTCGCAGGAATGATATGTACTGTACGTCTTGGTCTTTAATTTAGATAAGCAGGCTTTAGTTGACCCCACAACAGGGTGCTATAAACTCGCTATTCACCAAGTGGCAGGTATGACAATATAGTGATCATTGTTTTGTGCGCGAGACTCAATTTCATGCAGGACATGCAATGTGTAGAGAACTGTGGCGATCCAGATCCCGCGCGCCATGTTGTCTATGAACAGCCTGTCTGGCAGACACTTCAGATGTTCGGTATGTTGTCGATGCTCACAGGATGTTGAACCATTTTCTCATCCACTGCCCTAGTCGGAGAAATGTTTTGTCAGTCTTCTGCCACCCGATCCGCCTACCATCTCATTGTATAATAGGTTTCCTGCCAGCTCTCTACGCTTGGGTTAGTTCTAGGTCACAGTCGGCTCAACTTCAGGAAGAAGAGCCTCTTGTGGCCAAGCCTGCTGGGGGCACAACCCTTGAAGGTTGGAAAGTTCTTTTGTTATGGATTCCTGCCACATGTGACTTGACTGCAACGACGGTAAGACTGCCTCCAGCCTTTGTTACCCATTCTGACCCGGTTGCTGAAATGAAGTTAATGAATGTTGGCCTTATATACACACCTGTTTCTATCTATCAAATGACCCGTGGCGCCCTTGTGCTCTTCGTTGGTGTTCTCAGTGTCATCTTTCTCCGACGTCTCCTTTGGCTCTATCAGTAAGTCCTCTATCCTTCCGAGAGGACGCTAAGCGAACTTCAAGCAGATGGATTTCTCTTATCATCGTAATGACAGGTGTTGCCTTGGTGGGCTATAGCGGGTCTCTCGCTAAGGATGCCATCACAAATTTTCTCAGCTTCACAGTACAGGAAGATGAAGGTGCCCAGCTAGGCAAAGTATTAATTGGTCAGTCCACACACTTAGCTCTGATTCCGCCGACGGCTAATTGGTTAATGTGCTAGGTGTTTTCTTCATCCTATTTGCTCAAGTTTTGTGAGACTTACCCTAGACCTATCTTGATAAGCCTGCTGATGCTGAAACCCTTCATTAGCACTGCTACCCAATTCGTGATCGAAGGTATATCCAATTTTCACGAGATTCGCTCCTGATCTCACGTTTCCCCAGAGAAGATACTGGGTGATATTCTACATATTCATGGTCGATTGCTGATCCTGACATCATGCGGACCATGCAGCTCGCTATTCTGTGACCCCGCTCGTGGCTGTGGGATTTGAAGGTCTCTTTGGTGCAATCTCGATTTTGATGCTATTACCCATCCTTTCCATCCCCTCTATTGCTGAGTCCTCACCCTTCTTCAATCTTCCTCGTGGCTGGAACCAGACTATCCATACTCCTACAGTTTTGGTCTCAAGCATCGCAATTGCAATCAGTATATCCTTCTTCAACTTCTTCGGGTTGAGTGTTACTCGTCAAGTCAGTGCCACGGCTCGGTCCTTGGCCGATACTTGTAGGACGCTTGCTATCTGGATTGTGAGCTTGGGGCTAGGATGGGAGAAGTTCTTGGTCCCAATCTCGTTCTTACAAGTCCTTGGCTTCTCCTTACTTGTGTAAGTGATGATCTTGTAAATAGCAACCATACCGCTCATGCACATCATACCATAGTTATGGAACGGTAATTGTTTTCCGTTAATGTCGAGGCATTGCAAGCACTTATTTTCCTGAGCCATAGTTCCTTTTCAATGACTTGGTGTCTGTACCACCTTGTCTCCCTCAGCCGAGGTCCGATGTTGAACGGGAAAATAACATAGAGGAATCTCAGGGTTTGTTGGAGACTTCTCTTGATGAAACGGCCGCCCTCCCCGCTGATTTAGGCCAGAGTGGATTTGATGTTCTTCCAGAAGGTCGACATGCTGTTCAGTCCTCGAGTCATTTCAATGCATAATAGGATCAGTCTCGGAAGATCTA
>Ga0153948_1001676_pt1 | contig 11080 bp, 7 predicted proteins | sample TSNJ032MetaG_FD_104696 | JGI IMG/M metagenome (GOLD analysis project Ga0153948, IMG submission 104696) | Attine ant fungus gardens microbial communities from New Jersey, USA - TSNJ032 MetaG | ecosystem: Host-associated > Fungi > Mycelium > Unclassified | place: USA: New Jersey, Wharton State...
CGGCCCGCGTGCTCGCCGTACCGGGCGGAGACCGCGGCGGCGACCGCCTCCACCTCCCGCACCGGGGCGATCACCGCGAGGGTGCCCTGGGTGTCGATGCCGCGATCGTGCTCGACCGCCGCGACCACGGCGTCCGGCAGGGTCGCGCCGTCCGCGTTCACCCGGCGGATGGGCCAGTCGCCCTCGCGCACGGAGCGCGTCGGGGTGATCGGCAGGCCGGCGCTCTGCGCCATCCGCTCCGCCTCCTGGGCGATCTGGGCCGGGGTGCGGTAGTTGACCGTGAGCTCCTCCAGGCGCCAGGAGTCCTTGAAGTACGGCTGCAGCGCAGCGGCCCAGCTGGTCGCACCGGCCGGGGACGACACCTGCGCGATGTCGCCGACGATCGTGAAGGAGCGCATCGGGCAGCGCCGCACCAGCACGCGCCACTGCATGGGCGAGAGCTCCTGGGCCTCGTCGACGACCACGTGCCCGTACGTCCACGAGCGGTCGGCGGAGGCGCGCTCGGCGGTCGTGCCGCGGTCGTCCTGCTCCGCGAAGCCGTCGGCCAGCTGCTCGGCGCTGACCAGACCCTCCACCCCCATGTTGCGGATGGCGGCCTTGGCGTTCTCGACGTCGCGCTTGCGCTGCCGGTCGCGTTCGCGGGCGGCGGGATCGGGCCGGCCCGGGAAGTCGCCGAGCAGCTCGGCGGCCTCGTCGAGCAGCGGCACGTCCGAGACGGTGAACGGCGCCGAACGGTCGCGCTGGAGGGCGGCGCGCTGCGCGTCGGTCCACCGCGGAGTCAGCTCCGCGAGCCACGCCGGGCGCGCGTACAGGTCCTGCAGGAGCTTCTGCGGGGTGAGCGGGAGCCAGGCCGTGTTGAGCAGGACGCGGATGTCGTACGAGGTGCGCAGATCCTCGCGCAGCACCTTCAGATCCGCGTCGTCGAGCGTGGAGCCGGACGCACGCAGCTGGGCGGCGAGCTGGTCCGTCAGCTCGGCGAGCGCGTGCTTGACGAACGTGACGCGCGCGACGTTGTGCGGCTTGCCGGAGCGCTGGGCCTTGGCGATGGCCCGCTGGATGAGATCGGGCTGCACCACGAGGCGCTCGTTGTCGACGACCACGGTCTGGGGCTCGTCGGGCGCCTTCTGCCGGGAGCGCACGGCCCGCGAGAGCAGCCGCGCCATCTGCGCCGACCCCTTCAGGCGCGCGGCCTCGGCCTCGTCGTCGGTCGTCGCCTCCACCCCCGGGAACAGCTCGCCGAGCGTCTGCAGCACGACGCCGGTCTCGCCGAGGGAGGGCAGCACGGCCTCGATGTAGCGCAGGAACGCGGTCGACGGGCCCACCACCAGCACACCGGACGACCCCAGCCGCTGCCGGTTCGCGTAGAGCAGGAAGGCGGCGCGGTGCAGCGCGACGGCGGTCTTGCCGGTGCCGGGACCGCCCTGCACGACGAGCGCGCCACGCAGATCGGAGCGGATGATGCGGTCCTGCTCGGCCTGGATGGTCGCGACGATGTCGCCCATGCGGCCGGTGCGCTGCGCGCTCAGAGCGGCGAGGAGGGCGCCCTCGCCCTGCACGCTCTCCCCCGCCTCGCGGTCGCCGGAGAGCAGGGCCTCGTCGAAGACCTCGTCGTCGATCCGGACGACCTCCCGGCCGGTCATGGTCAGGTGACGGCGCGCGCGCACGCCCATCCGCTCGTTCGCGGTCGCCTGGTAGAACGCGCCGGCCTGCTGCGCACGCCAATCGACCAGCAGGGAGCGCTGGTCGTCGTCGCGCAGACCGATGCGGCCGATGTACCGGTGTGCGGAGCCGTCGACGGGCTCCTCCAGCAGCAGGCGGCCGAAGACCAGACGGGCGTCCACGTCGCGCAGCTGGATGAGCTGATCCTCATACAGCCGGGCGAACGCGTCCCGTTCGCTGCGGGCCTGGTGGTTGCCGCCGACCGATTCGCGGCGCACGCGGGTCAGCCGATCCGCCGTCTCGGCGCGGAGCGCGTCCAGACGCTCGTAAAGGCCCTCGACGACCGCGCGTTCGCGATCGAGCTCCGATTCGTGCACCCGATGACCGCCTCTCGATTCCGGGCCGAAAGTCTACGACCTCCACCCGGGACTGCGCTCTCAGCCAGACACGGTAGGATGGAGTCACTGCGAGCCATCCGACGGCTCCTGCGTCGTAGAACGCACCGCGCAAGCGACGGGCCCCGCCCCGCCTGCGCCACTTTCTCACGGCGAACGAAACGTGCATCCCGCACCTTCGCCACTACGTCCCGTGCGTCCGACAACCCGCGCCGGGGCCTTATGCCCGAAAGGCACCAGTGACCACCACGACCTTCGCCGATCTCGGCGTGCCCGCTCCCCTCGTCGCCGTTCTCGCGGCCGACGGCAAGACTGAGGCGTTCCCCATCCAGGCCGACACCCTCCCCGACACCCTGTCGGGCCGCGACGTGCTCGGACGCGGCAAGACCGGCTCCGGCAAGACCATCGCGTTCAGCCTCCCCCTCGTCGCCCGTCTCTCCGACGGCGCGCCGAGCCGCGGCCGCAGCAGCCGCCCGCGCGGCCTCGTGCTCGCCCCGACCCGCGAGCTCGCCACGCAGATCGCCGCGACCCTCAAGCCGCTCGCCGACTCGGCCGGCCTCGCCATCACCACGATCTTCGGCGGCGTTTCGCAGAGCCGTCAGGTCTCGGCGCTGCGCGCCGGCGTCGACATCGTCGTCGCCTGCCCCGGTCGCCTCGACGACCTGATGAAGCAGGGCGAGATCTCGCTCGACCGGATCGAGATCACCGTGCTCGACGAGGCCGACCACATGGCCGACCTCGGCTTCCTGCCCGTCGTCACGCGCATCATGGACAAGACGCCCACAGGCGGCCAGCGCATGCTGTTCTCCGCCACGCTCGACAACGGCGTGGACAAGCTCGTGAAGCGGTTCCTGCAGAACGAGGCGATGCACTCCGTCGACGAGGCCACCAGCCACGTCGCGGCGATGACCCACCACGTCTTCGAGGTGCGGGACGCCGACGCCAAGAAGGACCTCGTGACGGCCCTGGCCTCGGGCCGCGGCCGCCGCATCCTCTTCACCCGCACGAAGCACCAGGCCAAGCGCCTCGCCAAGCAGCTCACCTCTTCGGGCGTGCCCGCGGTGGACCTGCACGGCAACCTGTCCCAGCCCGCCCGCGACCGCAACCTGGCCGCGTTCGGCTCGGGCGAGGTGCGCGTGCTCGTCGCCACCGACGTCGCCGCGCGCGGCGTGCACGTGGACGACGTCGAGCTCGTCGTGCACGTGGACCCGCCGGCGGAGCACAAGGCGTACCTCCACCGCTCCGGCCGCACCGCACGTGCGGGCAGCGCGGGCGACGTGGTCACCGTCATGCTCACCGAGCAGGCCGGCGACGTGAAGGTCCTCCTGCGCAACGCCGCCATCACCGTGACCCCGCAGAAGGTCACCGCCGACTCCCCCGCCGTCACCGACCTCGTCGGCGAGCGGGCCGAGCGCATCGCCCCCGCCGACGCCCCGGCGGCGTCGGGTGGCGGACGCCAGGGCGGCGCACCGGCCGGCGGCGGACGCTCCGGCGCGCAGAAGTCGGGCGGCCAGCGCCGCACGCAGGCCCCCTCCGGCGAGTCGGCCGGCGGCGGCGGTCGCCGTCGCCGCGGACGCGGGAACGGCTCGGCCGGAGACGGCGCGGGCGCGGGTCAGCAGCGCGACGGCCAGCAGGGCGGCCAGGGGCGTCGCCGCGGCGGCCAGGGCGGCCAGGGCCAGAACGGCCAGGGCGGTCAGGGTCGCGGCGGTCAGTCCGGCAGCGGCTCGCACGGCGGTCGCGGACGCGACGCGGTCGACGGCGGCCGTCACGGCACCGAGCGTTCGTCGGCGAAGCAGTCGCCGTCGCGCGGTGGCGACAACCGTCGCTCCGGCGGGCAGATCCGCATGGGCGACCTCGTCAACGGCAGCACCAGCCGGGGCCTCGGCTCGCGCCGCGCGCGCGGCTGAGCCCGGCACCCGGCACTCCGCGCAGAGCGGGGTCGCGACACGCCACCCGGTCATCACGACCGGGGCGCGTCGCGGCCCCGCTCTCGTTCGTCTCCGGCCACTTCGGCCGCTTCGGCCCCTACGCGGGCCGCGGCTCCACGTCCCGCTGTCCGGCCATCGCCTCCAGGCCCGCCACGAGCACGTCGACCAGGCGGTCGAACGTGCGATCCAGGTCGTCCGGGAGGCCGAATCCGCCACCCAGCTCCAGACTGACGAAGCCGTGGATGGAGCTGCGCAGGATGCGGATCGCATCCACGTTCGAGTCGTCCGGCAGCCCGAAGGCGCGGAGGGCGGCCGAGAGCACCCGCAGGGTCTCCTCCGCCCGGGAGGCGAGCTCGGCGTCCGCCGGGTCGGCGAGGTCCGGCGCGATCTGCGTGGCCGCGTACCGGCCGGGATGGACGCGCGCATAGCCGCGGATGGCGACGGCCGCCGCACGCACCGCGTCCACGCCCGACCGCCCGATAGTGGCCGCCGCGAGCGTGCGGGTGAGCTCGGACACGGCCTCCGTCGCGACCAGCCGGCGCAGGTCGTCGAGGGAGGAGACGTGCTTGTAGAGGCTCGGCACCGCGACGCCCGCACGCGCGGCGACGGCGGCGAGGGTGAGGCGGTCGAAGCCGTTCACCCCGCCCTCGTCGACGAGGTCGAGCGCGACGGCGGTGACCGCGGAGCGGCTGAGGCCGGCCCTAGGCACGGGCGCCCGCCCATCCCGCCGCGCGGCGCTCCTGCAGGAACTCCAGGGTGGCCGGGACGGTGACGTCCGGGCGCTGCGCGTGCGGATAGTGGGCGGCGTCGGAGACGCGGACGACGCGGGCGCCGAGCGACTCGATCCAGTCGGCCTCCGCCGCCGCGTCGGGGAAGTCGGGATCGAACTCGCCGACGAAGGCGATCATCGGCGCCTGCACCTGGGGCAGGCGCGGCTCGACGACCGAGTGGGTCAGCTGCAGGGCGAGCCGCCGGAAATCGCGCAGCCGCCCGGGCTGGCGCAGGTTCGCACGGATGGCGGCGACGTGCTCGTCGAGCCACGGCGCCGCGTGCCCTTTGTTGAGGGGCTTCTTGTAGTAGCCGGCCCAGAAGGCGGCGCCCCACGGGCGGGCCAGGACGACGCCGAACAGCGCCTTCTGGAACGCGGCGGTCGCCCGGCTCGCGGCGGGATCGCGCAGGAGCGGCCCGTAGAGCGCCAGCCCCGCGAACGCGTCGGGCCGCTCGGCCGCGGCCCAGGCGGCGGCCGCCGCGCCCATGGAGTTGCCCAGCACGACCGCCGGGCCGCCGAGCTCGTCGATCAGCGCGATCAGGTCCTCGCCGGTCGCGATGTCGCCGAAGGTGCGGAATCCGGTGTCCGAGTCCCCGTGCGAACGGAGGTCGGTGACGGCCACGCGGTAGCCGGCGTGGACCAGGGGCCCGACCAGCTCGCGGTAGCTGGAGCGCAGATCGCCCATCCCGGGGACGGCGACCACGAGCGGGCCGGAGCCCTCGACGGTGTAGCTGATGCGTCCCTCGGGGCGCTGCAGGAAGTGGACCTGCGAGGCGATGGAAGTGTTCATAGCCGTAAAGCTAATACCATTAGCCACGGAGCGCAAGAGCCGAATCCGAAGTCGCCGCTTGGCTTCCGCGGGCTTCAGCGGGCTTCGCGGGCCTCAGCGGGCCTCAGCGGGCCTCAGCGGGCTCGGCGGCGCTCAGCTGCGCCCCCGTGCCCCTCAGCGGCGCTCAGTGGACCTCGCCGGGGAGCGGGACCGGGTACTCCTCGCCGCTGTCGGCGGAGATGCTGACGTCGCTCCAGGCCCGCGCCTCCTCCAGCTGCCGCTCGGAGTAGTCGATCGCCATGGCCTGCGCCGTGCGGCCGAGCAGCAGATGCGACGGCTGCACGTCCGCGTGCGCGACCCGCACCAGGATCTCGGCCGCGCGCACCGGGTCGCCGGCCATGACGCGCGTGCCACGCATCGCGCCCATCGCACCGACCGTCTGCTCGTAGTCGGCGGGGATGTCGTCCACCCCCATGGACGACCCCGCCCAGTCGGTCGCGAACCCGCTGGGCTCGACGACCATCACCCGCACCCCGAACGGGGCCGTCTCCGCGGCGAGCACGCGACTGAAGCCGTCGACGGCGAACTTCGCCGCCTGGTAGGAGCCGATGCCCGGCGACCCGCCGACCCGGCCGCCGACCGACGAGAACTGCACGACGAGGCCGCCTCCCTGCTCGCGGAGCAGCGGGATGGCCGCGGTCGAGACGGTGTAGACGCCCCAGAAGTTCGTCTCGAACTGGGTGCGGAAATCGGCGGGAGAACCCGTCTCGATCGGAGCGACATTGGCGTAGCCCGCGTTGTTGACCAGCACGTCGATGCGTCCGAAGCGGTCGCGGGCGGCGGCGAGCGCGGACGCGGCTGCGGCGGGATCAGTGACGTCGAGGGGCAGGGCGATGACGCGGTCCGCGCCGTACTCGGCGACGAGGTCGGCGAGCTGCTCGGGGGTGCGCGCCGTGGCGGCGACGCGGTCGCCGTGGCGCAGGGCGGCCTCGGCCAGGGCGCGGCCGAAGCCACGCGACGAACCGGTGATGAACCAGGTGAACTCAGTCATGCGAGTTAGTACAACACTGTTTCGTTAATAACGCAACCTCGTTGCGCTAGGATGGCACTATGACGACGGCACCGTTCGAGCGAGCGCGCTCCGCCGATGCCAAGCTGGCGCGCGAGGAGGCGATCCTGGCCGCCGCGCGCGCGGAGGCGGAACGCCGCGGCACCCGGGAGGTCACCCTCACCGACATCGCCGACGCCGTCGGCATGCACAAGTCGGGGCTGCTGCGGTACTTCGAGACCCGGGAGCAGATCTTCCTGCGCCTCACCGCGGAGGAGTGGCGGTCGTGGGCGGGCTGGCTCCTGCCGCTGCTGTCGTCGTGGCGCACCGCGTCACCGCTGCGTCTCGCGTCTGCCCTCAGCGACACGCTCGTGGCGCGCCCGTTGTTCTGCGACCTCCTGGCCCACACCCCGCTCAACCTCGAGCGGAACGTGTCGGTCGAGACGGTTCGCGACTTCAAGCTCGACGTGCACGTGCACGTGGAGGCCATCGCCGGCGAATTGCGGCGCCTGCGGCCGGGACTCACCGAACTGCAGGCGATCGACGTGATCGCCACGGCGACGAGCATGGCCGGTGCCCAGTGGCAGATGGCGACGCCCGGGCCGGAGCTGGAGGCGGTCTACCGCAGCGACCCGCGGCTCCGCCACGCGATCGTCGAGGTCGGCCCGCGGCTCACCCGGGTGCTCACCGCGCTGCTGGCGGGCATGGACGCGGACGCCTGAACGGACGTCCGCGCGCGGAGGCTACGGCGCGACGCACCCCACCGACGCCATGGCGGTCTTGACCAGGGCGCCCCGGCCGCCCTCCATCTCTTCGGCGACCGTCGGCGACACGGCCTCCTCCGGCGTCATCCAGGTGAGCTCGAGCGCATCCTGACGCGGCTCGCAGGTGCCGGTGACGGGGACGACGTAGGCCAGCGACACGGCGTGCTGACGCTCGTCGGTGTAGGCGGTGACCCCCGGCATCGGGAAGTACTCCGCCACCTGGAACGGCACGGGGCTCGCCGGCAGCAGGGGGAACGCCATCGGGCCGAGGTCCTTCTCGAGGTGCCGGAACAGCGCCTCTCGCAGGGTCTCCCCGTACATGACGCGCCCCGAGACGAGCGTGCGCGTCATCTCCCCCATCGCGTTGGCGCGCAGCAGGATGCCGACCTGCGTCACCTGGCCGAGCCCGTCGACGCGCACCGGCACCGCCTCGACGTACAGCAGCGGCAGCCGGCGCCGGATCTGCTCCAGCTCGATGTCGCTCAGCCAGGCCGGGCCGGGCTGGCCGCCGTTGCCCGGCAGCGGATCGGGGGTCGGATCGGGATCCGGGGTGCGCACGCTCATGGGTCGATAGTACGGAACGCACGCCCGCACGGCCTCCCGGACCCGAGGATCTGTGGACAAGCGGCACGCGATCGGGGGCTGTGAAGCGATTCGGCAGGGGGACAGAATGGTCGGTGTGCCGATCCCCACACCCGACCTCCATATCGACCGCGATGCCGTGCTCTGGTCCGCCGGTGAGAAGGACCGGGAGGGCCGGCCCCTCCTGGTGCTCCTCCACGGCTACGCGTCGGACGAGGCGGACCTCTTCGGGATCGCCGCCTACCTGCCGCTGGAGCCGGTGATCGCGTCGCTGCGCGCCCCCATCCCCGAGGGCCCCGGCTTCGCCTGGTTCTCCCGCTTCACGAACGTGCCGAGCGATCCTCTCGCCGGCAACGCCGACGCCGCCGCCCGCGCGGTGCTCGCGTGGCTCGACGAGCAGCCGGCCGCCCCGACCGGCCTGCTCGGCTTCTCGCAGGGCGGCGCGATGGCGCTGCAGCTGCTGCGGCTCGCCCCGGAGCGCTTCGACTACGCCGTGCAGCTCTCGGGTTTCGTCGTGCAGGGCGCGCAGGAGGGCGACGCCGCACTCACGCGCGACCCCGTCCCCGTGTTCTGGGGCCGCGGGACGATGGACGACACCATCCCCGCCGCCTCCATCGACCGCACGGCCGCATGGCTGCCCGGCCACTCGGCGCTCGACGCCCGCATCTACGAGGGCCTCGGCCACGGCATCTCCTCGCTGGAGCTCGGCGACATCTCCACCTTCATCCGCGCGCAGCTGCCCCGCTGACGCTCGCGCCTGCCCTCCCGACATCCGGGACGCGCCCCGGGATACGGCCCGCGCCCCAAGAGTCAGCGAGATTTGGCACAAATCGCGGGAAACGGCGCGGCAAAGGCGACATTTGGCACAAATGTGGCGGAGGGGATCCGGGTGTCAGGGGTCGGGGGCAGGATGGAGGGGATGGGCGACGTGCTCGAGCGGTTCTCCCCCGCGACCCGTGAATGGTTCCGCGGGGCGTTCGCCGCGCCCACTCCCGCGCAAGAGGGAGCCTGGGAGGCGATCTCGCACGGCCGGCACGCCCTCGTCATCGCGCCGACCGGTTCGGGCAAGACGCTGGCGTCGTTCCTCTGGGCGATCGACCGACTCGCGAGCGAGCAGCGGGCTCCCGACGCCCCGAAGGGCACGCGGGTCCTCTACATCTCGCCGCTGAAGGCGCTGGGCGTCGACGTGGAGCGCAACCTGCGCGCGCCGCTCGTGGGCGTGACGCAGACGGCGAAGCGGCTCGGGGCGGAGCCGCCGCACGTGACGGTCGGTGTGCGCTCGGGCGACACTCCGTCGTCCGATCGGCGCGCGCTCGTGACGAACCCGCCGGACATCCTGATCACGACGCCCGAGTCGCTGTTCCTCATGCTGACCTCGCAGGCGCGCGAGACGCTGACCTCGGTCGAGACGGTGATCGTCGACGAGGTGCACGCCGTCGCGTCGACCAAGCGCGGGGCGCACCTCGCGCTGTCCCTGGAGCGCCTGGATGCACTGCTGCCGAAACCTGCGCAGCGCATCGGGCTCTCCGCGACAGTGCGGCCGCCCGAAGAGGTCGCGCGCTTCCTCGGCGGGCGCGGCCCGGTGGAGGTCGTGGCGCCGCCGTCGGGCAAGCGGTTCGACCTGCGCGTGGTCGTGCCGGTCGAGGACATGAGCGAGCTCGGCACCTCCACCTTCGCCAGCGGCAACGACGACGGCTCGCCGCCGCAGGCCGGGTCGATCTGGCCGCACGTGGAGGAGGCGATCGTGGACCGGGTCGTCGAGCACCGCTCCTCGATCGTGTTCACGAACTCGCGACGGCTGGCCGAGCGGCTGACGGCGCGCCTCAACGAGATCTACGAGGAGCGCGTGCTGGGCGGCGAGCTCGACGCGGGAGCGCAACGACGCCCGCCGGCCGAGCTGATGGGCGGTTCCGGGCAGACGCGCGGCGCACAGACCGTCGCAGACGACGCCGACGCCCTCGTGCTCGCGCGCGCGCACCACGGCTCGGTCAGCAAGGAGCAGCGCGCGCTCATCGAGGACGACCTCAAGACCGGGCGCCTGCGCTGCGTCGTGGCGACCTCCAGCCTCGAGCTGGGCATCGACATGGGCGCGGTCGACCTGGTCATCCAGGTGGAGGCCCCGCCGTCCGTCGCGAGCGGGCTGCAGCGCGTCGGCCGCGCCGGCCACCAGGTGGGCGAGGTGAGCCGCGGCGTCGTCTTCCCGAAGCATCGCGCCGACCTGATCCACTCGGCCGTCGCCACCGAGCGGATGACCGCGGGGCTGATCGAGACGCTCCGGGTGCCGGCGAACCCGCTCGACATCCTGGCCCAGCAGACCGTCGCGGCCTGCGCGCTCGAGCCGATCGACGCGGACGACTGGTTCGACATGGTGCGCCGCAGCGCACCGTTCGCGACGCTCCCCCGCAGCGCCTACGACGCGACGCTCGACCTGCTGGCCGGGCGCTATCCGTCCGACGAGTTCGCCGAACTGCGGCCGCGCGTGGTCTGGGACCGCGACACCGGCGCGATCACCGGGCGCCCGGGCGCGCAGCGACTCGCGGTGACGAGCGGCGGCACCATCCCGGACCGCGGCCTCTTCGGCGTCTACATGGTGGGCGAGAAGGCCAGCCGTGTCGGCGAGCTCGACGAGGAGATGGTCTACGAGTCGCGCGTCGGCGACGTTTTCGCGCTCGGCTCGACCAGCTGGCGCATCCAGGAGATCACCCACGATCGCGTGCTGGTGACGCCCGCGTTCGGCGAGCCGGGCCGTCTGCCGTTCTGGAAGGGCGACGGGCTCGGCCGCCCGGTGGAGCTGGGGCGTGCGGTCGGCGCATTCCAGCGCGAGCTGAGCACGGCCTCCCCCGCCGACGCCGAGCTGCGCTGCGTGGAGGCGGGTCTCGACGCGTGGGCGACGAACAACCTCCTGTCGTTCCTCGCCGAGCAGAAGACGGCGACGGGATACGTGCCGACCGACCGCACGCTGGTCGTCGAGCGCTTCCGCGACGAGCTCGGCGACTGGCGCGTCATCCTGCATTCCCCGTACGGCATGCAGATCCACTCGCCGTGGGCGCTGGCGGTGCAGGCGCGCGTGCGGGAGCGCTACGGGATCGATGCGGGCGCCATGGCGGCGGACGACGGCATCATCGTGCGTATTCCCGACACGGAATCCCAGCCTCCCGGCGGCGAG
>Ga0153948_1001677_pt1 | contig 11073 bp, 15 predicted proteins | sample TSNJ032MetaG_FD_104696 | JGI IMG/M metagenome (GOLD analysis project Ga0153948, IMG submission 104696) | Attine ant fungus gardens microbial communities from New Jersey, USA - TSNJ032 MetaG | ecosystem: Host-associated > Fungi > Mycelium > Unclassified | place: USA: New Jersey, Wharton State...
TCTAGCTAGTCTAAACGATGATCTAGTAGAAAGGCCACGATGTACTGATGACACCAGAAATCTTCGTCACGTACTTGAAAAATCTTGTGCCTTTAGAGATCAGCAAATATAGAAAGAGAAACTCATAAAAATGCCTACTTGGAGCTCAGATGGGATCGCAATCCATTGAAGTTGAATTTATTGGAGAACTCCTTTTGCTTTCCTTGCTTTTTTGCATCTTCAGCTCCAGGCAACTGCTCGTACCTTGAATTTTGCTCTTCAAGTGTTGATGTTGATGCACTGACTTCGTCTACAGGTGTTCCTCTATCCTCTCTCTTGCCTCGATAACAATATTGACAACTGAAATTCATTTTGAACACCTCGTTCTTTGCACCTCCTGCGTTTTGAATCAACCATCTTGCTAAACCAAATAGATTCATTGGCGGACTCGCGACAATAGGCGCCGGTTCTGATATGATTTCAACTTGCATCAAAGATGTATGGCGATGTGAATGCCCAATCTTATTTGACATCAGGCACTGATCCAACATGAGAGGAGAAGCTCACAACGGATTGACCACGCAGGCGGAGAGGCGGTTTACACGACACGCAATGCCAGCATGTTGCATTGAAAAGTTTCCGAGTTGCTATCACATCTTCCTCATTAACATTAAGACTCTGTAAGCACTGTTTCATAACAGCAATAGCCTGGTCATATTCGTCAGAGAAAGGGTCCCAGGACGGGTGAACGGAAATCAATCACCTGCTCATCCCTTACAAAATGAGATGCATCCCAAGCACGAGTCACTGTCCCTCTTTTCTTCTTCCTCTTGTCTTCCTCTGCACATTGATGGTGACACACTCCGGCGAAGTCGAGACACCCATCGTACTCATACTTGCGTTCAACTTGGTTGCAAACTTTGCACTTCCATCTTGCATCCAGGCGTAAAACTGGGTGGGTCATTCGGCGAGCAGGGACCATGCTCTCCCATTCAGCGGATACATTCAGAATCTTGGACATTTCGTGTTTCGTCCGGTCCACCCACTCTTCGATCTGTTGCTCGAGCATCCCTATAATGCAGCTCTTGCCTGCAGTAGCATTTTTCACATCATACCCAGCTTTGACCAGATCCATGGACTGTAATATTTTGGCTGCGGGGAGCTCTAAAAAGATAGAGAAGGGAGGGAGATAAGGGTGGGTCAAAGGCCCGGACATCAACTTTTGATACAACTTCCAGAGGCTGCTGGTATTTGCTTCTTGCAAGCGTATCTGAGATATTGCCTTTTTTTTCTGTTGATATTGGTAGAGGTCATGGGCAATCGTAGGCCGCAGATGCTCTAGCTCTACAGTTATCAGTAAGTATATTTCAATCCCATTAAAGCCGAACTGTTCATACCCTCGTCGGTCACTTTTTCCTGGAGTCTACGCTTCAGAGCGATGAACGACTTGTACGTGGTTTGATTGGTCAAAGTAAGGTAATCCCAGCCCTCCTCTTGTGCAAAACTCCGGCCTCTAGCTAGTGGTCATTCAACTAGAACTTTCAAAGATGTACCGACACTCACTGAGATATGTTGGCTTGATGAACTGCAAGCCATTTCTGATTCCACTTGAAAAGGTCGACGCAAAACTTTCGTTCCTTCAGCATTTTGTTTGTGCGAGGTAGATCAAAGGATACAATACCTCCATCCACACATTGTTCTTTGCACAAGCTATAGCGAGTTCTTTTGGGTGAGGAACACTGACAGAGACTCGAAACTGATTCTCTAACGATCAAAACGAATTGGATTACCTGGTACGATGATATCTATCCACGAGAGAGGCACGTGTTCCCCGTGGCCTATTTAAACTATATGGCCCTTTCTTAAGTGTCAGTTCCTGAGTAATTAAAGTGATTGTAAACATACAAAAACCATAAGAGCCACTGGAGTTTGGTGGTTCTGCGATGGGACCAAATTGAGATAATACTGGAACTGAGAGAGAGATACGCACTGAAGATCCGTTCAGCCTCGAGGACTGGGATAATCGATATGACTGATCGAGGTACAGAATCCATCCATTCCCAAGTGAGTGACCCAGGAGCCCTTTATTTAATTCAGAACATGCCGGAAGCATGCTGGGAGCAACGTCCTACTTGATTTTTTGGAAGCACCCGGGCTATAGTCACAAATCTATCAGTGTATCTAGGGCTGGGTTTTAGAAAGATAACTGACATCACCGCAGAGACGTAATCTGAGAGCAAATGAACGATAAGGATTGTCCGTATACTTGCGACAGAACTAAAGTCATTGGCCTATCAGTCAAATAAGCAAGCACAACTCAGTATTCACATCCACCTCACATCCACCTCCATCGAAGACGAAAGCAGCATAGGCAGGCTCATGAGAGAAATTCAAAACACCGGTGACTTTCGCATCCGTCCCATGTTGGCTTCTTACCACTGAAATATACTTGGCAGGATCAGGAAGAGACAAATTCCTCCTCATCCCTCTCCACAGAGGATAAGCACTGGGATCCGTGAGTTTTCTGCACAGATTCTTGCATGTACGAGCTACAGCAAGAAGGTCCCCCGGATGGTTGGTTCTTGACAGGATCTCCAGTAGAATATCGAATGGAAGAAGTAGAAAGAAGGGCTGGTCTCCGACTGAGGTAGGCTGCAGTAATTGCTCTTCTGCTCCACCACTAGTTTCATATTGTCGACCTTTCTTGGCTTGCGGTTCCTGATCGATTAGGTTGTAGGCACTTGACAGTTGTTTCGACTCGTCATTGTTAGTGAATGCCACAGAGGTCGAAATTTCAGAGGTAGACAGGTCAGAAACAACTATGAGCTGGCCATTGCTGTGCATTCGAGCGGTTTCTTTGTGTGCTGCAAAACTCGCATCGACCTGTTTCGATGATACAGTTGCCGGTATTTCTGTGGTCATGAGCTATGATCAAGGTGTAATTAAGATCAGGATCCTATGATGACTAAACACTCCTTTGTTCGTTTTTCATGCCATTTTCAAAGTACTACATGATATGTCCCTAAACTTATCTAAAATATCCCAGTTCCAAACAGTTTTTTCCACTTCGGTGTGATTGGACGATGTCCAAGTTATTGACTGTATATTACCCACGAGAAGGACCCACCCTTCGTATAATTCATACACTAGCATGGAAAGTGATATCCCACATCCTAACGATTCCATCTGCACCGGCACTCGCAAGCTTATTGGCTCCAACCCACAACACCCCGTTGACCCCATTAGACGCAGCGTTTCGGATGGCAATGTTTCTCAGAGGCTTCGCAACGCTCCATACAAATACATTCGTGTCTAGCGAACCCGAGGCGCAGTGCTGGGAATCGGACGTCCATGCAAGTGAGTTAATACGTGCAGTGTGTACTGACCACCGGCTTGTCACAAGCTATGCACAATGTCTTGGAATAAGCTATGCAGCAGAGGGGGGTTTACGACACCTTTTTCTCCACAACGTCGAATAAAATTATCTTGCCCGAGGACTAGTTCTCAAATAAGTTGTGTATATCTCAAACTCCAGAAATACTCACATCACCGGTAGCGATGTACTTCCCATCTGGTGAAAACGCCAATGCCGAAATCTGCGCCTGATGACCTTCAAGCACGCCAGTCTCTTCCAGCTTCTTTCCATCCCATTTATGAAGTCGCACTTTATTGTCCTAATACTTTTGATCAGTCAAAACTAACACAATATTGTCAGAATTACAATACCTCTGCACCGATAGCAACAGTCTCCTTCCACGCCGCCACAACACTGGGCGCATAGTTAGGCTTGATGTTATATACTTTCTGGTTTGACCGGAACGCTTCAACCGTGCCGATCTCAACTACAAAGACTGTTGTGTCATTTGTTATCGCGATAGACTTTGGTTGTGCAGCTGTTGATGCTACAGCAGGCCTGCGATGATCAGAAGAAGTAAGAATGGACAATAGAGTCATGAAAGAAAGACTCACACAAAATTGTCACCGGAAATCTCCCTGACGTTATCATCCCAGCCTACGGAATAGACTGTGTCCTTCTTATCTAATGTCGCGAGTCCAGCTATGTAGGAAGAGTGGCTTGTACCGGTTATAGTCGCCGATTCACCTTCGGTAACTGAGTATGAGTACGCACGCCCAGATGCCGTACCAGTTAAGAAGGTATCGGATTTGGCAGTCGTAATGGCATTGATAGCAGTCTGGGGTGCCTATGTTGTAATGTATGAGTTGATAGACAGACACAAGAGAAGAAATCCTACACTTACGCTGAAAACTTTGGTAGACCTCTCGGGCGTCCTTGGATCGAACACATTGAGATCTCCACCAAGCGAAAGGGAGACAAGATTCCTTTCCCCACTCCATGTATTACCAACTTGTTGATCATCAATCGCTGAACCGACAGTCCATGTCATAGTCGCCTTGCGAGTCTCAACGTCCCCTAATAAGTATTTAAGAAAGAGGTAGTCAGCGGGATTATGAGAATTTCCTACATAGCTTGACAGTTTTATCCGCCGAAGAAGTGAAGATTGATTTATTATCCGGGCTCCAAGACACTGCAAACTGAGAAGAACAAACAAAAAGAATTTCAGTAAGCCCTAAACATACTCAGAGGAATAACCTACAATCGTCCCCTTATGCGGACTATCGTTCACCTCCGCAACAGTCTCACCCGTCTTGCCATCATACAGGAAAATCTTCGAATCAGATCCAACACTGGCCAATAAATCACCGGAAGGAGAAAACTGGAGATCCTGAACGAATTTCGTATGCGTTTTGACGAGCTACAAGCGCAGAAAGGACCTTTCATCAACACCTGACTCATGAGGTTGATTCTAATACTAACACACCTTGTCAAATTTGAAAGGTGGTCCTTTACCACAACATAAGCATCAACGAGTGAAGAAGGAAATAACATACCTTGATGGAAGATGATAGCACAATCATCCGCAGCCGTCGCAGCTCTGCATGGCCTCGACTGACGTATCGACACAGCATTAATCGATTTTGAATGCCCACTGATCTCGCCGGTAGAAGTTCCAGTATCAACATGGAATGCATGTCCGAGCCTACAATCATCACGTCAACCTTCCCCGAGAGCATGAGACTTGAACAGACTTACTTATCACGACCCTGACCCACAGCAATAATCCTCTTACTATCCCCATCCCACGCAAGGTCGTTTCTACCTCATCAAATTAAATCGATACACGGACATTCACAACCAGATCATCATAAACTCACATCCTCCCAGAGATGACCTTATGCTCTCCCTTCAGCGTTTGATCTGCACCAACGGTATCCCAAATTCTCACTAAATCACCATGTCAATCAATCTACCATCACCAAGAAAAAAAACCAAACTCACCAGTCCCATTCACATCTGCAGAAGCACAGTAATACCCCGAAGGCGAGAACTTGGCCACAGTGGCATTATGTACATGACCGAGGTACGTCGTCGAACCCACCGAAGGCCGCTATCTCCCCCAACACAAATCCAAACGGTGAAAAAGAAAAAAAAATTCAAAAAAATCGGGGAGTGAACTCAAAAGAATAGGGGCCATCGTCAAGAGAACAGCACCTACGCTCATATCTCTTATCTACACAACAATCACACACACACACACAATATATCAGCAACCCACTAAATCAACCCAAGACACGAAAGAAGCGCACGATAACTGTCTTTCCATTAGTATAAACCACTTTATCCTTGTATGAACTGATCTTGGTCGACGTCCCGCGCGTCGTGACAGGGTTGGAGGGGAATACGCCGCTCGCTTTGAACGACATTTTAATCTCGGAGATAATGAAAAAACGGTAGTTTGATATGAAATGAGTTAGTAGATAAAAGTAGACTAAATCAATCGATTCGATTCAAATGACACCCTTGCCAAATACATACCGACATACTCGCTCTCTCTTCTCTCCCTCTCAAAATTTGGCTACAAACATAAGTCGTTATAAAATTAATATAACCATAAACATTTCACCCAAATTACGATACCATTCACATCCACACACATATTCTAATCACGACTAAACGCGGAGAAGCAATGATAATATCGTGAGTATGAATCGAAAAACATCAAGGTCGTAAAAAAAACCACCAATCTACCAATCTTTTTTTCAAATCCAAATCCAAATCCAAGTCCAAACCCAATCCGATCCTCTCAATCAATGAATGTGTAAATCAAATGAAAAAAAGATGGGCGATTCAGAAAAAAAGAGTAAAACCAGCCACTGAGACTGAATATTACTATCAACGAGGAAAAAAAAAAGGCGCGTATTGTAAATAGAAACAATAGGTTCAGGAATTTCCAGGGATATGCAGAAGAGATACAAGTAAGCAAACAGGAAACAGATGCGAAGAGGAAAGGCATTATGCACAAAAATCTTGCAGGAAATTATCGAGGTATCAAGAATTCAGGAGATCTGAATCAAGGGGGGTGGGTAAGCAGTATAGAGTGTAGCAGTAGCAAGATCCACAACCATCCAGACCACAGCCACATAAAGGGTTCAGCCAGCATCACCGCTCACTTGTTCAACTTCAATCCCATCACCTTGTCCTTCAATACAGCAGGATAGCTGTTCATCACATGTGCAAGCGCACGTAAATCCTCCTGATCCAACAACGCAATCGTAATCTTGGGCTATTAGAATCACCAATCAGCACAAACTCTTCATTCACACCATCAGCACACTCACAGCGCCCTTGACTCCAAACGACTTAACAACCTTGAATCTAACAAACAACTCTATTTGAACAAACAAGCAACAAATGAAGCGAACGTGACAGCACTCACAATTTATCACCCAACAGCTGTTTCTGCTGCGGTAGAGGTTTCTCTAACAGTGAATCCACGAATTTATCCGTCGTCTGCTGAACAATCGGATCCGCTTTCACCACTCCAGCAGGTAACACCACCTTTGGATCACTCGCAGTTCTCACAATCTCCAACGCCGGCAACTTTGCCAAATCCGCAATACTCCAAATAGCAATAGTAGCGACACCAACAGTAGCAGTCGTATCAGTAGCCGCAGAAGTCGCAGTATCAGTGGACCCAATTGAAGTCGAGGGAGTAGTAAGCATCGGCGACGCAGCAGATGAAGTTCTGCTGCAAGTCAAGTCCATGGCCCTAGGAGAAATCGTTTCATCAACTCTACCAAAAGACCGCGTGGCGACTTGCTTGTTTTGTGGCGTGACAGGTTGTTCGTCCGTGATTACCGTCTCATCCAATTCCAATACCAATTTCGCATCCACTAGCTTCGCTTTCAAGACCTCATGGTTGAACAAACACATTGCCCGTTCCCTCTTTGGTAAACTCATCACTAGATCTGTCAACCCACTCTGATTCCTCTTCTCAAATTTACAAATCGCTTGATAGACTCTGTCTCTCTCTGATATCGCAGGCGGAATTGATCCTGAAGGAGACGAAGTGCGTGGTGGTGTCAATAGAGCTTCGTTGACGGATATTGGTGTGGATGGATGTTCGGGTGCGGAAGCTGTTGCATCTGGGTTCGCGAAGAGGGAATCTTGTGAAGGCGCAGCAGATGGCGCAGGAGATTTAGATGGAGGAGAAACAGAGGCTGAAGGAGGTTTGAGGTGCTTGGACCTCCAACAATCGACTTGAACCCTGAGCTTGTCTGAGTCCTCGATAATCTGCAAGACTTCACTTAGGGATTTTTGGACAAGTGACTCAACAAGAGCGTCCATCTCGTCCGAACCAACTGTGTCCAGCGTTCTCATACGACGCAGAAGCTCACCCGTCAACACTTCCTTCCTTACGACAGGCGTCAATGACGATAAATCGTCATACCTCATTGGCATATTCAAAGTGCCCGAAAGCGCCGCCTGCCACGATAAGACGAGGATGAGAATGGAATAGGAGAGCAATAAAGGCACCACTCACATGGAAATAACTTCCGGAACCACGACGTCCTCTCTCTGGCCGATCATTGTAGCCAGCCTTGGGCGATCCAAGGATCGAAGAACGGGTACGAGGGCTAGACCATCCGCCGACAAGAGTCTCTCCTGCATCACTAGCAGTAGGACTAGTAGCACCGCTAGAACTCCTTGGATGACCATTATGTCCAGCATATCGCTGAGCAAGCTTCTCCTGACGAAGTTGTTTCGGCTCGTGGAGCCGGACTACGATAGCCTTGGAATTCAATTGTGCTCCATTCATGGCACGCAAAGCCGCAGCAGCTGCCAAACGATTAACCACGTTGGGTCTCAGGGGGTAATCACATACCCTGGCTAGGGCTCTGGAAAGAAACAAAGCCAAATCCACGACTAACACCCGCCTCATCTCGCATAACACGAGCACTGGGGTTTGCTCAATATCACGTACTAGCACGTATAGATAGGGAAGACAAACCTCACAATTTGACCAAACTGGGTCATAGGAATATGAGGGGAGAAGCAGGGTGCAATAACTCATAAACTCACCTGGCGGAAATGTGTGAACAAACCGTTTGAGTCGATACTGGGGTCCAAGTTCTGCAACATATCAGGATGGATGTGAAGGGACAGCAGGACGACAGACGAACCTTGCAGAAAAGATTACAGGGGTCGATAAGACCGCTGTGGCTTGAAGAACCCGGGCCAGTCATCGGAGCGAGCTGAACCTGTTGCCCAGGGCCATGGATAAATGGTCCTGGTGATCGGACAACAGGGAATGGTGCAGGTCGTGGTGGCGATGGCGAGTACTGTGCCCCACACAGTCAGCCTTCCCGATCATGGCTCGTGAAACCAAACACACCTGAGCAGAAAAGGTGCCAAACTGAGAATTTGTAGGCACAAAGGCGGGAGCGGCTATATTGAAGTCTACCAAACTGCCGCTGGCCCTCCTGGGTGTGTAGATCTGAACGGCGATGTTCTGGCCCTCTACGTCGGCGCAGTGCATGGCCTCTTCAGCCTGGCGAGCATCATCCTCGTTCCAAAACTCGATGACACCGGTGTCAGCACCAAACTGGGTGTGTGCACGCACCGAGGCCAGTGCACCGAAAGGCCTAAAGAGATCATAGAGCTGGGAATCCGAGTAACCGGGAGGAAGATGCTTGACAATTCTTGGGTGTGCTGCCGGGGGAGGAAGAGGGACTGAGGGACTCGTGGGCGGAAAAGGGGAGAGAGCAAGGGAGACAGGAGGGTTGGTGTTGGGGATGGAACGTGCCTGGAGGACAGCGAGTGCTTTTTCCGCTGAAAGGCAAAGGATGAATATACACACAGACAAAAACAGATGGAAACAGACCCTTTTCGAGATAGCGGAACTCAATTGCACCAGCCACGGTTGCCTGCATCCCATCGCGGATGATTTTGGGTCTGAAGGGCCCGTACCCGACGAGTGCACTGGCAAGCGTCTCATCAGACACAAAGGCAGGGAGATTCGTCACAAAGAGGACTGGGTCGTGCAGACACGGGTGTGGTCGACTCCCATAGCCCGGGTCAGAGGGCACAGCGTACGCGAGATCCATTGAGGATCGCAGAGCACTACTTTACAGCACAAGTCAATTTCTCTATCCTCTGCTTATGTAACCTTCTCTCATGCATTCTATTCTACAAAAAATAATATAAATTTCACTGCAAAAAGCAGTCAGCCTCTGTCCAGCTCAGACAATGGCGTACGTACTGGATGCCGCCGACGTACACTCATCCGCCGGTGCAGCCGCACAATTTCTTCGTCAGGCACTGTCCGTCTCGTAAATAATTTCCAAAAACTGCTCCACCCCATCAGCACAAATACAACATAATGGCGGCGACAAAACTTACCTCGAAGTAGTCGTACCAACCATCAGCTCTGGCTGTTGCCCCTCTACCGGTGCCGCCACAGCAAAAATCTGACTCATCACAAGCATCATGATCACCATCGTCCAAAAGCTCCGAATCATCGTCATCATCATCATACTGCCGCTCAACTTTTCTGCGGTAAGTAACCTTTCTGGCGGACGGAGAGCAGAGGTGGCGCCGCAAGTTGCAAAGGTACTGCGAAAAAGCTATTCCACGGACACTATATATCCGCCCTCAGTTATCCCAAATAAAGATCCTTCCGCGTTCTGGGGATCTCCCACTCAAGCCCAGCCTAGCCAGAGTCCCTGAACTTCCCCGCGGAAAGGATATGAATCAAACCTTGATGTCAAGGTAACAGGTAAAATTGAGACAAACCTCGAATACAGTTACAGTGGCTGCTGGCAGCCAAGGCGGAACTCCCTGGATAAGAAGTCGTCTCAGTTCTAGAATCTCGAGTCTATCTCCTTATGTACACCCCCCACTCACCGCACCGCCTCCTCGGATTCGGAAAACGCGAGACCATCAAATGGAATCCTTGAATTGAATCCTCCCCTCCAATCCTCTCGCTCACGCATGTGGTAATACCAATCACCATTATCGCCGCCACAAGTTACCTATTTCGGCGTTTGGTCGCTTTTAGATCGAAAAGTCAATGTAAAGTCAAATGTAGTACACCTCGTAGAGACTTGTTAATGATATATAACGAATTGCAATGAAGAAACCTCTTCCTCGTCAAACTGACTCCTGTGCTAGCCTAGACCACCAATTTATTAGCACTGTGTGGGCGTGGATGTGGCGCCGACATAATCGTGCGATATGTCACTTTTATGCCTCACGTCTCCATCTAACAGTACAATGTAGACCGTCAAACAACATAGTTCAATCAATCAATTTATATCAATCTAAAGAAAGAATGGATAACCAACTACACGCATTATTACTAACCGAGAATCCTCATCCAACCTCGAGGCCCACCACGCCTCAAGGCCCCCAAACCAGGTATCTGATACACCTCCCCTCAGCAAAAAATCTTCTCGGTTCATTCACATTCTTCTTATCTCATATATCATCACCCCTGACGGTGATACCACCAAAAGGTAGCTCACGCTCATGCTCTTGATAATTCTTCAACGGATCCTTCCTCAACGCTTCCGCTTCCGAACTCATCAGCATAGGGGATTTGAGTCCTGCTTTTTTCACTTTGATAACAGACTCAGTCAACGCCCTCGTCATCGCGGGTATGATAGGTACAGGCGTCGATGCAACCTACTCCGACCATTCCAGTCAGCCTGTATGTAAAGAAGGAAACACAA
>Ga0153948_1001684_pt1 | contig 11032 bp, 9 predicted proteins | sample TSNJ032MetaG_FD_104696 | JGI IMG/M metagenome (GOLD analysis project Ga0153948, IMG submission 104696) | Attine ant fungus gardens microbial communities from New Jersey, USA - TSNJ032 MetaG | ecosystem: Host-associated > Fungi > Mycelium > Unclassified | place: USA: New Jersey, Wharton State...
CGGCGGCCAGCGCCCAGACGCTGTCGAAGAGCAGGGCGAGCAGGAGGAAGACGACGCCCAGCTCGAACATCTGCAGCGGGATGCCGCCGGCGCCGTAGTCGACGAACTGTGGCAGCACGGCCACGAAGAACACAAGCGACTTCGGGTTCGTCAGCCCGACCAGGAAGCCCTCGGCCAGGATCCGCCACGGCGAGCGCGTCGGCTGCTCCTCGTGCGTCACCGCGGTGTGCCTCCGGTGCCGGATCGCCTGGACGCCCAGGTACACGAGGTAGGCTGCGCCCACGAGCTTGATCACCGTGAACACGACGACGGACTGCGCCACGAGCGCGCCGATCCCGAGCGCCACGGCGATCACGAGGGGCAGCATCCCGAGCGCGTTGCCCAGGACGCTGAGCAGTCCGCCCGCACGGCCCAGCGCCAGCGAGCGGCCGATCACGAAGAGCACGCTCGGGCCCGGGATGACGATGAGCGCCACGGAGGCGAGCGCGAACGCCAGCAGGGAGGGGCCGGGGACCATGAGCAGAGCGTAGCGAGGTAGGTTCGATACGTGAAGATCCACAACGTCCGTGTGCACCGCAGCGAGGAGAACCTCGCCCGTCAGGACCAGCTCGCCTGGAAGCTCGCCGAGGTCGCCGCCGACCCGGTGGAGGTCGACGCCGAGGTCACCGAGATGGTGATCAACCGCGTGATCGACAACGCCGCCGTGGCCGCTGCGTCCCTCACCCGTCGTCCCGTCGTCTCCGCGCGTTCGCAGGCGCTGGCCCATCCCCTCCCCGTGCGTCAGCTGGAGGAGCTCACCGGGTCCGCCGACCGCCCGCAGGACGGTGCGACCGTCTTCGGCGAGCAGGAGGCCGTGCGCGTCTCTCCGGAGTGGGCCGCGTGGGCCAACGGCGTCGCCGTCCGCGAGCTCGACTATCACGACACCTTCCTGGCCGCGGAGTACTCGCATCCCGGGGACAACATCCCGCCGATCACCGCGGTCGCCCAGCACGCGGCCCGCGCGTTCGGACTCACCGGTCGCGAACTCGTCCGCGGCATCGCGACCGGGTACGAGGTGCAGATCGATCTGGCGAAGGCGATCAGCCTGCACGCCCACAAGATCGACCACGTCGCGCATCTCGGCCCGTCGGCCGCCGCCGGCATCGGGACGCTGCTCGGCCTGCCGGTCGAGACGATCTTCCAGGCCATCGGCCAGGCGCTGCACACCACCACCGCCACCCGGCAGTCCCGCAAGGGCGAGATCTCGTCGTGGAAGGCGCACGCTCCGGCGTTCGCCGGCAAGATGGCGGTCGAGGCGATCGATCGTGCCATGCGCGGCGAGACGAGCCCGACGCCGATCTACGAAGGCGAGGACGGCGTGATCGCCTGGCTGCTGGACGGCCCGTCCGCCTCCTACAACGTGCCGTTGCCGGTGACGGGGGAGGCCAAGCGGGCGATCCTGGATTCGTACACGAAGGAGCACTCGGCCGAGTACCAGGCCCAGGCGTGGATCGACCTCGCGCGGAGGCTGCATCGCGAGCACCCCGAGGTCGCGGATCCGTCCCGGGTGGAGTCGATCCTCATCCACACCTCGCATCACACGCACTATGTGATCGGCTCCGGCGCGAACGACCCGCAGAAGTACGACCCGACCGCGTCCCGGGAGACCCTGGACCACTCCATCCCGTACATCTTCACCGTCGCGCTGCAGGACGGCGGTTGGCACCACGTCGAGTCGTACCTGCCGTCGCGTGCCGCCCGCCCGGACACGGTGGAGCTCTGGGGCAAGGTGACCACCACGGAGGACCCGGAGTGGACCCGCCGCTACCACTCGATCGACCCCGCCGAGAAGGCGTTCGGCGGCCGGGTGGAGATCCGGCTCGCCGACGGCCGCGTGATCACCGACGAGATCGCCGTCGCCGACGCCCACCCGCTCGGGGCGCGTCCGTTCGCGCGAGCGGACTACGTCGCCAAGTTCCGCACCCTCGCGCAGGGCGTGCTCGAGGAGGCCGAGATCGAACGCTTCCTCGCTCTGGCCGAGCGTCTGCCCGAGCTCTCGGCCGCGGAGCTCGGTGGTCTCACCATCACCGCCGCCCCGGGGGTGCTCGCGTCCGTTCCGACTCCGAAGGGACTGTTCTGATGCTGTACTCCTCTCTCCCCGCCCACGAGAAGCGGGCGGCGTTCCGTGCCCGACTGGCCTCCGGTGAGTTGATCCGGATGCCCGGGGCGTTCAATCCCCTCTCCGCCCGGCTCATCGAGCGCAAAGGCTTCGAAGGCGTCTACATCTCCGGCGCTGTGCTCTCGGCCGACCTCGGTCTGCCCGACATCGGCCTGACCACCCTCACCGAGGTCGCCGGTCGGTCGGCGCAGATCGCCCGCATGACCGACCTGCCCGCCCTGGTCGATGCCGACACCGGCTTCGGCGAGCCCATGAATGTCGCCCGCACCGTCCAGTCCCTCGAGGATGCCGGCGTCGCGGGCCTGCACATCGAGGACCAGGTCAACCCCAAGCGCTGCGGCCACCTCGACGGCAAGCAGGTCGTCGACGAGAACACCGCTCTCAAGCGCATCCGCGCCGCCGCCGACGCCCGCCGTGACCCCAACCTGCTCATCATGGCCCGCACCGACATCCGGGCCGTCGACGGCCTGGACGCCGCCATCGACCGGGCCAAAGCCCTCGTCGACGCCGGTGCGGACGCCATCTTCCCGGAGGCGATGGCCGACCTCTCCGAGTTCGAGGCCGTCCGTCGGGCGATCGACGTGCCCATGCTCGCCAACATGACCGAGTTCGGCAAAAGCGACCTGTTCACCGTCGACCAGCTCCGCGATGTCGGGGTGAACATCGTCATCTGGCCGGTCTCCCTCCTCCGTCTCGCCATGGGCGCCGCCGAGCGCGGCCTCGATCAGCTGGTCGGCGAGGGAACGCTGAAGCCGATGCTCGGCGAGATGCAGCATCGCGCCGATCTGTACGACCTGATTGACTACGAGGGATACAACGCGTTCGACACTTCGGTGTTCAATTTCGACGTGCGCCGCTAGCGCGACGCAGGACGGAGCGAAGGAGCTCGCATGACCGATTCGCAGATCCACAAGGGCCTCGCCGGCGTCGTGGTGGACACCACCGCTGTCTCGTCCGTGAACCCGGAGACCAACTCCCTGCTCTATCGCGGGTATCCCGTGCAGGAGCTCGCGGCGCACTGCTCGTTCGAGGAGGTCGCCTTCCTCCTGTGGAACGGGGAACTGCCCACCCCCGAGCAGCGCGAGGCGTTCGAAGCCCAGGAGCGCTCCCTCCGCCGTCTCGATGAACGCACCCGCCGCGCCCTCGACGACATCCCGACCTCCGCCCACCCGATGGACGCTCTCCGCACCGCCGTCAGCCAGCTCGGCGGCCTGGACGACTCCCTCCAGCAGCCCGACGGTATCCTCGACCCCGACCTCAACGCGGGCCGAGCCCTCTACCTCTTAGCCCAGCTCCCGACGATCGTCGCGTACATCCAGCGCCGTCGTCGCGGTCTCGAGCCGGTCGAGCCCCGTGACGATCTGGACTACTCGCGCAACTTCCTGTGGCTCACCTTCGGGGAGGTCCCGGACGACGTGGTCGTCGACGCCTTCCGGGTCTCGCTGGTGCTCTACGCGGAGCACTCGTTCAACGCCTCCACCTTCACCGCACGCGTGATCGCCTCCACCCTCTCCGATGTCTACTCCGCCGTCACCGGCGCGATCGGTGCACTCAAGGGTCCCCTCCACGGCGGCGCCAACGAGGCGGTCATGCACGCCTTCGACGAGATCGGCACCGCCGACAAGGCTGAGGCCTGGCTCGACTCCGCCCTGGCCGAGAAGCGGAAGATCATGGGCTTCGGCCACCGTGTCTACAAGAACGGCGACTCCCGCGTGCCCACCATGAAGGCCGCCCTCGAATCCCTGGTCGAGCACTACGACCGCCAGGAGGTGCTCGACCTCTACAACGCCCTCGAGTCCGCGATGGTCGAGCGCAAGAACATCAAGCCCAACCTCGACTACCCCTCAGGCCCTGCCTACAACCTCATGGGCTTCGACACCGACACCTTCACCCCCCTCTTCGCCGCTGCGCGCGTCACCGGCTGGACCGCCCACGTCTTCGAGCAGTACGCCGCCAACTCCCTTATCCGCCCCCTCTCTCAGTACACAGGCCCGGAGGAGCGCCACCTGGACCGCTGATCAGCCCAGGCGACGCACCCGCGGTGCTTCGGGGGTGCCTCACCGCCAGAGCAGCAGGGCCTCCCCCTGGCCGCCCCCGCCGCACAGCGCCACGGCCGCCCGCCCGGAACCCCGGCGAGCGAGTTCGTGCGCGGCATGGCCGGCCAGCCGCGCCCCCGACGCTCCGATGGGGTGGCCGAGTGCGATGGCGCCGCCGTGGATGTTCACGGAGTCGCTGTTCACCCCGAGATCGGCCATCGACTGCAGCGCCACGGCGGCGAACGCCTCGTTGATCTCGATCAGGTCGAGCTCGTCCACACCCCATCCCGCGCGGGAGAGCGCCGCCTCGATCGCGTGCGACGGCTGCGAGTGGAGCGAGTTGTCCGGCCCGGCCACCTGCCCGCTCGCCCCCACGACGGCAAGCCAATCGAGCCCGAGGCGCTCGGCGTTCCCGCGGCTGGTCAGCACCAGTGCGGCCGCTCCGTCGCTCAGGGGGGAGGAGTTGCCGGCGGTCAACGTGCCGCCCTCCGCGAAGCTCGGCTTGAGCCGCGCCAGCGTCTCGGACGTCGAATCGGGACGCACGCCTTCGTCGCTGCTGACCACGAGCGGCTCGCCCTTGCGTTGCGGGATGCTGACCGGTGCGATCTCGTCGTCGAAGACACCGGCGGCCGCTGCCGCCCCCGCCCGCTGGTGCGATGCGGCGGAGAACGCGTCCTGCGCCTCCCGGGTGAGCCCGAGTTGTTCGGTGTAGCGCTCGGTCGACGCTCCCATCGAGATGCCGTCGAAGGCGTCGGTCAGCCCGTCGTGTGCGGCGGAGTCGAGCGCCTGGATGGATCCATAGGTCCACCCCATGCGTGAACCGGGCAGCACGTGCGGCGCATTGGTCATCGACTCCTGACCGCCGGCCACGACGACCGTCGCCTCGCCCGCGCGGATCAGGCGCGCCGCATCGGTGACGGCGGCGAGGCCGGAGAGACACACCTTGTTGATGGTGGTCGCGGGGACGTTCCACCCGATCCCGGCTGCGATGGCCGTCTGACGGGCGGGGTTCTGCCCGGCCCCTGCCTGGAGCACCTGGCCGAAGATCACCGTGTCGACGGCATCTGCATCGAGACCGGAACGCTTCAGTGCCTGCGTGAGGGCAGTGGCGCCGAGCTGCACGGCGCTCAGCGACGCGAGTGCTCCCTTGATCTTGCCGAACGGGGTTCGGGCGGCGGACAGGATGACGACGTCGTCCGGACTGGCCATGTGCTGCTCCTTACGTTGCTGGATGACTCCATTGTGGCTCCGTCGGTGCCGACCGTCCCGGAGTGATCGGAATCCGTGGACAGATCGCTGATCCACAGACCTGTGGAGAGATTTCGTCCCCTTATCCACAGCAAGGGCCTGGCGGGGACTTCTCCACAGATTCTGGCCACCGGCTTCGAGGAGGCGTCCTCATTCCTACCGTGGAGTCATGTCCCAGCAACCACCAGACGAGGAGGAATCCCTTGCGAGCGTCCCCGTGCACGACCGGCCCCGCGAGCGAATGCGGCGTCTCGGCGTCGGTTCACTCACCGACGACGAAGTGCTCGCGCTCGTGCTCGGCTCGGGTCAGAGCGGCAAGAGCGTCCGTGCCTTGGCCCGCTCGATCCTCCGTCGCACGGGCGGCTTCCCGGGGCTCGCGACGATGGACTTCGCGCGCCTCGAGACCCTCCCCGGCGTCGGTCCCGCGACCGCGGGGCGCCTGGTCGCGATCATCGAGATCTGGCGGCGTGCCGGTGCCTCGTCGGCCTGGACGCGTCTGGTCGACGACAAGGCGATCGCCGACATCGTCCGGCCGGAGCTCCTGCATCGCGACAGCGAGCGCTTCCTCGTGGTCGTCGCCGATCGCGCGGCCCGTCCGCTCGAGCTGGTCCTCCTCAGCGACGGAGGCGTGGACGATACGCGCATCCAGCCGGCGGATGTCCTGCAGCCGGTCATCACCCGCGGTGGCAGATCCTTCGCCGTCGCGCACAACCATCCGTCCGGGGTCATCGACGCATCCGTCGCCGACCTCGTGCTCACGCGCCGACTGGATCAGGCGGCGGCGACGATCGGGCTCCGCTTCCTCGGCCACATCCTCGTCGCAGGGGACCGATGGTCGTCGATCACCGCGAGCGGGTCGGGCTCTACGGGGTCAGGCGCGTCGGTCCGCGGAACAGGTAGGTCGTCTCACGCAGGTTCGAGAGGTGCAGCATGAGCATCAGCACGCGCGCCAGCCCCATTCCGAAGCCGCCGTGCGGCGGAACGCCGTAGCGGAAGAAGGCGAGCACGTCCTCGAGCTCCTCGACGGACAGGCCCTTCTCGCGCGCCTGCTTCTCGATGACGTCGACGCGGTGCTCGCGCTGGGCGCCCGTGGAGATCTCGACCCCGTTGAAGATGAGGTCATAGCTCTTGGTGATGGACTCATCGTCCTCGTGGCGCATGTGGTAGTACGGCCGGATGGTCGAGGCGTAGTCCGTCAGGAACACGAACTCGTGGCCGTAGGTCTCCTTCACATACGCGGAGATCTGACGCTCGCCCTCGGGGTCCATGTCGTCGTCGTCGCGCGGAACCTCGTAGCCGCGCTCGGCCACGATCCGCTTGGCCTCGGCGAGCGGGATCCGCGGGAACGGAGTCGCCGGGACGGTCACCTCGACGCCGAACAGCGCCTCGATCTCCTCGCCGTGCTTCTCCTTGACCGCGGTGAATCCCGCGACGAGGAGCTCCTCGTGCACCTTCATGACATCCTCGTGGCTGTCGATCCAGCTGAGCTCGGTGTCGATGCTCGTGAACTCCGTCGCGTGGCGGCTGGTGAAGCTGGGGTCGGCGCGGAACGCCGGGCCGATCTCGAACACCCGGCCGAAGCCGGCGGCCTGAGCCATCTGCTTGAAGATCTGAGGGCTCTGCGCCAGGTAGGCGGTGGTCTCGAAGTAGTCCAGCTCGAAGAGCTCGGCCCGCGACTCCGAGGCGGAGGCCATCAGCTTCGGGGTGTGGATCTCGACGAAGTCGTTCTCGACCCAGTACTGGCGCAGCGCATGCTCGAAGGTCGTCTGCACGCGGAAGATGAGGTTGTTCTTCGGCTCGCGCAGGTCGAGGAAGCGCCAGTCCATGCGCTTGTCGATACCGCTGTCGGCGGCGATCGGAGTCTCCGGGATGGCAGCGGTCTCCACGGTGAGAGTGCTCAGCTTGATCTCGATGCCGCCGAGCTTGACGCGCTCGTCGTGCTTCAGCTCGCCGGTGGCGCGCACGAAGCTTCCCTGAGAAAGACCGGAGATGGTGGTGGCGGGCTCGTCGGCGACGACGGTGCCGTCCTCAGCGACGGTGCGCGGGTTGACCAGCTGCACCGCTCCCGACTCGTCGCGCAGCACGACGAACTGCACCTTCTTCTGGTCGCGGACGGTTTCGACCCATCCGGCGACGCTGACGGGGCCGTCGGGGTGGGCGGCGAGGTCTCTGATCAAAACGCGTGCGGTCACGATCAGCAAGCCTACCGCCCGGGCTTACCGCCCGGAGGGGGTCCAGCGGAGGCGCCCGTGCCCGCGCTCAGTGAATTCAAGGGAAAAGGCTCCGTAGACTGGGGCTGTGGTAGCAAGCCAGGTTCATCTCGTCCGCCATGGCGAGGTGTTCAATCCCGACGGCATCCTGTATGGCAGGCTGCCGGGCTTCGGCCTCTCCAAACTCGGGCACCGGATGGCTCAGAGTGCTGCCGACGAGATCATCTCGCGCGGTCGCCCGGTGGCTTCCGTCCGCGTCTCTCCGCTCCAGCGCACCCGCGAATCGGCGGCGCCCATCCTTGCCGCGGTCGGAGTCGAGCCCACGATCGACGACCGGATCATCGAGCCGACGAATCACTTCGAAGGCACCGTGATGCGGCGCGCGCTGAAGAAGCCGCAGAACTGGCCGTTCCTGATCAATCCGCTCCGGCCGAGCTGGGGCGAGGCCTATACCAGCATCGCGAAGCGCATGCGGGCCGCCATCGACGACGCCTTCGAGTCCGTCGACGAGGGCGATGTCGTCCTGGTCAGCCACCAGCTCCCGATCTGGATCTCCCACCTGTCTGTCGCCGGCGAGCGGTTCTGGCACGATCCGCGATCGCGGCGCTGCGCGCTCTCGAGCATCACGACGTTCGAGCTCACCACCGAGCCGGCGGAGCCTCCGGCCGCCGAGCCGTCGGCCGCCGCGTCGCCGTCCGCCGGGACCGCCGAGTCGCCGGCTGCCGAGCCTGGCTCACCCGTCCTCCGTCTCGTCGAGGTGGGGTACGTCGAGCCCGCCGCCGACCTTCAAGCCTCGGCGACCGATGTGGGAGCCGTGTGATGCGCACCCCGAAGACCCGAACCCGTCGCCGCCTCGCCCTGATGCTGCCGGCCGCTGCTGCCGCGGCCGCGCTGCTGCTCAGCGGCTGCACGGCCAACGACAGCCTCGCGACGCAGTACCGCTCCGGCACCGGGCAGAACTACATCGCCGGGGACGGCACCGTCAGCGAGTTCGCCGCCGGCAGCCGTGGCGACGCGGTCAGTTTCCAGGGCACCCTGGCCGACGGATCACCGGTCTCGTCGAAGGACTACGCCGGCGACGTCCTGGTCGTGAACTTCTGGTACGCGGGATGCCCGCCGTGCCGCGTGGAGGCGCCCGACCTCGAGGCCCTCTACCAGAAGTACAAGGCGGAGGGCGTCGGCTTCCTCGGCGTCAACCTCTACGACTCGGCGAGCACGGCGGCGAGCTTCGAGAAGGACAAGGGCGTCACCTATCCGTCGGTCCTGGACCGCGACACGGGTTCCGTCCTCCTCGCGTTCAGCAAGACCGTTCCGCCGAAGGCGACACCGACCACGCTCGTGATCGACAAGAAGGGGCGCGTCTCCGCGCGCATCCTGGGTGCGATTCCCGACCGCAGCATCCTCGACTCCCTGATCTCCGACGCCGTGGCCGAGAACTGACGTGGGAGGAGTCGGAGAGATCGTCTTCAGCGGCCAGCTGGTGCTGGCGCTGCCGATCGCGCTGCTCGCCGGCCTCGTCTCGTTCGCGTCGCCCTGCGTCCTCCCGCTGGTGCCGGGCTACCTGGCGTACGTCGGAGGGATCAGCGACCCGGGAGGCAAGCGAGACCGGTCACGGGTGATCACGGGCGTCGCCCTCTTCATCCTCGGCTTCGCCATCGTCTTCATCGCCTACGGCGCCGCCTTCGGTGCCCTGGGGCTCTGGCTGGTCCGCTGGCAGGAGATGGTCATCCGGATCCTCGGCGTTCTCGTGATGATCATGGGCCTGGTGTTCATCGGGCAGTTCTCCTTCCTCCAGCGCACGATCAAGCCGGGCTGGCGTCCGGCGACGGGCCTGATCGGCGCGCCGTTGCTCGGCATCGTGTTCGGCCTCGGCTGGACGCCCTGCATCGGCCCGACCCTCGCCGCCATCAGCGCGCTGAGCGTCGGCACGGGGTCGCCGTGGCGTGGGGCGCTCCTCGGGCTCTTCTACTGCATCGGCCTCGGCATCCCGTTCCTGCTCGTGGCGCTCGGCTTCGACTGGGTCGCGGGCTCCGTCGCCTTCATCAAGCGGCACATCCGCACCATCAACATCATCGGCGGCGTTCTGCTGGTGATCATCGGCATTCTCATGGCCTCGGGCCTCTGGAGCGCAATCATGTCCCAGTTCTTGGCGGTGATCCAAGGTTTTGAGCCGGCCCTCTGATCACATCGACTCCGCGCCTCCGCACGTCGACCCCGATGTCGTCCAGCCGAAGCTGGGCCCCCTGGGATGGGTGCGCTGGTTCTGGCGGCAGCTCACGAGCATGCGCACGGCGCTGTTCCTGCTCCTGCTGCTGGCGGTCGCAGCCGTACCCGGCTCGCTGGTTCCGCAGCGCACCGCCGACCCGAACGGGGTCATCCAGTACTTCACCGACAACCCGCAGCTCGCGCCCGTCCTGGACAAGCTGCAGTTCTTCGACGTCTACACGTCGGCCTGGTTCTCGGCGATCTATCTGCTGCTCTTCGCGTCCCTCATCGGCTGCATCATCCCGCGAACGAAGCACCACTTCCAGGCGATGCGCGCCAAGCCGCCGAAGACGCCCGTCCGCCTGACGAGGATGGCCGGATTCCAGGCGCGGATCCTGCCGGCGGAGCTCCGCGCGAACGCCCCCGAACCGATCGCCGAGGCGCGGGAGATCCTCCGCAAGGCCCGCTATCGGACGGCGATCTACGAGGACGGCCGTTCGATCTCCGTCTCGGCGGAGCGCGGCTATCTGCGTGAGAGCGGCAACCTCGTCTTCCACATCGCCCTTCTCGGGGTCCTGGTCGCGATCGGCGTCGGTGGCGGCTTCGGCTACACGGGGCAGAAGGTGGTCGTCGAGGGACAGAGCTTCGTGAACAGTCTTCCCTCGTACAACTCGTTCAACCCGGGACGCTTCTTCAGCGATTCGGCGCTCGCGCCGTTCTCGATCCGCGTCGACAAGCTCGACGTGTCCTACGAGACCGAGAACAAGAACGCCGTCGGCGCTCCGCTGGACTACACCGCACACGTGACCACGACCGGCCCGGGGAGCGCGTCGAGTTCGACCACGATCAAGGTGAACGAGCCGCTGGCCATCGGGGGGACGAACGTGTACCTCCTCGGCAACGGGTACGCGCCGACCGTCACCGTGCGTGATCCGGACGGCAAGGTGGTGTTCACCGACTCGGTCCCGTTCCTCGCGGAGGATGCGAGGCTCACCTCGCTCGGCTGGATCAAGATCCCGGACGGGCTGAAGACGCAGGTGGGGATGAGGGGCTTCTTCTATCCCACCGTCGGCGACAGTCAGACGGCGAGCGGTGCTCTGACCTCCACGTTCCCGGGGCTGAACGATCCGCTGCTCAGCCTGAACGTCTACGTCGGCGATCTGGGGGTCGACAGC
>Ga0153948_1001694_pt1 | contig 10994 bp, 5 predicted proteins | sample TSNJ032MetaG_FD_104696 | JGI IMG/M metagenome (GOLD analysis project Ga0153948, IMG submission 104696) | Attine ant fungus gardens microbial communities from New Jersey, USA - TSNJ032 MetaG | ecosystem: Host-associated > Fungi > Mycelium > Unclassified | place: USA: New Jersey, Wharton State...
CGACAGCTTGAGGATCTTGCCAGCCTTGTCCTTGATGACCATGGCAGGCTTGAGATCCGAACCGCGAGGGGTCGAACGCCAGTCGATAACGACGCGCTTGGTGATACCGGTCGACTCGTCCGCAGATTCTGAAACCGAAAGACCATCGACGAGATCTTCGAACTCAACGTAGCCTTCAACTTCGGTCATGATCGGACGGGTGTACGGATCCCACTCGGCAATACGCTGACCGCGCTTGACCGTATCGGCCTCGTCAACGAACAGACGCGAACCGTAGGTCACGCGATGGACCGCACGTTCCTTGCCCGTATTGTCGAGGATCAGCACAGCCATGTTACGGCCCATCACCACGAGGTTGCCATCGGAGTTGCGAACCACATTGCGGTTGCGCAGCTTGACGGTACCTTCATACGAAGCTTCCAGATAGGACGAGTCGACAACCTGTGCCGTGCCGCCCAAGTGGAAGGTACGCATGGTGAGCTGGGTGCCCGGCTCGCCGATCGACTGAGCAGCGATAACGCCGACAGCTTCACCCTGGTTGACCGGAGTACCGCGTGCAAGGTCACGACCATAGCACTTGGCGCAAACGCCGTTGCGGGTTTCGCAGGTCAGTGCAGAACGAATGCGGATCGACTGGATCGCCGCCTTCTCGATGATCTCGACGTCCTTTTCCTCGATCATGCGGCCGGCTTCGACGATGACTTCGCCGGTGGTCGGATGCAGGATCGGATCGAGAGCCGTACGGCCCAGAACGCGCTGACCGATCGAAGCCACGATCTGACCGGCATCGACGATCGGCTGCATGGTGAGACCGATTTCGGCGCCGCAATCAACTTCCGAAATGATCGCATCCTGTGCAACGTCAACGAGACGACGGGTCAGGTAGCCCGAGTTAGCGGTCTTCAAGGCGGTGTCTGCCAGACCCTTACGGGCACCGTGGGTCGAGTTGAAGTACTCGTTAACGGTCAGGCCTTCCTTGAAGTTCGAGATGATCGGTGTTTCGATGATTTCACCCGACGGCTTGGCCATCAGGCCGCGCATACCGCCAAGCTGACGCATCTGGTTGACCGAACCACGGGCACCCGAATGCGACATCATGTAGACCGAGTTCATCTGCTTCTGGCGACCGGTCACCGGATCGAATTCAACGGCCTTGAGGCGCGCCATCATCTCTTCAGTGATCTTGTCGGTTGCCTTACCCCAGGCGTCTACGACCTTGTTGTACTTTTCGCCCTGAGTGATCAGGCCGTCATTGTACTGCTGTTCGTATTCAGTCGTAAGCGCTTCGGTGTCCGCAACGATCTTCGCCTTGGTGTCCGGAATGACCATGTCATCCTTACCAAACGAGATACCCGCACGGCAGGCATGGGCAAAGCCGAGCTGCATGATGCGATCGCAGAAGATAACCGTCTCTTTCTGACCGCAATGGCGGTAGACGTGGTCGATCATCTTGGAGATGTTCTTCTTCGTCATCTCCTGATTGCAGATGTCGAACGGCACCATGGCGTTCTTCGGCAGCAGTTCACCCGTGATCATGCGGCCAGGCGTCGTGTCGTAAATCTTCGACACAGGCTTGCCTTCGGCATCGACCGTCTTGAAACGGCCCTTGATCTTGGTGTGCAGCGTGACGGTCTTGGTTTCCAGCGCGTGCTGAAGTTCGCCCATATCGGCAAACATCATGCCCTCGCCCGGCTCCTTGTCTGCCACGATGGACAGATAATAGAGGCCAAGAACCATGTCCTGCGAAGGAACGATGATCGGCGCGCCGTTTGCCGGGTGCAGGATGTTGTTGGTCGACATCATCAGCACGCGTGCTTCAAGCTGGGCTTCAAGCGACAGCGGGACGTGAACAGCCATCTGGTCACCGTCGAAGTCGGCGTTGAACGCCGTACAAACGAGCGGATGCAGCTGGATTGCCTTGCCTTCGATCAGAGTGGGTTCGAAGGCCTGGATGCCAAGACGGTGCAGCGTCGGAGCGCGGTTCAGAAGAACCGGATGCTCGCGGATGACTTCGTCAAGGATATCCCAGACTTCCGGACGTTCCTTTTCAACCAGCTTCTTCGCCTGCTTGACGGTGGACGAATAGCCCTTGGCGTCAAGGCGAGCGTAGATGAACGGCTTGAACAATTCGAGCGCCATCTTCTTCGGCAGACCGCACTGGTGAAGCTTCAGTTCCGGACCGGTCACGATAACCGAACGGCCAGAATAGTCGACGCGCTTGCCGAGCAGGTTCTGACGGAAGCGGCCCTGCTTGCCCTTGAGCATGTCGGACAGCGACTTCAGCGGACGCTTGTTGGCGCCGGTGATCACGCGGCCACGACGGCCGTTGTCGAACAGCGCGTCCACAGCTTCCTGCAGCATGCGCTTTTCGTTACGGATGATGATGCCCGGTGCGCGCAGTTCGATCAGGCGCTTCAGACGGTTGTTACGGTTGATAACGCGGCGATACAGATCATTCAAATCCGACGTCGCGAAACGACCGCCGTCCAGCGGCACGAGCGGACGCAGATCCGGCGGAATGACCGGAACAATCTTCATGATCATCCATTCCGGGCGGTTTCCCGACTCCAGAAAGTTTTCGACGATCTTCAGACGCTTCATCAGCTTCTTCTGCTTCAGGTCCGAGGTGGTCTCGGCCAGATCGACGCGCAGATCGGCGGCAATCTTTTCGAGTTCCATCGAAGCCAGAAGCTCGTAGATAGCTTCTGCACCAATAAGAGCCGTGAACTGATCTTCGCCGAATTCATCGACGGCGATCATGTATTCCTCTTCCGAAAGAAGCTGATGCTCCTTCAGCGAGGTCAGGCCCGGTTCGGTCACGATGTAGTTTTCGAAATACAGGACGCGCTCGATATCCTTGAGCGTCATGTCCAGCAGCGTGCCGATACGGCTTGGTAGCGACTTCAAAAACCAGATGTGAGCAACCGGAGCTGCGAGTTCGATGTGGCCCATACGCTCGCGACGAACGCGCGAGAGCGTGACTTCCACACCGCACTTTTCGCAGATGATGCCCTTGTATTTCATACGCTTGTACTTGCCGCACAAGCATTCATAGTCCTTGATCGGGCCGAAGATGCGCGCGCAGAAGAGACCATCGCGTTCTGGCTTGAACGTGCGGTAGTTGATAGTCTCCGGCTTCTTGATCTCGCCGTATGACCAGGACAGAATCTTCTCAGGGCTGGCGATCGAGATTCTGATGGAATCGAACGTTTGCGCTGGAGCCTGAGGATTGAAAAGATTCATGACCTCTTGGTTCATGCCGTTCTCCTTAAGGGCGATCCGCCGCCCTGTGTGTCGTCGATGACAGGCTGAAAATCCCTGCCATCCGGAAAAGAAATCGCGGTACTACTCAGTTTTGAACTGGCTTGCCGTAGTCTCGTTCCCTCATGCGGCAAATAAATTCGCCTTCACTGGAAACGAGTATACAGGCGCGCCACGGCAAGACCATGGCGCGCCTCGATTTTTTTACTCTGCAGCGTCCGGCAGAGCCGGCTGTTCAGCATCGCGCGTGTCGTCGAGTTCGACATTGAGGCCGAGCGAGCGCATTTCCTTGACGAGAACGTTGAAGCTCTCTGGAATACCCGCTTCGAACGTGTCGTCTCCGCGCACGATGGCTTCGTAGACCTTGGTACGGCCTGCCACGTCGTCCGACTTGACCGTAAGCATTTCCTGCAGCGTGTAAGCTGCACCGTATGCTTCCAGTGCCCAGACCTCCATTTCGCCGAAGCGCTGGCCACCGAACTGGGCCTTGCCGCCCAGAGGCTGCTGCGTAACGAGCGAGTAAGGTCCGATCGAACGGGCGTGGATCTTGTCGTCGACCAGGTGGTGGAGCTTCAACATGTAGATGTAGCCCATGGTCACCTGACGGTCGAACGGCTCACCCGTACGTCCATCATACAGCGTCGACTGACCCGAGGTCGCAAGACCGGCATCCGTCAGCATCGCATTGATGTCGGCTTCGACGGCACCGTCGAAGACCGGCGTTGCGATGGACACGCCGCGCTTCACCTGATTGGCCAGCATGACAACGGAATCGTCGTCATAAGACCGGATCGGCTCATTGCGATCGTTGTCCGGATAGATGTGCTCCAGCGTCTCGCGCAGCGGCTCAATATTGGCCGTCTTGCGGTAAACGTCGAGAAGCTCACCGATCTTCTTGCCCATGCCAGCGCATGCCCAGCCGAGGTGGGTTTCCAGAATCTGGCCCACGTTCATACGGCTCGGAACGCCAAGCGGGTTCAGCACGATGTCAGCATGCGTACCGTCTTCGAGGAACGGCATGTCTTCGACCGGCAGAATGCGCGAAACCACACCCTTGTTGCCGTGACGGCCAGCCATCTTGTCGCCTGGCTGGATCTTGCGCTTCACAGCGACAAAGACCTTGACCATCTTCATGACGCCTGGAGGCATCTCGTCGCCGCGCTGTACCTTCTCGACCTTGTCCATGAAGCGTGCTTCGAGCAGCTTCTTGGATTCATCGTACTGGCCACGCAGTGCTTCCAATTCACCCTGAAGCTTTTCGTCTTCAACAGCAAACTGCCACCATTGCGAACGCGGATACTCGGTCATGAGTTCGCGGCTGATCGTCGTGCCCTTCTTGAAGCCCTTCGGGCCGGCAGCGGCAACCTTGCCATCGATCATGTCGGCGAGACGGCCATAGACGTTGCGGTCCAGGATAGCCTGTTCGTCGTCACGGTCCTTGGCGAGACGCTCGATCTCTTCGCGCTCGATAGCCATGGCGCGTTCGTCCTTTTCAACGCCGTGGCGATTGAAAACGCGAACTTCCACAACTGTACCGTAGGTTCCAGGCGGCATGCGCATGGAGGTGTCACGAACGTCGGACGCCTTTTCACCGAAGATGGCGCGCAGAAGCTTTTCTTCCGGCGTCATCGGGCTTTCGCCCTTCGGGGTGATCTTGCCGACAAGAATGTCGCCAGGATGCACTTCAGCACCGATGTAAACGATACCGGCTTCGTCGAGGTTCTTCAGCGCTTCTTCCGAAACGTTCGGAATGTCGCGGGTGATTTCCTCAGGTCCAAGCTTGGTGTCACGGGCGGCAACTTCGAATTCCTCGATGTGGATCGAGGTGAACACGTCGTCCGAAACGATCTTTTCCGAGAGAAGAATCGAATCTTCGTAGTTGTAGCCGTTCCACGGCATGAACGCGACGAGCACGTTGCGGCCGAGAGCCAGATCGCCGAGATCGGTCGACGGACCATCAGCAATGATGTCGCCCTTGCCGATCGGATCGCCGACGCGAACGAGCGGACGCTGGTTGATACAGGTCGACTGGTTCGAACGCTGGAACTTCTGCAGACGATAGATATCGACGCCCGACTTGGACGGATCGAGATCTTCCGTAGCGCGGATAACGATACGGGTCGCATCGACCTGATCGACGAAACCGCCACGACGTGCTGCAATCGCTGCACCGGAGTCGCGAGCCACAATCGGTTCCATACCCGTACCGACGAACGGCGCTTCAGCGCGAACGAGCGGCACAGCCTGACGCTGCATGTTCGAGCCCATGAGAGCGCGGTTGGCGTCGTCGTTTTCAAGGAACGGAATGAGCGCTGCTGCAACCGAAACGAGCTGCTTCGGCGAAACGTCCATCAGGTCCACGTTTTCACGCGGCGCCATCATCACTTCACCGGCATGACGGCAGATGACGAATTCGTCAACAAAACCGCCCTGTGCGTCCAGCTCAACGTTTGCCTGGGCAACCGAGTGCTTGGCTTCTTCCATGGCCGACAGATAAACGACGTCGTTCGTTACCTTGCCGTCGATCACCTTACGGTACGGGCTTTCGATGAAGCCGTACTTGTTGACGCGGGCAAAGGTTGCAAGCGAGTTGATCAGACCGATATTCGGGCCTTCCGGCGTTTCAATCGGGCAGATACGGCCATAGTGGGTCGGATGCACGTCGCGGACTTCGAAGCCAGCGCGCTCGCGGGTCAAACCGCCCGGTCCAAGAGCCGAAAGACGGCGCTTGTGGGTGATTTCCGAAAGCGGGTTGGTCTGATCCATGAACTGCGACAGCTGCGACGAACCGAAGAATTCACGAACGGCAGCCGCTGCGGGCTTCGCGTTGATGAGATCCTGCGGCATGACCGTGTCGATTTCGATCGAGGACATACGTTCCTTGATCGCGCGCTCCATGCGGAGCAGACCGACGCGGTACTGATTTTCCATCAGCTCGCCGACCGAACGCACGCGGCGGTTGCCAAGATTGTCGATATCGTCGATTTCGCCACGACCGTCACGCAGTTCCACGAGCATTTTGACCACGGCCAAAATGTCTTCCTTGCGCAGCACGCGCACGGTGTCTTCCGCATCGAGGTCCAGACGCATGTTCATCTTGACGCGACCGACGGCCGAAAGGTCGTAACGTTCTGCATCGAAGAACAGCGAGTTGAACATCGCTTCGGCGGAATCCATCGTCGGCGGTTCGCCCGGACGCATCACGCGGTAGATGTCGAACAGTGCGTCCTGACGGCTCTCGTTCTTATCGACAGCCAGCGTGTTACGGATGTAACCGCCGATGTTGATATGATCGATGTCCAGAACGTTGATCTCGGTTTCACCGGTGTCGAGCAGCGTCTTGAGGACCTTCTCGTCGATTTCGTCACCAGCTTCGAGATAGATCTCGCCGGTTGCGTAATTGACGACGTCTTCCGCCAGATAAGCGCCGAACAGGTCGTCTTCGGTAGCCTTGATGGCCTTCAGACCCTTTTCAGCAAGCTGCTTGGCCGAACGGGCCGTGAGCTTCTTACCGGCTTCCAGAACAACTTCGCCCGTATCCGCGTCGATGAGATCGGAAATGATCTTCATGCCCTTGAAGCGGTCAGCGGAATACGGAATGCGCCAGTTGTCGCCGTCACGCGAATAGGTGACGGTCTTGTAGAAGGTCGACAGAATTTCTTCGCCGTCCATGCCGAGCGCCATGAGCAGCGTCGTTGCCGGCAGCTTGCGGCGACGGTCGATACGCGCATAGACGATGTCCTTGGAATCGAACTCGATGTCGAGCCAGGAACCGCGGTAAGGAATGACGCGAGCAGCGAACAGGAGCTTACCCGAAGAGTGGGTTTTGCCCTTGTCGTGATCGAAGAAGACGCCCGGCGAACGGTGCATCTGCGAAACGATCACGCGCTCCGTGCCGTTGACGATGAAGGTGCCGTTGTCGGTCATGAGCGGCATATCGCCCATGTACACGTCCTGCTCCTTGATGTCCTTGATGGACTTCGCGCCGGTATCTTCGTCAATATCGAATACGATAAGACGCAGCGTCACCTTGAGCGGCGCAGAATAGGTCAGGTCGCGCTGACGGCATTCGTCAACGTCGAACTTCGGTGGATCGAATTCGTAACGGACGAATTCGAGCATGGAAGCGCCGGAGAAATCCTGGATAGGGAAAACAGACTTGAAAACCGCCTGCAAACCCTCGTCAGGACGCCCACCGGATGGTTCTGCAACCATTAGGAACTGGTCGTAAGATGCCTTCTGAACCTCGATAAGGTTCGGCATCTCGGCGACCTCTGGGATCTTGCCGAAAAATTTGCGTACGCGCTTGCGACCATTGAATGAATGGGTCTGAGCCATCGTCGCTCCTCGTTCTATAGCCTTGCGGCTTGCTCACGCCTTGCGGCCTTTATCATGCGCCGCCTTGCGGCGGTCCTTCGAGCGAATGGCTTTTCAAGTTGATGAGACCTGAAACCGACCATGCGCAATCTCGTCGTATCAGTGCACCCTATTCGCTGATTCGCGCTTTAGGTGCTCTAATGGGCTAAAACCCATTTCCTGAAAGCCGCTCTGGCGTTCAGAAAAAGGGTTTCCACTTAGTCGATCCACCGTCTGCGGGTGGAAACTGGCGGATGGAAAACCATCCGCCAGAATAGTCCGAACTTACTTGAGTTCGACCTTGGCGCCAGCAGCTTCGAGCTGTGCCTTGATCTTCTCAGCTTCGTCCTTCGAAGCGGCTTCCTTGACAGCCTTAGGAGCGCCTTCGACGAGGTCCTTAGCTTCCTTGAGGCCGAGACCGGTGATTGCGCGCACTTCCTTGATCACGTTGATCTTGTTAGCGCCGCCATCGACGAGAACGACGTCGAATTCGGTCTTTTCTTCAGCAGCAGCAGCCGGAGCAGCACCACCAGCAGCAGCAACTGCTACAGGAGCAGCAGCCGAAACGCCCCACTTCTCTTCGAGAAGCTTCGAAAGCTCAGCAGCTTCGAGAACGGTCAGTGCCGACAGGTCGTCAACGATCTTTGCGAGATCAGCCATTTTGGTATTTCCTTAGTTTCAAGGTTTGAACAATTGACAGCGAAAAACGGCCTTACGCCGCCTCGTTCTTCCGGGCGTGCGCGCCAATAACGCGAGCGATCTGGCCCGCTGGTGCGCTGGTAAGTACTGCGAGACGCTGAGCCGGGGTCTGGATCATTCCAACCAGCTTTGCGCGCAGTTCGTCGAGCGATGGGAGCGAAGCAAGCGACTTGACGCCATCGGCGTTAAGCGTCGTTGCACCCATTGCACCGCCAAGGATAACGAGCTTGTCGTTAGTCTTGGCGAATTCGACGGCTACTTTCGGAGCAGCAATCGGGTCGTTTGCATAAGCAACAACCGTCTGACCTGTAAACAGATCAGAAATGCCTTCCGATTCCGTGCCCTGAAGAGCGATTTTGGCAAGGCGGTTTTTCGCGACTTTAACGGACCCACCTGCATCACGCATCTTCGAGCGAAGATCGCTCATCTGCGCAACGGTGAGACCGGTATAGTGGGCCACGACGACCGAACCGGACTCTTTAAAAGCGCCGTTCAGCCACGAGACAAATTCGCGTTTTTCCGCTCTATCCACTGTCTCTCTCCAGTAGACAGGACCACATGGCCCTGCCGGGTTGCCTTTGTCGGACGAACTTCACAGTCAGCCCGACGTTCGAGGATCCTGTCCCCTTCAGCGCCACCTGCAAAAAGCAGGCTTTGCCCAAAGGCAACTACGGTTCAAACCTTGCATGCGTTCACACGCGAAACAGGGTTATTCCACGTCTCATGCAGGCCGTATGTTTAAGGACTATCACCCGAAGATGATGATCCGCCTGCAATCTCGGACAGGATAACCGGACTTTCGTCCGGCTATCCGGATCATACGATCCGGAATTCTTGCACTTTGACCGCTTTCGCGATGCCGGCGTGCCGCCGATGCGCCCTCCCCTGAAGGAAAGGCTTAGGCTCCGGCGAACCGGAGCCCTGATAGATTAAGCGACGACCTTGACGGTTGCCGGATCGACCTTGACGCCAACGCCCATGGTCGAGGAAAGCGAAACGCGCTTGACGTATTCGCCCTTGGCAGCAGTCGGCTTTGCCTTGATGACGGCGTCAGCGAATGCCTTGATGTTTTCTTCGAGCTTCTGCGAGTCGAACGAAACCTTGCCGATACCGGCATGGATGATACCAGCCTTCTCGACGCGGAATTCAACTGCACCGCCCTTGGAAGCAGCAACAGCGGCAGCAACGTCGGTGGTGACTGTGCCAACCTTCGGGTTCGGCATCATGCCACGCGGGCCGAGAACCTTACCGAGACGACCGACGAGCGGCATCATGTCCGGGGTTGCAATGCAGCGATCGAAGTCGATCTTGCCGCCATTGACGATTTCGAACAGTTCTTCCGCACCGACGATGTCGGCGCCAGCCTTCTTGGCTTCTTCAGCCTTGTCGCCACGTGCGAAAACAGCAACGCGAACCGTACGGCCGGTGCCGTTCGGCAGGTTGACAACGCCGCGAACCATCTGGTCAGCGTGACGCGGGTCAACGCCGAGGTTCATCGCGATTTCGATGGTTTCATCGAACTTGGCGATTGCACGTTCCTTGACGAGGCCGATAGCAGCCGACAGATCGTACAGCTTGTTACGATCGACGCCTTCGCGGATCTTGTTAATGCGCTTGGAAATCTTCGCCATCGTCTCAGCCCACCACTTCCAGGCCCATCGAACGGGCAGAACCTTCGATCATGCGCATCGCTGCTTCAATGTCAGCGGCGTTCAGATCTTTCATCTTCGCTTCAGCGATCGTGCGAACCTTGTCGCGGGAGATCGTGCCGGCGCTTGCCTTGCCCGGGGTCTTCGAACCGGACTTGAGGTTAGCAGCCTTCTTGAGGAAGTAGGTCACCGGAGGGGTCTTCATCACAAAAGTGAAAGACTTGTCCTGGTAATAGGTGATCACGACTGGAATAGGCGAGCCCTTTTCCATTTCCTGCGAGGCAGCGTTGAACGCCTTGCAGAATTCCATGATGTTGATGCCGCGCTGACCCAGAGCCGGGCCGATCGGAGGCGACGGATTGGCCGCACCGGCTGCTACCTGCAGCTTGAGCTGGCCTGCAATTTTCTTAGCCATTACTTTCTGCCTTTTTTACAATGCCGGAAAACCGGCTTCTCGATTGACGCCGGGAAACCCGGCTTTCGACTGACGCCAATCAGACAAATGTCAGACTGACGGGCAGTTCGGTGGTGCGGATATCGACGACCGGCTAAGCCGCCTTCCCTTCCACCACTTCCACTCCGGTTGGATTTTTGATCCCGCTTATGCCCTCAGGCTCAATTCAGGATCCCGCTCCGGAGTGAAATGCCCTTGCGGGCAAACGATCAGAGCTTATCGACCTGACCGTATTCCAGATCCACAGGCGTCGCGCGCCCGAAGATGGAAACTTCGACCTTGAGACGCGCGCGCTCTTCGTCGACTTCCTGAACGATACCGTTGAACGATGCGAACGGACCGTCGGAAACGCGAACCTGCTCACCGATTTCGAAGGAGACCGAGGTCTTCGGACGATCAACACCATCCTGAACCTGGTTCAGAATCTGATCGACTTCCTTCTGGGAAACCGGTACCGGCTTGGAGTCACCGAGGAAACCGGTGACGCGCGGCGTATTCTTGATCAGCGAAAAGACAGCGTCGGTCAGCGTGGCGTGCACGAGCACGTAACCCGGAAAGAACTTGCGCTCAGCATC
>Ga0153948_1001695_pt1 | contig 10988 bp, 8 predicted proteins | sample TSNJ032MetaG_FD_104696 | JGI IMG/M metagenome (GOLD analysis project Ga0153948, IMG submission 104696) | Attine ant fungus gardens microbial communities from New Jersey, USA - TSNJ032 MetaG | ecosystem: Host-associated > Fungi > Mycelium > Unclassified | place: USA: New Jersey, Wharton State...
CGCCAACCTGACCAGTGTGCACAAGCTTGCCGTTTTCCAGCGGCAACTGGCCCGAAGTGAGCAAAAGCGAGCCTGTTTCAGCAAAGGGGACATAGTTTGCGGCAGGTGCAGCCGCTACCGGCAGGGATATACCCAGATTTTTCAGGCGGCTTTCGATCGTGTCGGTCATTGCATTAATCCTTGCTTGCAAAGGGACTTCTCCGTCAACCTATAGGCAGAATCGGTGAAGCTTTTGGGAAGGGTGCGTTTTTTGCCTCGCTTCCGCCACGAGTTTTTTTATCATGCTTGTCAACTCATCGGGAGATTCATGTATGCGTTTTTTGAAGCCGGGTTTTAAGGTTGCTGTAGCTGCAAGTGGAACCGCTGCCTGTGTGTGGGCTGGACTTGCGAGCGTGGCCCAAGCGGCTTCGACGGTAACGCTGGTGCCGCACCGCGCCGTTTACGATCTGACGCTGGACCGCGCCGATGAAAAGTCCGGAATCAGTGGCCTGACCGGGCGCATGGTTTATGAGTTCAACGGCTCAGCCTGCGAAGGCTATACGACCAACTTCCGTTTCGTGACCCGGATCGACATGGAAGAACAGCCGCAGCGCGTGACCGATCAGCAGACGACAACGTTTGAAGGTAATGACGGCAAAAGCTTCCGTTTCGTCAACAAGACCTTCGTCGACAAGGATCTTGTCAAGGAAGTGCGCGGCGATGCCAAGCTTGAAGGCGGCAAGACAGTTGTAGAGCTTTCGAAGCCGAAGGAAAACAAGATCGATCTGCGTGCAACGCAGTTTCCGACCCAGCATATGGAAGAGCTGATCGGCAAGGCGGAAGCAGGCGAGAAGTTCTATCAGACATCACTTTTCGATGCGTCTGAAGATGCCGATCGCGTGGTCGCAACCACGGTAGTCGTCGGCAAAGGGCAGAGTCCGGCTGATGACGAAACCAAGTTCATGGGCAAGTTTTCCAAGGATCCGGTCTGGCCTGTGACGATTGCCTATTTCGATGACAAGGAAAAGCAGGATGGACTGCCGATCTACCGCATCAACTTCAAACTTTACCGCAACGGCATTACCCGTGACCTCACCATGGACTATGGTGACTTTGCCATGCGCGGTAAGCTTGTGAAGCTCGATGTATTCGACAAGGCTGATCAGAAGGCCAGCTGTAAGTAGTAAATGTAAAGTGACATATATTTATATGAAGGCTACAATGCACCGCATTGTAGCCTTTTTTATTAATTTAATGGATTTTTATATGAGAAAGATACTGTTTGCATTGCTGTTGTCTTTTCTTGGCGTTTCTTTCCCGTAGGTTTTCGTTCTTGGGATAATTATATAAGCCAGTGATCCGACCGTGAGCGCTGAAACGCTTTCATCCTGCGGACGGATTGCGGTATATTGGCCAAACGACTTGCAATTCATGGCGTGATCGGTTAACAGCGCGCCTATTCCACACACGGGATTGGGCTTTTGTCGGGAGAAATCCGGCAAGAACCTCCGGTGGCGAGCAATCGCCTCAGCCCGTGGAGGTTAAACCGGAAAAGGAAAATAAAGATGGCATTGCCTGATTTCAGCATGCGTCAGCTTCTGGAAGCTGGTGTTCACTTCGGCCACCAGACCCACCGCTGGAACCCGAAGATGGCGCCTTTCATCTATGGCGCTCGTAACAACATCCACATCATGGACCTGTCCCAGACCGTTCCTCTGCTGCACAATGCGCTGAAGATCGTTTCGGACACCGTTGCTCGCGGCGGTCGCGTTCTGTTCGTCGGCACGAAGCGTCAGGCTTCGGACATCATTGCCGATGCAGCAAACCGTTCGGCTCAGTACTACGTCAACGCCCGCTGGCTCGGCGGCATGATGACCAACTGGAAGACGATCTCCAACTCGATCCAGCGTCTGCGCAAGCTCGACGAACTGCTGGCCGGCGAAGGCCAGGGCTTCACCAAGAAGGAACTTCTGAACCTTCAGCGTGAGCGTGAAAAGCTTGACCGCGCACTCGGCGGTATCAAGGACATGGGTTCGGTTCCTGACCTGATCTTCATCATCGACACCAACAAGGAAGCAATTGCTATCCAGGAAGCCAAGCGTCTTGGCATTCCGGTTGTTGCTGTGATCGATTCGAACTGCGATCCGGACCAGATCGACTACCCGATTCCGGGCAACGACGACGCCGCACGCGCTATCTCGCTCTATTGCGATCTGATTGCACGCGCTGCTCTCGACGGTATTGCTCGCCAGCAGGGCGCAATGGGCATCGACATCGGTGCGCAGGCTGAAGCTCCGGTTGAGCCAGCTCTCGAAGCTCCGGCTGAAGGCGCTTAATCAGCGCATGATTTCATCCATCCGTCATATCTCTGATAGAGGCGGATGGATAATCTCGTTTCATTCCGGCGCAGATGCGTGATTCCGAAGCACGTTTAACGGTTTTCGGACAAAAACACGCTACGTCAAAATAGCGCCGGTTCAAAGTTGGCACACCCATTCGGTGTGCCTTCGCTTTCGTGAAAGGCGACACAATGAGCATTTCCGCATCTCAGGTTAAAGAACTCCGCGAACTGACCGGCGCTGGCATGATGGACTGCAAGGCAGCTCTTGCAGAAACCAATGGCGACATCGAAGCCGCTGTCGATTGGCTGCGCGCCAAGGGTATTGCAAAGGCCGACAAGAAGGCTGGCCGCACGGCTGCTGAAGGTCTGGTTGGCGTTGCATCTTCCGGCAACAAGGCTGTTGTCGTTGAAGTCAACTCCGAAACCGACTTCGTTGCCCGCAACGACGCTTTCCAGGATCTGGTTCGCAAGATCGCTCAGGCTGCTCTGGCAACCGACGGTTCGACCGAAGCTGTGGCCAACGCCAATGTCGACGGCAAGTCCGTCACCGAAACTGCCAAGGACGCAGTTGCAACCATCGGCGAAAACATCAGCTTCCGTCGTTCGGCTGCCCTCAGCGTTTCGCAGGGTACCGTTGCAACATACATCCACAACGGCGTTGCTGACGGTCTCGGCAAGCTCGGCGTTCTGGTTGCTATCGAAACCGCTGGCGATGCAGAAGCTGCAAACGCATTCGGTCGTCAGGTTGCCATGCACGTTGCTGCTATCAACCCGCTCGCGCTGACCGCTGAAGACGTTGATCCGGCTGCCGCTGAACGCGAAAAGTCGATCTTCATCGAGCAGGCTCGTGAATCCGGCAAGCCGGACAATATCATCGAAAAGATGATCGAAGGCCGTATGCGCAAGTTCTACGAAGAAGTCGTTCTTCTTTCGCAGGCTTTCGTCATCAATCCGGACCTGACCGTTGCAGCTGCCCTCAAGGAAGCTGAAAAGACCATCGGCGCTCCGGCCAAGATCGTCGGCTTTGCCCGCGTCGCTCTCGGCGAAGGCATCGAAAAGGAAGAAAGCGATTTCGCTGCTGAAGTCGCTGCTGCTGCCAAGGGCTAATCAGCTCTTTCTTCCTCTGAAAGCGACTTTCTGCTTTCAGAACAGGCTTTAGCCTGAAAAGGCTTTTGATTGTGAAGGGCATCGCGTGACAACGCGGTGCCCTTCGTGTATCGGAACCCAACACAATCACTTTATTTCGATCAGCGGAGAGCATTCCATGTCCGGCAAGCCCGCCTACAAGCGCGTCCTTTTGAAAGCCTCGGGCGAGGCATTGATGGGCAGTCAGGGTTTCGGCATTGATGTATCCGTTGCAGACCGGATCGCTAACGATATCAAGCAGGCGCGCCTGCTGGGCATCGAAGTCGGCGTGGTGATTGGCGGCGGAAATATTTTTCGCGGCGTAGCGGTGGCTTCCAAGGGCGGCGACCGCGTGACCGGCGACCACATGGGCATGCTGGCGACAGTGATCAATTCGCTGGCGCTTCGCACCTCGCTGCACAAGATCGGCGTCGATGCCGTTGTTCTCTCCGCCATAGCAATGCCTGAAATCTGCGAGAGCTTCTCGCAGCGTCAGGCGACGGCCTATATGGACGAGGGCAAAGTGGTGATTTTCGCAGGCGGTACGGGCAATCCATTCTTCACGACCGACTCTGCTGCTGCGTTGCGCGCGGCGGAAATCGAAGCAGATGCGCTGTTGAAGGGCACGCAGGTTGACGGCATCTATTCGGCTGATCCGAAAAAGGACCCGACCGCAACGCGTTTCGACACGCTCACCCACAAGGAAGTTCTCGATCGCGGCCTGGCTGTCATGGATACGGCTGCCGTCGCCCTTGCGCGCGAGAACAACATTCCGATAATAGTCTATTCCATCCATGAAAACGGCGGCTTGGCCGAAATTCTGCAAGGCAAGGGACGTTGCACGATCGTTTCCGATAATTGATCAACGATGATCGTTCACATGTCTTGCTGCGTATCGAAGGAGAATATGCATGAGTGATGCTTTTGACATCAACGACCTGAAACGCCGCATGGAAGGCGCAGTCAATTCTTTGAAGCACGATCTGAACGGTCTTCGCACCGGTCGTGCTTCCGCCAGCCTGCTTGAGCCGATCACCATCGAAGCTTATGGCGCGACGATGCCGATCAATCAGGTTGCCAATATTACTGTTCCTGAATCGCGCATGCTTTCGGTCTCCGTGTGGGACAAGAGCATGGTTGGCGCTGTCGAACGCGCTATCCGTGATTCCGGTCTGGGTCTCAACCCGATTACCGATGGCATGACGCTGCGTATTCCGCTGCCGGAATTGAACGAACAGCGCCGTAAGGAACTGGTCAAGATCGCGCATCAATATGCAGAGCAGGGCCGTATCGCTGCTCGCCATGTCCGCCGCGATGGCATGGACACGCTGAAAAAGCTGGAGAAGGACGGCGACATCAGTCAGGATGACAGTCGCGTTCTGTCCGAAAAGGTGCAGAAGCTGACCGACGACACCATTGCCGAAATGGATAAGGTCGTTGCCGTCAAGGAAGGCGAAATCATGCAGGTCTAGGACCTGCGTGATTATCGTATAGGGAGAGCCAGGAATGTCCGATCCGCGCCACATCGCCATTATTATGGATGGCAATGGCCGTTGGGCGAAGGCGCGTGGCCTGCCACGCAGCGCCGGGCATCGTGCTGGCGTTGAGGCTTTGCGCGAAACGGTGCGGGCGGCAGGTGACCGCGGTCTTGGCTATCTCACGCTTTTTGCGTTTTCTTCCGAAAACTGGTCGCGGCCGAGCGGTGAGGTCAATGACCTGCTCGGTCTGCTCAAGCTGTTCATTCGCCGCGACCTTGCCGATCTTCATCGTAACAATGTGAAGGTCAGCATTATTGGTGAGCGGGAAGGGCTGACCGACGATATTCGTGGTCTGCTTACTGACGCGGAAGCCCTTACCCGCCGCAACACCGGCCTCAATCTGGTGATTGCCTTCAATTACGGTTCACGCGACGAGATCGTCCGCGCAGTCAAGAGCCTGGCGCGCGATGTCGCTGCCGGTCTTCTGGACCCGTCGTCGATTTCCGCCGAGCTGATCTCGGCCAATCTCGATACTGCCTCCATGCCCGACCCGGACCTCATCATCCGCACCAGCGGTGAGATGCGCCTGTCGAATTTTCTGCTTTGGCAGGCGGCCTATGCGGAATTCCTGTTTATGCCCGGACATTGGCCGGATTTCCGTCCGGCGGATCTTGATGCTGCCTATGAAGTGTTCCGCCAGCGCGAACGTCGCTTTGGTGGCGTCGAGGCGCGGAACAATCTTGAAACCAGCCTCGAAGATTGCGAAGAGGGCAGCCGGGCTATCGGGCAATAGATGTGATGACTGTTCGTTTTGCAGCCATGCTTTTCTGTTGCCGTGTTCCATCGCATCGCATGCCCTGACGCAGCGCAAGCCGAAAGGTCTCAATGTCCAATCTGCAAACCCGTATTCTCACCGCCATCGTGCTCGGCGCAGCGGCCTTATGGCTGACCTGGGTAGGCGGGTTGGGTTTCACGCTTTTCGCAATCGCTATCGGTCTGGCGATGTTCTACGAATGGACAGCACTGAGCGCTCCGCGTCAAACCTCGTTTTCCCGGATGTTCGGCTGGGCTTGGCTGGTTCTGACGAGCGTTCTTTTGATTCTGGATCGCAGTGCCCTGCTGACCATCGGTACGCTTCTTCTTGGAACACTGATTCTTCTTGCCACCCAGTGGAAAACCGGTCGAGGCTGGCCCGCAACCGGGCTTTTCTATGCTGGGTTCTCGGCGATATCACTTTCACTGCTGCGCGGTGACGAACCTTTTGGCTTTACGGCCATTGTCTTTCTGTTTGCTGTCGTCTGGTCCACGGACATCGCAGCCTATTTCAATGGCCGCGCCTTGGGCGGCCCGAAGCTGGCGCCGCGTTTTTCCCCTAACAAGACGTGGTCTGGCGCCATTGGCGGTGCTGCGGCGGCTGTTGCAGGCGGCATTCTGGTGGCTTCACTGGTGGCAACACCGGGCAGTCTGATCGTCCCGCTTCTGGCTTTGTTGCTTTCCATCGTTTCCCAAATCGGCGATCTGGCCGAATCCTGGGTGAAGCGTCAGTTCGGTGCGAAAGATTCAGGGCGTCTTCTGCCAGGTCATGGCGGGGTGCTTGATCGCGTCGACGGGCTTGTCGCCGCCGCTGCACTTCTATACCTCTTTGGAGCCGTGATTGCAGAGCCGGATGTGCCATCTGCAATCTTCTTCAGTTTCTAAGCGGCCAGCGATTCGTAGAGTACGAGGATCGACGCGCCAATCGAGGTCGCGGTCGATCAACGGGTGATTTGTAAGGAGTAGTGATTTGCAGGAGGCTCTGGCCTTTTTCTTCGGCGGTGAAAGCCTGCTTGTCGGGACAATCGTACCGTTCCTTTTCGTTCTTACAGTCGTCGTTTTCGTACATGAGATGGGGCATTATCTTGTCGCACGATGGTGCGGCATTGGTGCACAGGCCTTTTCGATCGGCTTCGGTCCCGAACTGCTCGGCTTTACGGATCGTCGTGGCACGCGCTGGAAGCTATCTGCGATTCCGCTTGGCGGCTATGTGAAGTTCATCGGCGATGAAAGCGAAACCAGTTCGCCTGTCGGTGTGGATAACAATGCGCTGAGCGAAGAAGACCGCAAGCGTGCGTTCCATACGCAGCCAGTGTGGAAGCGTGCGGCAACGGTTTTCGCCGGTCCTGCCTTCAATATTATTCTGACGATTGTCATTTTCAGCGTTTTCTTTGCACTCTACGGTCGCCAGATCGCTGATCCGCTGATTGCTGGCGTACAGCCTAACAGCCCCGCAGCCGCAGCGGGTTTCGAACCCGGCGATCGCTTTATCAGCGTCGAGGGCGAGAAGATCACCACTTTTGCCGATGTGCAGCGCATCGTTTCGGGCCGGGCAGACGATACGCTCGACTTCACCGTTGAGCGCGGCGGCAAGATGGTTGATCTCAAGGCAACGCCCGCGACGGTCGAGCGCGTAGATCCGCTTGGCAACAAGGTGAAGCTCGGCGCGATTGGCGTGGAAACCACGGAAGCGGTCGGCAATTTCCGCCGTATTGAATACGGCCCGCTCGAATCAGTCGGGCAGGCGGTGATGGAGACCGGCTTCATAATCAGCCGTACGGGTGAGTTTTTCACACGTTTCGCATTTGGCCGTGAGGATAAGTGCCAACTGGGTGGACCGGTCAAGATCGCCAATATGGCGAGCAAGGCGGCAAGTGCCGGCTTTGACTGGTTGATACAATTGACGGCTATGCTCTCCATCGGGATCGGGCTTTTGAACCTGTTTCCCCTGCCGCCGCTGGATGGCGGGCACCTGGTTTTCTACGCTGTGGAAGCAATCAAGGGTAGCCCGGTGTCGCCGGGAGCGCAGGAGATTTTCTACCGCATCGGATTCCTTCTTGTGATGGGATTTATGGGGTTCGTACTTTTCAACGACCTCTTTGCCTGCTAGATCAATTGCCGACTGTCTCAGGCAGCGGTCCTAGGAATTGAAATCTTGGGGGATGACGATCTTGGGGTTTATTGGCTAGACCGGCTTGTCCGGTTAAGCTGACTGCAGTGAGGCGACGCTTTGTCCGACGGAGGCTGGGCAAGGTGTTAAACAGAAGTGAACATTGGGAGCGACGACCGGAAAAGCTAAGCAATCTGTTTACCATAACTCACAATTCGCGTGGCACGGATGCCACGCTTGTTGCCTAAGTAAACAGAATTTAACCGCAACGCTTGCTTGTATGGAAAAACCGGATAATACGGTTGTATCTGTACGCATTTTTCTGGGTTAATCGTCCCGGGGACAGAAAACGAAGGTTCGGAAAGCCTATGACGGCAAGTTCTAAATTCTTTGGCGCCGCGTCCGCGCTCGCCATGTCGGTGGCTCTAGTGGCTTCGGGTACTGCAGCGCTCTCGCTGGCATCCGTGAATGTCGCGGAAGCTGCCGTTGTGAGCCGTATCGACGTTCGCGGCAACACGCGTGTTGATGCACAGTCCATTCGTGACAACATCGACATTCGTCCAGGCAAAGCCTTCACCAGCGCTGATATCGATGCCGCGGTGAAGCGTCTTTTCGCCATGGGTCTGTTTTCGGATGTCCGCATCAATCAGTCCGGCAGCACGCTTGTCGTGACCGTGAATGAGCGCTCCGTGGTCAACAATGTCCTGTTCCAGGGCAACAAGAAGATCAAGGATCCAGATCTGACGCGCGCGGTTCAGCTCAAGCCGCGTTCGCCTTACGATGCGGCGACGATGGAATCGGACAAGGAAGCCATCAAGGCTGCCTATGCGCATATCGGACGCAGCGATGCGACCGTGAATGCACGCACTGTCGATCTCGGTCAGGGTCGCGTCAACGTTGTCTATGAAGTCAACGAAGGCTCGCGCACCAAGATTGAAAATATCGAATTCGTCGGTAATCAGGCCTATAGCGGCCGCCGTCTGCGTGATGTCATTTCCACCAAGCGTTCGAACCCGCTGTCGTGGCTGACCCGTAACGACGTTTACGACGAAGGCCGTTTGCAGGCTGACGAAGAATCGCTGCGTCGCTTCTATTACAATCGTGGCTATGCCGATTTCCGCGTCGTTTCGTCGAATGCGGTTCTCGATCCGTCCACCAACGAATACACGATCACGATTACGGTCGATGAAGGTCAGCGTTATACCTTCGGTGACGTGAGCGTCGAAAGCACCGTTGACGGCGTTGATACCAACGCGCTCGGCGGTCTCGTGAAGACCCGTTCGGGTCGCGCCTACAGCGCCAAGGAAGTTGAAGATTCCGTTCTGGCTGTAACCGAAAGCGTTGCCGGTAGCGGTTATGCTTTTGCCAAGGTTGAGCCGCGCGGCGATCGTAACTTCGAAAATCGCACGATTTCGGTTGTCTATAGCGTTGATCAGGGCCCGCGCGCTTACATTCAGCGCATTGAAATCCGCGGCAACGACAAGACCCGCGATTACGTGATCCGTCGCGAGTTCGACATGAACGAAGGCGATGCTTTCAATCAGGTCATGGTGCAGCGCGCCAAGCGTCGCCTTGAAGCTCTGGACTTCTTCCAGACCGTCAATATCTCGACGGCTCCGGGCTCCGAGCCGGATCAGGTGATTCTGGTTGTTGATGTCGTCGAAAAGTCGACGGGTGAATTCTCCATCGGCGGCGGCTACACCACGGGCGGCGAAACGCCGGGTGCGTCTGTTGAAGGCGCGATCACCGAGCGTAACTTCCTCGGTCGCGGCCAGTATATCCGTCTTAGCGCCGGCGCCGGCCAGGACGATATGCGTAACTACGGCTTGTCCTTCACGGAGCCGTACTTCCTCGGTTATCGCATGTCGGCAGGCTTCGACGTATTCCGTCGCAGCTATCGCGTGAACGACGACTATGATGTCGAGCAGACTGGTGGCACGATTCGTTTCGGTCTTCCGATTACGGAGAATTTCTCGGTCGGTCTCGCGTATAACCTGGTTCAGGAAAAGTATGACCTGTTCCGCGATAACATCAATGGTTACTACGCTCCGGCTCTGGTCGAAGCAGCCGAAAACAGCCCGTGGCTGCGTTCGTCTGTCAGCTACTCGCTGACCTATAATTCCATCGATGACATGAAGAACCCGCATGATGGCCTTTATGGCAAGTTCACGCAGGAATTCGCGGGCCTTGGCGGCGATGCGAAGTTCATGAAGACGACCTTCAAGGGTAATTACTATAAGACCCTTGCTCAGGAAGCCGACATCGTCGGTATGCTGGGTCTCGGCGGTGGTTATATCCATGAATTTGGTAGCGACGGCGTCCGTATCTTCGATCTGTTCAAGAACAATTCGGACATCATTCGCGGCTTCAAGTTTAACGGCATCGGTCGTTACCAGGATTCGGTTTCTGGTCAGCGTTACTGGATGGGTGGAACGACCTATATCAACGGTACTGCCGAAGTGCAGTTCCCGATGCCTGTCGTACCTGAAAGCCTTGGTATTCGTGGTGCATTCTTTGCGGACGCGGCGATGCTCTATGGTGGTGCAGACGAGTTGGGCGGCGCGCCGGTTTTGGGTGACGACAAGAAGCTTCGCGCTTCGGTCGGTCTCAGCCTGATGTGGGCTTCGCCGTTCGGTCCGCTGCGCTTCGACTATGCATTCCCGGTCGCGAAGGCTGATACCGATAAGGTTCAGAACTTCAACTTCGGTGTTTCGACCAAGTTCTAACCGATTTGCCTTTCCCCGGGGCGGCTACGCCCCGGGAGAGAAAGTGTACTGATGGCAGATCCTGTCTTTTTCTCGCCTTCTCGTGAACTCACGATTGGCGACGTGGCTGATTTCACCGGTGCAAGACTTCGTGACCCGAAGCTTGCACCGCGTTCTGTTGAGCGCCTGGCTTCCATGAAGGATGCCGGAGAGGGTTCGCTTATCTTCGTGGAAGGTAAGAAGAACGCCGAGGCGCTGGCCGGAATCAAGGCTGCTGGTGTTTTTTGCAAGGAAGACGTGGCTCCAAGCGTGCCTTCGCATATGGCTGCCCTGATTACCCGTAACCCGCATCGCGATTTTTCCGCTGTCGGACGCATGTTGTTTCCAACGTCAGCCAAGCTTGAAAGCTGGTTCGGCGAAACCGGCATTTCTCCGCA
>Ga0153948_1001697_pt1 | contig 10979 bp, 10 predicted proteins | sample TSNJ032MetaG_FD_104696 | JGI IMG/M metagenome (GOLD analysis project Ga0153948, IMG submission 104696) | Attine ant fungus gardens microbial communities from New Jersey, USA - TSNJ032 MetaG | ecosystem: Host-associated > Fungi > Mycelium > Unclassified | place: USA: New Jersey, Wharton State...
GATATAGCTGTGCCGGAAGGTGTGTGGTGTGACCGGAATCGAAAAGTGTACCCCGTCAGCTTCGGCCCGTCTGACAGCCTGCTTCAGCCAGTTGCGCATGGTTTCGTCGGTCACGGCCCATAATGGTTCACGACGACGGGGCCGGGTGGTGATCATCCAGCTTTCCATCTGCCTGACATAGCTTATATCTGTCAGCGGAACCAGGCGCACTTCATCTTTTGGCGGGCGTCCGCGTCGCGCACGCACTTTTTCGGACAGGATCCGCACAAACGGTCTTACACCATCCAGATCAAATGATTCCGGCGTCAGCATCCGGGCTTCGCCAATACGCATTCCGGTATTCCAGAGGGTGGCGAACAGCATATGGTGACGCTGATCCGGCATATAGAAGAGAAGGGCACTGACTTCCGGGGCCAGCAGGTAGGCCGGTGTGGCCCCCGTGGAGGTGGCCATTCTTCTCAGGGAGAGCGCTGTTGCAAAATCCACCCCCGGCGCAATGGGTAACAGGGAGACGCGTTCTGGTGAATTCTGCAGGGGAATGACATTGTTCATGAGTTATTTTTCACGTAGCACACGCACTGTTTATGGATACAGGTATTCTGACCTGAACGCCCGGATCCTTCCACGACAATAAATCGCAGCGCGCGGATCCTTTTGTTTGCTTATCACGCATTATTGCGGGTAAAACCAAATACGTAAAGGCGCGTTTTGCCGCAGGGATCCTGTCTTAAGCCAGTCATGGTGCGGGCTGAGGACTGGTTTGCCGTTTTTGGGAGAAATGGGGTAATGCCAGGAGAGGCAGAAATGGAACAAACAGAATTAAAAATAACCCCGCGCCGCGACACTGTATTAAAATACTAAACAAAACATCAATTATCGGATTGAATCAGGAGAAACGTTAAGAGAAAGCTATGAATTGATGACATTGGTTATGTAACAGTTATCTGTATGATTTTTACAGAGACCGCATTTAGGAATTTATCTGGAAATATATTAATAATTTTAAATGTAACCGCTGTATGTTTAAAACATTTATCGGCAATAGTAACACTGAAAGCAACAAGATAAATCCTAATATATGAAAAACTGAACCTGTTTTTTTATAATATTGACAAACATCATTAATACAGGTATTGATAATATCTTATGAAGGTATAGCTTTATTAGCAGAAATGTTATTGTTATTGTTCAGTTTTTCTTAAGCATAGAATTTATTTGCTCTAACTCACTGTGTGTTTTTTTATCTTTTTTTTCCATTTTTTATTGTGGTAATTTCCTTTTTTTTATCATATAGTTTTACCAAGTTTAAGTTATCATGAATGAGACCTTATCTAAACACAACTTTAAGAACTGCATTTAATAATATGCAGTTTTTATCCTGAAGCAACATAAAAATGTGGCTTTGATAAATATAAATACTTGTGTGATTTGTGAAATGTAATTAGTTAAAAATACATTTAAAAATACAAAAATTCTTTATCTCAATTTTATATAACAGGAAATAAATATATTAAAATATAACAAATTTATATGCGGGAAGGATAAGCGATATAATGACAAGGTCTGATTCACAGACTACGTGTGAGCTTTCCAGCTCGTTCAATGACTATTTATTCCCATTACATTTTTATATTTTTGCCCTGAAATTATTACCAATACTAACAACTATTACTGCTAAAAGGGAGGAGAGAATTAAAGATGAAAAGGTTAGCTGGCTAAAGATATAGTCTAACTACTGCGAGCAATTTCCATTTACGAGATTTCGACTTTACGCAACTAGTAACTCATGAAATCATATGCATGCGAAACATGGGGCTGTATGAATAGTCAAAGTGCTTTAAGTATTTTAAATTTCCCTGTTAAAGGGAATGCGGCTTGCAGCAATACATTAGTGCTGGAGAACATTCGCTTTTACAATTGTGCAATAATATATCTCCACAATGCTCAGTTGTTAATTAAAACAAAAGACGGAAATATAATTAACATTCCATCAGAATCAATGTGTTATGTTGAAAAAAATACTGTAGCTGACGTTACGCTTCATGTATCTGGCATTGGAGTGCCTTACGAGATTTTTTATATTGATAGCAATATATTAGACGACATTTGTAAAGTTATGGAACCTCTTTTACTGGCACCACAGAAAGCCTGTAATATGCGTACTCGCATTTTTAGCTGTCATATGGATGAAACCAGATCTAAAATTTTTAAACGCTTGCTGAATAGTGATATTCCACAACACAGGCAGATTTATAAGATTACATATCTATTGTCTAAAATGAGTGACATCGAATTACTGGTCTACTCCTTATCTGTCTCAACTGATACCACTTTTACAGAACAAATAAAGATGATTATAGAAACTGATCTTTCAAAGTCATGGCGTTTATTTGATATTGCAAATGTTTTACATATGTCAGAAGTTTCCATTCGTAAAAAGCTTGAAAAAGAAGGTAACAACTTTAATAATCTTGTTCTTGATACAAGAATGCACCGTGCTGCAAAGTTAATCACCACGACAGAAAAACATATCAACAGTATTGCTAATGATGTCGGATATATGAGTACTTCATATTTCATCCGCAACTTTAAAAATTATTATGGTATTACACCTAAACAGTTTTCCATGAAAGTAAAAAGAAGACTTTGATTTACTATATTTATGTTTGGTTGAACTGAACCGCCCCGAAAATTCTGAGGGTTTTCCTGAAATTACTTATCGGGAACCCTCAGTCTGTAGTGAACGGAACGTTCACCGATACTTGCGAAATTTTCTGAATAACAAATAGAAAAACAATAGAAAGCTCATTTTACCGATAAGAATATAAGTACGCGCCATTCATAGTTTGTCTCCTTTTACTTGTGATGAGTAAGCAGAGATATTTGGGCATTCTTCAGGCTATAGATCAATCACCACCTCCCCAGGAGATGGTTTAGGGATAGCAATAAAAAATGCTTGATGCCTGTAACTAACGGGTATCAAGCATTACACTTAGTACAATCAGTCGAAAAAATTCAGACTAAACCTGTAAGTTAATTGACAAATGAAGCAATAGTTAGAGTTGTTTGATAGTTACCTGCAGGTAGGTTATTTCCACCTACTGTAACAAAATCAACGGCAGTATTTGGTTTCTGAACATAGGTTATACCATTATCAGAGTACTTGGTTCCAGGATAAGCCGCGGCATCAATTTTAGCATTGAAGGCGACTGAACCGTCATCCTTCGTAAATGGATATAGAGCTTGACCGTTTACAGTTTTTGAACCCGTACCATTTACCACAAAACCTGCTTGACTCTCGCTAAGCCCCGTGACGCTCAGAGTACCTACTTTAGTTCCATTAGTAACTTCTCCCGCACTTAAGTTAACTGGAATCCATGAACCAGATAAACTTGAAGAAGAAGTAACGGTTACATTTGCAGGGATAGTCACGTAATCACGGTTTACAGTTACTGCAGACGATGTAGCGGAATACAAAATTGCAGAAGCGGCGATAATAGATAAGTAAGGGATTTTTTTAATGCTCATAAGAATACTAACCTCAAAAAAAGAAAATCATCTAATAGATAAAAACTAGACTTGCAAGTATATATCATACCTACCGCTATTAATATAGCACTCCCTTAATTTAAAAGGTGATAAAAAAATACAAACTACCCTCCCCCACAAAAAATAGTTACAGGGAAAGATTTTTTAGCTATATTTTTATAATTAATATTGCATTTATCATTATCACCGCCTCCCCATGTGACTATTAAAGTGCCTTCTTGAGGTAATCCAACAAGAAACACCTCTCCGTCCTCGCCAACAATTCCTGCATTTATATTATCTGAAAGAGAAACCACAGAACCAAGTGGTACAGGAGATCCGTCCTTTTTAAGGATTTTTGCAATAATTTTATTCCCACTCAATGTATTAAATCGGCTTGCAACTATGGCCCCTCGCGTCGGAACTACTTTTATATCAGTTCTAAGCACTTCCACATTACCCGGAGTTGTTAGGGGATTTAGAGAAATTATATTTTCTTTAAAAGGCATTAACCCTCCTAAAACTGCTAGTCCATCACTATCAGTTTGGACTCCTGTATTATTGGTTATAGAAATTGCCTTTCCATCTGGAACGACAATTAATGCCGAGGTTGATCCTATTTTTTGACCGAATGTTACTCCATATTGAGATATCATGGTAGATCCATCCATCCGCAATGAATATTGCTGATTATATTTATTGATTGAAGCCATCCCCCCTCTATTACCATGAGGGCCTGCCCAATTAACATTGGCAGCGATATATTTATTCGTTATATTTCCTGAAGATGTATTGACATCCCAAGAAAGCTTATTATCAAAGTTTAAACCATTTACACCTATCGAACTGTTATAACCTTGATGTGTTTTTATTGTTTGTGTATAAAAATAACCATTTGTATTGGCATATTCACCAAATGGCACTGACAGATTTAAATAAATAAATTTTTCTCTCCGATTATTCCAAATTTTTTGACTAGAAAAACTTAATGATAAGTTATTGCCCATGAAATCAGCATTATAACTTAAGGTCGAGTTATTACTTTGCGTATTATCAAACCATGATTTCTCACGATTAAAAGAATACTGAAAGTTTCCGAATGCACCCAAAGATTGATTGACACTTACAGAAGCTATAGATTCAGATTTATATCTGAATCCAGTCGACACTTCGTTATAGTCGTCTGTTATTGATGAGTACCCACGTGAATCTGATTTAAAATAGTTAAAGCTGAAACTACTATTAGTATTGAAAAGGTCTTTATAGTACTTAAAATTATAAGCGTTACCCTTTTTATCTCTTGACAAGCTATGCTTTGTATTTGAATGTGCAACATCAAACGAAATCGCCCCGTAATCTCCGAGTGAGGAACTTATTCCCGTTTTTATGGCCTGATACCCATTAGAAAAATGCATTCCATTATAAGCAGTGAGGCCATATGGCAATCCATACATTAATATACCCTGTAAAAAACCCTGGCCGATTACATCAACATTGTTAGCCCTGTATTTCCCAAATATGAGGTTATATTTTGTAAATCCTTCTTTCAATGCTATAGGTGGAGGACTATATGGAACATAAAATTTATCTATGGTTCCATCAGACTCTTTAATTGTAACCTTTAAAATTGAACCTATACCAAGACTTGGTAAGTCTGTGATTGCAAAAGAACCAGCACTAAACGAGTTAGAGTATATAACTGAACCATTACTCTCTACTGTAACTAAAGCATGAGTTTTAACTACCCCTTTAATTACGGGCGAGAAGTTATAATATCTCTCAGGATACATGCTTTCTTCTGTTCCCAGCATAACCCCACGAAATGGAATGCTTTCAAAAACTACTGAATTACTAAAACTATCCCCAATGGTTAATCGACTATGAATCCCGTTTAGACCTCGTTCGGCATAGTTATTTAAATTATTCCATTTTATTTTTCGTTCATTACCTTTGTCTATATAGCCCTCATTTCTTATACGCCATGGACCAATATTAATGCCGGATTCAAACCGAGAATATAAATAATCATAAGAACTATGACTTTTTTTATCAATTATATTATTTACATCAGCATCATAATTTATGTATAATGCTGATATACCATTATCCCATTGTTCTGTAGGGTGGATTCCATCAACAGGGATATTCAGATATTTTTCAGGAAAAACCAAGTTTAACCTTTGCTGGTAAAAATCATAATCATAGTTCCAGTCTTGATAATCTCTGGAATAATCATAAAATGTTTTATCTTTTTTTAAAAACTCCTGTTTGACACCATACTTTTCAAGGTCTTTTTTTCCTAGGTCCGGAACGATTTTAGTTGATAAGTTAGAATCCCTCCTTAATTTAAATAGCGTTTTTCTTGTTTCAAGATACTGTCCATTTATGAAAACATCTACCACATAATCTCCTGGTGGGGACTCATTTTTATTAATGAGATTCAATGTCTTTCTATCAATATCACCATTAAAATAATTCGTATCGAAAGTATATTGTTTCGCTTCCATCAAGGGTGAATAGAAAAAAAACAACCAAACTGCCAAGAATTTTTTTTGCATTGTTATAAAAACCTTTTCATTCTAATACATCGTCTACCACTTTCGATACTCCACCCAAGTCAGTTATAAATTCCCAAGATACATTTTGACCTTTTCTTATACCTCCGTTAACTGTTATTTCTTTCCTGGAATATGGTGCAACATACTCACCATTAGATATTACTTTTTCATTAACAGCTAAAGAATTGAAATTAATATAATATGGCGTTAAATTAAATGCCACTAACTTACCTTTACTAATTTTCCAGTTTACTTTTAATTTGCTGTTGCTATCAATAGGAGGTAATGAAGGTGGCCTGGCTATTAATTTTATACAGTTGCTAACAGCAATATTTACCATTAAGTTGCTTTTCTTTGGAGACTTCTCATATCCCTCATCCCAAACGTCCCCCGTCTTGGGGGGAATGCCTTTAACGCAAACCCATGATAAAGACTCTTTATTACCACTATCAGAAGTCACTGCCTTTGGAACTATCCTGATTTTACTTTGCTGATTGGCGTCTAATTTAAATATAGGTGGTGTGCTAATAAATTTATTGTTTTTGGTTTGTTTATCTTCATTAAGAAGATAAGTTTGAACCAAAACAGGGTACTCATGTGTATTATAAACAGTCAGTATTTCTCCAAACTCATCTTCATTAAAAATCAATCTACTTTTATCAATTTTTATAGAGAAAGTCCTACTTCCCATTTTTGCATCACTTGCGTCGAGACTTTCTTTAAATGTCTCACCGTTGGCATTGGCATAGTTAATAATAACCAAATAAAATAGCATAGCATTTATTACACTAACCGCCCTCATCTTATATTCACCTCTTAAAATCTCCTTCTTAAGGTAAGAGGCATAAACTTACCGCATCCCGCATAAAAAAAATGATAAAAATATAGCACAACGAGATATAATAACTTTGTCTGGCATGACAGACTGACTCGACTCTCTTTTTATTGAGAGTATCATCTGTACCGAAAAAACACTTTAAATATCATTTGTCAGAGTCTGAAAATGAATTACAGATATCTGTGAATATTGGGGTCTTCCCTGATCATGGTGGGAAGGCTCAGAACGCCATATTCAGTTTCCCGTAGTGGAACATCACGCCCAGCTTAAAACGCTCCCGATTGCGGTATCCCCTAGCTTTTATCCTCAGTAGCCTGATCTTACTGTTAAGCGCCTCCGCGTTTCCGTTTGAGACACGGTGTCGCATGGCATTCAGGCTCCCGTAAAGCCTTTTTCCTATCGTTTTCGCGGCGTTTTTCATCATAGGAACGTCACTGTTGGCCGCCAGAGCCAGCCATCTCTCCCAGTAATTACGACTCCATGGCCTGTTCCAGATATCCTTTGCCAGCTCTTTCAGCGCCCAGCACTGGCTTGTCAGCTTCATCTGTGCACGCAGCTATATCAGCTTTTCCTGCCTGGATTCGGTCATCCATTTATCGCTGTACTGCCACAGGAAGCGGGTCCCCTTTGCCTGACGCCGACTTTCAACAGGGAGGGGCGGATGTTCATTCTGACGGGTTTTATCAACCACTTCGCCAAGTTGCTTTGCTACATGGAAGCGGTCGAAGGCGATTTTCTCAACCGCACAGGATAAGTGGGTACGCGCTGCTCTTATATAGCCTGCATTCATGTCCATTGAGAGCGTTTTGATAGCCAGCAACTGCCCGTCAGTAAGCGTGCGAAGATAGCCGGCGAGGCTCTCTGTGCCACGATCGTCCGTTAATGCCAGCGCACGACCATCGCGATCGGAGATCACAGTTATCTAACGATGTCCTTTTTTAAAGGCGACCTCATCCACATTCATATGACGGGCGGATAATGGCTTTTTTATCCGGGTAAGACCTCGCTTAACTGCCCAGGTCATAATGCCGTCAACCGCATTCCAGCTGAGCTTAAGTTGTTTCCTGACAGCATTAACAGTGCTGATTTTCAGCCATGAGAGAACGAACGATTCGAACAGCAGCGTATACCGGCTTCCGGGGCCAGCCCAGGGAACTGGCAACGTCTGGCAGACATGCTCCGGGCACATAATGCGAGGCACATCGGCTTCGACAATAGTGGTGAACTGGCAGGTATCAAGATGACGCCATTTACGATGACGGTGATCGTGAACAGAACAGGATTTACCACAAGTCGGACAGGCTAACCGGGCATTTTCAGCGATCCCAACTGTGACGGTAACAGAACCGGCGTTTTCATCGAGAGAAAGAGATTTAACCTGCCATGGAGCGGTCAGGTTGAGAATATGAGCGTAGAGGGACTTTTCGTCCATGGCGGTGACCTCTGGCAATTAAAACACCATCATCATGCCTTCAGCCACCACAACAAGGGAAGCCCCATCCATAAACAGTGCGTGTGCTACGTGAAAAATAACTCATGAACAATGTCATTCCCCTGCAGAATTCACCAGAACGCGTCTCCCTGTTTACCCATTGCGCCGGGGGGGATTTTGCAACAGCGCTCTCCCTGAGAAGAATGGCCACTTCCACGGGGGCCACACCGGCCTACCTGCTGGCCCCGGAAGTGAGTGCCCTTCTTTTCTATATGCCGGATCAGCGTCACCATATGCTGTTCGCCACCCTCTGGAATACCGGAATGCGTAGTGGCGAAGCCCGGATGCTGACGCCGGAATCATTGGACCTGGATGGAGTAAGAGCGTTTGTGCGGATCCTGTCCGAAAAAGTACGTGCGCGACGCGGACGCCCGCCAAAAGATGAAGTCCGTCTGGTTCCGCTGACAGATATAAGCTATTGTCAACGCCACGATTTTTAACCGTTATTTGCCATTTTCATGCCCACTAAGATACTTTCGTTACTGATGCTGTCCGCTTTCCACCATTTCATCATCACTGATTGGCGTTGTGTTTTTGGTCAGCACTCCTGCTTTACGTTTCTCTTTTAACCGGTAACTCTCTCCTTTGATATTCAGCATGGTTGAGTGATGTAGCAGCCGGTCCAGGATCGCTGTTGCCAGCACATGATCTCCGAACATTTCTCCCCAGTCGGCGAACCCTTTGTTTGACGTCAGTATGATGCTCGCTTTTTCATATCGACGGTTCAGTAGCCGGAAGAACAAGCTGGCTTCCTCCCTGTTCATCGGCAGATAGCCCATTTCATCCAGGATCAACACCCGGGCATAACTCAGTTGTTGTAGCTGACGCTTCAGCCGGTTTTCCTGTTTCGCTTTCATCAGTGTCGCGATCAGTCTGTCCAGTGACATAAACAGTACCCGATGTCCCGCATCCACCGCTTTCACGCCAAGCGCTATGGTCAGATGCGTTTTTCCTACACCCGGAGCTCCCAGCAGGATCACGTTCTCGCTGCGCTCCACGAACGCCAGCCCGGCCAGCTCACGGACGACCTTACGATCGATACCTGGTTGGAAGGTAAAGTCGAACTGCTCCAGCGTTTTGACCCGCGGCAGACGAGCCTGCTTCAGCCGGAACTCCATACCGCACTGATGCCTGCCGTTCCCTTCCTGCTGTAGCGCCATGCACAGGAACTCCCGGTAGTTCAGTTCTTTTTTGGCCGCCTGCTCCAGCAGGCTTTCAACGCGATAACTCAGATGCTCCATTTTCAGGCGACTCAGCAGGACTTCCAGCTCATGCATCACAACAGCTCCTCATACGCACTCAACGGCCTGTATTCCACCTGGCTGACCTGCTGCCAGAGTGGGGCGTGATGCTCCGCCATGGTCTGCCAGCTGGATGTGACCGAACAGAGATGATGCGATGCTACCTGTTGCTCATTACTGTAGATCCGCAGTTCATCATCCAGCGAGATCCGTATTGATACCGGCTGGCCACACAGGCTTTCCGGTACGCTGTAACGGTTCCCGCCAACCTCGATATAGCCATCCCAGGAGACATGACGGATATCGAAATAGCTGGTATCGAAGTCCGTACCCGGCAGCGGATGCAGATGCTCCTGTTCCTGCGTGAAGCGCTGTTCCGGTGTCTGCCTGAACTGGCGAAGTTCTCGCCTGTCAGCAACGTCAGCTATCCACTGCTCCAGTAGCTGATTAACATGGGCGAAGCTGTCGAACCGGCGGTACCGGACGAAGAAGTTTTCCTTGAGGTATGGTTCTGGCCATTCGTGAACGGCAGGCCCGTGGCAGGAAGCCATAGTGATCGACCAGCAGCAGGAACCCGGAGTTGAACACCACCTTCCCGTTGTTATTTTCCAGCACTGCGGCTTTCTGGTTATCGACCAGCACGGTTTTCACGCTGCCGCCGAAGTAGCGGAAGCCGCGGACCAGTGACTCATAGGTATGTTCAGCATCCTGCTTTGGTGCCGCGAAGACATGGAAGCGGCGGGAGAACCCCAGCGTATTAATCGCGAAGTTAACCCTGCATCGTTGCCCGACAACCTCAGCCTCAACTTCTCCCCAGTCATGCTGTAGCTGGTAACCGGGCTGAGTTTCGAAGCGAACCGTCTTCTTCGATGGCCGCATCTTACGTTTGGGCTGGATGTAGTAACGCAACATGGAACGGCCACCGGTATAACCCATCGCTTTGATTTCCGCCAGGATGACCTCGCCGTTCCAGACGTTCTCAGCCAGACGCATGTAGATATAGTCCATGAACGGCTTGAGTTTGGCCATTTTGTAGCGTGTTTTTCTGGCCGGAGGTTCCGGGTATTTCAGGTACCGTCTGACAGTCCGCTCAGAACAACCAACCTGAGTGGCAATATCAACAATATACGCACCTTGCTGGCGCATTTGCTTTATCATGTAAAAGTCCTCTCTGCTCAGCATGAGTGTTCCCTTTGTGGTGTAGGAACCTTAAGGAAACAACATGTTGGGTGGAGTGGACAATCCAAATGGTGAATTACTGTCTTATATCATTGGCGCAGACACGGTTCAGCCGGAGCAAGAAGCATCGCCACAATGGCAAC
>Ga0153948_1001701_pt1 | contig 10964 bp, 9 predicted proteins | sample TSNJ032MetaG_FD_104696 | JGI IMG/M metagenome (GOLD analysis project Ga0153948, IMG submission 104696) | Attine ant fungus gardens microbial communities from New Jersey, USA - TSNJ032 MetaG | ecosystem: Host-associated > Fungi > Mycelium > Unclassified | place: USA: New Jersey, Wharton State...
CACGGGCGGCCGTTCAACAGTTCACCTTCAACCTGGCTGAGCAGAGGCAGGTAACGCCAGAGCGCAGCGTAAAATACCACCGCGTTCCACAGAATATTTTGGGCTGACTGCTCTTCCGGCGGTGCCCCCGGGGGCAGCATATGTCCTTTTGCTAGGCGAACGGAATAGGTTATCGTCTGCAGCGTGATATCGACTAGGCCACCTTCGCAGGCATACTCGCCCTGCCGGGTTGCCGGTAGCACCTGCATCAGCGTTACCAGCTTATTGAGCGGCTGCCGGTAAAACTGCTCGAACAAATCCTTTGGCAGCGCACTGTTCTCCCACAGCTGCTGCAGACACTGTTTACGGGCGGGCATATCCAGCAGTTGCGTGGCGGATTGCGGCATGAAATACCCTTCGGGTCCCATTAGTGATCCGGCCCAGAGATCGTGGACACACTGTTAAGCGAGTAAAATTGCTGACAGAGGTGAAACATGGCTCAACCGACGAACCGTAAAACAAGCAGGAACCATTATCCGGATGAATTTCGTGAAAATGCTCTGGCGCTGGCTCAGCGCATTGGCGTAGCCAAAGCCGCCAGTGAGTTGAATCTTCACGAATCACAGCTTTACGCCTGGCGTAAAAAGCAGCAACTGACGCTATCCTGCTCAGAGCGGGAGCAACAGCTATCTGTTGAAATTGCGAAACTTAAACGTCAGCTGGCGGAACAGGCTGAGGAGTTAGCCATCCTCCAAAAGGCCGCCACGTACTTCGCCAGACGCCTGAAATGAGGTACGTGTTTATGCAACAATATCAGGCTGAGTTTCGTATTAACTGCATGGCTCGCGTGCTGGACGTCAGCCGTAGCGGATTTTATGCCTGGCGGCAACGATGCGGGCAGAAAACCGCTTCACAGCAGCGGCGGGAACTTTGCGATACCCGCGTCGCCAGCTCCTTTGCGGAACAGAAAGGTCGCAATGGTGCTCGCAGGCTGCTCCTGGACCTGCAGGATGCCGGTTATCATTACAATCGTAAAACTATCGCTGCCAGTCTGCGTCGGCAGGGACTGAAGGCGAAAGCAGCAAAAAAATTCAGGGTGACAACGGATTCGAAACATAAACGTCCGGTGGCACCGAATTTGCTGCAGCAGGATTTCACAGCATCAGCACCGAACCAAAAGTGGGTCGGTGACATCACTTACTTATGGACGGAAGCTGGCTGGGTTTATCTGGCTGTAATGATTGATTTATTTTCACGAGCCGTCGTGGGCTGGTCAATGTCGATAAGAATGAAGTCGGGCCTGGTCTGTGACGCCCTGCAGATGGCCCTGAGCCGAAGAGGCGCTCCTGAAGGTGTCATTGTGCATTCGGATCGTGGTAGCCAGTACTGTTCCGATGATTATCAGAAGTTGATTAACGTCAGTAAATTAACATGCAGCATGAGTGGGAAAGGTAACTGCTATGATAACGCGTGTGCTGAAAGTTTTTTTCACAGCCTCAAGGTGGAGCTGATCCACGGCGAACGCTTTCCCGACAGGGAGACCCTGAAAGCCGAAGTATTTAACTACATCGAGGTGGATTATAATCAGAAACGACGGCATAGCACACTGGATTATATCAGCCCGATGGCATATGAACGACAGGCGCTCTCTTAGAGGCGTGTCCACTCAGTCTGGGCCGGATCAAATTTGCGAAGCCGTCCGGCGACCCCACATGCGTTTTGTGCCGGTAAAAGATGAAGAGCAGCAGTCCATGCAATGCTTGCACCGTACCCGCCAGGGTTTTATTGGGTGACCGCAAGGATTCGTTAATTTCTGGCAATAAGCCTAAAAGTTATATAGCTACCCAGTAGTTATAACTATTTATTGACGAAAATGCATGCTCGCCCCGCACGAGAGAAGCATGCATTTGCTGCTGTGGTTAACTCAACGCTTCAAATATCATATCCATCGCAAACCCCTTGTACTGAAGGTGCCTGATTTGTTTGTTTTTATCCTTCGTGTCAGTGGGTAACATTTCACCAAACTTCCTGACTCTGGCTTCTTTTGCTAACGCATACCAGTCAATATTGCTCTTTTCGAGTTCCTGCTCTATCAGCGCCTGTGAAAATCCTTTCTGCCGAAGCTCCTGCTTTATCCGTGTGGGACCATGTAGTTTTTTAACATGTTTGTCAAAAAGATAAGCAGAAAATTGAGCATCATTAAGATAATGATTATCAGTCAGAAGCCGTAAAACACGTTCCACATCTTCTGTTTTTTCGGTCAGTCGGGTCAACTGCCGGTGCATATCGCCAGATGCGTAATTCTTTTTTGCCAGCAATGACACCGCATAGTCATATAATTCCTGTCTGGTCATGCTTGGCTCCTTTTGTAGCAAATTCCGTCTTTCCCCACCGATAATCCTTGAATTTTCTCTGCCATCAACGGCCAGAGTGACGTTTTACGCTTGTGTTGTTCGTAGAGTGTCCTGAGATAGCTTTCAGTTCCCGGGAACTGCGGACCCTCTTCCAGATCTTCGCTGTAATCAATCGCTTTTTTCATATCGGAAGCGGCATAGCTGTAATATTTGCTTTTCGCCTGATTAATCGCGTCTTCCACCAGAAGACGTCGCAACAACGTGGCCGCAAGGGCATAGCCATGTTTATATAATGTACTGGATAATGTCCGGATAAATGAGCTCGTAAGATACGCAAGGGACCTGGCAAGTTCTTCTTTTGACGAGTCGGTAATGCAATCATCGATTAAATCAAATCGCCCCACATCGGAGGTGAAACAGATATATGAATCCATCCCTTTTTCTTTTGCAATATTTATGAATACCTGGACATTATCGTCTTCCTTTCTACTGGCTTTTGTATGTAACCGATAAAAACGAGTGTCACACTGGAAAGAAAAGGCTGCAACAGATTTTTCCCTGGCCTCTTCATCCCTTCCGTCCTCAATCAGAGCAGTGATGAATAATTCATCCCATGTGCTTTTATCTGAATATTTTTTGTCACCCACTCGATCCATATATAATAATAGTTCAATGGCTTCTCCTGGCCTTACCTCCTCCATGAGTAGTCTTGCGTAATCAAAGTAATGCTCAGGGCGACAAAACTCTCCTTTTTTTAATGCTTCTGAAAGGAAATTGTTATCTTTTATTATTATACTGATATCTAATGCTTCCCGGTTGCGTTTTTTTTGATAATACATGTCACGAATCTTGCGTAAAACATCCGATCCCAGTAAGGTACGATATTTTTTGAATATACCACATCCAAAATAAACTTCATTAACAATGAAATTAAATACTTTTTGGGCAATAAATACAGGGTCACTATTTTTCTGCGCAGCCAGTGATTTCATCCATGTATCCAGCAAAACGGTGTAATAGTCCATCCAGCTTCCGCTGGAAGTGTCAGAGTTTTCACTGAATTTTTCAAACTCAAGCATGATTTTTACACTCAGGCATTCCACATCTTCCGGGAGGACGTCAGCGATCTTCTCCAGTGGCTGCGCAATGCTTCGTGTCAGCTCATCATAAAACGCATCCGCTTCGTAGTAATCATAAAAATGTTTACTTTTAGCCCGTCGATTGTATTCCTTTTCTATAGCTTTTAGTACGTCCGGCGCAGATAGCAGATATCCGTTAACGAGTGTGGCTCTTGCCTGTTTATTATCCTGTATCAGGTCATGGATGATATTAATCAAAGCTTCCTGAGTCATGCTATTTAATAACTCACTTTGTTTTTTGTTCAGTTCAGTTGCCATATTCCCTCCACAAAAAAATTGGAAAAAAAGTTGTAAATGCATTTTGAAAAAAACTATAACTGGATACCATAATCAACGGGAGCTACTACCCGCTCCCGCAACTCAAAAACACCAAATCGATTAAGATGCTGCCGGTATGGACTCAGTGTCCGCAAAATCTCAGGGGTTATCTCCATTCCTTCACTCTGTAGTTCTTTAAGTGCCTGTGTCATTGAGTGGCAATTATGAAAAATCAGCAAATTGGCAATGAGGTGATTGTATTTAATAATCTTCAACTGCTTATCCCGTACATTTTCTTCGAGTGTATTGGCTGCAAAATAAACCCACTGCACAAATTTATTAAAACTTTCACATTTATTTGTTGCCCCCTGGATCATTCTGCGTAACTCTTCACTGCTGACATAATCCAGAAGAAACAATGTCCGGATTACACGTCCAAGCTCCCGAAAGGCAAAATACAATTTATTTTTACGACTGGCTGTTCCCAGTTTGCGCAGGATCGTCGAAGGGGCAATGCAGCCGGCTTTAACAGACTGAGCCACCTGCAACATATCGGGTAAATGTCGTTCTATTAACGCCCAGTCAATATTATCCTTGCTGAAAAGCGCCTGAATATGCAGGTAAGTCTGTTCAGATGATGATTTATAGCATTTCAAATCCTTCCAGTTACGAATTCTGGGCATGAGTCTGATGCCCAACAGATACGCCAACCCAAACACCACTGCATTTTGCGCCTGAGTGTCACCATGTACAGTATCTGGCTGGATATCCGATTTGTTTTTTATCAGGCCATCGAGGATGTAAATGGCTTCCCATACGCCACAGGGAATAAAATGTGAGAAAAGAGCTATGTAGGTATCACTGACGTGATAATAAGCAACGCCGCCCCAGCCACCATAACGGATGTGATATTCTGATAATATGTTGTTTTCATAAATATCCCATTTGGTTCCATCGGCTGCAGCCCGTTCGGGATCTCCCCAGAGGCCGGGCAGCCAGAATCGATTGTATCCGTTGACCGTATAACGGATTGCTGAATCCAGCTTTTCTTCTGTAACATGCCGTTGATTCAGAAAGGAAATCTGGCGATCTCCGACGCCTGTAATACTTCTTGCCAGTTGCGCAGTCCCCAACCCTGTTCCATAGGCAAAGGTCGTCAGAATTTGCCGATATTCTTCATCCCCGATTTTACTTTCATGACCACTGAGTGGACCGAAATGCTGTCCCCATTTCAGCCAGTGCATTGTGTCGCTAAGTGCATCAAGAACTGATAAATTGAGAGCCTGTAATTTTGTGGTCAGGGCGTTATTGACGGCATTAAATCCTGCTGGTAACGGTTTTTTGACCAGTTTTGTCAGAACAGGCCGGTCGTTGGTTATGGTGAAGTACGAATTAGCCATATAACCCCGGTCAACGCTGTCAGCCACCTCTTTCAGTCGCGTCTGTAAATGCCCGACGAAGGATTTACCCTCCACTGGCAGGCCGACCAGTTCACCATATTCAGCCCGTGTTTCTGTGCATTTTTCCATAGGTAAAAGCTGAGCACGGGTATCGGAATAACTATCCCCTCCGGGTACGCAAATATCTGCGGATTTCAGTTCCTGAACCAGCTGGCGGCAAACGCAAACCTCAAGAGCTCGTCGATTCAGCCTGTGTGGAGTGCTATTACGCTTTGTTTCTCCGATAACCAGTCCCCGCCATTTATCAGGGATCCAGTCAAGATCCCGGGCGGTCAGTATGCCATTTTCCTTACTCCCGAGACGCAACCAGTCACTGTGCCGGTGTTTATTGGCCAGAACGAATGCAAGGGCCTGAATAAAACTTTGATCCTGGCTGGTTGCCACAAATGTCAGTTTGCTCAGAATACGAAAAATTTGAGTCCGGCGAGTCTTGAAATGGCGCCACATGAACCGGCTTTCGTTTTTACCCCCGTGTTCAGCATGAATCCGGGAAAATTCACATAAATCCTGGCGGGCCGACACCAGTTGGGAGATGCAGTCGATTTGCTCTTCAATCGACTGCTCTGACTTCAGTACAGTGTCAAGCTGGGCAAACCGGCGAATAATTTCATCAGTTTTGTCCTGGTTCGCGGAGAGGTATCCATCGAGTTCTTCTGCAGCACGGTGCTGTACTTTAGCCATTTGCTTGCAGAATACATTACACAGATCATCAGTGATTCTGGCCAGTTGCCGCTGTATCAAGGATAGTGTTACCGCATATCGCTTTTTGGCCTCCATATCGACCATACTGGCTGCATCCAGGCTCATTCCTTCCAGCGCTAATTGTTTGCGTTTGATCTCGGGTATATCTTCCAGAGCACAGATGTTACTGCTCAGCCTGGAAAGCTGGTCATAGCGCAATAATAGCTCTCTGAGCCCTTCTATTGTTGCTTTAGGGGCATCAGTCTTTAATTCGTTCCATGGGCTGGTGCGTAACTCTTTATCAACCCGAAAGAGTGCATCAATACTCGTGCGATCTGTTTCACTTAATATGTTGTTGATCGCATTAAACAGGGATTGATTGGCAGCAGCCCGCTGCAATCTGGCCTCCCGCAATAGCACATTAAATACGGGCAATTCATAACGATGTTTAACCAAACTTTCGATTGCAACATTAATGATGTCAGACAGTTCATTCTTTGTCAGGGCGCAGGCTGCCATTGCCTGCGTCATTACCATCCTGCCTTTAGCCGAAAAGGGTTTAACGTTAAGAAATGTGCGGATTAAACCAATATGATGCCGTCTCGTGCGTGACGAATCGTAAGCGACCAACTGTTGTGGCTCAGCCTTCAGAGCTTCAGTGCTGGCTATGTGGTTGATTATCGAACCGGGAATGTAAGCTGTAGTAACGAAATATCCGAGGCGCTGAAACGTTTTCAGGAGCAGGAAAAAACCAAGTTTATATTGGCCATCGCGCAGGGATTTAGAACAGAAATCCTTTTCTTCAGCTGTCGGCGTATACCAGCGTTCAAGCTGGTATGTAGTGATATTGCTCTTCAGGCGCGGGTAAGCGGTATCGCAGGCGTCCATGAGTCATTACCGTCGCAAAAAACGTTCATTTGATGAGAGACTATACCACTACGCTATCCTGACCGAAGAAATGCAGCGATAAGGCCCGCCAGATGTCGCAAATATTCATCTCTTAATTCAAAGAATCATAAACTCATATAGAATAGTACTCTATGAGACAAAAGAGGGTCTATGAAATTAATCGGGTATGCGCGGGTCAGTACGGGAGAGCAGGATCTCAGCCTGCAGCTGGATGCCCTGCAACAGGCTGGCTGTGATACTGCCGCCATTTTTGTGGACAAATCTTCCGGAGCAAAAAAAGAACGCCCGGGCCTCGACGCCTGTCTGAAAGCGTTACAGCCAGGAGATACCTTACTGGTATGGCGGCTGGACAGGTTGGGAAGGTCAATGTCTCACCTGGTGACCATTGTAGAGGACTTGCGTAGCAAGGGGGTAGGGTTTCGTTCACTGTGCGATGGCGCTATTGACACCACCACGGCATCGGGAGAACTGGTGCTTAACATTTTTTCGTCCCTGGCCCAGTTTGAGAGACGCCTCCTCCAAGAGCGAACCCGGGCAGGCCTGGCGGCTGCACGCGCCCGGGGGCGGAAAGGGGGGCGCAGGGCTGTCAGCAAAAGTGCACCGAAAGTAATGATGGCCTGGCGTATGTATCAGGATAAATCTTTAACTATCAATGAGATTTGTGAAACGCTAAAAATTTCCCGGGCGACATTCTTCAGATACGTGTCTTTAGCAAAAGATGCAGCCTAATGGTTATATAAAATATTTAGATATAACTTTTAGGCTTATTGCCAGAAATTAACGAATCCTTACGGCCACCCGAAACTGGACCGTCTGGGGCGTGATTTGCATCATCTGATCAACACGGTGCATGACCTGACCGGGCGGGGCGTGGGACTCAAGGTTCTGACGGGGCACGGGGCTGCGATTGACACCACAACCGCGGCGGGCAAGCTGGTTTTTGGTATTTTTGCGGCGCTGGCTGAATTTGAGCGGGAGCTGATATCGGAACGTACCCGCGCCGGACTGGCTTCAGCAAGGGCCAGGGGGCGAAAAGGTGGTCGCCCCTTCAAGATGACGATGGCCAAACTGCGTCTGGCGATGGCTGTGATGGGGCAGCCCGAAACAAAGATCAGCGATCTATGCCAGGAACTCGGCATTACGCGACAGACCCTGTATCGACACCTGTCCCCCAAGGGAGAGTTGCGCCAGGATGGGGCAAAGTTGTTGTCCACGGACAAGCAACACGGTCGTGCGCAACTGACGCCATTCTGCCCAGGGAAGGGGCTTCGGAGGTGACAGAAGGGCAAAATGAAACCGGTTCAGTGCTTCTGCTGCGTGTGCTTACCCTTGCCAGTCTGGTGTTACTCAGTGTCGCTGCTTTGGCCGAAACCTCTCCCGAGGCCGTTCGGTATACGCTCGCGCCTGAATTATCGGACGGCGCGATTTCGGCGCTGAGGATACAGGTCAATTTCCGTGCCGACGAGTCTGGAACAACCCAGTTCGGCTGGGACGGTGGCTGGGCAGGTAATCAAACCCTATGGCAATGGGCGCGAGATTTCCGAGTTTCCGGTGCAGTGGCTGTCGAGAAAGTCACCGATGGACGCTGGCGCATCAAGGCAATTCCGGGTACGGAACTGACGGCGACATACAAAATTATATCCGCTTACGATCATGATCCGACTGTTGAGGATAGCGATCAATCGAAGCCGGTTATTCGGCCGCGCTGGTTCTATGCTGTTGGCAGGACCCTCTTCGCTTATCCTGTCGATCGCAAAGACGCACCAGCCATCTTCGACTGGGCAGGCGCTTCAGGAGTTGGCTTCGCCTCCGATCTGGAGCATCTTGCCGGTCGGAACCGTAGAGCGAGCCGACCAGGCGTTGTCGGCGATGTATTGCAGAGCATCGTTATTGGTGGGCGTGCTCTTCGCACCTTTCCCGCAGATGATGCGTCAGGCGTGCGGGTGGCGATGATCGGAAACTATGCCTTCCCACCCGAACAGCTGGATAAGCTCGCGCGGCGGATCATCAGCGTCGAACGGGATTTCTGGGATGCAGATCGAGGCGCACCTTTCCTCATCACGGTCGCCCCAATCGTCGGCAGTCCGACTGCAAGAGGCTTTAACGGCACAGGGCTGGGAGATAGCTTCGCGCTCTGGATAGACCAGTCGACACCGTTTGATTATCTGAAATCATTTCTTGCTCATGAATATTTTCACACCTGGAACCCTGGTCAACTCGGCGCCATGCCCAAGGATCGGGCAGCACATCCAGCCCATTTCTGGTTCAGCGAAGGCTTCACCGACTACTACGCCCGCGCGTTGATGGTGCGTGCCGGCCTGACCTCGCCAGCTGAGTTCGCCGCACAATGGAACGAGATGCTGGTCGCTTATGCGAGATCGCCCGCCCGGACCATGCCGGGAGAGCAGGCAAGAGGCGCATTCTGGGATGACCAGACGGTGCAGGCTCTCCCCTATCAACGTGGCGCGATGTTGGCCGCGATGTGGAATGCGCGTCTGCTGGCCACGAGCAAGGGTGTAGCGAACCTCGATACGGTGCTGAAAGCACAATTGATAGCGGCGCAATCGTCCACGCAGCAAGCGACCGTCCTGTTCCGCAATCTCGCTGCCCGACAGGGGCTTGATATTAGTGCCGATGAAGACCGCTACCTGGTGCGCGGTGAGACAATCACGCTGCCGGCCGATATCTTCGGTTTTTGCGCCACTATCGTCACCGAACGGCAGCCGTCCTTCTCACTCGGCTTTGATGCCAGGGCGACTGCCAACGCCGGCAACGTTGTGGCAGGGGTGGATCCCGCCCTGTCGGCCTACGCAGCAGGGCTGCGGAACGGCATGAAGATACTCGCACGCACCGAGGGCGAATTAGGCAATGCCTTCATGCCCTACGTCTGGCTCGTGGAGGATAAGGGGCGGCAGCGGACTATCCGATACCTCCCGCAAGACCATGACCTGATCCCTGTGCAGCAGATCAAACTTGTAGATACGGCTTTGCCCACATGTCCATCCAGTCTCAGTGGATTGCAGCCGACAAAATGAACACGAGTACTTGTGACATGGCGACCTGAGGTTGCGATGCAGATCAAGATGAGCAAGATGGCACTGTATGCCGCTCTGCGCTCTGCAAGCGACGAGTGCAGCCAACTTCTGATATTCCGTGCAGTTGTCTTCTGAAAATGACAGCATTTAGGTTATCCGATTAAGGTCAAGTCCCCTGAAAACGGCGTATAGCGCGGGAGTACACCTGATTGCTATAGGTAAGCCTGTTCAAAAAACAGGCTTACCGTACAATTTTTTCCTATATCCAAACTGGCCCCAGAGAGAACCGCCTACCGCCTCGCTGTGCTCGTTGGTCAACACAGTCCGGCAACAAAAGCGAGTTTTGCCACCGGACAGCGTTCTGATTGGGGAGGGGCCGGGTAGTTGTGATAATTTGCTTCCCGTATACTTTTCTATTTATTCGCCCTGATTTTCATTAAGGTTGTCGATGATATTTTTATTTTGATTATCGGATATTTTTTTTAGCGTTTTATAAATATTAAATGACAATATCACTAACTCACACCCAACACGCACGCCAATGATACCAAATATCAGACTGACTACCCCAAATAAAAAACTGACAAAATTTCCCGTAAACATGGTAACGAAGCTGCCTAAAACTGTGATCGCCATCAAAATCCAGTAAATAACAACAATAATCTTCGGGGTAATCATTTCATCAAAGTTAACCCAGGATTTAAAAAACTTTTCCATTATTAATACCTCATCAATATGTAATAGATTATTAATCTGAAGATGGGAGATTAACATTTTGACGGGATGTAACACCATGAAAATCAATCGCTGAGACGTAAAGTAGGGTTTTCAGCAATGCCTCTTACTCAGATACCGGGAAGACAGCACGAAGCGGACAATCAGTATTCCCGGGGCATCACATACACGCACCCGGAAATCGCTCGTGTTCACACATGAAGCCATGAATCATCCTCCCAGACTTCTTCAATGCGCTCCAGTACGCGTTTTTTTTCGTCGTCCTTTACACCGGATATATCCAGCGCCTGAGAGGTGCTTTTGCGTACCCTGATGTTAACCTCAGACCACTGGACACTCAGCTTTTTCACCAGTTCCTGCTCCAGCAAAGCCAGCGTCCCTACAGGCATTTTTTTGATTTCTTCCTCGCGGAAC
>Ga0153948_1001702_pt1 | contig 10952 bp, 10 predicted proteins | sample TSNJ032MetaG_FD_104696 | JGI IMG/M metagenome (GOLD analysis project Ga0153948, IMG submission 104696) | Attine ant fungus gardens microbial communities from New Jersey, USA - TSNJ032 MetaG | ecosystem: Host-associated > Fungi > Mycelium > Unclassified | place: USA: New Jersey, Wharton State...
CGCGTGCCTGCGGTGATATAGACGATTTTCTTGCCTGCAACGGCATCGAACTCCAGCGGGCCGCCCCAGCCGCCTTCACCTTTTTCAATACGAATACGGCTCATGCTGTGGCTCCTGAAAGATGGACTTTCTGTTCAAGCTGGATGCCCATTTTTTTCTCAAAAATGGCGGTGGTGAGATCCGTCACCCAGCCGCGGAAGAAGTTGGTGACCAGGCCAACCAGCAGATAGCTCACCGCCAGCGGGCCGAGCGGCAGGCCAAGTGTGGTCAGGCCGCTGGCAATGCCGAGGTAAACAAACAGTTCGCCGGGGTTGATGTGTGGGAACAGGCCGTTCATGGAGTGGCAGCTATAGGATGCGGCGGCGTAATAACTCGGCTTGTACTTTTCTGGCATAAAGCGGCCGAGGCTTAAGGTCATCGGGTTGCAGAAAACAAAGGTTCCGATGAAGGGCAGAACAAGATAGCGGGACAGCGGGTTGCCGGCGCAGCGCTGAGCGAAGCGTTCGATACGCTGCTGGCCGATAAAGTTAATCAACGCATTCATGATCACTAAGAGGCTTATCAGCAGGGGCAGGATGCCGGTCACCATACCGGTGAACACCTCTCCGCCTTTCTGAAACAGCCCGATGAACCACTCGGCGCCGTGGGTGATGGTTTCTATCATTCTTCTCTCCTGTGGGGCTTTTTTGTTTTTGTCTGACTGCGGCTAATAATAATCACTTTGAAAGGTTTTAAAGTGTTAATTAGATCTCACAATGAAAGAAAAATGGATTATTTTGAAAGTTAATTGATGGGGTGAGGACTTTCTGGATGAAAAAAGTACCGATTTGCGTGGGGGAGCGTAAAGATTTTGCGGGGGAGGTGAGTACCGCTTCCTTGAGGCATTGCGGATGCTTTACCATACTTGCCACTTATCGAATTCGTTAAATGGATGTCTCATGGTCAAGCGTCGTTACGCAGCGCTCTTACCCGCGCTGATTATGCTTGCTGCCTGTAGCAGTAAGCCGAAAACAGAGGAAGTTCAACAGACGGCGGGCGCCCCATCGGGTGGTTTTCTCCTTGAGCCGCAGCACAACATGATGCAGATGGGCGGGGATTTCGCCAACAACGCGGCCGCCGAACAGTTCATCGATAAAATGGTGAACAAACATGGTTTCAATAAACAGCAACTCCACGAGATTCTGTCTCAGGCGAAGCGTCTGGACTATGTGCTGCGTCTGATGGACCGCCAGGCACCGACGGCGCAGCTGCCGACCGGGCCAAACGGCGCGTGGCTGCGCTATCGCAAACAGTTTATTACCCCGGATAACGTGCAAAATGGCGTGGCGTTCTGGAATCAATACGAAGATGCGCTGACGCGCGCGTGGCAGGTGTACGGCGTGCCGCCGGAAATTATCGTCGGGATTATCGGCGTGGAAACCCGCTGGGGCCGCGTGATGGGCAAAACCCGTATTCTCGATGCGCTGGCGACGCTCTCCTTCAACTATCCACGTCGTGCGGAATACTTCCAGTCTGAACTGGAAACCTTCCTGCTGATGGCGCGTGACGAGCAGGACGATCCGCTCGATCTGAAAGGTTCCTTTGCGGGTGCGATGGGCTACGGCCAGTTTATGCCGTCCTCCTATAAAGAGTACGCCGTCGACTTTAACGGCGACGGGCATATCAACCTGTGGGATCCGGTGGATGCCATTGGCAGCGTGGCGAACTACTTCAAAGCGCACGGCTGGGTGAAGGGCGATCCGGTGGCGGTGCAGGCGAACGGCCAGGCACCTGGGCTTGAGAATGGTTTCAAAACGAAATACAGCGTGTCGCAGCTGGCAGCGGCGGGTTTAACGCCGATGCAGTCGTTGGGTGATCATCAGACGGCCAGCCTGCTGCGCCTGGATATCGGCACTGGCTACCAGTACTGGTACGGTTTGCCGAACTTCTACACCATCACCCGTTACAACCACAGCACGCACTACGCGATGGCGGTGTGGCAGCTGGGCCAGGCGGTTTCGCTGGCGCGCGTACCGGCGGCATCACCGTTTAGTCAGTAATCTTGCGTTTTGCCGGGTGACAATTACGTCTTACCCGGCCCGCACCCTCCACGAGTATTGCCCGGTAAGCGAATCGTCACCGGGCAACACTCGCCTTCGACAGAAACATTTCGCCACACTCCCACTCTTTTATTCGCGTTTACATCTGCATCGCATTTTATTATTGTTATGTTATAACATTTGATGATGGTGCAACGATGTCTCTCTTCTCTCTTTCTGCGCTCAATCGCCTGTTACTCGCGGCGATTCTGATTGCGCTGATTGGCCTGGCGGTGCGCTGGGCGGTGGTTCTCCCATGATTGAACTGCAAAATCTGGTGGCAGGGTATGACCGCCAGCCCGTCACGCAGACGCTGAATGGCGTGATCGAACGCGGCAGTATGACGGCGATTGTCGGCGCGAACGGCTGCGGCAAATCGACACTCCTCAAAACCCTGGCAGGGTTTATTCCGCCGGTCAGCGGGGGATTTCGCTGGCGCGAGAAACGCCCGACGATCGGCTGGCTGGCGCAGCGTCATATGCTGGAGGCGCAGTTCCCCCTGACGGTTCAGGACGTAGTGAGTATGGGCTGCTGGCCACAGATTTCGCTGCTGGCGGCTTTTCGACGCGAAACCCGTCTGAAAATCGCCCATGCCCTGGAGCGCGTCGGCCTGCAGGATCTTGCAGCCGCCACCATCGACGAGCTATCGGGTGGCCAGTTTCAGCGCATGTTGTTCGCCAGAGTGCTGATGCAGCAGGCGCCGCTGGTGATGCTGGATGAGCCGTTCACGGGGGTCGATGAAGCCACCTGTAATGTGCTGATGGAATTGATGCTGGAGATGTATCTGAGCGGGCAAACGGTGCTGGCGGTGCTGCATGACAGCGAGCGTGTATCGCGCCATTTCCCGCAGACGTTGCGGCTGGATACGGCGATACCCCACTGGGGCGCGGAGCGGGTGAGAGTCGCATGATCTGGCATATTTTCTTCCAGCCGTTTATCGAATACGGCTTTATGCGCCGCGCACTGGTGGTGTGCCTTGCGTTGTCCGTCAGCACCACAATGCTCGGTGTTTTTCTGTTGCTGCGGCGTATGAGCCTGATGGGCGATGCGCTGTCGCACGCCATTTTACCGGGCGTGGCGGTGGGGTATCTGGTCAGCGGAATGTCTCTGCTGGCGATGAGTATCGGCGGGTTTATCGCCGGGATCGTCGTAGCGCTGGTGGCAGGTTTAGTCAGCCGACGCACGCCCCTGAAAGAGGATGCCAGTTTCGCCGGGCTGTACCTGGGCTCACTGGCGCTGGGTGTGATCCTGGTTTCGCTGCGCGGTTCGAATGTCGATCTGTTGCATCTGCTTTTTGGCTCGATTCTGGCGGTGGATAACAGCGCGGCCCTGTTTGTCGCCGGTGTCTGCGCCCTGACTTTAATGCTACTGGCCCTGTTTTACCGCGGGCTGGTGACCGAGGCGTTTGACACCGCGTGGCTGCAGGCCAACAAACGCTGGCTGCCCGCGCTACTGCACGGTTTATTCCTGGCGCTGCTGGTGCTGAATCTGGTCGCCGGATTCCAGGTCCTCGGCACGCTGATGGCGGTAGGGCTGATGATGCTGCCTGCTGTTGCCGCTGGCTGCTGGATGCGCACCTTACCGGGGCTTCTGCTGATGGCAGGCGTCAGCGGCGTGTTCTGCGCCTGGCTCGGATTGAGCCTGTCGTGGGCAGTGAGCCTCCCCGCCGGGCCTTCCATTGTGCTGACGGCCAGCGGCTGGTTCTTTATTTCGGTTTTATGTGGCTCGCGCAGCAGGCTGCGTGCGCATTTTTAACGCAAGGGGAAATGATGAAGAAGACAGGGGTAATGATGGCGCTTGCGCTGGGGCTGTTGTCGCAAGGCGCGCTGGCAAAAACGCTGAACGTGGTAACCAGTTTTTCTATTTTGGGTGACATCACGCAAGAAGTGGGCGGCAACCATGTAAAAGTGACGACGCTGGTGGGGCCGGACGGCGATCCGCACACCTTTGAGCCGTCGCCAAAAGACAGCGCGGCGCTCAGCAAAGCGGACGTGGTGGTTGTGAATGGCCTTGGGCTGGAAGGGTGGCTGGATCGCCTGGTTAAAGCGTCAGGTTTTAAAGGCACGCTGGTCGTGGCATCAAAAGGGGTGAAAACCCATACGCTGGAGGAGGACGGCAAAACCGTGACCGATCCGCATGCCTGGAATAGCGCTGCGAATGGCGCGCTGTATGCACAAAATATTCTGGCAGGACTGGTCAGTGCCGATCCGGATGAGAAAGCGGCGCTGGAGGCCACGGGCACACCCTATATTACGCAGCTGACACAGCTCGACGGATGGGCGAAATCGCGCTTCAGCCAGATCCCGCAGGAGAAGCGCAAAGTCCTCACCAGCCATGACGCCTTCGGCTATTTCAGCCGCGCCTACGGCGTGACATTTATGGCGCCGCAAGGACTTTCCTCTGAGAGCGAAGCCAGCGCCGCGCAGGTGGCGGAGATCATCAACCAGATTAAAGCCGATGGCGTCAAAACCTGGTTTATGGAGAACCAGCTCGATCCGCGTCTGGTGAAGCAGATTGCCAGCGCGACGGGCGCCCAGCCGGGTGGAGAGCTTTATCCCGAAGCGCTTTCCGCCAAAGGCGGCGTGGCGGATACTTACGTGAATGCGTTTCGCCACAACGTCAATACCCTCGCCGACAGCATGAAATAATCAGCCTTTCCACGCCGATGCGGCCGCATCGGCTTTTTTCTGAAGCCTCCTCGTAAAACCGGAACCTCATCCCCATATCCCATGAGAAAGTGCTATCTTGTGCTGCATGTTTTTCAGGAGCCTAAAGCGATGATGACTGACCATGAATTGATGCAGCTGAGCGAAGTTGTGGGCCTGGCGTTGAAGCAGCGCGGCGCGACGCTGACGACGGCTGAATCCTGCACCGGCGGCTGGGTGGCAAAAGTGATTACGGATATTGCGGGAAGCTCCGCCTGGTTCGAACGCAGTTTTGTGACCTACAGTAACGAAGCCAAAGCCCAGATGATTGGCGTGCGCGAATCGACGCTGGAACAGCATGGCGCTGTCAGCGAACCGGTGGTGGTGGAAATGGCGATTGGTGCGCTCAAAGCGGCGCGTGCGGACTACGCGATCGCCATCAGCGGTATTGCCGGGCCGGACGGTGGCAGTGATGTCAAACCTGTGGGCACCGTCTGGTTTGGTTTTGCCACTTCCCAGGGGCAGGGCCTTACCTTCCGCGAATGCTTCAGCGGTGACCGTGAAAGCGTGCGCCGACAGGCGACGGAATATGCGTTAAAAATGCTCTGGCAACAATTTCTACAAAACACTTGATACTGTATGACCATACAGTATAATTGCACCAACAGAACAGAATTCACTATCCGGCGCACATCCCCGGCATGACAGGAGTAATAATGGCTATCGACGAAAACAAACAGAAAGCGTTGGCGGCAGCACTCGGCCAGATTGAAAAACAATTTGGTAAAGGCTCCATCATGCGCCTGGGTGAAGACCGTTCCATGGACGTGGAAACCATCTCCACCGGTTCGCTTTCTCTGGATATCGCACTGGGTGCGGGCGGCCTGCCAATGGGCCGTATCGTAGAAATCTACGGCCCGGAATCTTCAGGTAAAACGACCCTGACGCTGCAGGTCATTGCAGCCGCACAGCGCGAAGGTAAAACCTGTGCGTTCATCGACGCCGAACACGCGCTGGACCCAGTCTATGCACGTAAACTGGGCGTTGATATCGACAACCTGCTCTGCTCTCAGCCAGATACGGGTGAGCAGGCACTGGAAATCTGTGACGCCCTGGCGCGTTCAGGTGCTGTAGATGTGCTGGTGGTCGACTCCGTTGCCGCGCTGACGCCAAAAGCGGAAATCGAAGGCGAAATCGGCGACTCTCACATGGGCCTCGCGGCACGTATGATGAGCCAGGCGATGCGTAAACTGGCTGGTAACTTGAAGCAATCCAATACGCTTCTGATTTTCATCAACCAGATCCGCATGAAGATTGGCGTCATGTTCGGTAACCCGGAAACCACTACCGGTGGTAACGCGCTGAAGTTCTACGCCTCTGTCCGTCTGGATATCCGCCGTATCGGTGCGGTGAAAGAGGGCGATAACGTCGTCGGTAGCGAAACCCGCGTGAAGGTCGTGAAGAACAAAATCGCTGCGCCGTTCAAGCAGGCTGAGTTCCAGATCCTCTACGGCGAAGGCATCAACTTCTTCGGCGAGCTGGTGGATCTGGGCGTGAAAGAGAAGCTGATTGAAAAAGCGGGCGCCTGGTACAGCTACAACGGTGACAAAATTGGTCAGGGCAAAGCAAACGCAATCTCCTGGCTGAAAGAAAACCCGGCGGCAGCGAAAGAAATTGAGAAGAAAGTGCGCGAACTGCTTCTCAACAACCAGGACTCTAAGCCTGACTTCGTTGTCGATAGCGCTGATGCTGAAGAAACCAAAGAAGATTTCTAATCTCTTCGTCTAAAAACAAGGGCTGCGATTGCGGCCCTTTTTGCATTTATAAAACAGCTGGTTTGTTATGAGTGAAAACACCTCGCGCCGCCCTGCCTACGCCCGTTTACTGGATAGAGCTGTACGCATTCTTGCAGTACGCGATCACAGCGAGCAAGAGCTGCGCCGTAAACTCTCCGCGCCCGTGATGGGAAAAAACGGCCCGGAAGCAATCGACGCTACGGCAGAAGATTATGATCGCGTCATTGCCTTGTGCTACGAGTACCGTTATCTCGATGACAGTCGTTTTGTGACGCGCTTTATCGCCAGCCGGAGCCGCAAGGGCTATGGTCCGGCAAGGATCCGTCAGGAGCTAAACCAAAAAGGCATCGCGCGTGCGGCCATCGATGAGGCCATGCGTGAGTGCGACATTGAATGGTGTGAGCTGGCCCGCGAGCAGGCGATTCGTAAATACGGTGAACCTCTGCCGCGTGAATTTTCAGAAAAAGTTAAAATCCAGCGATTTTTGTTGTACCGCGGCTTCCTGATGGAAGATATTCAGGATATATGGCGTAATTTTGCCGATTGAGCGCATGCGGGATTTTACTTCCCTTGCAAGAAAACTTATCTTATTCCCACTTTTTCCAGTAGTCAGTCCGTCCAGGCATCAACAGAGACAGGCTGGCTGCGACATTTCGTTAGCTTGATTTCAGGATAATTATGAGCAAGAGCACCGCTGAGATCCGTCAGGCGTTTCTCGACTTTTTCCATAGTAAGGGACACCAGGTTGTTGCCAGCAGCTCCCTGGTACCGAACAATGACCCGACTCTTCTGTTTACCAACGCCGGGATGAACCAGTTCAAGGATGTGTTCCTTGGTCTCGACAAGCGTAATTATTCCCGCGCCACAACGTCACAGCGTTGCGTGCGTGCGGGCGGTAAACACAACGATCTGGAAAACGTCGGTTACACCGCACGTCACCATACTTTCTTCGAGATGCTGGGTAACTTCAGCTTCGGCGACTACTTTAAACACGACGCCATTCAATACGCGTGGGAACTGCTGACCGGTGAAAACTGGTTCAACCTGCCGAAAGAGCGTCTGTGGGTGACCGTCTACGAAACCGATGATGAAGCTTACGAAATCTGGGAAAAAGAAGTCGGTATCCCGCGTGAGCGCATTATTCGCATCGGCGATAACAAGGGCGCGCCATACGCGTCTGACAACTTCTGGCAGATGGGTGACACCGGTCCATGCGGCCCTTGCACCGAGATCTTCTACGATCACGGCGACCACATCTGGGGCGGACCTCCGGGCACCGCTGAAGAAGACGGCGATCGCTACATTGAGATCTGGAACATCGTCTTTATGCAGTTCAACCGTCAGGTTGACGGCACCATGGAGCCGCTGCCGAAGCCATCCGTAGATACCGGTATGGGTCTGGAGCGTATCGCCGCGGTGCTGCAGCACGTGAACTCCAACTACGACATCGATCTGTTCAGCACCCTGATTAAATCCGTGGCTGAAGTGACCGGTGCGACCGATCTGAGCAACAAATCTCTGCGCGTCATTGCGGACCACATTCGTTCCTGTGCCTTCCTGATTGCTGACGGCGTTATCCCGTCGAATGAAAACCGTGGCTATGTGCTGCGTCGTATCATTCGTCGTGCGATCCGCCACGGCAACATGCTGGGCGCGAAGGACACCTTCTTCTATAAACTGGTGGGGCCACTGATTGGCGTCATGGGTGCGGCGGGCGACGAACTGAAACGCCAGCAGGCGCAGGTTGAGCAGGTGCTGAAAACCGAAGAAGAGCAGTTTGCGCGCACCCTTGAGCGCGGTCTGGCGCTGCTGGACGAAGAACTCTCTAAACTGTCCGGCGATACGCTGGATGGCGACACTGCATTCCGTCTGTACGACACCTACGGCTTCCCGGTCGATCTGACTGCTGACGTCTGCCGTGAACGCAATATTAAAGTCGACGAAGCGGGCTTTGAGGCCGCAATGGAAGAGCAGCGCCGCCGTGCGCGTGAATCCAGCGGTTTCGGCGCAGACTACAACGCGATGATTCGCGTCGATAGCGCTTCTGAATTCCAGGGCTACGACCATCTGGAACTGACCGGTAAAGTGACCGCACTGTTTGTTGACGGCAAAGCCGTGGACAGCATCAGCGCAGGCCAGGATGCGGTTGTCGTTCTGGATAAAACGCCGTTTTACGCGGAATCTGGCGGCCAGGTGGGCGATAAAGGTGAGCTAAAAGGTAGCGATTTTGCCTTCACCGTCACTGACACCCAGAAATACGGCCAGGCAATTGGTCACGTCGGCAAACTGGCTTCAGGTTCCCTGAAAGTCGGCGCAGGCGTGAAAGCCGAAGTGGATGAAGCTCGCCGCGCGCGCATTCGTCTGAACCACTCTGCAACGCACCTGATGCATGCCGCCCTGCGCGATGTGCTGGGTACGCACGTTGCTCAGAAAGGTTCTCTGGTGAACGACAAAGTACTGCGCTTTGACTTCTCGCATTTCGAAGCGATGAAACCGTCTGAAATTCGCGCGGTGGAAGATATGGTCAACGCCCAGATTCGCCGTAACCTGCCAATCGAGACCCACATCATGGATCTCGAAGCAGCGAAAGCGAAAGGGGCGATGGCACTGTTCGGCGAGAAATACGACGAGCGCGTTCGCGTCCTGAGCATGGGGGATTTCTCCACCGAACTGTGCGGCGGTACTCACGCCTCACGTACGGGTGATATCGGCCTGTTCCGTATCCTGTCTGAATCAGGCACTGCTGCTGGCGTACGTCGTATCGAAGCCGTTACCGGTGAAGGCGCGATCGCCAGCCTGCATGCTGAAAGCGACCAGCTCCACGACATTGCTCAGCTGCTTAAAGGCGACAGCCACAATCTGGGTGAGAAAGTACGTAGCGCGCTGGAACGTACTCGTCAGCTGGAAAAAGAGCTGCAGCAGCTGAAAGAGCAGGCTGCGGTGCAGGAGAGCGCAAATCTCTCCAGCAAAGCGGTTGAAATTAAAGGTGTTAAACTGCTAGTCAGCGAACTGGCAGGCGTTGAACCTAAGATGCTTCGTACCATGGTTGATGATCTCAAGAACCAGCTCGGTTCAACGGTTATCGTTCTGGCAACAGCGGCTGAAGGTAAGGTTTCTCTGATTGCGGGCGTCTCTAAGGATGTGACTGACCGCGTGAAAGCAGGGGAACTGATTGGTATGGTCGCTCAGCAAGTGGGTGGCAAAGGTGGTGGTCGTCCCGACATGGCACAAGCCGGTGGTACGGATGTGGCAGCACTTCCAGCAGCATTGGCCAGCGTTGAAAGCTGGGTAAGCGCTAAACTGTAATAATTACAAAGCGTAAAAAAACGCCATAACCTCACCGTTATGGCGTTTTTATCACTACGCTATCGCTAACGATAAAGTCAGGTTGAGTTTGTGTATATCGGCTAAACTTACGTTTAACAGAATGTGATGCCGTGACTGCTTACACATTACGTGTTTGTCATCGCTTACTTTTTGGCGTTATATGATGGATAATGCCGGGATACAAGAGACCCGACTCTTTTAATCTTTCAAGGAGCAAAGAATGCTGATTCTGACTCGTCGAGTTGGTGAGACCCTCATGATTGGGGATGAGGTCACCGTGACAGTTTTAGGGGTGAAGGGTAACCAGGTACGTATTGGTGTGAACGCCCCTAAAGAAGTCTCTGTCCATCGTGAAGAGATCTACCAGCGTATCCAGGCTGAAAAATCCCAGCAGTCCAGTTACTGATATTATCGCGTCTCGCCGCCCGGCGAGACGCAACGCTCTCGATATTCTTCCTGCATAAAGTTACCGTTCGATTTCATTCCTTCCATTTTTTGTCTCTCTCAAACCCTTATCTCGCTCAAAGACCGCAATTTTGCCCGAGGATTTCTGTGCTGATGTCCGCAAAATCCGTTTATAAAACACCCTCTTTGCGGCTTTTACATGCGAATTGAGTGTGATTTGTGCAAACGATAAAAGCTTGTGGAAAATTGTTTGACTTATAAGTCCCAGAAAGTAATATATGCGCCACGCAGCGACGAGAAGCTCTTAACGAGTTACTCGAAGCACTCGAAAGAGGCGTTGTGTGGTGAGGTGGCCGAGAGGCTGAAGGCGCTCCCCTGCTAAGGGAGTATGCGGTCAAAAGCTGCATCCGGGGTTCGAATCCCCGCCTCACCGCCATTTTGCATCCGTAGCTCAGCTGGATAGAGTACTCGGCTACGAACCGAGCGGTCGGAGGTTCGAATCCTCCCGGATGCACCATCATTCTCAGTGTTGCGGCTTGTTGAGTGACATTGAATCAGCAGTAAAAGCAGTACCCCCTGATGCATCCGTAGCTCAGCTGGATAGAGTACTCGGCTACGAACCGAGCGGTCGGAGGTTCGAATCCTCCCGGATGCACCATCTATTACTTCATATTGCTTTAGAAGTGATATGACGTATCAAG
>Ga0153948_1001705_pt1 | contig 10945 bp, 4 predicted proteins | sample TSNJ032MetaG_FD_104696 | JGI IMG/M metagenome (GOLD analysis project Ga0153948, IMG submission 104696) | Attine ant fungus gardens microbial communities from New Jersey, USA - TSNJ032 MetaG | ecosystem: Host-associated > Fungi > Mycelium > Unclassified | place: USA: New Jersey, Wharton State...
GGTGTAAGCTCAGATATGGACCCGCGGATATGGAGTATACAGTCAAGATAGACCTGATCGGTCAAAGCTTTATTGGTTTTTATCTGTGTCAGTACCAGTTCTGCGCTTTTTCGTCCGATTTCGTTCAGAGGCGGTTCCACTGTAGAGATGTGCGGTGAATAGCCCAGTGAAATTTCCCGGTTGTCAAAACCGACTAAAGAAATGTCCTTTCCGATTACAAGACCTTTTTCAGTGCAACGTTCGTAGACGCCGCTGGCCATGAGATCATTGAAGCAAAAAATTGCGCTAACGCCGGCATTCAGCAAAGCGTCTGTATTTGAATACCCGCTGTGACGCGCCCAATCTCCATTAAAAACCATATCTGTATTAAACAAAATACCGTTTTGAAAAAGAGCCTTTTGGAATCCCTTAAGCCGGTGGATTGTATGAAAGCTGGCAGGCGGTCCTGTAATCACCCCAACGGATTTGTGACCTTTGGAAATTAGAAGATTGGTCAAATCAAGAGAGGCTTTTTCATCGTTATACATAACCGAGGGATAAGTGTTCTCCTTGGGGAAGCAGTAGGCATAAACCATCGGTACAGTAACCAAGGATGGCAAATAGCTGATCTCACGGCAATGATGGCCGACATAAACAATACCTTCTACCTGTTTTGAAAGCATATTGGACACCATGTCGTCAAGGATCTGCTGATACTTAATCGTATCAGTAAAGTCATTGTTATAACGCTTGAACAAACGCATATTACCTAGAATTATCTCATAGCCGTTTTCCTTGCAGTAGGCATCGATACCGTCTACAATTTCGGGAGTGTTAAAGACAGTTAGATCCTCTGTTATGATACCAATGTTATTGGTTTTTTGCTTCTTGAGGCTTTTAGCCAGCAAGTTTGGAGTGTAGTGAAGCCTACCCGCCGCGTCTATAATTTCACGCGCTTTTGCAGGACTAGCCGCGTTAATTTTCCCGTTCAGCACATTGGAAACTGTGGCGGTGGAAACTCCTGTTAATCGTGCAATATCTTTAATAGTAGCCATAACCATCCTCCAGAAAGCCAATCGTTTAGTTGAACCAGCAATATGTAATACTATAACTTTACTATGATTTATTATAAAAATCAAGTATTATCAATTTTTTTGAAGATAAAAGCGGATGACGTCAGATATGCTTAATCAGCCGAATACGGCATGTTTATCAATTTATTTGCGCACATTTCGTGTAATGAATTATTTGATTTGTTTAATTCGTCGCTTGATTTTTATATGATTTTTGATAGTATGAAATTACCTAATCGATTAACGAATTGGAGGAGGTGAGGTTCTATGAACAAAAAAGTCACTGCTGCTTTACCCCTAAGGGATATTCAATTGGATGACAGGTACTGGAATCGATATACCAAGCTCATTCCTGATGTTGTGATTCCTTATCAGTGGAGGGTCCTTAATGACAGAATCCCCGATGTGCCTCCCAGTTATTGTATTCGCAACTTGCGTATCGCTGCCGGAGAGGAGCAGGGAGAACGACAGGGTACGGTTTTTCTTGATACGGACGTGGCCAAATGGTTAGAGGCCGTAGCTTACAGCTTATCATGGAGACCGGATTCTGTTTTGGAAAAAACCGCGGATGAGGTTATTTCCCTTATTGGGCGGGCGCAGTGCGATGATGGATATCTCAATACATATTACACACTGGTAGAACCTGACAGACGGTGGCAAAACCTTACGGCTGGTCATGAACTGTATTGTGCCGGACATTTTATGGAGGCGGCGGCGGCGTATTTTGAAACCACCGGAAAAAGTGAGTTATTGGACATAGTATGCCGACTTGGAGATTTGCTTTGTCAGACATTCGGGCCGGAGAGCGGACAAAATCACGGTTATCCGGGACATCCGGAGGTGGAGCTGGCGCTAGTAAAGCTTTACCGGGCCACTGGTCATGAGCGATACATGGAGTTGGCAAGGTATTTTGTGAATACCCGCGGAAAATCACCAAATTATTTTATTGATGAGCTGGCCTGGCCAGATTACCGAAATATTTATCCGGAGTTTCAGCCTTATGACCCGGCCTATTCTCAATCACATATGCCTGTACGGCAGCAGGAAACGGTGGAGGGCCACGCTGTGAGGGCCGTTTATCTATATTGCGCTATGGCGGATATTGCCGGTATTGACGCGGACGGTGAGTTGTTGGAACGATGTAAAATCTTATGGAGTAACATGGTGGATAAGCGTATGTATATTACAGGAGGCATAGGTTCTTCCGGGTTTCTGGAGCGCTTTACTGCCGATTACGATCTGCCAAATGACACATGTTACGCCGAGACTTGTGCTTCTATTGGATTAGCCCAGTTTGGACTTCGCATGTCCCGCCTTACTCGTGACGCCTCCTACATGGATGTGGTGGAAAGAGCTCTTTATAATACTGTGCGGGCAGGAATTTCCTTAGAGGGAGACCGTTATTTTTACGTAAATCCGCTGGAGGTCTGGCCTGATATATGTATGGAGCATACTTCTCGCGCTCATGTTAAGCCGGTACGTCAAAAGTGGTTTGATGTGGCTTGTTGTCCTACCAATATCGCGAGAACATTTACATCCTTTGGTAGCTATATTTACTCAGCCGGTGAGGATGAATTGTTTGTTAACTTATTTGTGCAAAATACTGCAACCATTCAAATGAACGACAAGCAAGTGAAGATAAATCTTAAAACCGACTATCCACGCAGCGGAAATATTTCTCTTGTAGTGGAGGGAGGGGGAGCCGAATTTGCGCTGTATATACGGATTCCGGCTTTTGCGGAGAATTTTTGCGTATGCATTGATGGAGAGAAGGACATAGGAACGGCTGAAAATGGATATTACCGCATATATCGTCAATGGAATAACGAACAGATTGGCGTGAGCTTTTTAATCAGGCCGAGAATTGTATACTCAAATCCTCTTGTACGGGCTAATGTTGGCAAGGTAGCGCTTATACGCGGGCCGGAGGTATATTGTTTTGAGGAGGCTGATAATAGAGACGATTTAGCCGCGATATATTTGGATCCCAATACGGAATTAATGGAAATCTGGGACGACAGTCTCCTTGGCGGGACCATGTGCATATGCTGTCAAGGTTACCGATTGTCACCTTGGAGCACTGATAAGGCTTTTGATATAGTGCAGTCATACCAAAAACAACCGGTATCTCTTACCGCGATTCCGTATGGCTCTTGGAACAACAGAAGTCCGGGAGAAATGATTGTCTGGGTGCACAGCACCATATAATTTTTGTAAACTCGAAGTATTAATTTTAGCGCTCATTAAGTGTAAAGAAAGAAGGGAAGGTAATTATGAAAAATCACAAGCGTATATGGTCATTAGTGCTGACAATTATGTTGGCAACCGGTATTTTGGCTGGGTGCGGCTCAGATTCACCCACAGGAAGCTCGACAGCTTCTTCCGGCGAAGCGTCTTCGGAATCAGGAGAACGTGTAACCATTACATATTCTCAGTGGGGTAATGACACCGAAACCGCCGCTACAAAAGCCGTTGCTGAAAAGTTTAACGCCTCTCAAGACAGAATCACCGTTGAGATCATGCAAATCGACCATGAGAGCTATATTTCAAAGCTTAATACTATGGCTACCGCGAATGAATTGCCTGATACCGGAATTATGAGCGAAGCGGGCGTTTTGACTTTCGCTACCAACGGCATGCTGTATGATATATCCCAAATGTACGACTCGGACGAATCAAAGCCCTTGGATAGCATAACGTTTAAGTATGACGGAACGCCTGTGGCATATTCGGCGGCCAACGAGATTTTGGCCCTTTGGTATAATATTGATTTGCTTAACGAGGTTTGCGCTCAGCAGGGTCTTAATGTGACGGAATTCACGCCTCCAGCTGATGCCGGCGGCGCGTGGGACTGGGACACATTCGTAAACATCGCTAAAACGCTGACCTTGGATGTAAACGGAAAAAATGCCAACGATCCTGATTTTGATAAAAATAACATTGTTACTTATGGCTGCAGTATCAATACCTTGCCCTGGCAGTTGGAAGTGTGGCCGCTATCAAACGGCGGAGGTTTTTATTCCGCCGACGGCAGTGAGATGACGGTTAATTCTCCTGAAACAGCCGATGCCCTGCAGAGAATTGCCGATTTGTATCTGGTACATAACTGCTCTCCTCAGCCAAGCTCTACCACAATAGCGCTGAGCACCTCCTTAGGCAGCGAAAAAATTGTGATGGCTACCGACGGCGCTTGGAACGTGGGTACGTATCTGGGTCCGGATGCTAATTTTGAATACGGCGTTGGCGTACTTCCTTATATGAAGGAAAAGGTTACCATATGTACCGGCGGGCCAAACGTAGTTTTTGCAACGACGAAACACCCTGAGGAAGCTATGGAGTGGTTGAAGTGGTACGCTCAGGAAGAAAATTCCTGGGATTTAATAGAGGCGGGCACTTGGATGCCAATTTTGGAGTCATGGTATACAGAAGATGAAAAAATCAACAAATGGATAGATAACCCTTATTTCCCGGAACATGACATGTACAAGAGCGCTGTTGTTGATTATGCCAGAGAATATTCCAAATCTACTTCATGGTATTACGTTAACGCGACAGATGTATTCAACAGCGTGCTGGATACGGCCATGTCCTTTGCCTGGACAGGTGATATGACCGTTCAGGAGGCTCTTGACAAATATATACCTGAGTTTGAAGACGCCTATAACAGCGGCAAATAAACTGATTAATATGCGCAATTCTTTCATAAGGAGTGCTCGCTATGATTGATCTTCCAAAAACCAATACTGAATCGATAATAAGAAAGAAAAGATATAGAAATAAAGAGTCCTTGATGGCGTATCTTTGTCTTATTCCGGTTTTTATGGGACTCTCCATTATTAGCTATATTCCAACGATTGCTGTATTTGTATTAAGCATGTTTGATTGGAATGGCTTGACAGCTCCTAAGTTCGTTGCTTTAGATAATTTTGCGCGTATCTTTACCAGAGATATGTATTTTTATGATTCCGTGCGCGTCACAATAGTATACGCTTTTATTGCCGTAGCAGGTTCGTTGTTGTACTCTCTTATTATCGCGTTGTTTTTAAATCGTAAAATTCCGGCTCGTCCGTTCTGGCGCGCGATTTTTTTTATCCCTTATATGCTTCCGGCCGCCGGCGTGTTCACTGCTTGGCGTTGGCTATATGAGGTGAATTACGGACTGTTTAATTACGCGTTTCGCATTCTGGGTCTTCCCCCTCAACAGTTTGTGCAAAGCCCTGCTCAGGTGCTTCCTTCTCTTGCTTTAATTGCTGTTTGGTGCAGCGGCAACCTAATCGTCATTTTTCTGGCGTCTTTGCAAAATGTCCCAAGAGTATATACGGAAGCCGCGGAAATTGACGGGGCCAATGCCTGGCAGCGGTTTTGGAATGTTACTATCCCATGCATCTCGCCAATTATTTTTTACAATATGTTAATGGCGCTTATATCAAACCTCCAGGTAATTACCCCTGCTCTGGCTATGACAAACGGCGGCCCCCAAAACGGTTCCATGTTTATGTCTTATATAATTTACATGTATGGCTTCCAGAAAAACAGACTGGGCTATGCCAGTGCCTACGCGGTAATATTCTTTATGATAGTGGGAATTTTTACCGCAATCCTTTTTAAAACATTTGGTTCACAATTTTTTGGCGGAGGTGAGAAGAAATGACAAGCAAAGCATATCATCCCGGCAGCGGAGCATTCGCAAGCAGAAAACGATCCGAACGTATCGCCAATACGGCAACTGTCGCAATAATCGCTATTCTTGCTGCTATGGCTATTCTGCCGATATATTGGGTTTTCCGGTCCTCAGTTATCAGTAACAGCGAGCTTTACGCTTATCCGCCTTCATTTTTACCGAAGGAATGGCTATGGTCAAACTATTTACGCACACTGGAAAGCTTTGAGTACTGGACTTATTTTAAAAATACTTTTTCCATTATTATCCCTGCGGTTACAGCGGGAACAATTACTGGAATATTCAGCGCCTACGCGTTTGCGCGGTTGAACTTTAAAGGAAAAAGACTGATTTTTACTCTTTGCGTTGGTACAATTTTGCTGCCTGGTATGGTCACGCTTATCCCACTCTATGTCTTCTGGACCCGCGGCCTGCATCTTGGCGGTACATACTGGCCCATGATCCTGCCATTCTTCACAGGCGGAGGCTTTTTTAACATTTTTCTTTTAAAGCAGTTTATGGAAACGGTGCCTATTGAGATTGATGAGGCTGCCGAAATCGATGGAGCGTCACGTATGCGTATTCTGTGGTTTATGATTGTGCCGTCCATTAAGCCCGCTATCATAGTGGTGATCATGCTGCTGTTCATCCAATTGTGGAATGACTTGCTCCAGCAAATGATCTACATCAACAGCATGGCCAAATTTACCTTTGCAATCGGTCTAACGACTTTTACAGGAGCTTTTGGAACTAAATGGAATTATGCTATGGCGGCAACATGTCTTACTATGCTTCCTGGTATTGTGATTTATCTGTTAGGGCAACGCAGCTTTGTGGAAGGCATTACTCTGACCGGTATGAAAAATTAAGAAGCTGTCCGAGTTATTTTCAGACAGTTTCTAATACGAGGTAAACATTAGCCTCCTCTGTCGCCAAATCGACTCGTCGTCGGTAAATGTTTTCGCCGTTCGGTTTAGAAGGGAGTTATCAATTATGAGGTTTTGTCAAAAAGCGTTGGCAATAGTAATGGCTGTAATGATGATATTATCCTGCTATCCATCAGTATCCACTGTTTTGGCGGACGAAATTGCTTATGAATCTTCTGATTCTACAGTTAGTGAGGACAATGATATATTGCCGGAGGAAAACGTCGAAGCCGGTGATATAGTATTGCCGGATGAAAACATCGAAAAGGATGATACGGCTTCATTAGAAGACATGGCGTCAGGGAATGACGTTTTCCTGCTAAGGAGTCCGTCAACATCCGCATCAGGACTGGTTGTTCGTTATGAATTTGACGATGTGAACGGTAAAATAATTAAGGATTCTTCGGACAACGGGCATGACGCCGCTATTTCAGGTGATATTGTATCAAACCCATATCTGGAGGGGAAATACAATAAGGGCATACAGTTTCCTAACACAGCAACTAATAACTATATCAGCATGGGAGCAAGCAGAGATTACCAGCCTGCTAACATAACTGTGGCGTTTTGGGCAAAAAGAACGGGTACAGTAAGCGGCGAGCAGATTATGGCTTGGAGCAAAGGTGATTGGGCTGCAAGCGGTTGGTTTATGAATTCAAATTCCGGTGCTCCTATAGGGTTTTCTGTAAATAGCGGAAACCATTTTAACACCAGCACCGGCTCCGTAAATTCAGAATATTCCAATGGCTCATCAATTACTGTGAGCAGAAACACCTTTTTCCCATCTAATGAATGGGTACATGTGGCGGTCACCTTTAATTCAACAACAGGCGATGGAAAAATATACCGTAACGGACAGCTTTTAACTTCCCAAACGAATTCCGGATGGACAATTTCCTCAAATACTGCGGAAATGATATTGCTGAAAAATTATTATGGAGCCTTAAACAGCGGGTTTGCAATGGATGAATTCCGGATATATGAAACAGACTTATCGGAAGGAGACATTTACGCGATAGCAAATGATGCGCCGGATATTATTGAATATGTAAATGTTACTTTAGACGCGAACGGCGGCGCGTTTAACAGCGGAAGCACATTGGAGGTTCCCGTTATAAAGGGCGGAGCCATAGGAGATAATTTATCATTTAAATCCACATATTCGGGATACAAACAGACAGGGTGGAAATACGAGGATGAGACGCCTGTATCCGAAACAGATGTAATAACCGAAGGCGTTACGATTTTCTCTGTATGGGAGGAGGCGTTCTATCCTAATATATCCAATGATTATTTCAATATTAAAATTGGAGAATTTGGCCAAATTGATACTATTGAGATAGTGGGAGACTTGTATCCGACAAACTATGTCATGAATCAGACGAATTCACCTAATCAAAACACTGACGATCACCAGTGGACGGGCGAGCTAATGTTTGCTTACAGGAAAGAAGGGGAAACGGCTTGGTCGGAGGTAACCACCAGTGAATCGGCTGATGTAAGGGAGATTACGTCAACTGAATTGGACACTGCCGAAGGTAATGCTATTACAGTCACCTATGCCGATTCGGAAGCTGTCGGCGGCATAAAGGATTTTTCCGTAGAAGAAACGTATAGCTTGGTTGGAGACTGTTTTAAGTGGGAGATTACCGTAAATAACACATCTGAGGACACGATTGAAATTGGAGATATAGGTCTTCCTCTGCCCTTTAATGAATTTTGGACATCCGGTGATGAAATATATGAAACCCGTGCGGTTGACCATTCGTTTACAGGGAAGGATTCTTCCTACATCTACGTTACAAGGCCAAGCGGCAAAGGCGCTTTTCTGTTGATGCTTCCCGATGCAAGTACCGGCGCCGGCTTTGAATACCAAGATCATTGGGTAACGTCGGAAAGAGGCAATACAAACTGGGCCCAGGACCAAGGCAGCTGGCAAAACGGATTGAATGTATTCTACATCCATTCTGAAAATATTAAGAAAACAGGTCGCGGCTATTTGGAAAATACCACTCTTACGCTGGCTAAGGGCGAATCAAAAACATATTCATTTAAATTTTATGGCGCGGAAGATTACGATGATATGAGCGACAAATTATACGAGAATAATATTTTGGATGTAACAGCCGTACCCGGCATGATAATTCCACAGGATGTGACCGCCCTCGTCGATATTCATACGCAGGCGGATATTACCGGAATTGAAATACAGTGCCTGCATGAGCATAATCCTTACGCGAATCATAATTATTCTGTCAGCAACTTGCCGGAATGTGTGAAGAACAGCTCTAATACATACATGCGCTACAAGGAAACTAAGGTGTTGGGGGATGGTGACCACCATATTTATGAAATTAAAATGGGGGACCTGGGACATCATACGGTATATGTGAATTATAAAGTGGATAACGAAGACAAGCAGACGGCTTTGCAATTTTACTCTATTGAGCCTATTGGCGACGCGTTGGATCTGCATAGCGAGTTTATGCTGAAAACCCAATGGGACGCTCCCGATGATTACTGGGATAAAGTATTTGACGACTGGATGATGGATACTAAGTCTAAAAGAGGAGCATTCGGCGCATACTGGGATTGGGGCGACGATTGGGGCCTGGTTCACGGCGCCTATCTGGCGGAGCATAATGTAAACGTTCCGGATGCCGGCCAGATACAGGCTCTCGATGAATATCTTGACGTAGCTGTCTGGAATGGACTTATGAAGTATACTCAGGATAGTTACAAGGTAAATAACTTTTTGGAGGATCCGGCAACCGGATTAGCACAATTCACCTATCGCGGCTATGCGTATCCGCACATTTACAATACGTACTTCGCTATGTATAGAATAGCTAAGCTTTATCCGGAAATGATAGAATATACTTTAACAAAAGAGGAATATCTGTTGCGTACATACAATATTATGAAGGCCCTCTATGGTTCCGGGGTTTCATATAACTGGAGCACCGGCCTGATGGGCGAGAACACCACGCCGAATATAATAGCGGCGCTAAAGGAAGAAGGCTTCAGTAGTGAAGCCGGGGAAATAGAGAGCATAATGAACAGGAAATACAGCAACTTTAAAGCGCAGAAATATCCTTACGGCTCTGAGTATTCTTATGACAACACAGGTGAGGAAGCAGCCTATGTGCTGGGTAAAATGTATGACGACAAAGATATGATGGAAGCGGTTTACTATAAGACCTTAGCCTGCAGAGGCTTGCAGCCGGTATGGTATTACTACGCGAACCCTGTAACCAACTGCGGTGAAAACTGGTGGCAGTTCCAATATACCATGGCGCTGGCCGGCATTGGCCTGGACGACTGGATAAGGCTGCAGGACAACGGTATGACGGATGACGAAAGAGCTGTGGCGGCACGGGTAAACTACGCTGCTAAAGTTGGGATGATCAGTCTTATTAATTCCGGCCAAATTGACTCCGATCCTGCAAATATTGGCACTGTAGCATGGACATATCAGGCGGAAATAGGGAATCAGGGAGGCAAGGGCACCGGAGGCGGCAGCTTGCATAACGGCTGGCGGCAAATGTCCGGCGAGGCCGACTTAGGGGTTTACGGCGCAATCAGGTATTTAAGCTCCGATGTAGCCATCGACCCTGTATTTGGGCTCTATGGATACGGTTGTGACGTAACAGACCTGGGAGAGGCTTATAAAGTTATTCCGAAGGATGGCTTGTCTAAAAAAGTTAATTTGATTAACGAAAAGATTTATTTGGAGCTTGAAAGAGATCAGATTATGGAAGTAAAAATCAATAAGGATGGTACCGGCGCGGCACTGCTGCTTAAAAACCAGGCGGAAACGGCTCATACGACTAAATTGACGCTTACAGGGCTTATAGACGGCAAGTACGGCATATATATCGGCGGCGAATTAGCAGGAGCGTTCGAGAGCGAAGCAAATCAACCGGCGGTTGCGAATATTCCTGTGACCAAGGCGGCTTCCAGCGAGGTAATAATTAAAAAGACCGGCAATCCGGATGACTCAGATTCCGTCTCCGATTCGGACTCTGATGCGGATTCCGATAGCGGCGGCGGAGGATCTTCAAGTAATACCAACACAAGCTTAACTGGCGCGGATAAGATAACTGAAAAAGAATCATCCGCTATCATACAGGCCGCTATTGGCAAAGCTAAAGAGCCAGTAATCGTAATTGATAAAAAATTAATCGGCGTGGTTTTATCGGGTAAAGATTTGACGGCCAATATGGAAGCCGGTAATGAGCTCCATATTGTCAATGGCAAGGTTAAATTATCGCTTACCCCACGGCTGATCGAAATGCTGGGTATAA
>Ga0153948_1001706_pt1 | contig 10945 bp, 7 predicted proteins | sample TSNJ032MetaG_FD_104696 | JGI IMG/M metagenome (GOLD analysis project Ga0153948, IMG submission 104696) | Attine ant fungus gardens microbial communities from New Jersey, USA - TSNJ032 MetaG | ecosystem: Host-associated > Fungi > Mycelium > Unclassified | place: USA: New Jersey, Wharton State...
ATGACGGGCCGGTCCATGCACTGTCCAATATCAACCTCGCGATCCAGCGTGGCGAGTTCGTTTCCTTTATCGGTCCTTCGGGTTGCGGCAAGACCACGCTGATGCGTGTGGTCGCCGATCTCGAACAGCCAACTTCCGGCTCGGTCACGGTCAACGGCAAGACGCCCGCCAATGCGCGTCTCGACCGGTCCTATGGCTATGTGTTTCAGGCAGCCGCCCTGTTTCCATGGCGCACGATCGAGGACAATATCAGCCTGCCGCTGGAAATCATGGGCTATTCCCGGGCGGAGCGTCAGGAGCGGATCGAGAAGAACCTCGCGCTCGTCAATCTGACCGGCTTTGGCAAAAAGTTCCCATGGCAGCTTTCCGGCGGCATGCAGCAGCGCGCTTCCATTGCGCGCGCGCTGTCGTTTGACCCCGACATGATGCTTATGGACGAACCCTTTGGCGCGCTTGATGAAATCGTGCGCGACCACCTCAATGAACAGCTTCTGAAACTCTGGGCGGCGACGCGCAAGACGGTGATCTTCGTCACCCATTCGATCCCGGAAGCCGTATTTCTTTCCACCAAGATCGTCGTCATGAGCCCGCGCCCGGGCCGCATTCATGAAATCATCGATTGCGATCTTGGCCCGGACCGGACGCTGGATATTCGTGAATCGGAAGCTTTCCTGAAAATCGCCCATCGTGTGCGCGAAGGCCTGCGGCTGGGGCATATTCATGAGTAAAGCGCGCGGCCCAGACGTTGTTGTAGGAGGCCGGAGATGAAAGCCTTCCTGCACGAAAAATTCATTCCCGTGACGACGGTTCTCGCCGTGTTCGTCGCGCTCTGGTATGGGCTGGCGGTGTTTCTGAACACGCCCTTCGAGCGAGATCAAGCCCAGCGCGCCGGGACCGAGATTTCGTTTTCCACGCTCGTCGCCAATACGATGAACCAGGAGCGCCCGGTTCTGCCAGCACCACATCAGGTGGCGCAGGAAATCTGGAAAACCGTCTTCGACGTCAAGCCGACGTCCAAGCGCAGCCTCGTCTATCACGGCTGGGTCACGCTTTCCTCGACGCTGCTCGGCTTCGCACTCGGTTCGCTTCTCGGCATTGCGCTGGCGGTCGGCATCGTCCATTCGCGCACGCTCGACAGAAGCCTGATGCCGTGGATCATCACCTCGCAGACGATCCCGATCCTCGCCATCGCGCCGATGATCATCGTGGTGCTGAACGCCATCGGCATATCGGGCCTGCTGCCGAAAGCCTTCATATCGACCTATCTCTCCTTCTTCCCTGTTGCCGTCGGCATGGTGAAGGGGCTGCGATCGCCGGATGTGATGCATCTCGACCTCATGCGCACTTATAATGCGTCACGCGCGCAGGTGTTCTGGAAGCTGCGCTGGCCAGCGGCCATGCCGTTTCTCTTCACATCAATGCAGATTGCCGTCGCCATCAGCCTTGTTGGCGCAATCGTCGGCGAATTGCCGACCGGCGCTGTCGCCGGACTTGGCGCGCGCTTGCTCGCCGGTTCATATTACGGGCAGACGGTGCAGATCTGGGCGGCACTCATCGCCGCTGCCGTCATGGCCGGTGTGTTGGTGGCATTGGTCGGGCTGGTGGCGCGCATCGTCAACAGCCGCATGGGCGCGAAGCCGGAAAGGGCTGCGGCATGACGACCGGCATCCTCTCCCTGATCGCCATCATTGCGGTGTCGTGGGTGATCGTAGGCTGGGTTTCCAGCCTCAAGGCCCGCACCCCGCAAGGCCAGAAACTGCTCGACATCGCAGTCCCTGCCCTCTTCGGCATCGCCATGCTGGTGCTATGGGAAGCAGCCGTCCGGCTGTTTGCCATACCGCAGGTGCTGCTGCCTGCACCTTCCGCTATCTGGGCGCGGATCGTCGATTCCGTGCCTATTCTCTGGGCGGATTTCCGCCAGACCTTCATGAAGGCGGTCATCATCGGCTATGTCGCTGGTTGCGGGCTGGGCTTCATCACAGCCATCATTGCAGACCGCATCCCCTTCCTGCGCAAGGGCCTGTTGCCGCTTGGCAATCTGGCGGCGGCGCTGCCCATCGTCGGCGTCGCGCCGATCATGGTGATGTGGTTCGGTTTCGGCTGGGAGTCGAAGGCAGCCGTCGTCATCATCATGACCTTCTTCCCCATGCTGGTGAATACGGTCGCAGGCCTTGCCAGCACGGGATCGATGGAACGCGACCTGATGGAGACCTATGGCTCCAATTACTGGCAGACGCTGGTGAAGCTGCGCCTGCCCGCGGCAATGCCCTTCATCTTCAACGCGCTGAAGATCAATTCCACGCTCGCGCTGATTGGCGCTATCGTGGCAGAATTCTTCGGCACGCCGATTGTCGGCATGGGCTTCCGCATCTCGGCCGAGATCGGTCGCATGAATGTGGACATGGTCTGGGCTGAAATTTTCGTCGCCGCCCTTGCGGGATCGCTTTCCTACGGGCTGATCGCGCTGATCGAGCGCAAAGTGACATTCTGGCACCCTTCTTACAGGCGGGGGTAAGCCTTTCCGGCGAAAGCGCGAAGTGCTTTTGCAGGAAGTGCGTAAATGTAAGCAGATCCGGTATCCACCACCATAAGGCGGGACCGTCAACCAGAGGAGAACCAAGCATGAAGAAGGCACTATCCATAGGCCTCGCAACAGCCGGACTTGCTCTTGCACTCATGAGCACGACGGCCATGGCCGCAGACAAACTGACCTTGCAGCTCAAATGGGTCACGCAGGGCCAGTTCGCAGGCTATTACGTGGCCAAGGACAAGGGTTTCTACGACGAAGAAAAGCTCGACGTCGAGATCAAGCCGGGCGGTCCAGACGTTGCCCCGCCGCAGGTGATCGCCGGTGGCGGCGCGGATGTGGTGGTCGACTGGATGCCGTCGGCGCTCGCCACCCGCGAAAAGGGCGTACCGCTGGTCAACATCGCCCAGCCTTTCAAGAAGTCGGGCATGATGCTGACCTGCCGCAAGGAAACCGGCATCACCAAGCCGGAAGATTTCAAGGGCCGCACGCTGGGCGTCTGGTTCGGCGGCAATGAATATCCGTTCCTGTCCTGGATGAACCATCTGAAAATCCCGACCACTGGCGGCAAGGATGGCGTTACCGTTCTGAAGCAGGGCTTCAACGTAGATCCGCTGATCCAGAAGCAGGCCGACTGCATCTCGACCATGACCTATAATGAATATTGGCAGGTGATCGATGCCGGTATTCCTGCCGACCAGCTCGTCGTCTTCCCTTATGAAGAACAGGGCGTGGCGACACTGGAAGACGGGCTTTATGTGCTTGAAAAGAGCCTCGATGATCCGGCCATGGTCGAAAAGCTGGCACGCTTTGTCCGCGCTTCGATGAAGGGCTGGCAATATGCGTCCGAACATCCGGATGAAGCCGCCGACATCATTCTCGAAAATGATTCTTCCGGTGCGCAGAAGAAGGAAGTTCAGGAGCGCATGGTCAAGGAAATCGGCAAGCTGATCGACGGTTCGGACGGCACGCTTGATGTCGCCGCTGCCGATCGCACGGTTGAAACGCTGCTTGGCGGCGGGTCCGATCCGGTCATCACCAAGAAGCCGGAAGGCGCATGGACCGCAAAGGTCACCGACGCGATGAAGAAGTAATCATCGCGCGCTCAATATGAAAAAACCCGGAAGCACGCTTCCGGGTTTTTGTTTGTCTATCCAGTATGTTACTTGAATTTTTCTTCCAGAGCCACGGCCCGAACAAGCTCGCGTTCCAGACGCGCTTCTTCCTCGACCTTCGGCTTGGTGAAGCGTCCGAGCAGCAGATAGGCGACCGGCGTCACATAAAGCGTCGCGATGGTTGCAAGGCCAAGACCACCAACGATCACCCAACCGAGCGCCACGCGGGCTTCTGCCCCGGCCCCGCTTGCCAATATCAGCGGCACACCGCCGAGCACGGCGCAGATCATCGTCATGCAGACCGGACGCAGGCGGATATTGGAGGCTTCCTCCACCGCCTCGCGCACGCTCAGCCCTTTGTCGCGCAACTGATCGGCAAATTCGACGATCAGAATACCGTTCTTGGCCATGATGCCCACCAAAAGCACAAGGCCGATCTGGCTATAGACGTTGAGGCTCGTGCCCGTCAGCATCATAGCGACCACCGCACAGCCAAGACCGAGCGGCACCGTCGCCATGACGATCAGCGCACTGACGAAGCTTTCAAACTGCGCCGCAAGCACCAGCAGAATGATGATGATGGCAAAGCCGAACACCATGGCAAGACCGCTGGAGGTTTCGCTGAGCGTTGTGGCTTCGGCGAGCGGAATGATATGGCTGCCAGGCGGCAGAAGCGGGGCTGCAATTTCCTGCGCTGCCGTGAAGGCATTGCCGAGCGCGAAATCAGCGCGCAGGCCGGTGGTGATAGCCACCGAACGCTGGCGCGTTTCGCGATCGAGCTGCGGCGGCACCGCCTTTTCAACAACGGTCGCGATGGACGACATCGGCACATAACGCCCGTCCGCCGCTTTCATGAATATGTTTTCCAGATCAGTCGGGTCATTGATCGGGTTGGTGGTCGCGACGAATTTCACGTCGAAACTGCGGTCGCCCACATAGACCGAGCCGATCTTGCGCCCGTCCAGCACCGACTGCACGGCATTGGCGAGGCCGGTAATATCGATGCCAAGATCGGAGGCGCGCTCACGGTTGATCTCGACGGAAAGCTGTGGCTGTGTCGGCTCCACCGACAGGCGCGGCTGCTCAAAGCGCGGATCTTTTTCCAGCGCCGCGACGACGGCCTGCGCAGCAGGCTGAAGCTTGGCATAATCACTGCCGACAATGGCGAATTGCAGTCCGTTACCAGCGCCGCGAATACCGAGACTGTTCGGCTGGGTCGAGAAGATACGCACGGCGGTAATGTTCTGCACCCGCTTGGTGATATCCGCCATGATCTCCTGCTGGCTGCGGTGACGCTCCTTCCATGGGGCAAGCGTCAGCACCATGAAACCATTATTGGAGGAGCCGCCGGAGCCGGCAATGGCATAGGTCGTGATAATCTCGCCATCGTCACGCAATGGCTGGATCGCTTCCTCGATCTTGTTGAGCTGCGATTGCAGGAAGTCAACGCTGATGCCCTGCGGTCCGTTGATGCGCAGCACCGCCACGGCGCGGTCTTCCGATGGCGTCAGTTCCTGACGGATCGTGCCAAAGATGGCAACGGATGCGCCGCCGAAAAGCAGCGCAACCAGCACAACCACCCACGGTGCAGCCAGACAGACATGAAGGGTCTTGCGGTAGAAACCTGCAAGTCCGCCGCCGATACGGCGCAGGAACAGCGGGCCATGTGCGCCTTCCGCCTCGCCGCTGCCTTCTTTCAGAAAGCGCGAGGCCAGCATCGGGCAAAGCGTCAGCGCTACCACCGATGACAGCAGAACGGCGATGGCCAGCACGAAGCCGAATTCGCGGAACAGACCGCCCGCCTGCCCCGGCAAAAACGAAATCGGCACGAACACGGCAGCCAGTGTCAGCGTGGTCGCGATGACGGCGAAGAACACTTCCTGCGTGCCGAGCACGGCCGCAGCGCGCGGGCCCATGCCCTGATTGCGCCGTCGCACAACATTTTCCAGCACCACGATGGCGTCATCGACCACAAGGCCGGTCGCAAGAACCAGCGCCAGCAAAGTCAGGATGTTGATGGAAAAGCCCGCCAGATAGATCGCCGCAACAGTGCCGATCAACGCCACCGGCATGGACAGGGCCGGAATGAGCGTGGCGCGAATATCCCACAGGAACATGAAGATAATCGCCACAACGATGATCACCGAAGCGATCAGCGCAATCTCGACTTCATGGATAGCGCCATTGATGAAGCTTGCATCATCGCTGGTGACGGCGATGTTGACACCTGGCGGCAAGGTGGTCTGCAGATTGGCAACGGCAGCGCGAACACCTTGCGAAATATCGAGCGTGTTGGACTGCGCCTGACGCACAATGCCCAGACCGATTGCCATCTTGCCGTTGGAACGCACAGCCGAACTTTCGATATCGGGTCCGAGCGTGACTGTGGCGACGTCACGGATCTGCGTGCGGCCCTTGATATAAACATTCTCGAAGTCTTCGGGCTTTTCCAGATTGGCCGTCGCACGCACCACGATCGCCTGATCGGAGCTGCGCAGTGAACCCGCTGGTGCATCCAGCCCCATGGAATTGAGCGCGGTCGCCACATCGGCCAGCGTCAGCCCATAGCTTGCAAGACGTGCCTGATTGATATCGATGCGGAAAATCTTGGCGCGGTCGCCGTAGATCTGCACATCAGCCACGCCCGGCACAGCCGACAGCACATCCTGAATCTGGTCTTCGATCAGCACGGTCATATCGTCGACGGACATGGTGTCCGATGTCACCGCCAGTCGCATCACGGGATCAGCGTTCGAATCCGCCTTGATGATGCGGGAGGGATCGGCTGCCTCCGGCACGGTGTTGGCAACGCGTGAAATCGCATCGCGCATATCGGCGGCAGCAACATTGAGATCGACACCGTCGTTGAACTCGACCGTCACACGGCTGCGTTCAAAGGACGATGTCGAGGAAATCGACTTGACGCCGGACACGCGCGCAACGGCGTTTTCCAAAACCTGCGTCAGCTGGCGGTCGATGGTTTCGGCGGACGCACCGCTGAAATCCGTACTGATCGTGACAACCGGGCGATCCACATCCGGCAATTCGCGAATATCGACGCCCGTGAAAGCAGCAAGACCTGCCACGACAATGAGAACATTGATGACGAAAGCAAAGACCGGGCGACGAATGAAAAGTGCGATCGAGCCGCCGCGATCGGCGGATGATGGTTTATGACTGCTCACCAGCGCCCCCTCAACCGGCTACAGGTTTTGCAGCCGCTGGATCGGCGCGGGCCGTGCCCTGCGCATCCATCACGCGAACCGGCGCTTCATCGCGAACCGTCTGTACCCCTTGCGTGACGATCATGTCGCCCTGCTTGACCGGACCATCCAGAAGAATGCTGGTGGCATTGCGCTGCACGACGCGAACAGCGATCTTCTTCGCCAGACCTTCCTCGATACGCCAGATATAAGATCCGTCCGCACCCCACTGGATCGCCAGCGGATCGACAGATGGAAAGCGATTGCCGGGGAAAAGCACCGTGACGTAGAACGACATGCCGGCGCGCAAGCGATCTTCGGAATTATCGACCTCGGCCCGCACATGCAGCGTGCGGCTTGCCTCATCGATCATATTGTCGACGGCATTGATTTCGCCCTTGTGGGTTTCACCCGCAAAGGCCGTCGTTTCCGCCGTCAGCGGCTGCCCAACCTTTATCTGCGGGGCAAAACGTTCTGGAACCCAGATATCGACCAGCATCTTGGAGCGGTCGTCGATCCGCGCAATGGAAGTCTGGGCGGTGACATAGTTGCCCGCATTGACAGGCAGAATGCCCACCACGCCGGAAATCGGCGAGCGCACCGTGCGGCGACTCAAGGCAAGCTGCGCATCCTTCAGGGCAAGCTGCGCATTGGCGACGCCCAGTTCGGCTTCAACGGCCTGAACACCCGTTGCGGTGTTCGTGGCTCTCAGGCGTTCGATACGCTGGCGGGTTGTCTCGGCATCTTTCAGAGCCGTTTCAGCCTTGGCGACGGCAATCGTCTCGGTGTCGGAATCAAGTTCCGCAATCGCATCGCCCGCCTTGACGCTGTCGCCAGCCTTCACGAACAGCTTGTTCATATAGCCGCTGGAATAAGGCGTGATCGACACTGTGCTGAGCGCACGCGCGGACCCGATGGCGGTCAGACGATTATTGATGGTTTCTTCGCTTGCCGGTTCGACGACGACCAGCGGCGCCCTCGCTCCGGATTTGGCAGCGGATTGCTGAGCGCGGGACGCATCGGCGCCTGCGGCGGCGTTTTCCGACGCTGCATTCTTCTGTTTATAGGCGTACCAGCCGCCCGCAGCGGCCAGAACAATAAGCAGGCAGACGACAATCTGCTTCCACGATTTCATTCAGCTCTCCGGCAGAACCCGTCCCATCGCTGCCCGACAGGTCCTGTCTTTTAAAAAATATACTTTTTTACACGACACGTCGAATGTCTGACCATATGCGGCAACCTATCGACACGATGGTTACCGCCTGCCCATGACAGAGATTCGATGGAGAAATAGCTAACACATCCCCATATTACTTTTTTGCATCGCCTCCCGAGAAGGTCGAATTAAATTTCCGTAATGCTTGCTCGCAATCTGTCGCGAGCTCAATTCAATCGATACAATAATGTCTGTTGGAAATCTGCCCCGCCACCATATATAGGAAGCTATATTTATTGCAGTCTCGAGACTCACAGGGATATTGGGCATTTCGGGGCATATCGGACGCGCTGCATCGGCCAACAGCCCCAGACGCCGTCTATTTGGAATCAGGTTATGGCGGTTGTTGAAAAGATCATAGATCCGGGCGACGTTCCGATGGACACCGCTGCGCAGGATACAAACGCGGAAGATCGCACATCGCCCGCGCAATTCACGCGTTTGCGCTGGCAGAACCGCCTTTCCAGCAAACTGCTTCTGCTTATTGTGCTCGCCGTCCTCGTGGCGGAAGTTCTGATTTTCGTGCCGTCCATCGCCAATATGCGCCTGCGCTGGCTGACTTCGCGCCTTGATACGGTCGGCGCGGTCAGCGAAGTGCTGGCAGCCAGCGCGAATATGGACGTTCCACGCGCCATTCAGGACAAGGTTCTGCTCGTCACCGGCACCAAGGCAATCGCGCTGCGTGAAGCTGGCGCCTCCCGCCTTCTCGCCATGTCGGAAATTCCCGGCAAGATCGATCAGGTTATCGATCTTGATAATGTCAGCGAAGCGGCGTCCATCTGGGACGCATTCAGCACGCTTTTTGACGGTGGCGACCGAACCTTGCGTATTTACGGTTCGGTTTCGCCGACAGCGACGCCCGGTCGGGTGATTGAAATCGTCACCTCCGATGCGCCCATGCGGCGCGCCATGCTGATCTATGCCCGCAACGTCGCCGTGATCTCGCTGATTATTTCGGTGATTGCCGCCAGCCTGATCTATCTCATCATTCATGAAATGCTGCTGCGCCCGGTGCGCATCATGCATCGCAACATGATCGACTTTGCAACGACGCCGGATAATCCCGCGCTCATTCTGGTGCCGGAAAACCGCAAGGACGAGTTGGGCATCGCCCAGCGGCAGATTTCCCACATCCAGAGCGATTTGCAACGCACGCTGAAAGAACAGAAGCATCTTGCCGATCTTGGGCTTGCCGTGTCGAAGATCAATCACGACATGCGCAACATCCTGGCCTCCGCACAATTGATGTCCGACCATCTGTCTGACGCCAAGGACCCGATGGTGAAGCGCTTCGCGCCCAAGCTCATCCGCACGCTCAGCCGTGCGATCAGCTATTCGGAAAGCGTTATCGCCTATGGGCGCTCGCAGGAAGCGCCGCCGAGGCCGCGCCGTGTCAATCTGCACGCCGTCGTCACGGATGTGCAGGAAAGCCTCAATCTGGAATCCGAGAGCGGCATTGAGTTCGACAATCGCATCCCGGATGACTTCGAACTGAACGTCGATTCGGAACAGCTGTTCCGCGTGCTGAGCAATCTGTGCCGCAATTCCGTGCAGGCCATGGAGCGGGATGATACGGGCGGCGATGCTGCTGTGAAGCGCCTGACGCTCTCATCCGGTCGAATCGGCACCACAGCCATCATCGGCGTCGAGGATACGGGGCCTGGCCTGCCGCAAAAGGCGCGCGATAACCTCTTCACGGCGTTCAAGGGCTCGACACGCAGCGACGGCACCGGACTGGGCCTCGCAATCGCGCAGGAGCTTATCCGCGCCCATGGCGGCAGTATCGAGCTTCGGGAAGACCGTCCGATCGGCGCGCATTTCGAGATTCGCCTGCCTGATTTGCCTGCGCAGCGCGAAAGAGAACAGACACGGCGGGAGGAAACCGCCTGACTGGGGAAAAACCCCAGGGAAAACAACGGTTGAGAAGCCCGGAAATCCGGGCTTTGACAAGAAATATTCACATAACGGCATTTTTTTCTCAGAAGACGCTTGCATTTAGTAATGGGTCCGATTATCAACCGCCCATCGCCGCAGCGAGCGGCACAAAGGCAAGCACCCGTAGCTCAGCTGGATAGAGCACCAGACTACGAATCTGGGGGTCAGAGGTTCGAATCCTTTCGGGTGCGCCATTTCTTTTCAAGCATTTAGCGAAGATTTCAAGAGAGACTGATCGTCAGATCGGGCTTCGCTTTTTTGCTTATCCGGCGTCAGATCAGAACACGTCCATTCACAATCAGTATGCTGGCAGTATGCTGGCGTTGCTTCAGTTCGTTGCTTTCGATGCGCCTCCGAATGCAGTGACACGGCTACGGCCCTCTACTCCACCGAATCCATAACGCACTGATATGTAACGCCTTGAGAGGTGATCGCGATTTTCGTCAGAGTATCGAACGCGATCTCATAGCCCTCACCCGCAAACTTGCTGCCAGAAGCCGACGGTACCCTCTCAAGAAGACGGTCGCGGCTAAAAGCGCTCAACCGGATATGGTCAGGATCGTCCGGTGACGTGAAGACATCGATGACATTGTCATGGTCGCATACATAAGAGATACGATCCTGATCGGCCTCAGCAAGGGCCAGAGAGGGCATCAGGATTAATAAGGCACCGAACAGCCAACGCATGGAAAAACTCCCTCCTGAGCCCCTGCAACGCGCCTCGCATGATCGATGCGAGCGAACGCCCAGATTTTCCCGTTTAAGTGCACCCTGTTTGAAAGCCGCCTCGTTCTTCACACGGCATGTCAGTTGGATGCGTGATGTTCTCACATAGCCAACTGCCAGCGATCCGCGCAAGGGAGCATAGAAGCGACCGATGTGAAAAGCGGAACGTGCATGCACATTGCGTAAGCATCCGCGCCAGTCATGCAGTATTTTTTCTCGGAGA
>Ga0153948_1001709_pt1 | contig 10929 bp, 12 predicted proteins | sample TSNJ032MetaG_FD_104696 | JGI IMG/M metagenome (GOLD analysis project Ga0153948, IMG submission 104696) | Attine ant fungus gardens microbial communities from New Jersey, USA - TSNJ032 MetaG | ecosystem: Host-associated > Fungi > Mycelium > Unclassified | place: USA: New Jersey, Wharton State...
ATAACAGAGACGACCCCTTGGATCTCTTCTTCACAAATCCATGTGAATGCTGCTTCAACGACAGTGAGGTACACCGAGTACAACTCATCTAGCCCCTCTGTGTTGTCTCCCCGCTTCTTTGACTCGAGAATGCCAAGCCGTACCCTGGGATCCACTTCGAGGAAGTCGGCCACAGTCGTTGCCCATATAAAAATACCTGAAGCACGAGGGACCAGGCGATCGAGAGCCCTTTTGATCCATGCATCTCCCTCTCCCATTAATTCGAGTCGTGACTTGAGGAACACACGGATATCATGGGAAGTATCATCTCCTGGCTTAACATTGTTGCCAGAAGGAATATTGATATGGATGCTGATAGACTCGGGGAAGATTCGGCTCACATGGTCCTCTGGCCGGCTGGTGATAACTAGCTTCAACTTCTTCAAGTGATCAACTTGAGCCCAATGCTTAAGTGTATGCAGGAGACCCTTGTGATCATCCTTTCCAGATGAATCGTGCCCCTGACCACCACACTCGTCCAATGCATCTATCACAATCACCGGAAGCTCCTCATGCGGAACAGTGTCACCCAACATGGATAATGGTACCTCGACGAGCGATTTGAAAAGCCGATCAATATCAGGTGAGTTGTGCCCTTGATTGCCCTGAGCTATGTGTTGTCGAAGGAAGGGGTACAGGCGAGCAAGATCACATGCGACAGTGCGCCAGAGGGCAATCGTGGTGACCGTAGATTGCGTGCGGTCGAATCGGAATGAGATTACATGGCGCTTCTGGTCTACTAGTCGATTGGCAATGCTAGCTGCCAAGGCAGATTTCCCAACGCCAGGGGATCCCCTTATCAAAATCATATTTGGGCCATCAACGTTCTTGATCTCGTCTTCAATCTCTTGTAAGATGATTGTGCGGGTGTCTTCCATACATGGTTTGCGCAGAGGGAGCCTATTCTCCTCGAGGGCTCGTATTAGATCATCCAGTTCCTTCTTTTTCGCAATCTCTGGTACAAAATTATGCGTCCCGTGGAAAGCTAAATGGAAAAGATAGACAACACACCTTGAAGGCTCTCGACACCGGCTTGCATAGCATGGACAGTTTCTGGTAGATAAATGACGCGTTAAGAGAGCTGGTCAGGAATCACAAACAGCCCACCTTGAACATTCGAAACGCCACCGACAATGGTGGCTGAAATCACAGTTCAGACAGATTGAACAATAAATATAGGCAGAGACCAAACCTTGTCCTATTCGGACCTCTACCATCAGATCTACCACAAATCTCTCCCTGAACTCATCCACATTCCTCCGTAACTCGATAGCTTTGTCCTTATGAGGTAAAACGAGAATGTGTTTGGCTGTGACCAACGAATCAGTCATCAATCCATCCCACACAGCAGAATACACACCTGACCAACTTTCCAGCCACTTCTCGATGAACTCTACTACTTCTCTCATCATTCTAGGGAATTCACTGATAGTGACACGCAACTCGTTTGAATTTGGAATGTCTTTGAGCTTGTCGAGCTGGCCAGCCAGGATTCTGATACTCTCCGCCATGTTTTTCATTTCTCTGTGAGATTCCTCTTGCGCTTTGAAATGCTGCCAAATTCATCAGTATCATCCATGCTCTAAAAAAAAGAGAACCAACTTGATATACGACATCAATACAAGAAACTACCGATTTTACTATAGAATTCAGCTGCTTCGAGTCAGCAAACGTGTGCGCGTGCCAGTCAACAATGATTTACTCCACCGATAGCCTTTCCGAACTCAATGAACATCGCACCCACATTACCTGTAGTACCGAGACGATCCATTATAGGCCTGAAATTGTTCAGGTCCTCGATCGTGCTCTTGATTCGCGCGTTCAGGGCTCTCAGGTTACATTTGTAAGCCTACAACTAAACTTGAGCAGGTAGTCTATATATTGACAGCAACCATAATAGCGTACCTTAGCGACAATCCAGAATTGTAATCCTGGAATTTCATTGGGGAGTTCAACCCTAAAACTTGCTGAAGTATTCTGAGTATATTTGAAGCAAAGGAGACAAAGATCAACCGACATTTGATTCCTTCATCTGTTTCGGATACGAGGTGATCCCATAGATCGTTGAACTTGATGCTGACTTGACACAGAGGACCATCCTCTGAGATACGGCCAAAACTGAAGATTTTCTGTCGCAAAGGATGCTTTTTGTGTATCTCGATATCCAGATCGCTTTCGTGTTTGAGAATACTGCATTGCATGGATGTAATGTTGAGCACTGCCTACGCGTGAGACGTTCAACCTACCATTTGCTTGTCAGCTTGAGGTGTTGCACTCCCTCAATATTCTCCTTGAGTTTCCCTTTAGTGTCTCGAAGGTGGCCAGGGCCATCTGCCTTGTCAGAGTGTTTGATGATCAACGAGTGTGGCAATTGATAATCGAGCTTCGTGATAAATTCTAAATGCAGTTCAGTCTACTGATAGATTGAGCCGATGAGAAAGAGTCATACGCACCGACAATTTGGATCGTTGGTACCATAGTAGTAGTTTCACTTGAGTTTGCCATTGATTCAACTTTGGGTGGAGGGAGGAAGAAACAATGTTGCGAAGGGGGATATGATGTTATAAGGTGGACCAGGCTGTAAAACCATCCAAAGCGGCTGTTACTGCCTCACCGATTGATCATAATTCTCCAGCCATATCAGAAGCATGGCGAGGTCACAAGTGCTCTGGCTTGCATCAGCCGTTCCCTTTCGGCTGACATAGTCTCCGGTTACAATTGGTTAACTCACTGCATCCGTCATAAAAAGCACGGGAGACCTCATGCCCTTGGGAGAGTATTGTCTTCAGTCGTCAAATGTTTCTCACCACTGCCCTGATGTTCGGATGTACTCAATCCAAATTGACTCTGAGTACCATGAAAATACAAACATTCCTGCCAGTCTCAGTATCAACCGTAAGGGAAGAGCCTCAGTATCAACCGTAAGGGAAGAGCTGTTTTATCGCATCGACCACAATCAATATTTTTAACTGCTAAATTAAAATAGGAAACAAAGGTAGCAGGTGTGATGGCAAAAATGAATATTTATTTCACACACCAAGCCCTTTGTGTTGTGTACTTGGGCAACGATTAAAGAGATCACATGACCATAAAAGAACCATCTCCAAGGCACATGATCCTAGAGAGAGTGTGTGTGTTCTGTATTTATATACCACAATAAGCAAACAGGTGCTAAGATGTGGTGGTGAGTTACATAGTGGTACACTACTGACTATACCCAAGCTACAGGGGTGAGCTACTAGAGTCATTCCAAATCAGTATCATGAGTCACTGTCAGGAATGTGGAACAGAGTTGGAGTTAGCTGTAAGGGCAACCGGAGCAGAGTAACTCCAGGAGAAACCTCAGTCTATAAATACACTCTCGAGTACATTACAACTCACTTCCAGAAGAAACCTGAGAGAATAGGATGAGGCTCCTGGAGGGGTATTCTATACTATATATATAAGTCTGCTTATCTCAGAATGTCCTAACAGTCAGGGTGGGGAGTGAGGGAGCTAACTAATTAAATATTAGGTGATGGTATTTAATTAGTGTAGGGTTGCTCCAGTGGATTGCTACTAGTGTATCAGAAGTGAAGTTTAGTGCAATGTCAGCAACTGACTCAAGAACCTTAAGTTAGGGTTGAACTCAAGATGGCTCTTCAGGGTTAGAAGAGAACTCAGTGGGGTTCTTGCTCAATTGCAGTCTACTATATATACAAGTATACTATTTTCTATTAGTTACCAGTTCAACTCCAGTCCATGTTCATTCTATTTATAGCTTATTTGTCATAGTTGAGGCAACTTATGACAGTACCCTCCTCTTAAATATAAGGGTGACTGGAGCAGAGTATCTCTAGGAGAATCCTCAGATAAATTAGAGTCTGGAATATAGTTATACTCACCTCTAGGAGAATCCTCAGAGATTAGAATAAGGCTCCTGGAGGGGTACTCTATACTATATATACACTTTGGCACTAGTACATTGTTATGATCATACCTTCTATATATTCTATCCTTGTACACCCTATGTTACAGTCCTCCTGTAATATACAGTCACATTGCCTCACACAAGGATGTTATTACCTTAGTTACACTGTTTACAAACAGTTCAAGCTCTTTGTAATAGTTTTCCAGAGCCCTTAGTTATAAGTTAGCATTTGTAAAAACCCATCTCAGCTTTGTTCTCCACTTAGTAAATTCCTCCTGAATCCATCACTTATTTGATCTCTCACTGAACCCACCTATTCTGCACCTCAAGAGAGAAAATGTAGAGATTGATCCAGCTAGCTGGCTGAGATCAAGTCAATATAGAATTATAGAGTCCCTACTTGACACCTTGTGTATGTCTCATATCTTTTTCATATTCTTTGATTTTCTTCTTCTTCTTTGGGGATGTTAATTATATTATGTATGATTCATCTATAAGGGATATCTACTTCTTATGTTCTCTTTCTTGTGATCCTCTTTCAACTTCTATTTCTTCTGTACCCTAAAAATCTATATAAAAGTAGTACTGTGTCATGTATGTTCTACATTCTGAAACCTATTGTGCTTTTCCTATATCACCTCCTCTGTTAGCATAGAGTTGTGAGAACTCAGAGCTTTAACCAAGGTGGTTGTTCAAGAAGAACTCAATAAAGTTCTTTGCTGAATTGTCCTACTATTTATACAGATGCTTGTTGGTCTGTGCATCTATCTCCTGTGATCACATGACCTTGCCTAATAACTGTACATATCTTATATAAGCTTTCCCACACTATTTATATTCTTCTTGCATTGAACTCCTAGATATTATCTATTAGGTTGAGGAATGCATGGGAAATAGTTTCTTTCCTAGGGACCATCTTATAATACGGCCCCTTCTTCAAGTTTCCTTGTCCTAAGGAATGTTTCCACCGATTCCAATTTTTTTCCCATCTTCTTTCTCTCTGCCTATCATACTCTTTGTTTGACCATTCCCATAATATTTTTGCTGTAAATCTCCCTGGTAATCCCCTTGAGAATACTTTTTCATTGTCCTCTTTCTCCTGTCTTTTTATTTCTTTGGTCTCTTCTCTATAGTCCCTCTCAAACTCTTCTACTAGTTCCTTTGTGTTTTCCAAATTTTCTCTTTTTTTCCATGTATCCTCTTCTACCATGTATTCTTTCCATTGTACCAAGAACTTCTTCTTCCCTCTTACCACCCTTTTATTCAGTATTTTCTCTACTTTGAACTCTTCTTCCCCTTCTATGATGACTGGCCTTGGAGGTATCTTTTTCTGCTCTTCCACCTGGAGCTGGTACAGGTGTACTCAACTTACGTTTACTATGGGATGGATTTTAATAGAGCTAGGCAATTCTAACTCTATAGCATTGCTCAAGACAATCCCTTTCACTTTATAGGGTCCTACAAAGCACTTTGTTAGTTTTTCTGATCTTCTTTCCTTTATTTGCTACTTTAAGTCCTTGGTACTTAGCAATACTAGATCCCCTACTCTGTACTCTTTTCCTTTACTCCTTTTTCTGTCTGTGAACCTTTTTATTTCCTTCTGTGCTTTCTTTAGTGCTGCTTTTGCTTTCTTTTGAATCCTCTTCATTCTCTCCACAAACCTTTCTGCTGCTTTATACTTTTTCTTCCTTTTCCCTTCAAAGCCCATTCTTGGGTTTTGACCATAATTAGTCTCAAATGGAGACACTTTTGTAGCCGAGTGTATTTTGTTATTGTAGGCAAATTCTGCTGTTCCCAACCAATCTGGCCACTATTCTTGTCTGTGGTCAATAAAAACCCTCAGATACTGTTCCAACTTCTGGTTCACCCTCTCCATCTGTCTATCTATCTGGGAGTAGTACACTGTTGATAGTTTTGTCTGTATGCCTAATAACTCATTTAGCTCTTTCATTATTCTGGCTATGAATTGCACTTCTCTATCTAATATAATACTTTCCAGAAGTCTGTGGAGTTTCTAGATGTAATCTCTAAACAATCTGGTCAGTCCTTCTGCTGATGTTTTTTCTGTAGTTGCTATGAAGTGTGCCATTTTACTGAATCAGTCGCATACTACTAAGATTGCATTGTATCCTCATGCTAGAGGCAACTTCATAATGAAGTCTGCCGAGATATGGCTTCATGGTTTCTCTGGGATTGCATTTGGCATGAGCTTTCCTGCTGGGGCTTTACTCCTGTTTTTGTACCATTGACAGGCATCGCATCCATCCACATATCTCCCTACTTCCTTTGTAACTCCTAGCCACCAGTAATTTCTTGTGACCAACTCTGTCATTTTCTATCTTCCTTCATGTCCTTCCACCAGTGTATTATAGTATAGGCATACTATTTCTCCTCTTAGTTCCCCTTTTAGTACATATATTCGTCCTTCCCTCATGACTACTCCTTCTTCTATTAACCACTCTTTGCCTCGAAGGTTTTTCATTCCTGCTTTCTTTAGTTCTTCTACTGCTTTTACTATTTTTTTGTCCTCTTCCTACACCTTCTTAATTCTTTCCCTTAGGTTCCTATCTTCCACTAGCATTTCTACTCCTCTTATCCACTCTAGCTTGATCAGTGTTCTATCTTTGTTATCCTTCTCCATTCCCTCCTGCCAGTCTGCCCTTCAGCTTAGTCTATTAGCTTTATCTATGTTTTTTCCCAGAACATGCTTTAGGATGAAGTTGAACCATAGCAGGTACAAGGCCCACTGGGCTTGTCTCTGGTTCAGCTTTTGACTTGTTATAAAATACTGGAGGTTTTTATGGTTTGTCCAGATTTCAAACTCTTTCCTTGACCCTTCTAGGTAGTGCCTCCATGTTTCTAGACTCCAGATTACTGCCAACATCTCTTTGTTGTGAATTTTATAGTTTTGTTCTGTTGCATTCAGTGACTTAGAGATAAAGGCTACCAGCCTCTACTTTCTATCTTTATATTTTGTCAATAGCACTTCTCTTGTCATATAGTCTGATGCATCTGCTTCTACTCACATCTTCTTGTCCAGGTCTAGTACCACCAACACTGGTTCTTCACTTTTCCTCTTTTCTCACTAACATATGTAGCAGTGCTGTAAGTTTTGCAAAATCTTTAATGAACTGCCTATAGTAGTTGGCAAGTCCTAGAAATTTTTATACCTCTTTTACATTTTTCAGTGTTGGTCAATTTAGGACCTCTTTCACCTTCCCCTTCTACATCTCCACCCCCTTTGGTCCTATTACCACTCCCAAGAATTCTACTTCCTTCACTTTCCACTAACACTTCTTTGGTTTTACAAAAAAATCATTCTCCTTGAGTTGCTTTAATACTTCTTTTACCACCTCATCATGTCCCTCCTCTGTCTCTGTTGCTATAATAATATGGTCTATGAAGGTAGCTGTATTCCCTTAGTTCATTATATCTTGGAACAGGTCATTCATTATTGTCTGGAAGATAGCAGGGGAGTTTGTGAGTCCAAAGTATATTATGATTGGTTCGTAGGCCCCAATATGTGTTGTGAACACTGCCTTCCACTCATCTCCTTCTTTTATTCTGATATTGTTATACTCCCACCTTAGGTCTAGTTTTGTAAAAACCTTTTTACTGCCTATTCCATCCAAGATATTGGCAATCAGTGGTAATGGATACCCATTTTTGATGGTCTACTGGTTTACATGTCTATAATCCTGCACCATTTACCTCTTTCCATCTTTTTTGGCCACAAAGTGCACCAGCAATATCTGTGATGATTTTGATGGTTGGATGTACCCTTTCTGCAGTTGGTCCTCCATAAATGCTTGTACCTCCTTCCACTCTTTCTTCAACAATGAGTATACCTTTCCTTTCTTAGGTATGAAGCCCTCCTTTAGCTCTATCATATGGTCCTATGCCTTTTATACCAGCATTCTTTCCGATTCTGCTTTTCCAAATACTTTCTTCTACTTCCAAAACCTCTTTGGTACTAGTTCTTCTACTCCCTTCTCTTCCCTTGTTCTCCTAACCTCTTTTCCCTTTTCCTCCTGTTTCTTCCTTCTGTATATGGGTAGGCACCTTGTCATTTCCACTTCTCCTTTTACCTAATCTACCTCTGGATTATGGATGGCTAGCCAGAGCAATCCTAGTATCACTTCTGTTTTCTCTAAGTTACATACGTCCATCTTTACTTTTTCTATATGTTTCTTAAAGAACATGTTGCACTCCACCTAGTGCATGATTGCTCCTCCCACATTTACTGTTCTATTCATATTTCTCACCAACAGGGGGTTTTTTAGCTTCTCCAGCTTGAACCCCTTTCTTTTTGCAAATTGGGTATTCATGAATAACCCTGTTACCCCACTATTGAGTAATGCTTTAACTGCCATTCCTTTATAGTTTTCTAATTTTTCTAGTCCTATCTTCATCCACACTTCCCTTAACAGTTGTAGCATGTACTGCACATTTCTTACTCCCTCAGTGTTACTTTGAGCAGAAACTTTATTTTCCAATTTTTCTGGGTGCAATACACTGTACATATTTGAGAAGGCCAGCTAGGAGCTCACTGTTCTCCATTGTCTTTTGCTGACTCTTGTGGTGTTTCTACTATCCTTCCCTCTCTTCTTTTCCTTTGCCAACAGTTCTTGGCTATGTGGCCCTATTTCCTACATACATAGCATGTCCTGTCTCCTCTCCTTCCTCTATCAATATCCATTGTGTTGGGGTCTCTTCCTAGCCCCTATCTCCCTTGGTTACCTTATACTCCTTCTCTATAGTTTTGACTTTCTGCCCTCTACATGATTTGTCCCCCTCTGCCTTCATATGACCTTCCTCCAAAACTTCCCCATGGCTGTGCATTTCCCTGTAGGCATACCACATTCCTCCCTAACATTCTTTCTTCTGCTCTACTCTGTCTCTGATTTCTGTCCAATCTTACCACTCTCTCCTGCTACTCTTCTATTGTGCTTGGGGGGGTTTCTGTTTCTGCCAACTTCCTCCTCAATGCTCCACTTAACCTTCTCTTGAATTCCTCAATGAGGGGTCTCCCCTTGTAGCCACTTCCCCTTGCCATCTTTTTAAATTCTTGGATGTACTCATTGCAGGTTCTCCTCCTTTGTTCAATCACCCTCAACTGTTCTATTTTCCTTTCTCCCTCCCCTGTTTCTCTGAACTCATTCTTCATTTTTTGGAACAGTTCTTCCACTGTTTCCATCTCCAATTTTCCTTTTAACAACTCATCCAACAGATTGTCCTTCCATGCCTCTGCTACTTCTTCTTGTATATAGGACAGCATCCAAGTCATCCTTGTTGTTTTTGGCTCCCCCGTCATCCTTATACTCAGATATAGGTGAGCCATGTTGATAAACATGCTTACTTCCTCTATCTTCCCATTGAATAAAGGAGGTTTAGCCATCTCCACTCTGGCTCCTCCATTTTGTTGTAGTAAAGTAGCCACCTGCTGCTGCAGGCCAATAATAAGGGTAAGAAGTTGCTTCTCTCTGGTGGATGGAGCTTGTGATACAGGGGCAGCAGATTGCCCTGTGGATTGTTGTTGTTGCTGTTGGTGAGACATGTGTAGCAGTGGTGATGATAATGATGGCAATGGTGATAATTCCTTGTAGGAGGATGAGTGGTCTTCTTTGTCTGAACTTATAGCTATCTACTAACTAGAAAGGGTAAAATGATATTATTCCTAAGAAGGGAATCTCTAAACTAGATAGGCCTTTAGAAGGTTACTGTTGTTTTCCTGCATAGACTGATCACAATGGACCAGTAGCACAGAGCTAATAGCAAAAGACTAGGTATAAGCCCACTCAATATGGAGGTCAGGTCTCAGGTCAGGACACAAGTTTTGTCCAGGCCATCTACCCACTGTCCCTAACTGACAGTGAAGTCCCCTTTACAGCTAGGGCCCACTTTCCAAGAAGCTTTTGAGCACTGTACTTGTTAGTGAGGATAAGGAGAGAGTAAGTAGGAATATAGGTGTTGAGGCTGCAAGATGCAGGGTCAACAATGGGTATCGAGTTCTTATATTAGCATAGAGTTATAAGGACTCAGAGCTTTAACTGAGGTGGTTGTTCAAGAAGAACTCAATAGAGTTCTTTGCTAGATTGTCCTACTATTTATACAGATACTTGTTAGTCTGTGTACCTATCTCCTGTAATCACATGACCTTGCCTAATAGCTGTATGTATCTTACATAAGCTTTCCCACACTATTTATATCCTTCTTGCATTAAACTCCTGGATATTATCTATTAGATTGAGGAATGCATGGGAAATAGTTTCCTTTCTAGGGACTATCTCATAACATCCTCTCTATCTAAGCATTCTCCTTAGAAGCTCTAGTAAATAATCCAGAAATTGTAACCTAGGTTGCACCTAAGAGGATTAGGTTATAACATATGTTCCTATCTCTATGTAAGAACTTAGACTGTGATGCCTTAGAACCATTCCTAGTCCAAGTTGACAAGGAGAACTCAATAGAGTTTCTATTTGATTCTGTACACTACTTATACAACTACTACATGGTCTGTGCACTACTTCCCCACACTTATCATGTGACATCATTTATGTGACACTTTCCCACACTCCTTCCTTGTATAGTAAGTCCAAATAAGAAAAGAAAAAAAGGTAAAATAAAATAATAACTTAGTTGTTTTACCAAGTTATGACACTCTACAGTTCTAGTTGTCAGGGTCCAGAGTTTTAGGAGTAAGCTAAGGGTAATTAAATATTACTATGTAATATTTAATTTGTTGCAGGAGTTGCTCTGGAAAGTTAGTTTAGTGTCTCAGGGGTGGTGTTGGCATAAAGTCATGAGGACTTAGAACTCAACCAAGATGGTTGTTCAGGAAGAACTCGATAGAGTTCCTTACTGGATTATTCTGCTACTTAAACAAATATCTGTTGGTCTGTGTACCTATCTTCCACAATCACATGACCCTGACTAATAACTATATATATCTTACATAAATATTCCCATACTATTTATAT
>Ga0153948_1001711_pt1 | contig 10926 bp, 8 predicted proteins | sample TSNJ032MetaG_FD_104696 | JGI IMG/M metagenome (GOLD analysis project Ga0153948, IMG submission 104696) | Attine ant fungus gardens microbial communities from New Jersey, USA - TSNJ032 MetaG | ecosystem: Host-associated > Fungi > Mycelium > Unclassified | place: USA: New Jersey, Wharton State...
CACCATCTTGTCGATGTAGTCCACGCTGATGGTGATGTCGGTGGTGATCACCGGATCGCCACCACCGAGCATCTGGTACAGCGGTGCACCGTGCAGCTGTGCCCACAGGTCATACAGCGCGATCTCCACCGCGGCCTTGGCGCTTGTGTTGCGCTCCATCGCCGTCTGCACCAGCCCACACAGGCGGTTGAGGTTGACCACGTCCTGGCCGATCAGGCGCGGCGCGATGAAGTGGCGGATTGCTTCGATGATCGAGCCGTGCGTATCGCCGGTGATCACTGCGGTGGCCGGGGCTTCACCGTAACCGGTGTGACCGGTGTCGGTGCGGATCAGCACCACCACGTCTTCCACGGTCTTCACCGTGCGCAGGGCGGTCTTGAACGGTGTCTTCAACGGCACGCGCAGCATGCCCAGTTCGATGGCAGTGATCTTCATTCAGGAGTCTTGGCCCGCAGGCGCTGGATGTTGGTGATGCGGTCGATGTAGCGGACGGTATCGCTGGCCATCATCGGCTCCAGCGGCGTGACCGAAACGCCATTGAGATGGGCCTGCACGCGCGTGCCGTCGGCACCGAACCAGCTGCCGCCCGCGGTATCGTGGATGACCCAGGTGCGGCCGTCGACGTGGCCGATGGTCATCATCACGTGGCCGGGGATGTAGACCAGGTCGCCCACCTGCAGGTCGGTGACGGCGCGGTCGCGCACCGCCTTGCCGTCCTTGCCGGTGAACGGCAGGCGATCCAGGGCAGGGCTGACCGCCTGTGCACTGGTATTGCGTGGCAGCAGCACGCCGAAGCTGCGGTAGATCTCGGAGACGAAACCGCTGCAGTCGCGGGTGTCGTAGTCGTGGCCCCAGCCGTAGCGCTCGCCGAGGAACTTGAAGGCCTGCTGCAGTAGCAGGCGTGGGGTCAGCGGCAGGTAGTCGGCGGCGGTGTCCTGCGAACGTGGCAGCAGCGCCGGCACCAGCTTCAATCGACCATCGGCCTCGCGCACCGGCAACTGCACCACCCACGACGCATGCGCCTGCTGGCCGTTCACCGGTTCGGCGGCCGGCCAGTCGGCCAGCACCGGCAGGCGCACGCCCATGTCCAGCTGCAGGCGCGAGACACGCGGTTCTTCCGGGGTGTAGGCGGTCTGCGCGGTGGCGCCGGTGACGATCCGGTACGGGCCTTTGGCGCCATAGCCGAGCACGGTGGCTTTGTCGCCGCTGGCGATGGCATCGGCCTCGATCCACGCGCTGTAGCGCTCGCTGTGCACGAACAGCCAGTGGCCGTCGGCGCTGCGGTGGACCACGGCAACCTTGTCGCCGGGGAACAGCGCCGATTCCTGGAAGCGGTCGATGTCGGTGTCACCGACGCTGCTGAAGACGCGTTCGCGGGTGGGGAAGGTGCGCAGTGCTGCGCGCTTCACCACCAGCCCATACTGCGGTGCCATCCGCGCGGGAATCGCATCGAGGCCGAGGTTGGCTTCGATCGTGCTGCGCAGTGCCGGCGCGATCGCCTGGCCCTTGTCGTTGTACAGGGTGCGGCTGGGCCAGCTCGACAGCGCGGTGATGCTGGCGCGCACCGCCGCCGCATCACGCTGGGCTGGCAATGCGGCGATGTCCTGGATGTGGCTGTCCTGTGCCTGCATCCGTGCGTTCTGTGCCTCGATCTGCGCACGATCCAGAATCGGCACGTCGGCGTTGTCCAGGCGCGCGGCCCAGTACTGCGGGGTGAGGTAGGCCTCGTGCAGGCCGATCACATAGGGCAGCGGCGCACCCGGGTCGGGCAGCGGTGCTGCCTGTGCAAAGGCCGGTGCGGCCAGCAGGCACAGGGCCAGGGTCAAGCGGCGTGGCCAATGCCGATGCCGTTCGCGGGAAGCCAGGATCATGCGCTGCACACCCTCCTCGAATGCCTGTTGGAATATTTATTCCTTTTGGCGTCGAAAGCAAGAATAAATTATTGACCGGCATCCCGGCCCGTGTTACACAGCCGTTACCACCCGCGCTGGGGAAGTGTCGCTGTGGATCCTGCCGTTCGCAAACCGCGTCTGCCTGCCACCGCCGGCCTGTGTGCCGCGCTGCTGCTGTGGGCGTGGTCGGCGGGGGCAAAGGATCCCCGCAGTGCGCTTGATCTGGCGATCGATCGTGAGCGGGAATGGCAGCTGATCGACTGGGTCGACAGTGGCCAGTTCAACAGCGTGGTCATGGCGTTTGCCACGCAAGGCGTCTTCCCGCCGGCCGACTTCCAGTTCGAGCGCATGCGCCGCATCCGTCTGGATTTCAGCCTGGACCAGGCAGCCGCGAAGGCCGCCGTGCGCCGCTGGATTCCCGACCTGACCGACGAGGAATTCGCGCGCTGGGACCAGCTTGGTCTGATCGAGCATCTCGATATCGATGGCGAGCGCTGGTACTTCAAGCGCGCACCGTCGAACCTGTTCCTGCTCAGCGATGAGGCGCGTGCACGCCGCCGCGCGTATGCACCGATGCCTTCTCCGGGCCCGAACGAGGTGCTCAACGCGCACCACGCACGCGTGCTTGCCGCAGCCGAACAGAGTGGCCAGGCGTCGGTACTGCCGCAGCGCATTGAATTCACCCAGTCACTCACGGTGAAGGCCGATGCCGTGCCGGCCGGCGAAACCGTACGCGCCTGGATTCCGTACCCGCGCGAGATCCCGGGCCAGCAGGAGCAGGTGCAGTGGCTGGGCGGCAGCCCGGGCAAGGCGCGGGTCGCACCGGCCAGCACCGTGCAACGCACGGCCTATCTGGAAGCCAAAGCGGTGGCCGGGCAGCCGACCCGCTTCGAGGTCCGCTATGCGGTCACGATCTTCGCCCGGCATACCGCGATCGATCCGGCCAGGGTGCAGCCGACCCCGGCTGATCCGGCGTTGAAGCCGTATCTGGCCGAGCAGCTGCCACATGTGCGCTTCACCCCTGCGCTGAAGCTGTTCTCCGACCAGGTGCTGCAGGGCGAGACGCGCCCGTATGAAGTGGTGCGCAAGCTTTTTGCTGCGGTTGACCGCATTCCCTGGGCCGGCGCGCGCGAGTACTCCACGATCAGCAACATCAGCGATTACGCGCTGCGTGCCGGCCATGCCGACTGCGGGCAGCAGACCCTGCTGCTGATCGCGCTGCTGCGCCTGAACGGCATTCCCGCGCGCTGGCAGTCGGGCATGGTGTTCTCCGACGATGGCAGTGGTTACAACAACCTGCATGACTGGGGGCAGGTCTACCTGGCGCCGTATGGTTGGCTGCCGATGGACGTGACCACCGGGGCGCTGGCCAGCGACGTGCCTGCACTGCGTGATTTCTACCTGGGTGGCCTCGACGGCTACCGCATCGCCTTCAACGATGATTTCGGCCAGCCCTTCGTGCCGGCCAAACAGCATTACCGCTCGGAAACGGTCGACTCGCAGCGTGGCGAGGCCGAGTGGGCAGGCGACAACCTGTACTTCGACCAATGGAGCTACGACTTCCAATGGCGGGTACTGCCAGCCGGGCAACGCTAGCGCGACACATCGCATTCCACACCATTCAATTCTTGCAGGAGAGAGCAGGGGATGAAGGCTTACAGCATCAAGCGGGCGGCGTTGTGCGTCGCCCTCGGGGCGTGTCTGGGCGTGATCGCGCCCAGCGCATTCGCACAGGATGGTTCGGTGGTTGGCCGGTTGGTCAGCGAGGGCGGGCAGGTGCCGGCCGGTGCCACGGTGACCGTACGCAATCCGGCAACGGGTTTCGTCCGTTCCGTGCAGGCCGAGGCCAACGGCAGCTACCGCATTCCGCTGCTGCCGGTAGGCACCTACGAGATGGAGGTCGGCTTGCCCGGCGGCGGCGCCAGCCGTGTTGGCCAGGTGACCGTCAGCCTCGGCAGCGCGACCACGGTGAACGTGCCGCTCGGCGCGGTCAGCACGCTGGGCACGGTGGAAGTGCGGGCACCGCAGGTGGTGTCGATGGTCGATGTGAAGTCCACCGAGTCGGCCACCAACATCACCCGCGAGGAACTCTCGCGCCTGCCGGTGAACCGTGACATCACCGCCGTGGCGCTGCTGGCGCCGGGTGCGGTGAAGGGCAAGGGGTCGCTGGGTGGCCAGGGCATTTCCTTCGGCGGTTCGTCGGTGGCCGAGAACACGGTCTACATCAATGGCCTGAACGTCACCGATTTCTACAACCGGGTCGGCTTCTCGTCGGTGCCGTTCTCGTTCTACCAGGAGTTCCAGGTCAAGACCGGCGGCTATTCGGTGGAGTTCGGGCGCAGCACCGGCGGTGTCATCAATGCGGTGACCCGTTCGGGCAGCAATGACTTCAAGGCAGGCGCCGAGCTGGTGTTCGAGCCGCGCGCGTGGCAGTCGCAGGCGCGTGACCGTTACGACGGCAACGGCAGCCGCTACATCACCGCCAGCCGCGACGACTACAGCCGCAGCGCGCTGAACGTGTTCGCTTCCGGTGCGCTGGTGCAGGACCGGTTGTTCTTCTTCGGCATGTACGAAGCCCGCGACTACCGCCCGACATCGACCAACGACGCCGGCACCCGCTTCAACCAGGGCAAGGCCGATGACCCGTTCTGGGGCGGCAAGATCGATTGGCGCATCACCGACAACCAGATGTTCTCGCTGTTCGGCTTCTCCGACCGCAACAAGACGCTCACCGACGTCTATGCCTACGATTACGACCTTGGCAGCAGCGTGGGCGAGCGTGCCAACCAGATCATGAACACCGTGGGTGGCCGCAACTGGTCGGGCACCTACAGCTGGCAGGTCAACAACGATCTGACCATGAAGCTGATGTACGGCGAGAACAAGCGCAACCGCGTGCAGAGCTCGTTGATGGACGAGAACTGCAACCGCGTCTTCGACAACCGCACGGCCGGCCAGGGTGTGCCGCCGTCGCTGCAGGGCGACCGCAGCTGCACCAGCAGCTCGCAGCTGGAGTCGGCGCTGGATACGCGCAAGGCGGCGCGCGCGGACTTCGAATGGACCCTGGGCAACCATCTGCTGCGGTTCGGCCTGGACCGGGAAGAAAACACGTCCGACTACAGCCGCGCCTATCCGGGCCCGGGCGGCTTCCGCTACGACATCTACTACCGTACCCCGGGCAGCTCGCTGAACGGTGGCGTGGTGCCGGCCAGCGGCGTGGTCGTGCGCACCCGCCGCTATGAAGTGGAAGGTGCGTTCAAGACCATCAACTCGGCCTACTACCTGGAAGACAACTGGCAGGTCACGCCGAACCTGCTGCTCAATCTCGGCCTGCGCATGGAGGCGTTCGACAACAAGGGCGGCGACGGCAACAGCTACATCAAGATCGACAACATGCTGGCCCCGCGCGCCGGCTTCTCCTGGGACGTGCGCGGCGATGGTACCACCAAGGTGTTCGGCAACCTCGGCCGCTACTTCCTGCCGGTTGCCAACGTCATCAACATCAAGCAGGCCGGTGGCTTCCTCGACGAGCGCACCTGGTACGAGTTCCTCGGCTACACCGGCGCAGCCAACAACATCCCCAACCTGGGTGCGCAGATCGGCCCGGTGGACAACTCGCAGGGCGACGGCAGCGTGCCGGACCTGCGTGCGGAAGTGAACCGGGACATGGACCCGGTCTACCAGGATGAAGCCATCCTGGGCTTCCAGCAGATGATCAACGAGGCCTGGTCGGTGGGTGCCAGCGTGACCTACCGGCGCCTGCACAACGCCATCGATGACATGAACATCACCGCCACCGGGCAGTGTGGTGCCATCGACAGCGTGTGGATCATGGGCAACCCGGGGCGTACCAACACCGTGTGGGGCGACACCGACTGCGATGGCCGCAACGATGGCTGGATCAGCATCGACACCTCGAAGGAAGGTTGGGCGCTGTATGACGACAACGGCAACTATGTCGGCCAGCGCGGCTGGGTGAAGCCCAAGCGCGACTACAAGGCACTGGAGCTGCAGGTCGACCGCGCATGGGACGGCAAGTGGGGCTTCAATGCGTCCTACACGCTGGCCTATGGCCGCGGCAATGCCGAGGGGCCGGTCAACTCCGATACCGACTTCGCCGATGCCGGTCGCACCGAGAACTTCGACAATCCGTGGGTGAACTACCGGGGCTATGGCTACCTGGCCAATGATCGCCGCCATCAGTTCAAGTTCCGTGGCAGTTATGCGCTGACCGAGAACCTGAGTGTGGCCGCAACCCTGGGCGTGCAGTCAGGCAGCCCGATCACCCGCTTCGGTGCCGGCAATCCGTTCGATGCGACCGATTTCCACAGTTACTACGTCTGCGTGTCCAACTGCCAGGCGACGGTGCCATCCGAACGTGTGTTCGTACACTCGCCGCGCGGCGGTGATGGGCGCACACCGTGGACCTACGATCTCGATGTCAGCGTTTCCTACAAGGTGCCGATTCCCACCGACCTGCGCCTGAAGCTGGCGGTGTACAACGTGCTGAACCAGCAGCGCGTGGTGACCGTGGACCAGGACTACGAGCCGCAGAACGGCATCGGCTCACCCAACCCGCTGTACCGCTACGGCACCGGCTTCCAGTCACCGCGCTATGCGCAGCTGACCGTCACATGGGCGTACTGAAGCCAGCCCAGCACGCTCGACGCAGCTTCTGCATGGCGGCGTTGGTGGTGTTCCCGGTTGCGGCGGCGCAGACGAGCGCGACCGCCTCTATCGATGCCGACGTCGCGGCCGTGGTCCAGCACGAGCATCTGCCCGGGCTGGCCATGGCCGTGGTCGAACAGGGGCGCGTGGTCTACCAGCGCGCCGAGGGTTCGCGCGGCGATGGCGGCCGCATCGACGAGGACACCCTGTTCAAGATCGCCTCCAACAGCAAGGCGATGACCGCCGCGTTGCTGGCGCGGCTGGTGCAGCAGGGCAGGCTGCGCTGGGATGATCCGGTGCAGCGGCACCTGCCCGGGTTCCGCATGCAGGACGCATGGGTCGGCCAGCAGATGCAGGTGCGCGACCTGCTGATCCACAACAGCGGGCTCGGCCTGGGCGCTGGCGACCTGATGCTGTGGCCGGAACCGAACACGTTCACCCGTGCCGACATCATCGCCGGACTGGCGCACCTCAAGCCGGTCAGCAGCTTCCGCAGCCACTATGCCTACGACAACCTGATGTACGTGGTGGCCGGGGAAGTGGCCGCTGCGGCCGGTGGAAAGCCGTATGACCAGCTGATGCGCGAGCAGGTGTTCGAACCAGTCGGCATGACCCGCTGCCAGGTGGGCGCCTGGTCGGTGAAACGCGTGGGCAACGTCGCGCAGCCGCATGCCTGGCGCGGTGACCGCAATGAGGTGGTGAACGCCGACGCTGACATCAGCCCGGACCTGCCGTCGATGGCGGCCGGTGGCATCCGTTGCTCGCTGCGCGACATGACGCGCTGGATGCAGGTGCTGTTGGATCCTGCCGTGGTGCCTGACTGGTTGAACAGTGAACAGCGCCGCACGCTGTGGACGTTGCACATGCCGATGCCGCTGGGCGAGCGCCAGCGGCGCTGGGACAACGCGCACTTCTACGGTTACGGCTATGGCTGGCGCGTGTCCGACATGGATGGGCAGTGGAAGGTGGCGCACACCGGCACGCTGTCGGGCATGTACTCGTCGCTGGCGCTGCTGCCTGACCGGAAAGTGGGCGTGGTGATGCTGATCAACGGTGAAGGCGAGGATGCACGCACAGCGCTGATGCAGGCAGCGCTGAAGCGCTTCACCACCCCCGACGATGCGCGTCCGGCGATGGAGTACCTGGCCGAACTGAAGGCGGACCAGGCAACGCGGGCCGCGAGCGGCCATTCGCGGCCATCCACCGCTGCGGCGCAGGTGACGAGCCGCACGGACCTGTCCCGCTGGCAGGGTCGTTACCGCGATCCGTGGCTGGGCCCGGCCTCACTGTGCCCGGGCGCGGACGGCCTGCGTTTCAGCGTCGACAAGTCGCCCCGATTGCAGGCTACGGTGCTGCAGTTGCAGGGGCGTTGGCTGCTGCACTGGGATACGCTGGGCGAAGACGCACAGGCCTGGCTGCAGCCCGGTGACGGTGCACCGCCCACACTGGACCTGCGTGCCATCGACCCGGACATCGACTTCAGCTATGACTTCCAGGACCTGCATTTCACTCGTACTGGCGACTGCGCTGGCAGCGAGCGCCAGCGCCGCTGAGCCGCCGCGCGTTTCGCCGGCGATCGATGCCGACAGCGCCGGTCTGGTCGAGATCCGTTCGCTGTCGCCACGCATCGAGATGGATATCCGCTACGCCGGCGCCAACAACTTCACCGGCGCGCGCGTACCGGGCTACGAGGCGCCCTCGTGCTATCTGCTGGCGCCGGTGGCGAAGGCGCTGGCGCAGGTGGAACAGGACCTGCGTGCGGATGGATTCGGCCTGCGGATCTACGACTGCTACCGCCCGGTGCGCTCGGTGCAGGCCTTCATGGCCTGGGTGAACGACCCGCGCGAGCGCTCGCGCAAGGCATTGCAGTACCCGGATCTGGACAAGCCGCGGCTGCTGGCCGACGGCTACATCGCCGAACGTTCCGGACACAGCCGCGGCGCCACGGTGGATCTGGGGCTGCTGGATTGCCGCAGCGGTGCATGTACGCCGCTGGACATGGGCACCGACTTCGATTTCTTCGGACCACGCGCGCATACGCAGACCAGCGGATTGAGCGATGCGCAGCAGGCGAACCGCCAGCAGCTGGTGCGCGCGATGGCGCGGCGGGGCTTCGTCAATTATCCGCAGGAGTGGTGGCACTACACCCTGCAGCCGGAACCGGATCCCGGCACCGCGTACGACGTTCCGGTGCTCTAGGGGGTTTCGGCAGGGCTGCGCCCTGCACCTGCAGAGGCAACGGCCGAATCAACAGCAACAGCGTGCGTTCCGTGGGTTGGCGGGGCGGTGCCGGAGTGCGGGGACGCCGTAAATCCGTCCATGGAGGCTTGGCAGCCGCATCCATGCGGCTGACACCCCGCACTCCGGCACCGCCCCGCCTCTGACAGTTTCCCGCGGAGTCCGTTGTAAAGCCGAGCCCATGCTCGGCTGCTCTTTTTTCAATCGTCGAGATATTCGATCTCGATGGAGATTCATCCACACATGGCGTGGATCTACTGTGGCCGCCGGATCGGGTCTGGGGCAGATCCCTTACACTGGCCGTCTTCTCATCCCAGCCCGCCCGATGAACCTTCCCCTGCACTTCGGCCTGCTCGGCACCCTGGAAGCCGGCGCCATCGCCCTGCTGGTCGGCCTGCTGGTGTACTTCCTGTGGTCGCGGCTGTGCCGGCTGCTGCACTGGTCGGTGGGGCATGCGATCGGCTGGTCCTGCGTCATCTCGGTGGTGGCCTCCGCCGGCATCGACGCGTGGAAGCTGTTCTACATGGGCATCGTGCGGCTGGAGTCGCCGCTGTACGCGCGCCTGTTCCTGGCCACCATCCACGATCCGAACGAACTTGGCAGCCGTGTCGTGCTGGAAATCGCCGGCGCGCTCGCCGGTGTCGCCCTGGGATGGGTGTTGTTCAGTTCGCGGTCATTGGAAAAAACCGTCGACTGACGCAGGTTTTTCGTTGCCTGCCGGTTAAATCCAGAGGCGCTGAATGCGCATCTTATGAGCCACTCACTCCCCGCTAACCAGCGCGCTAAAGCATGCGTGGAGGCGAGTGGTTAATCGTGCGTGTGGAGGCCGGCCGCGGCCCAAAATCGATTCAGAAAGGCGGTGGCAGGGTAGGTGCCGTGCGGAAACAACAGGCCGCGCAACACCACCCAATTGGTAGGAGACACCCCTGATGACTATTCGCAACCGCAAGCCCCTGATCGCCCTGATCGTCGCCGCCGGCAGTGTGCTGGCCATCCCGGCGATGGCACAGTCGGCCAAGCAGCAGGCCGCGCATGCGCAGAATGAAGCGGCGCAGGCCCAGCAGGCGGCGGCACAGGCTGGGCAGGCGGCTGACCAGGCGACCGATGCGGCCGCAGCGGCCTCGGCGCAGGCCAACGGCGGTGGCCAGACCTGGGCCAGCATCGATACCGATGGCAACGGCACCATCAGCAAGACCGAGGCGCAGGTGAACGCCGGCCTGGCCCAGGTGTTCGACCAGGCCGATACCAACAAGGACGGCGAGCTGAGCGCCGACGAGTACAAGGCCTACGTGGCTGCGCAGCAGGCCGGCGCAGGTGCCGGCGCGGCGCAGGGCCGCTGATCCAGACCTGATTCGGGAAGACCGGTGCATGGGGACCCGGGCGGCTGCGGCCGCCCGGGTTTTTGCTGTATTGACGGCGCCCGCGCCGGGCACGACCATCCGCGCATGGCAACCCTCAAGCGCCATTTCGAAACCATGGCCCGCTACAACGCCTGGGCCAACCAGCGCCTGTACGCCGCCGTGGAGCCACTGCCCGACGAGGACTACCGCAGGCCGTGCGGCGCGTTCTTCGGTTCAGTCGAAGGTACGCTCAACCACCTGCTGGTGACGGATCGCATCTGGCTGCGCCGGCTGGCCGGGCAAGGCGATACCGGCTACGCACTGGACACGGTGCTGTTCACCGATTTCACCCGGCTGCAGCAGGCGCGGGTCGAGGAAGATGCCGGCATCCTCGCGTTCGTGCTCGGGTTGTCCGACGCGGCCTTGGCGACCCGTGTCGCCTACCGGCGCGTCTCCACGCCCGAACCGCAGCTGCAACGGGTGGACGCCGGGCTGGCGCACTGGTTCAACCACCAGACCCATCACCGCGGCCAGGTGCATACCCTGCTGACCCAGCTGACTGGCCAGGCCCCGGCACTGGACCTTCTGGTCTACCAGCGCCAGCACGGCGACTGAGCCTGCCCGGTGTCCCACGTGCCGGGACGGCGGTATCCTTGTGCGATGACTACCCCCACGCCTGCGCCGTCGCGCGCCATCGGCCTGGTCGGTTTTGACGGTGACGATACGCTGTGGAAGAGCGAGGACTACTACCGCAAGGCCGAGCAGGATTATCTTGACCTGCTGTCGCG
>Ga0153948_1001712_pt1 | contig 10914 bp, 10 predicted proteins | sample TSNJ032MetaG_FD_104696 | JGI IMG/M metagenome (GOLD analysis project Ga0153948, IMG submission 104696) | Attine ant fungus gardens microbial communities from New Jersey, USA - TSNJ032 MetaG | ecosystem: Host-associated > Fungi > Mycelium > Unclassified | place: USA: New Jersey, Wharton State...
AGCGTGCGGGTGTTCATCGCCCTGACCGGCAGCATGGCGCTGTGCTGGTATCAGGATGAAATGGGCCTGCTGATCCCGTTGTTCCTGGGGATCATCGCCAGCGCCCTGGCCGAGACCGACGACAGCTGGCAGGGCCGCCTCAACGCCCTCGCCGTGACGCTGGTGTGTTTCAGTATCGCCGCGCTGTCGGTGGAGCTGCTGTTCCCCTACCCCATCGTGTTCGCCATTGCCCTGGCGCTGGCCAGCTTTGGCCTGACCATGCTCGGTGCACTCGGCGAGCGTTATGGCGCGATTGCCTCGGCGACGTTGATTCTGTCGGTCTACACCATGATCGGTGTGGATCAGCGCGGCGGCGCGGTCACCGATTTCTGGCACGAACCGATGCTGCTGGTGGCGGGTGCCGCGTGGTACGGCCTGCTGTCGGTGCTGTGGCAGGCGCTGTTTTCCAACCAGCCGGTGCAGCAGAGCCTGGCGCGATTGTTCCGTGAACTGGGTTTCTACCTGAAGCTCAAAGCCTCGCTGTTCGAGCCGATCCGCCAACTGGACGTCGAAGGACGACGGCTGGAACTGGCGCAGCAAAACGGTCGCGTGGTGGCGGCGCTGAACAGCGCCAAGGAAATCATCCTGCACCGGGTCGGCAACGGCCGTCCGGGTTCGAAAGTCAGCCGTTATCTGAAGCTGTATTTCCTCGCTCAGGACATCCACGAACGCGCCAGCTCCTCGCACTATCCGTACAACGCGCTGGCCGATGCGTTCTTCCACAGCGACGTGCTGTTCCGCTGCCAGCGCCTGCTGCGCCAGCAGGGCAAGGCCTGCCGTGCGCTTGCCGAATCGATCCAGATGCGCCAGCCGTTCGTCTACGATGCGAGTTTTGCCGAAGCGCTGACTGACCTCGACGCCTCCCTCGAACACCTGCGCATCCAGAGCAACCCGGCGTGGCGCGGCCTCCTGCGCTCGCTGCGTGCCCTGGCCGCCAACCTCGGCACCCTCGACCGTTTGCTCAGCGATGCGAGCAACCCCGACGCACTGGCGGACGCCACCGACAGCAGCCTGCTCGACCGCTCGCCGCGCAACCTCAAGGACGTGTGGGTTCGACTGCGTACGCAACTGACGCCGACCTCGTTGCTGTTCCGCCACGCCCTGCGTCTGCCGCTGGCGCTGAGTATCGGCTACGGCATGGTGCACCTGATTCACCCGTCGCAGGGCTACTGGATCATCCTTACCACCCTGTTCGTCTGCCAGCCGAACTACGGCGCGACCCGGCGCAAACTCGGGCAGCGGATTCTCGGCACCGCCATCGGCCTGACCGTGGCCTGGGCGCTGTTCGATCTGTTCCCCAGCCCGCTGGTGCAGTCGTGCTTCGCCATCGCCGCCGGGGTGGTGTTCTTTACCAACCGCACCACGCGCTACACCCTGGCGACCGCCGCGATCACGATCATGGTGCTGTTCTGCTTCAACCAGATCGGCGATGGCTACGGGCTGTTCCTGCCGCGCCTGTTCGATACCCTGCTCGGCAGCCTGATCGCCGGCCTGACGGTGTTCCTGTTCCTCCCGGACTGGCAGGGTCGACGCCTGAACAAGGTGCTGGCCAACACCCTGACCTGCAACAGCATCTACCTGCGCCAGATCATGCAGCAATACGCCGCCGGCAAGAGCGACGACCTCGCCTATCGCCTGGCCCGGCGCAACGCACACAACGCCGACGCGGCGCTGTCGACCACCTTGGCCAACATGCTGATGGAGCCGGGGCATTTCCGGAAGGAAGCGGATGTCGGTTTCCGCTTTCTGGTGCTGTCGCACACCTTATTGAGTTATCTGTCAGGGCTCGGCGCACACAGGGAAACCCAATTGCCAGCCGATGTGCGTGAGCATTTGATTGAGGGTGCCGGGGTGAAGCTGGCCGCGAGCATCGACGAAATCGCCCAGGGCCTGGCGAACAAGCAGCCGGTGGCGATTCAGAGTGACGAAGAGGAAGCGCTGGCCAATGAGCTGGAGCAGATGCCGGACGAGATCGATGAAGGGCAGCGGTTGGTGCAGACGCAACTGGCGTTGATCTGCCGGCAGTTGGGGCCATTGCGCACGTTGGCGGCGCATCTGATCAAGGACACCAGCGAGGCTTAAGGTGACCGGACTGGCCCCATCGCTGGCAAGCCAGCTCCCACATTGACTTGTGCACGCCGCAAAACCTGTGGGAGCTGGCTTGCCAGCGATGAGGGCATCAGCAACAACACAACTCTGGTATCAGATGCTCACATCCCATGCTGCCTCAGCAGCTTGTCATAACTCCCATCCGCCTTCATCGCCGCAATCGCCTTATCGAACCCGGCCACAATCTGCTCATGCTGCGGATTCTTCAGACTCACCAGAATATGCAGGCTGTTCTCGCTCAACGGCTTGGGCAGGAACTCCACGGCGTTGCGCACTTTGGCTGATTCACGGGCCAGGTAATAGCGCGCGACGTATTCATCTTCCAGGGTCAGCTTGACCCGATCCGCCGCCAGCATGCGCACGGCCATGGCGAAGTTATGCACAGGGACTTTCTCCAGCGCGGTATCGGCATCGAACGCCTGCGAGTAGGCATAACCGCGCACCACCGCCACCGGGTAGGTGTGCAGTTGTTCCAGGCTGCTGTAGTCCAGCGGCGTGTCCTTGCGCTTGAGAAAGCGGATGCGATTGAGCAGGTACTCGCCAGAGAACTGGCCGATCTTGGTCCGTTCGTCGTTGTACCAGGCGTTGACCAGCACGTCATATCGACCTTCGCCCACGCCCAGCAGCGCCCGCGCCCACGGCACCTGCTCGTAGTCGCTGGCATAACCGGCCCGCGCCAGCGCGGTGCTGACGATGTCGGTGGCCAGGCCACCGTTGACCAGCGTGTCGTCGGTAAACGGTGGCCAGATATCGAACACCAGCCGCAACTTGTCCGCTGCGGCGGTTTGGGCCAGCAAGAGCAATCCGATCAAAGCAAAGGCTCGATGCAGTCGCGGCATGCTTGAAAATCCTTAGCGGGCGGGCTGCCCGGCGTGTTTTCAGTCAAAACCTAAAGGCCCCTTACCGGCGAAACCCAGGCCCTAACATTAGCTCATTGAAGCCAGTGCACAGCGCTTTCCAGCAGATTACACAAAGCAGCGAAGGTCGCGAGAAAGGAATGATGGCATTTTGACCTTTGTCACAGACTGTTCCGCCATACAGACATCCAGGGCCTGTGCGCTTAGTATCGGGCGACGGATTTCAAGGAGTCGGAAGATGACAATCGAGTGGATCTGCAAGCATCACAGCGATCTGGGCAAAGAACAGTTGTACGCGTTGCTGAAACTGCGCTCGGACGTATTTGTAGTCGAACAGAAATGCGCCTACCCGGACCTCGACGGCCAGGATCTGGACGGCGACACCCATCACCTCATGGGTTGGGAAGATGATCACCTGTTGGCCTATCTGCGCCTGCTCGATCCCGAGTCCCAAGGCGGTGAGGTGGTGATCGGGCGCGTGATCATTGCGCCGCAGGGTCGTGGCAAAGGGCTGGGGCATGTGATGATGGAACACGCGTTGAAACAGGCCGAGAAGCATTGGCCTCAGGTGCCGATCTATCTGTCGGCGCAGGCGCATTTGCAGGGGTATTACGGCAGGTACGGGTTCGTGGCGGTGGGTGAGGAGTATCTGGAGGATGACATTCCGCACATAGGCATGCGTCGTCCTTGAGGCCCTCATCGCTGGCAAGCCAGCTCCCACAGGTTCAGCGGTTGTTCACAATAACTGTATTCGCTGGAGATCCTTGTGGGAGCTGGCTTGCCAGCGATTGTGTCAGCTCAGACACCGCAGGACTCAGGGATACTCCAGCACAGCCTTGATCTGCCGCAGATTACGCTCGATCCACCCGCGATCGATCGCCCCCCATTCGCGAATCCGATAGCGCCCGGCATGGTTGCGCGCGCCCTCTTCCTGCTCGAACTCACAGACGATATCCAGATCCGCCAGCGCCGCGATGGTGTCCTGCGCCGTGCGCCGGGGCATGCCGGTCACTTCGGTCAGCGCCGGGACGCTTGGGGCCAGGCCGCTGTCGATCAGGTAGGCCACGTAAAGGCGCCGGTAAAAGCTGCTTTTGGTCTTGCTGACGTCCATGCATGGGCTCCGTTAATTAAAAGATCAAAAGATCGCAGCCTGCGGCAGCTCCTGCATAAGATCGCATTCCAACCGTAGGAGCTGCCGCAGGCTGCGATCTTTTGATCTTCATTGCATATCGCGCCACGTCAGGTACACCCGCAGATCGAACTCGACCTGGTGATACCCCGGCAGCATGTGTTCGCACAATTTGTAGAAAGCCTTGTTGTGATCCGATTCCTTGAAGTGCGCCAGTTCATGCACGACGATCATCTTCAGGAACTCGGGGGCCGCCTCCTTAAATAACGAGGCGATGCGAATCTCTTTTTTGGCCTTGAGCTTGCCACCCTGCACCCTTGAAACCGTGGTGTGCAGGCCCAGCGCGCGGTGCGTCAGGTCGAGGCGGTTGTCGAACAGCACTTTGTCGATGGCCGGTGCGTTGCGCAGGTATTCCTGCTTCAGGTCCAGCGCGTAGCTGTACAGCGCCTTGTCGCTCTGCACATCGTGACGCCCCGGATAGCGTTGGTTCAGGTAATCACCCAGACGCTGCTCAGCGATCAGTTGGCGCACCTGATCCTGCAATTGCGCGGGATAGGCCTGGAGGTATTTCAACGCAGTCATGGACACGGCAACACGGTTCGAAAAGAGCGCCAGTGTAGCGAATTCAAACCGGCAGCGCGCTCCAGTCAAACGGTTTGGCAAAGCTGACGGCGTCTTCGGAGGTCAGCGGACGTGCCACCAGGAAACCCTGCACGTATTCGCAGCCATGCGCCTGCAGCCATTGATATTGTTCGATGGTTTCCACGCCTTCGGCGATCACCAGCAAGCCGTATTGTTTACACAGATTGATCACGTTGCTGACTAGAGCCGCGTCGCGCGTCGAATCCGGCAGCCGCGCAATCAGGTGTCGATCGAGCTTGAGCGTGTCCAGTTCCAGATCACGCAGATGCGCCAGCGAGCAAGGCCCTGAACCGAAATCATCCAGCGCCACCCGCACCCCGAGATTGCGCAGCAGGCGCAGCTGTTTGCGGGTCTCGTCGGGGTTGTGCATCAGCGCGTCTTCAGTGATTTCCACCTCCAGCTGCCGTGGCTGCAGCGCGTGCCGCTCCAGCACCTGACGTAACTCGGTGACCAGGTTCGGCAGACCGAACTGGGTGTTGCTCAAACTCACACCCAACACCAGATCCTCGGCAAACAGGGTCTCCCAGGCTTTGCGCTGGCCGGCGCCGCGATGATAGATCCAGCTGCCGAGCCGACTGATCAACCGCGCTTCTTCCAGCAACGGCAGGAACAACCCCGGCGGCACGTCGCCGACGCTCGGATGCTGCCAGCGCAACAACGCCTCGAAACCGCGGATCTGCCCGCTGTCGATCGCCACTTGTGGCTGATACACCAGATTGAAATCACGGTTCTCGATGGCGTTGCGCACGCTCTCTTCAAGCATCAGCCGCGAGCGGGCGCGGCCGTTCATTTCGTGATCATAAAAGCGATATTGCTGACGCCCGGCTCGCTTGGCTTCGTACATGGCAATGTCGGAGGCGCGCAGCAAGCCGTCGAGGTTCGAGCCGCAGTCCGGGTAGGTGGCGATGCCGATACTCGCGCCGAGGGCAATATCCAATCCCTCGATTTGCTGACAGACGGATACCCGTTCGATGAGCTTCTCGGCAATCTTCGCCGCTTGCTCGGGAAACTCCAGATCGAGCAGCGCGGTGAACTCATCACCGCCCATGCGCGCCAAAATGTCGAACGGCCGCAGACAGGCCTTCAACTGCTCGGAGACCCAGCGCAGCACCCGGTCTCCAGCATCATGACCAAGGGAATCATTGACCCGTTTGAAGCCATCGAGATCCAGATACAGCAGCACCCAATTGCTGTCGCTGCGTTCACCGCGCAGCAGCAGGTTTTCCACCGTCTGATAAAAACCCCGGCGATTGAGCAGACCGGTCAACGGATCGGTGACCGCTTGAAATTCCAGCTGCTGATGCAGGTGACGCACCACCGACATGTCCAGCACCGTCACCACCATCGCCCGCTGCTCGGCGGGCAACGGCGCACAGGACAACGCCACCGGCACTTGCTGCCCCGGCGCCGTGCGCAACAGCGCGTCGTGCAGACGCAACGTCTCGCCGCGCTTGTAGCCCGCCAGCAACTCGGAATCGCCCCACAGCGGAATGTGTGGTTTCTGCAGGAAATCGAGAAACTCCTTGCCCTCAAGCTCCTTCACCGGCGCGTTGAGCAATCGCGAAATCGCCGGGTTGGCGAAGCGGATCAAGCCGTCTTCACCGAGCACCAGAATGCCTTCCGCCGCGTTATCCAGTACCGAGGCATTGAAGGCCCGCGCGACCTCCAGATCATGACTCAGGCGCTGCAAGGCGCGGCGGTTGCGCTGGTGTTCGAGCAACGCCTGGACTTTCGGTTTGAGGATCTGCGGATCGAACGGCTTGAACAGGTAATCCACCGCGCCACTGGCATAGCCCTTGATCACGGCATCCTGCGATTGTTCGTTGGCGGTGAGGAAAATGATTGGCGTGAGGCGTGTGCGCTGGCTGCCGCGCATCAGTCGCGCGACTTCAAAACCGTCCATGCCCGGCATTTGCACATCCAGCAGCACCAGATCGACGTCGTGTTCAAGCAGCAAATTGAGCGCCTCGAAACCGGAGGCGGCGGTCATGACGTGCCAATCCTGACGCTGCAGCAACGCGCGCATGCTGATCAGGTTTTCAGGGTAATCATCAACGATCAAAAGGACAGAGCTGCCTTCACCTGGCTGGGGTTGCGCGCATTCCATGCTGCTTCTCTTGTCGGGACATCTCTTGTCGGATATCGGCCGGTTTCTCGTGAAAACCGTACAGTTACTGAGCCATCACTCTAGTCGCGGATCTGTGAAAGCAGAAGCTGTCACGCCGCCATCATTTAGCCAAAGCGGCGACTTACCGACTAACGGTCACCCCTGCAGCCCCCGAAAACCGGCGCAGATGGCATTTCGACAGGATGTTGACGCCAATCATCTGCCAAACGGGCGTTAACAAAAAACTCCTCTACGCTTATAACTGCCGCCCGAAAAGGCGCGGGCTAGAGCTTCTGGCACTCGCGTTCAGGATGAATTGAGTGGAAGAACCGACATGATCGATCTCGCAACCTGGAACCTCAGCGTTCCCGTCGGCAGTCCGCCGTACACCGTCGAAACCTCCAAACTGGTGAATGGCTTCAAGGATCAGTACTTCCATTCCGACACCGGCACGCTGTTTTTCTGGTCACCGGTGACCGGGTCAAAAACCGAAAACGCCATCTACCCGCGCACCGAACTGCGCGAAACCTTCAGCAACGGCACCTTGCGCAACTGGTACTACCCGGATGCGGACAACACCCTGCGCGCGACCCTCGCGGTGAACAAGGTGCCCAGCTCCGGCAAGATCGTCATCGGCCAGATCCACGCCTATGAAAGCCAGCGCCCGATGGTCAAGCTCGAATACCAGTACAAGGAAAAAACCCAGAACGGCAACCTGGTGATCAAGGTCCGCATGCACCCCGACGACAAGGAAAGCCGCGTCATTACCCTCGCCACCGGCATCAAACTGGACAACGAATTCAACTACCTCATCCACTTGAGCCCCGGCGGTGCGCTCGGCGTGAGCGCGGCGGGTTACCAGTGGGATTCACAGATCAGCGCGACCTGGCGCAACAAGCCGCTGTACTTCAAGGCCGGGGTGTATGTGCAGGACAACACCGGGTATACCAGTGAGGGTGGGCAGGTGACGTTTACCAAACTCGACATCGATCACAACAAATAATCCCTCTATAGACACTGTGCCTGTGGCGAGGGAGCTTGCTCCCGCTGGACTGCGCAGCAGGCCCCGCTTTTTTAGGGCCGCTCGTCCCAGCGGGAGCAAGCTCCCTCGCCACAGCTTATTTGTCACTCGCCAGACTTTTTTAAACACCAGTGTTTAAAGGCTCCCCCTTACGTCGGGATGCCAATTTTAATAAATAAACCCGTCCCCTTTTCTTACTTTCCGAAATATAAAATAAAAAAAATAACGCGAAAGAATATATAGAACTGTCATTTCTGACAGGTCACACGAGCGCGAACTTGTTCCATCATCGTGTACAAGCGCCGCCGTCTTCCTAGCGGCGCCTCAATACGTTTAGATAATCATCAAGGAGAACATGATATGGCACAAACACCAGTAATTTATGGAAATGGTGGTACCGGATGTGGCCCAACTCCACGGTTGTGGGGCACGGCAGAACCCAATCACTCGGTCAGAATTATCCAAGCCAATACTGGCGTACAATATGGACAAGGAATAGCAGGCCCCGATGGTCAATGGGCTATCGACGTGGATCTCTCGACTGACCAGTGGCTTACAATTCATGCCCAGTCCTATACACAAAAAGATAATCTCAGTACTTACTCACCTTATAGTGCACCTATAAGTATACAAAAGTAACATGGGCGTTGTACCGAAGTTATAAAAAACCCGCATCACTGCGGGTTTTTTATAACTCGCTTGCTTTAGTTGACTTTAGCGTTCAACTCACCCTTCAGATAACGCTGGAACATCGCTTCCAACGAGATCGGCTTGATCTTCGAAGCATTACCGGCAGTACCGAACGCTTCATAACGAGCGATACACACGTCACGCATCGCCGTCACAGTCGCGCCGAAGAATTTACGCGGGTCGAATTCGCTCGGCTCGGTGGCCATCAGGCGACGCATGGCGCCGGTGGATGCCAGGCGCAGGTCGATGTCGATGTTGACCTTGCGCACGCCGTACTTGATGCCTTCGACGATTTCCTCAACCGGTACGCCGTAGGTTTCTTTGATGTCGCCGTCGATTGGTGAATGAGCGCTTGGCTATTCAGATAGCAACCAAAGGGAACCGTGCCCCACCCGGTGGGGGCGACAAATAACCCACATGGATAAAATGTCTCGTATACGCTACATTCAACGATAAATGTAGCGATAACAGAACATGGATCACACCTTGGTAATCAGCCGACTAGGCTCCCAGATTCGCGAAAAACGCCTGAGCCGCGGCCTGACGCAAGCACAGCTTGCCGAACTCGCGAGCCTGACGCGCCACAAAGTCATTGCCGTAGAGAAAGGCACCCTGTCCGTCGGGATCATCGCCTATGCGCGAGTATTGGGTGCTCTGGATTGTGAGCTTGCTGTCGTTCCTGCAGCAATGCCGACACTTGAAGAGCTAGGGGACTTGTTTGAATGAAAATGACCTCGCTCAAAGTGAGTACACCTGAAGGGGCTAGCGGCAGGCTTTTCAGCGATACCGAGAACTACACCTTCCGTTATCACGAAGATGCGTTACCCGAGATGGCCATCAGCTTGTCGATGCCAGTCAGGCATGACGAATTCCGACGGCGCGAGCTTCATCCTGTTTTTCAGATGAACCTGCCAGAAGGCTATGTGCTGGAACAACTACGTAATCGCTTGGCCAAGACTGTGAATGTCGACCCGATGTTGTTGCTGGCACTGACCGGCAGCACCTCGCCCATTGGCCGGGTTCAGGTGCGATCTGAAACAGTTGATGCCCTTCTGAAGGAGCAACAATTTCCGGGCGAAAAACTTGAAGAAATTCTGACTTGGGATGGCACCGAAGATATCTTCGCTGACATGCTTGACCGCTACATCCTGCGAGCAGGGATTTCTGGCGTTCAACCCAAGGTATTGGTGCCTGAAAGACAAGAAACCGTCCAGCCACGAGTAACATCGAAGACCTCGGATCTGATCATCAAAAGTGGCCGCGACGAATTTCCCGGCCTGGCGATCAACGAATTCCTTTGCATGTCCATTGCCAAGGAGGCGGATATTTCCGTTCCACCGTTTTACCTTTCCGATAATGCCCAACTGTTTGTCATGCGTCGTTTTGACCGCGACGATCAGCTCAACCCGCTCGGGTTTGAAGACATGGCGGTATTGATGGGTTTATCGGCCAGCCAGAAGTACAGCAAGAGCTATGCAGCCATCGCCAAGGCGATTCGTCTGTTCTGCCCGGCAAAAAATCTGCGCAGCTCTCTTGATCAACTCTTTGATAGCGTCGCGCTGAGTTGCATTGTCGGGAATGGCGACGCTCATTTGAAAAACTTCGGCTTGCTCTATTCCGACCCGACAAAACGTGATGCGCACCTCTCTCCGGCGTACGACATCGTCAACACCACCGCCTATATCCCGGAAGATGTTCTAGCGCTGGATCTGGTCGGAAACAAGTCAATGTTTGCATCACGGCAAGGGCTCCTGGAGTTCGCACACACCTGTGAGATCGAGGGGCCGAGGGAGCGCATTCAGAACTTGCTCAACGCAGTAGAAACAGTACTTAAGCGCTGCTCTCAGTATCGGGAGCAAGCAGCTCATGTGGTTACTGCCATTGAGCAGTCAGCAGCGCCATTTTCCCGAACCTTTGGATAGAAGGATTACGCAATAAATCATCGACCATAAAAAACCCGCCTCTTGGCGGGTTTCTCATAAAAGCAGCTCAACGCCCAGGCTTAGTTAACCTTCGCGTTCAACTCACCCTTCAAATACCGCTGGAACATCGCTTCCAACGAGATCGGTTTGATCTTCGAAGCATTACCGGCAGTACCGAACGCTTCATAACGAGCGATACACACGTCACGCATCGCCGTCACGGTCGCGCCGAAGAATTTACGTGGGTCGAATTCGCTTGGGTTGGTGGCCATCAGGCGGCGCATGGCGCCGGTGGATGCCAGGCGCAGGTCGGTGTCGATGTTGACCTTGCGCACGCCGTACTTGATGCCTTCGACGATTTCTTCAACCGGCACGCCGTAGGTTTCTTTGATGTCGCC
>Ga0153948_1001719_pt1 | contig 10884 bp, 9 predicted proteins | sample TSNJ032MetaG_FD_104696 | JGI IMG/M metagenome (GOLD analysis project Ga0153948, IMG submission 104696) | Attine ant fungus gardens microbial communities from New Jersey, USA - TSNJ032 MetaG | ecosystem: Host-associated > Fungi > Mycelium > Unclassified | place: USA: New Jersey, Wharton State...
ATCAGGGTCTGCGCAGCTATATGCTGGGCGTCTATAACATGATGGCTATCGGCTTGGCCGTTACCGGCCTTGCTGCATTCGCCGTTGCGGCACTCGCAACGACGACGGACCCGTCCGCAGCCGTCGCGCAGCTTGCTAACGGCAAGATGCTCACGGGCCTTGGCGTCGCGCTCTACACCTCGCCGCTGCGCTGGGTGGTGATGCTTGCGCCGCTGGCGGCAGTGTTCTTCCTGAGCTTCCGCATCGAACGTCTTTCGGTCTCGACCGCTAACGCCGTCTTCTGGGGCTATGCAGCTCTCGTCGGCCTGTCGCTGTCGTCGATCTTCCTGGTCTTCACCGGCCAGAGCATCGTTCGCACCTTCTTCGTGACCGCCGCGTCCTTCGGTGCGCTGTCGCTCTACGGCTACACGACCAAGCGTGACCTGTCCGCAATGGGCTCGTTCCTGATCATGGGCCTGTTCGGCCTGATCCTGGCTTCGGTCGTCAACATCTTCCTCGGCTCTTCGGCATTGCAGTTTGCAATCTCGGTGATCGGTGTTCTGATCTTCGCAGGCCTCACCGCCTACGACACGCAGTCGATCAAGGAAATGTATTACGAAGGCGATGCTTCGGATACGCAGGGCCGCAAGGTCGTGATGGGCGCGCTGCGTCTCTACCTCGACTTCATCAACATGTTCACCTTCCTGCTGCAGTTCATGGGCAACCGTAACTAATCAGCAGAAGAAGCTGGAATGCGAAAGGGCAGCGGAAACGCTGCCCTTTTTGCTTTTGTCTGACAGTTTCATGATGCATTCTGGAAATGTGTAAAATCATCTCTCCGGTTCTGCCTCATGCCCATCGTTCGCGATTTCCTCCCCGCCGACATCGACGCCATCACTGCGATCTATACCGAAGCCGTGCTGAACGGTTCGGGTTCCTATGAGGTAGAGCCGCCGTCGCGTGAAGATTTGCGACAGCGCTTTCAGGGCTTTGTCGAGCAGGGTTTCCCAATTCTGATTGCGGAAGAAGAGGGCGGTGTGGTTCTGGGCTATGCCTATGCCAGCTATTTCCGCACTAGACCGGCCTATCGCTGGCTTGCGGAGGATTCGATCTATATCGCGCCAGAGGCCAAGAATAAGGGCGTCGGCAAGCTTCTCCTGCGCGAGCTGATCGAACGGGCAACGGTACTGGGTTTCCGGCAGCTATTGGCTGTCATCGGCGATGGTGAGAACAATATTGGTTCCGTGCGGCTGCATGAAAGTCTGGGCTTCCAGCATTGCGGACGGATCGAGGGTTCAGGCTTCAAGCACGGGCGCTGGCTGGATACCGTGCTGATGCAGCTGTCGCTCAATGGCGGACGCACGCTTGAGCCGGGCAGGATGCCGCTATCCTCATCCTGAGCGCGTGGACGCGTCACGCCTCGACGAGCTTCAGACTCTTGTCGAAAACGCGCAGCACACGTCCCAGCTCATGTCCGCGCTTCATGACCAGCCCGCTTGCTGCGATGACTGCGTAAGCGCCCTGCTTTTGAGCCAGTTTGGGATTTTTCTCGATGCGGAACAGCGGAACCTCGCTGGCGCGCCGGAAGATGGAAAAGACGGCCCGGTCACTCAAATGGTCGATGGCGTAGTCACGCCATGCCCCGGCGGCGACCATGCGGCCATAGATGTTCAGGATCTTGCCCAGTTCGTGCCGGTCGAAACTGATGGTGGAGGGGGTCGATCTGGCGCGGTCGAGTGAAACGACCTTTGGCGACGCGGACGCGTTGGACGAGGATGATGAATCCTCACTTGCTGCGCTTGAAATATCCATGTCCTTCCTTTCAGCCCTGTGGGTGGCGAAGCGGCAGGCGCGTCTTCGCCGCAACGAAACGCATGACAGTAGGGTGATGCTTTTGTGAAACAAATTCAAGTGCGGGCGGTGATCTGGCTGTTCAATTGACCGGGATATCCCTCATAAAACGCCAGATTCGGTGCCTGTCTGATCGTGCATTAGCTGTTCACGAAAAACGAAAGTCTGTCTGTAATGGTGATCGGCGAACACATTTTCGCCTTGTCAGCTTCGCATTCCAGCCTGATTATGGCTTCAGCATCCACGTGTTGCCTGAGACGGTTCGGTTCGGGTATGTCCGACCCCAAGCCCCCCGCCCAAAGGACTGCCCGAGCCGAACCAACCTTCTTCGTCCGACCGAGCCGCAACACCGATCAGTCTTCCAGACCCGCCGAGACTGAAGCACTTTCCAAAAAGCAATAAACAGCTTCGACATCCGACAATGCTGCCGGATTTAAACACTATGGTTTGTGCTGAAACAGCCGCGGTCAGAGGCCGACAGGCGCTTTTTCCTTGAACATGGCCGCGCCATGAATGCGCCCGAGCGAATTGTCGTCCCGGGTTTCCTGCAGAATCATCGCGCAACCGGAAACATCCTTCCGCTTCAGTTCGGAAGCGGGGAGTTCGATTTTCAGCGCCTTGCCGTCCCACATGCCGATCGTGTTGATCTCGCTGACCGTGTTTCGGTAGGTGATATCCTGACCGGCATTCTCGCCCTCGGTGATCGGTATGGTCACTGCATCGCGGAAATAGAACAGAACCACATGCACCGGCACTTTTGGCTTTTCGCCAGCACCGATTTCGATGGACAGACGGCCATCGTCGAGACGGTTGATCGCAACCGGCACAGTCAGCTTGTCGGCAGCGATCTGTGCATTGATGGCGCCTGTATCGCGACCGTTGACCTCCGCGCGGCCATTGATGATGGCCTGCGGCGTATAGATCATGCGTGCGTTGAAGGAATTGCGATAGGCATTCTGCCGGTCGGTATTATCCTGAGTGGCAAGTGTGTCGCGCCACCCCATATAATCCCAGTAATTGACGTGGAACGACAGCGCCAGCACGCTCGGATCATCGGCGAATTTGGCAAAATTGTCGTCAGCCTTCGGGCAGGACTTGCAGCCCTGGCTGGTGAAAAGCTCGATGACGGCAGTCTTCTTGGGCGCATCTTGCGCTAAAGCAGAGCCTTGCATGGAGACACAGCCGGTGAAAGCCAGCCCAAGAACGGCGCATACGTTGCGCCAGGCCGGCAGGGAATCGCCGGTCAGCCAAGTGGCTGTTCCATAAAAAGAGGGCTGCACGGTCACTTTAGTTTCATCCTGCACTAATTGATGATGACATCTATTATGTAGGAATTACGCCGATCAATGGGAATTCACGTTGCGGTGAGATTCTGGGCCAAGTGTGCTCTATTTGCGTCATATGGATCCCGAAATTTCGAGATTCGCGCGCGAAAACCGCGAAAATGAGAGTTTCGGCGTTGAAACTGCCGGAAAATAAAAAAGCCGCCGGATTGTTCCGGCGGCTTTTTGTTTCAATCAGACGCCGATTAAGCGGCGAGATCGCGCAGAACGGTCTGCAAAATGCCGCCGTTCTTCATGTAGTCAAGCTCATCCAGCGTATCGATGCGGCAGATCAGCGGAACCTTCTTCACCGAGCCGTCGGCATAGGTGATGGAAGCGTCGACCTTCTGACGCGGACGCACATCGGCAAGACCTTCGATGGTGACGATTTCGTCGCCCTTGAGGCCGAGCGTCTGCCAGCTGGTGCCTTCCTCGAAGACGAAAGGCACAATGCCCATGCCGACGAGGTTGGAGCGGTGGATACGCTCGAAGGACTGTGCGATCACGGCCTTGACGCCGAGCAGATTGGTGCCCTTCGCAGCCCAGTCACGCGAAGAACCGTTACCGTATTCGACGCCTGCGAAGACGACGAGCGGCACGCCCTCGGCCTTGTATTGCATGGCAGCATCATAGATCGAGGTTTCTTCCTTCGACGGGTAGTGGATGGTGTAGCCGCCTTCACGTCCGTTTTCGCCCAGCATGTGGTTGCGAATACGGATATTTGCGAAGGTGCCGCGCATCATCACTTCATGGTTGCCGCGACGCGTGCCGTACTGGTTGAAGTCGGCAATACCAACGCCATGATCGATGAGGTACTTGCCGGCAGGCGACTGAGCCTTGATGGAACCGGCAGGCGAAATATGGTCGGTCGTGATCTTGTCGCCGAAGAGACCAAGAATACGAGCGCCCTTGACGTCGCCGATCGTGCCAGCCGACTTGCCCATGCCAACGAAGTAAGGCGGGTTCTGCACATAGGTCGAGTTGTCGTCCCATGCATAGGTCTGGCCGGCAGGAACCTGAACGGCCTGCCAGTTGGCATCGCCCTTGAACACATCCGCATATTTCTCCGAGAAGATCTTGCGGGTGACGTTCTTGGCGATGAACTCCTGGATTTCCTTCGAGGAAGGCCAGATGTCGCGCAGGAATACCGGGTTACCGTTCTGGTCTTCGCCGAGCGGCTCCTTGGTCAGGTCCTTGGTGACCGTACCGGCAAGAGCGTGGGCGACGACGAGCGGCGGCGAAGCAAGGTAGTTTGCCTGCACGTCCGGCGAGACGCGGCCTTCGAAGTTACGGTTGCCGGACAGAACGGCAGCCGCGATCAGGCCCTTTTCGTTGATCGTCTTGGAGATCGGCGCGGGCAGTGGGCCGGAGTTCCCGATGCAGGTCGTGCAGCCGAAGCCGACGAGGTTGAAGCCGAGTGCATCGAGATCCTTCTGGAGACCAGCGGATTCGAGATAGGCGGCAACGACCTGAGAGCCGGGAGCAAGCGACGTCTTGACCCAAGGCTTGGTCTTGAGGCCCTTGGCGACGGCGTTGCGGGCCAGAAGACCGGCAGCAATCAGCACGCTCGGGTTCGAGGTGTTGGTGCAGGACGTGATAGCGGCAATCACCACATCGCCATGGCCAAGGTCGAAGTCTTCGCCTTCAACGGCATAACGCGTGGTCTGGCCGGTGGTCTTCTTGTACTCGTTTTCCAGCGAGGTTGCGAAACCGGAACCGATGTTTTCCAGCGGAAGACGGCCTTCCGGACGCTTCGGACCGGCCATCGATGGAACGACGTCGGCCATGTCGAGTTCGAGAATGTCGGTGAAGACCGGATCGGCTGCACCCTTGTCGCGCCACATGCCCTGCGCACGGCAGTAAGCTTCAACCAGCTCGATGCGATGTTCGTCGCGGCCGGTGGTGTTCATGTAGTTCAGCGTTTCGCTGTCAACCGGGAAGAAGCCGCAGGTTGCGCCATATTCCGGGCCCATATTGGCAATGGTCGCACGGTCGGCCAGCGTCATGTTTTCGAGGCCTTCGCCGAAGAACTCGACGAACTTGCCGACAACGCCTTTCTTGCGCAGCATCTGCGTGACAGTGAGCACGAGGTCGGTCGCGGTGACGCCTTCCTTGACCTTGCCGGTCAGGCGGAAGCCGATGACTTCCGGCAGGAGCATGGAGACCGGCTGGCCGAGCATGGCTGCTTCAGCTTCGATGCCGCCTACGCCCCAGCCCAGAACGCCAAGGCCGTTGACCATGGTGGTGTGGCTGTCAGTGCCGACGCAAGTGTCGGGGTAGGCAACGGTTTCGCCGTCTTCTTCCTTGGTCCAGACTGCCTGGGCCAGATATTCGAGGTTCACCTGATGGCAGATGCCGGTGCCAGGAGGAACAACGCGGAAGTTCTGGAACGCCTGCTGGCCCCACTTCAGGAAGCGGTAGCGTTCGCCGTTGCGCTGATATTCGAGGTCCACATTGGCCTTGAACGCGCTTGGATTGCCGAATTCGTCAACGATGACCGAGTGATCGATGACCAGGTCTACGGGCACGAGCGGGTTGATCTTTTCCGGGTCGCCGCCGAGCGCCTTGAGGCCGTCGCGCATGGCTGCAAGGTCAACAACGGCTGGAACGCCGGTGAAGTCCTGCATGAGAACGCGGGCTGGGCGGTAGGCGATTTCTGCGCCGGCTTTGCCGCGGTCGGCCAGCCACTTGGCGACGGCTTCGATATCCGACTTCTTGACGGAGCGGTCATCCTCGAAGCGAAGCAGGTTCTCAAGAAGAACCTTCATGGAGAAAGGAAGCTTGGAAACACCCTCGAGGCCGTTCTTTTCGGCTTCGGTCAGGCTGTAATAGACATAGTCTTTACCACCTACGGTGAGGGTCTTGCGGCATTTGAAGCTGTCAATCTGTGACACTGCATTCGTCCTTATGCTACTGGCCGGAAAACCAGGACGAACGCCTAGGCTAGCGTTTCAAGGACGCGCCAAGGTGCGGGTGCAGTCATTTCCGCTGTCCGTCCCGAAGCCTGGGTCCTTACGGGCGCCAGGTGTTAGAGATCGGCCAAAAATGGTTTCCACGCCGACCGCTGGCGTGGTAGCTGCTATATAGAGAGTTTCCTAAAACGATTCCAGACTGAATTTCGTGAATTCGCCTGCTTGCGGCGAAATGTTGCGATCCTCCCGGTTGTTTCATCGAGCTGGGAAGCGGTTGGTTTTTGAGGAGAGAAAATGCGGCTGGAGGCCGAAAATCTGGGCGGCGAGCGGGGCGGCGAGACGGTCTTCTCCAACCTTTCTTTCACGCTCGATAGCGGGGAGGCGCTGGTGGTCACGGGCCCGAACGGGTCAGGCAAATCCACCTTGCTGCGGATCATTTGCGGCTTGCTCGCGCCCGAAGAGGGGCGGATCGAACTGACCGAAGGCGGCGCATCGCTGCCAGTGCAGGCAGCCTGTCACTATCTCGGTCACCAGAACGCGATGAAACCGGCCTTGAGCGTGCGCGAGAATCTTTTGTTCTGGCAGCGGTTTAATGGCACGGGAGCGCTCGAAATCGATGACGCGCTGGAAGCCGTCAACCTTCCCGGCGTTGAACATCTGCCTTTCGGCTATCTCTCTACCGGTCAAAAGCGCCGTGTCTCCATTGCCAAGCTTCTTGTCAGCTATCGTGCGCTATGGATTGTCGATGAGCCGACGGCAGGTCTCGACAAGGCATCCGAAGCGCGCTTTGCCGGGCTGATGCACGACCATCGGCACCAAGGCGGCATGATCATTGCCGCCACGCATATTCCGCTCGGGCTGGAAGGTGCGAACACGCTCGATATGGCCAGCTTCTCGCATGAGGCCTTTTGATGCTGGCGCTGTTCCTTCGCGATATGCGCTTGAGTTTTCGCGCGGGCGGCGGTGCGCTGGTCGGCATATTGTTCTTTCTCGCCGCCATTTCGGTGATGCCATTCGGCGTCGGCCCGGACCTCAACCTGCTGGCACGGATCGGACCTGCCATGTTGTGGATCGGCGCCTTGCTGGCGACGCTGCTGGGGCTTGACCGGCTGTTTCAGGTCGACCGCGACGATGGCTCGCTCGATCTTTTGCTGATTGGCTCTGACCGGCATATGCTGGCGCTCACGGTGCTGGTCAAATGCATCGCTCACTGGGCGTCGAGCGTGTTGCCGCTGGTGATCGCGTCGCCCATGCTCGGCCTTTTCATGAATATGGATGCAGCAGCCATAGGCGCTACGACTCTGACGCTTCTGGTCGGTACGCCCGCCATTGCCTTTGTCGGTGCAGTGGGTGCGGCGCTGGCAGTGGCCCTGCCGCGCGGCGGACTGCTTGTTTCCGTCATCGTGCTGCCGCTTACCATTCCGGTTCTCATTTTTGGTGTATCTGCTTCTTATGGAGCGACGGTAGACAACGCCCCCTTTGTCGCTCCATTTCTGGTTCTGTCCGCGCTGACGCTGTTTTTCGCGGTGCTGGGGCCGCTGGCCGCGAGCGCTGCGCTCAAGAATTCGGCGGATTGAACATGATCCCGAAAAGTGGGAACCGGTTTTCGGTGGTCATCATGTTCGGCGGATTGACGCAGTTGATTACGGTCAATTGAACGGCATAAGGGGGGAGGTTAAGTATAGGTCATGACGAAAGACGCAGTGAAAACCGCAAGCTGGCTCGATATGGCCAACCCCACCCGCTTCCTTGCCTTTGCGGGCAAGGTTTTGCCGTGGCTGTCGGCGTTTGCCGTTCTGTTTCTTGTTGGCGGTCTCGCCATGGTCTTCCTGTCGCCCGACGATTACCAGCAGGGCCTCACGGTCCGCATCATGTATATCCATGTGCCTTTCGCATGGCTTTCCATGATGTGCTATACCATCATGGCGGTGTCTGCTCTCGGAACGTTGGTCTGGCGGCACCCGCTGGCCGATGTTTCGATCCGGGCCGCAGCGCCGCTCGGTGCCGTGTTCACGGCTCTGGCGCTTGCCACGGGTTCGCTCTGGGGCAAACCCATGTGGGGCACATGGTGGGTGTGGGACGCGCGCCTGACCTCGGTTTTCGTGCTATTCCTGATGTATCTTGGCATTATCGCACTGTCGCGCGCCTTCGCCGATCCAGCCAAGAGCGCCAAGCCGGTGGCCGTGCTGACGCTGGTCGGCTTCATCAATATCCCGATCATTAAATTCTCGGTCGACTGGTGGAACACGCTGCACCAGCCAGCGTCGGTTTTCCGCATGGGCGGGCCGACCATCGATGCATCCATGTTGCGTCCGCTGTTCGTGATGGCGATTGGTTTCACGCTGCTGTTCTTTGCGCTGCATATGATGGCGATGCGCAACGAAATCTGGCGTCGCCGCGTGGCTTCGATGAGGAAGCTGGCCGCCCGCAACGCGGACCGCAAACGCGGCAAACAAATGCAGGAAGAGGGCGCGGTATGAGCAATCATCTCGGCTTCGTCGTGGCCGCTTATGGCATCACAATCGTGGCGCTGATCCTGACTGTCGGCTGGATATTCATCGATCAGCGTATCCAGAAAAATGAGCTGAAGCGGCTTGAGGCGCAGGGCGTGCGCCGCCGTTCCTCGAAGCCAGCCGGATCGGCACAATGAGCGAGGCGACGCAAAAGCCCGCAGCGCCGAAAAAGCGTGCCACATGGGTAGCGCTTCTGCCTCTGCTGGTTTTTGTGGGGCTTGCCGCTGTCTTTGCCGTGCAGCTTTTGTCCGGCAAGGATAGCTCGGCCATTCCATCCGCTTTGATCGGCAAGCAAGCGCCACAAACCAATCTCCCGGCGGTCGAAGGTCTGATGCGCGACGGCGTTCCGGTCCCCGGTCTCAACAGCGAAGATTTTAACGGTAAGCTGACACTGGTGAATGTCTGGGGATCGTGGTGCGTTCCCTGCCGTCAGGAGCATCCGCTTTTGATGGAAATCGCCAAGGATAGCCGCATCCGTCTGGTGGGCCTTAATTATAAGGATCAGCCTGAAAACGCCCGCCGTTTTCTGGGCGATCTCGGCAATCCCTTTGCCGCCGTCGGCGCTGACCGTGTGGGCCGCTCTGCCATTGAATGGGGCGTCTATGGCGTGCCCGAAACCTTCCTCGTCGGCCCGGATGGTAAGATCATCTACAAGCATGTCGGACCGTTTACGCCGGAGTCGGTGCGGGATGATCTGATGCCTGCGGTGGCGAAGGCTGTTCAGTAACAATCGGCCTTAAAGCGTTTTGGTCCACGGAAGTTGCAGAGCTGTTCTTTTCCCTCAGCCCTTCGAGACGGTTCCCTTCGCAAGCTCAGGGCTCCTCCTCAGGATGAGGGAAGGGGCGAAGCAACTGGTTTACAACGAGCCAAAAATGAAAAAGCCCCGCATGTGCGGGGCTTTTGCTTTTCTTATGATCAAATCAATCCGGCAGTTTGCGAACAGCACCCTTGGCGGCACTCGTTGCCATGGAAGCATAAGCCTTCAGCGCGGTGGAAATCTTGCGCTTGCGCTCTTCAAGCGGCTTCCAGCCCGTTGCTTCCTGCTCGGCGCGGCGTTCGGCAAGTGTCGCATCGTCCACTGCGAGGTGGATCTTCCGGTTCGGAATGTCGATATCGATGATATCGCCTTCGCGCACCAGACCGATCGTGCCGCCTTCGGCTGCTTCCGGTGAAACGTGGCCGATGGAGAGGCCCGAAGAACCGCCCGAGAAACGACCGTCGGTGATCAGCGCGCAGGCCTTGCCCAGACCCTTCGACTTCAGATAGCTGGTCGGGTAGAGCATTTCCTGCATGCCGGGGCCGCCGCGCGGGCCTTCATAGCGGATCAGCACAATATCGCCAGCCTTGATCTTGCCGTTCAGGATGCCGAGCACAGCCGTATCCTGACTTTCGAAAATACGTGCCGGGCCGGAGAACTTCAGGATGGAGTCATCCACGCCTGCCGTCTTCACGATGCAGCCGTCTTCGGCCAGATTGCCGTAAAGCACGGCCAGACCGCCATCCTGACTGAACGCATGTTCCTTGGAGCGGATGACGCCCTTTTCACGGTCGGTATCGACGCTGTCGAAGCGACGTTCCTGACTGAAAGCCACCTGTGTCGGCACGCCGCCGGGCGCAGCCGAGTAGAACTTGTGCACCATTTCGCTGTTGGTGCGGGTCACGTCCCAATGGTCCAGCGCCTTGGCAACAGTCTGGCTGTGCACCGTCGGCAGATCAGTATTGATCAGGCCTGCTTTGTCGAGCTGGCCGAGAATGCCCATGATGCCGCCCGCACGGTGCACATCTTCCATGTGAACCGTGTTGTTGGCAGGGGCGACCTTGCAGAGCACCGGCACGCGGCGCGACAGACGGTCGATATCGGCCATGGTGAAATCGATTTCGGCTTCCTGCGCGGCAGCGAGAAGATGCAGAACCGTATTGGTCGAGCCGCCCATGGCGATGTCGAGCGTCATGGCGTTTTCAAAGGCCGGGAAGCTTGCAATCGAGCGCGGCAGCACGCTTTCGTCGTCCTGCTCATAATAACGGCGGGCGAGATCGACGACCAGATGACCGGCTTCCACGAAGAGGCGCTTGCGGTCGGCATGGGTTGCGAGCGTCGAGCCGTTGCCCGGCAGCGACAGACCAAGCGCTTCGGTGAGGCAGTTCATCGAGTTCGCGGTGAACATGCCCGAGCACGAACCGCAGGTCGGGCAGGCCGAACGTTCAATCGCCTTGACCTGCTCGTCGGTATAGTGATCGTCAGCGGCAGCGACCATGGCGTCGACGAGATCAAGCTTCTTGACCTGATCGTCCCAGATCACCTTGCCG
>Ga0153948_1001724_pt1 | contig 10877 bp, 8 predicted proteins | sample TSNJ032MetaG_FD_104696 | JGI IMG/M metagenome (GOLD analysis project Ga0153948, IMG submission 104696) | Attine ant fungus gardens microbial communities from New Jersey, USA - TSNJ032 MetaG | ecosystem: Host-associated > Fungi > Mycelium > Unclassified | place: USA: New Jersey, Wharton State...
AAATACTCATTGATGCTCATAAACATAGATGAAATATGTGTATTTCTCAAATCCGCCACAACTGCACCTATCATTCTGCTCCGGCTTGTTACAAGACTTACTGCCGCTTTGTTAGGTATATAATTAAGCCTTTGGGCTGCCTCCAAAATCAACTTACGTTTTTCTTCAGATACCCTGTTTTTTTTACCTGACAGCGTCAATGAAACCGTAGACGGGGTAACATTACATTCCTTTGCTATATCTTTCATTGTAGTTTTCAAAATAAAGAGCACTCCCTCGCTGGCGTTATTGTTACATAGGTCAATAGAATTTTCTTGTACTTCGCTTTCATCATATATTTGACATTATAGCATACCACATCTGCTGACTGCAATTATAACAAAAAAGTAAATTAATGCGAGGATCAATATTGTTTATTATACGCCTGGCGGGATCAGAGACAAAATCAATGCTATTGGTCAGTAAACCGTTCGACTTTTATTAATATAATCATACAATCCATAAAATACCAATATATGACAGTAATCCAATAATACCTGCTGCAATCACAATACTGATTATCGCAATCAGCACTTTAACCCATTTACGGCGAATTGTGAACGCAATGACAACGGAAATCAACGTAAGACATATCCCTGTCAATATCGTTCCTTCACTTGCTTCATCCGTTCCAAAATTGAAAAGTACAAGTCCGCCCAATGAGAGCATTAATGAAAAGAATACTTTTAGCTTGTTCCCTTGCTGCTTTGGTATTGACGTCGGCATTGGCGCAGGCGGCGGAATGACAGGCGGCCTTTGTCTTTCTACAGTTTCTTTTACTTTTGGCGGCATGTACTTAGTACCGCATTGACTGCAAAAAACTAAATCATCCTCAAGCACAGCCTTGCACTCCGGATTTGAACATGTTTTCATATAAATAACAACTCCTCTTTTATTATGTCTGATCTTAACGAGTTTCTTCCTGTTAATTCTAAAGGGGGTGTTGAAAAACCCCCTGGTTTTATTTTAATCAAGTCATTATTCTTTACAACTTGCGTTGGCTTATTTCTATAAAATCGGCACCTTAAAAATAAATGTACCTTGTTGATAAAGAGGGGGTTTATCAACACCCCCTAAAGATTTGCCGAATAAGCATGGCATGCAGAATCACTTGTATTTGCTCAGTGACTCACAATAGGCAGTTAACACAGAGGCAGTTTCCATAAGATATGTAATAACATCATCGGATTTTCTTGTTTCATCTGTAAGAATATCCTGCGCCTGACGGATCGCATCCTCTGAAGCCTCAACTTGTTTCTGATACATTCCATCAAGAGCATCCACAGCATAATATTTCATCTGATCGTAGATTTTTATTATACTGTTAATCACATCTGTCGTTATATCTGTATACCCCTCCAATACAGGTGTCAGAAAATCTGACTGACGGCGTTCCACAGCTTTTTTCCGTGCAAATCCCATAACTGCCTGACCGATTATATAAAGCGGCCCCAAATACTCTGAAATACCGAGAACGGAATCTGCAATTTGGATAGAGAACATTGCCGAATCAGTGCCGGTCCAGCTGACGTTCGTAATGCAGTCAGCAATTTGCTTGTTAATACTTCCGAACGTTTGCTGCGTTATTTCCTGTGCCATCTCTTTTACCGTTGATGAAATCCTGACTGAAATATCCTGCTGATGATAGCGGACGCAGGTAGTAATTGCATTCTTGATGGAATCTATCATATAAAATTGGAAATGCCGCTCAATATCCGGCATAGCGGCTGCATTTTGTGCAGTTTCAATTTCGGTTTTCAAACGTGCCATAAATTCAGAAATCCAGTGTTTCGCTTCTGATTTCATATCGTCAACGCAGGCTGTCATATCGGTTTTACGCCGCTCGATATTACGTTTTAATATCGAATCCTGGTTTTGAAATTCCGCAGTGTGGGCATTCAGCTTTTTCACACCAAGGGTTAAGGCATTCCTGATCAGTTCAATCCTTGCAATGGTATCACGGAGCATTTGATCAGTCAGCGAAATACCCCGCATGGATTTGATGATGTCCTTCTGCAGGATAATGTCATGCTGCAGCGCATTCTCAAATTCAATAAAATTGTTTTCCAGAATTGATTCCAATTCCGGTTCAGGACGCCTTAATCCCTTCTTCCGGCATAACTCATCCAATGCACTCAGCATATAGACATAAACGTTCTCTCCGATACTTTCAGCCCGTTCCAAAGTCATTGCTTTTACTTTGTTAATATTTTCTGTTTTCTCCAAAGCGTCCGTCATATTTACCGCAACAATAACCCTTGAAAAGCTTTGGGGCACAACCACGGATGTCAAAAAGGCCTGCTCTGAGGCTGAAAACGGGGCACGTGCAGACACAACATAGATTATTGCGTCTGCATTTATCAGATAATCCGCTACCTGCTCATCAAATGCATTCATTAAATCGCCCACACCCGGTGTATCCACAATTGATATATCCTTCAAAATTGTGTTGTCAGACTTAATCTCCACATATTCAATTGGTGAGGGCAAATCAGGCAAAATCCTCTCCATGATATCTCTCTTTAGTTCTGAATGATCCAGTGATATTCTTTTCCCGTTTTGTAATATAGCTTCTGCTTTTGGTGTTTCATCATATGAAATCCTGTTTATGGTTACAGTTTCAGGTGTAACTGATGCAGGAAGAATCTCATCTCCCAGAATTGCGTTGATCAGCGTGGACTTTCCGCGTTTAAAATCGCCTATAACCACTAAACTGAACGGATCCCGCAGCCGCTTTTTGATTGCTGTTTCATACTCTTTCAGTCTTTGTACAGCTTCGATGCCCAACGTCCGGGAAAAATACCGCTCACTCCGCATATGACGAATATCACTTAATATGCTGTCTATATCAGAACATACACTATCAAAATCCAATGTTATCCTGCTGTTAATGTTGCCCACCAATACTACCTCCTTTTCTCACTCCTGGTAACACTGATATATTTTTTGCATCTTGCATCAAGTTCCTGTTTGCTGATTAACTTCATTCCGGGCTGCTTCCATTCCGGCCGCCAACTGTACAGCACTTCACTATCCAGAAAATCCTGTTCCGCAAAAATTCTTCTTACAGAAGCCGGGTGGCTTTGGGTAATTTCCAGGTATCTGACAGGTGTTTCCCGAAGCGCGTCATATTGCTTCAGTACCGCATCCAGATTAACATCAGCACGGTCAAAGGCAGCGCCATACATCAGCTTTGCATTGACCGTTAAAGCGTCCCTGGGATCATCACAGCATATAACGGCAGCGCGGTCGGCTGTTACCTCTGCAGCCCGGCTCCACGTAGAAAGAGCGAGTTGGAGGGGCATGGTGGCAAAGGTAAGAATCTGCCTGGCAATTGGAATATTGATGATAAGTGACTGCATAATCAGATCAAGAGCCAATGTATAAAGTGTATGATTATTGTGGCTGTGACCGCATTCATGACCTATGACCGCTTTTAACTCGCCCGGCGACACTCTTTCCAGCAGGCCGGAATTGATTACAATCAATGGTTCATCGTCTTCCATTGCGTAAGAGACGGCATTCAGTGTGTTGTCATTTAAAATAAATACAGTAGGAATGCCAATTCCAAGAATACGTGCGCAATCCACAACCTTCTCATAGACATCTGAAAATTGTGTCGGTCCCACTTTGAGACCCTGCAGATTAATCTGTTGCCTCATCTGCGGAACAAATTGATTTGTAAGTGCCTTGAAAAACGCAAACGCCCCGGGAATCGCATGTATCTTTTGCCTTGTGGCATAATCCGCACCATATGCATAATCAGGAACACCCGCTTCCATGTGATACTCGGTTTTCGCTTTTCTATTCGCAATATAAGTGGAAAAACGCAAATCCATGCTTTCTGTTGGGTTTACCCTCACCAAAATATTCACACCCCCCTTGACAGTATGGCAGTCAGTTGTTTGCCGATTACATCCGCACGACCGCACATTGCATCTATAGCCACAAGCATATCTTTCAGATCAGCTTTCTCCTTTTCGCCGGATAATTCACCTTGCGCCAGCGCAACCTTTAATTCTGTAAGCTGACTATGGGTATCATTCAAAATATGGTCGGTTTCCGTTTTGATTTTGTCTTTTAATGCAGTAAATGCCGTATCGACCTGACTGCGTACTTTTTCACTGAAATCCTCTTCAGCACGCATTTTATCCAGTTCCTTCTTTATGTTATCCTTAAAATCTTCTTTTACTTTCAGGATTTTCTGATCATCACCGCCTCCAAAAACGCTTTTAACCGCCTTTTTCCCAAGAAAAGTTGTAAACAGTGCAATGCCGATTGTACCGATTACCGCTGCCGGCCATGCGAGAGGTATCGCCAATGCACCCAATAACAGGTTAACGGTGGTAGTAGTGGCGATAAATGATACGGCTGATGTTCCGCCCCCCAGCAAGGCTCCTTTCCAACCGGCTTCCTTGTATCCTTCTACAATACCGCCAAGTCCCATTAATCCGCCAACCCCGCCTAAACCAATAATGGAGAACAAGCCTGTTGCTATGCTCACAAGAGCGTTTCCGCTGATTTCACTGCCGTTTTTCTCGTTATAGGTAAACAATCCCTGAATATTTTCGGTTGCCTCAAAAAAGTGGCTTTCAAATTCGGATAAGCGCTCCGCTTCATTACCCAGCGCTCTGTTAATAGCTTCCTGAATACGCTCAGACTGCTCCTGGCCAGCACGTGAAATAGCAGTACCCACTGCTTTTTGCAAGCGTTCCTGCGTATCATCAGTATGAGATTTCAGTTCCTCCATGGTAAGTGGGAAGTCATCCACTACTGCATAGGCTGCTTTTTCCAATCCCGGCCAGAAGTTACGGATGGATGGAAGCAGCTCATCATAAGTTTTTTGTGAGGCCTCATTAATACGGTTAAATTCCACCTGCCGTTCCTCACGTATTTTTTCTATTTCATGCATCGCTTCGGTATATTTCTGGTTGAACTCTTCTTTTTGCATTGCCAATGCACTTTCACGAAGTGAAATGGCTTTCACAATTTCGATGGATGCTGTTTTTATTCTGCTGATGGGCGCATTAAGCATAACAGCACCTCTGTCTTCGGTTAAGAATCTCTCAAGGGCTGCCTCAAATTCAGGGAAACAGCTTTGTGCCAGCATATTGTCATCGCCCTTCAACTTTGCTTTTAAGGCTTTTTTTGCCGATATGCCATACACACGTACTTTTCCAATTTTGCGTTTATATTCCTCATACTCTCTGGAATTGGAGCCGAATGTATTCTCAGCTTTTTTTATGATATGTTCCTGAATCTGGTTTTTTATATGTGTAAGTACTTTATCCACATCATCCTCATCCAGCAAATCTATACCGGTAACCACAAACAAAACTCTGCCCAAATCACTGGTTATAACCTTGCTTTCAAGGAAGCTGCGTTCCGATTCAGAAAAAGGTACCTGTGCCATTACTACCATCAATGCTGCGTCAACCTGCGGCAGAACCGACATGGTGACTTCTGCCATGGCCGCATCGTCGTTCAACCCTGGTGTATCCACTATGGTAACTCCATTCCTGCAGTAATTTACTGGATAGTAAACTGTAACTTCCTTGATCGTTGCGGCCTTTTCCTCATTTTTCTTTGTTAGCTTTGTAACATACTCACTCAACTGATCAATTTCAATTTTCTCTGTTTTACCATTCTTATACTCAACTACAATATAAGGGGATATGTCATATGTAACCTTATTCAAAGTAGCTGTTGTGGGTATGACATCCATGGGTAGAACATCCTTTCCCATAAGCGCATTAATGAGTGTGCTTTTTCCCCTGTTAAACTCTCCGATGATTGCAACACTGAATTTGTCCTCTGTCAGCCGCTGTAATACGGTGCTGATTGCTTCTGTGTTGCCTTCCAGTTTCATTCTTTCGCTGAACCCTTTCAGTTGTTTTAAGTCATTTGTCAGTTCTATTACCATTTGCTTGTAATTGCCGAAGCCGCTAAAGCTTGATTGATTGGACATTTGTTATCACTCCTTTTTTATTTTATTTAAATTAATGTCTGCAATATTTCCGCACCGAATACAGTTGGGATAATTCTTCCTCCATGTTCAAGCCTGAATTGTACATGTGGATTATTGCCTAACCGCAGCTTTAAACGAATTCTTTGTGCTTTCATCATAATAGTCGTACAGGCGATTTCAATTTCAATAATCGGCGTATGTACATTTATGGTTTTTTTATTCCCTGCTGCAATATTGCCATAGTCCATCCCGTTTATTGTTATTTTGTAATCACATGCCATGCATGCGAATTGTGAATCTCTCGAAATAACCAGTTTCCCACCGGTAAGCGGCATTGTTTTAGGCTGCTTTATCGGCGATTCATTCAAAACGGCTTTTGTTCCGCAAAACGGGCAGAAAAACAACCCTTCCTTTATTACATTATTACACTTGCCGCAAACACGGCCTTCTTTGGCTTCATTTTTTGCACCACATCTAATACAGAACGTAGCCTTACCATCAATTTCTGAACCACAATTATTACAAACCATATTCTGCATCCCTCCAACTTTCTTCCCCGCATATCTGACACATCTAAAAATCTAACATATCTGCCTGAAAACTAAATCAAGATTTCTTTTTTCAAACGGCAGCAGCGGTTTGAAATGGCAGCTACATCTTTTTCCAAAATAGAATAATTGTTAATCCTTGCCTTAAGTTTCCTGTCCAAAACCTCATATTTATCCTGATATATACCCGGCAGAACACCATTAATACTTTTTGCTTCTGAAGTAATCCGATTAAGCCAGTTTTTCCGTATTTTCACCAGACACTCATTTGTCCGTCTGACACACGCAGTAACAGATTCGTCTATTGCTTCAATTATCGTTTCAATTACATTATAATTTGATAAATCCCGCACATCCGGAACGGGTGGACGCGTCCAGTAAAACATGAGTTTATTTAATTCGTTTTTCGCAAAATAAAGCATAGCATCGGTTAATGTTTTTACGTTATCAGTTTTTGAAAATTCAAAATAATCCAGGTACAGTATCAGCGCCGTTTCCCGATATGCCTTCAGGGGCTGTAGATCTGCAGACAAACAAGTGTAAATGTCATTGACCACCGCTGAGAGAAGCTCATCCTTAAAATATACTTCACAATGTTTTGCTGTTGATTCCAATGTGTCTTTTATAACAGCGTGTGTGTTTTGCCGTATGCCTGACAGTTCCCTGATAAACAATGACATTGCAGCGTTTTTAGAGATATTCATATGCGAGGCAATTTGATTAAGTTTATCGTAGTTGGCAGCAAATAAGCTGTCTAAATACTTCTGACCATTATGGCAATAAGCTTTCACTGATTCAAATGCAGCTTTTAAGTCTGCCATTTCCTTCTGAGTATGATTCAAGAGTGTCTGGTTCTGAGATTCCTTTTGAGCCAGCAGGAAATTAACTTCATCAATGCTTTTCCTGACTGTATTTTCTATTTGTTTGGCTGTTACAATATTCAGCAATTCTTGTCTGAACTCTTCAAAGCCACTCTTTTTCAAATCTGCGCGATTATTGGTTACAAATGATTTAAGCGCCAGAGAAGAGGAAATGCCAGACAGACTTATATTATCCAAAATCTTATGGGCCTTGTTTATAACCACATCACCGGCTTCCCGTTTATCCAGTTCTGCTATAACCTCGGTGCAAATTCGATTTTTTATATAGTTGATAAAATCATCATAATTGTATTCATCTTCATCCAGCTGGTCTATGTAAGTAATCACAAAAATAATATTGTTAATATTTTCGTTCTCCAACAACTGACAGACAAAGTTTTTCTCTGTTGCGCTGAATGGAGCTCTTGCGTGTATGGGAACAATAACAGCATCCACATACGGGAGCATATCAATGGTGATTTTCGTCATGTGCTCCTCGTCATTCAATCCAGGTGTGTCAATAATATCCACATGGTTTTGGCAAATGACTGTCGGGTAGTATACTGTGGCTTCCCGTATCTTTGATGCGCGATGTTCTCCGTCAGCGGTCAGCTTTGTGACGTAATCACAGAGAGTATCAATACATATTTCTTCTTCACCGCCATCCTTATAAGTGATAACCGTCTTGGGATCAGGGGCATATGTAATACGGTTAATGGTTGCGGTGGTAGGCGTTGCGTCTGCAGGAAGTATTTTAGAACCTAAAAGAGCGTTAATCAGCGAACTCTTTCCTCGTTTGAATTCACCCATTACCGCTACGCTGTAATGCTTTGTTTTCACCAATTCCTTACAAGCGCCAATCTGATCAAGCAACACCTTGTCAAACTCCAGCAATTTGTAAGCATCCTCAATTTGTACCAAAATTTCATGCAAAGTAAACTCGACTTCTTTATAATCAATATTCATTTATTCATCTCCGATAGTGATGGCCAGACTGCAACGTATGCTTCTAAGCATTATACCATAGTTGCTGCATCTTTTATTCCCAAACATTATAGGAGTTCATGAAAAAGGGTGATAATAGAGACTTGTTATGATATAATGTTTATATATCATGGATATAATGTTTAAATTAAGCTTTTCCATGCAATTAGGGGGTGATTTCACGGAAAGCATTTTTACAATACTGTTGCTCATTTTAGTACTGCTATTTTACATTTCCAACAGAAATAACATGATCAACAAATGGTGCGCCATTACCGGATTTACTTTTTGGCTTGGCGTCGTAAAAGAATCGTTTATGTTTAACATTGTTCCTTTTCTTCAAAACACCTGGGGACAAACCATTCCATATGAATATTACAAAGGAGCGTATTCCTCCATGACATGGATGTTATATTCGTTCGCCATGCCGTCAGCTGTTATTGCTTCGCTGTATTTCTATAACTTAGACAGTAATTATCCAAAACTGATGAGCAGATTGAAGGTGCTTTTATATCTTCCTGCTTTGTTATTATCCATCTTTTTTCCACCGTTGGCATTTCGAACCTATCAATTGAGCAGTATCCCTTTTTGGATTACATATAGTATATATAATGGGATTTTAGTAATCACCTTTACATTTTTCATTATTAACGGCATACTCATCGAAAAACCAGGTAAGGCAAAAACACAGAAAAAATTAGTCATGCTGATCATATGGCCGCCAGTGCTTTATTGGTATATCACGGTTTTTCCAACCCATACTTTACAGCTTGGCAATCTGTTGAAAGTATGGCAGGGAAATGTTTTTGTCCTGCTTGTCTGTATCATAGCATTTATCATTATGGCTTTTAAGGATGGTGTCATGGGGCTGCATCTTACCAGTGAGTCTTATAGATGGAACTCGGATTTAAGCATTATTAACAAAGGGGCGGAATATACCAGCCATATGCTGAAGAATCAAACAGTTAAAATGGAATGGTGCATTGATAATTTAAAAGCGCAATTTGATCAGTCTGATGGTAAGACTCCTGAGGAACTGGAGATATTATCGCGCTCCATATACACCCTGAAAAGCTATATGGAAAAAATGAAAAAGCAAACCGAATCAATCAATCTGGTTGAGGTACCCTGCAATTTAAAAGCATTACTTGATAGCTCCGCGGCGATGTTTCATAATGTTGTTTCCATTCAAATAAACATACAGGACGATATCTTTTTGATGTGCGACAAAACCCATATGACAGAGGTTTTTGTCAATATAATTTCAAACGCTGTTGAAGCGATGCATGACTCCGGCACAATCACGATCTGCTGCGGATATGGCAGGGGTGGTCGTTTTTACCGTATTATCATTACAGATGACGGTATCGGTATGGGCAGTAATGATTTGAAAAACATGTTCACACCCTATTTTACTACCAAAAATACCGAGAAAAACTTTGGGCTTGGTTTAGCATACTGCAAAAATGCAGTGGAAAAACACAACGGGCAAATCCATGCGGAAAGCGAACCCGGCAAAGGCACTGACATAACCATTGAATTACCTGCAAAACGGATTATTGTGAATGAAAGGGGGGGCCAAAATGGCTGATAAAATAAGAGTTCTCCTGGTAGAGGATGATTTGGATTTTGTTTTTTTAATCAAAAATATGATTGAACAGGACGCCGCATTGGATTATTTAACACATGCGGACAATAAAGCTTCCGGCGTTGCGCTTGCAGGGAAGCTGAATCCGGATATTGTTCTGATGGATTTGAACCTGTCCAAAAGCGAACTGGACGGCATAGATGCGGCGAGGGAAATCCGGCTTACCACTGACGGGAGAGTGATATTGCTCACATCCTTTGAACAGCCGGAGATTATTATAAATGCAAGTAAAAAAGCATTAGCGTCTGGATATGTCTTCAAGAGTCAATGCCAGACGCTGACTGATACAATACGCAAAACTGCCGCTTCCCATACGCCGGAGGCACAGTTTATAAAAGAACTGTTTTTACAGGATTTATCTCCGGCGGAACGGCAAGTGCTCAACATGATGCTGGGAGAGGATACCGCAATACAATCATCTGCCAAAACTGTAGCCAATCAAAAAACAAGCATTTTCAAGAAGCTGGGATTGAAGAATACAAATGAGCTGATACATATACTTAAGAATTGGTAACATCGGTTTACAATGTACAATTGAAGAAAATGCTTATACTCTGTCTATTCTATAAAACATGTCATGATGGCCTCTAAATTCCTGTAAGCCTAAACATTCCATGCCAATTTTTTCGAGCGCCCGCATTGATGCTTGGTTTTCAGGATTGGCCATGCCATATATAGAAATAATATCAGTTGTTTTAAAAGCATTTTCGATGGATGCCCTGCCTATCTCAGTAGCGTACCCATTTCCCCAGAAGGGGACACCAATTTGCCATTCAAGCTCAGGTTGTTTTGGCAAGTATGGATTTAAGCCAGTAAATCCAATAAGTTTA
>Ga0153948_1001726_pt1 | contig 10873 bp, 10 predicted proteins | sample TSNJ032MetaG_FD_104696 | JGI IMG/M metagenome (GOLD analysis project Ga0153948, IMG submission 104696) | Attine ant fungus gardens microbial communities from New Jersey, USA - TSNJ032 MetaG | ecosystem: Host-associated > Fungi > Mycelium > Unclassified | place: USA: New Jersey, Wharton State...
ACGGTTATCAAACGATTGATAGATAAGGGTATATTAATCCGAAATGAGCCAGACTTTATCTGCACATCAGTATTTAAAGAGCAGGATTTTCAAAAAGCGGAAACTAAAACGTTAATTGAAAAGTTGTTTAATGGTTCAAGAAGCACGTTTTTTGCCACCTTTGCGGATGAAAAATTATTACCAGATGAAATTGATGCACTAAGAGCATTGATTGAAAAGAAGGAATGATTATGCTTGGCGAAATCTTTTATTGGGTACTAAATCTTAGTATCCTTGGCTCTTTCACAGGTTTGATTCTTCTTATGCTCCGTCATATACGCAAGCTCCCTCGTTTTGGAGTATACTTGCTTTGGCTACTACCATTGATTCGATTTTGGGTTCCGATTGGACTTGCCAATCAATATAGTTTGCTAAACTTACTCTCTCAATTTACCACAAAAACAATTGTTGTAAGAAAGGAAGAGTTGCAATTTACTATGACAAACAGCATTATGGCGGCAAACAGCTACTTTCCGATTGAATATAAATCCAATCTTTTGAAAGATATTTTTGCTGTTTGTGGAGTGATTTGGGCAATTGTGATGGTTGGTGCACTTTTATTTTCTATCTTACTCTATTTCTTTACAAAGAAGGCTTTAATAAATACCAATCACATCAAAGATAATATATATAAATCTGATAACATTACTACTCCAGCGGTATATGGTATTATTCGACCAAAAATCATGCTTCCATCAACTCTTGAGGATGCTGATTTGAATTATATCCTTCTGCATGAGAAAACTCATATCAGACGATCGGATAATTTATGGCGAATAGTTGCTGTTATAAGTGCTTGTGTTCATTGGTTTAATCCCTTGATTTGGATATTTTTAAAATACTTTTTTACTGATATGGAATTGGCTTGTGATGCCAGTGTTTTGAAAAAGTTAAATCGCGATCAGCAAAAGGCTTATGCTATGGCTTTGCTAACCTACTCCGTTGGAAATAATTACTACGCCAGTGCTTTTGGCAGCACGAAAACGAAGTTGAGAATTGAGAATATTCTTTCTTATAAAAAATTAACACTAGTGTCAGCGTTATGTTTTACGGTGCTTTTGATATTGATTGCTGTAACACTAATTACAAATGCGGTTGGATAAGGAGGTTTTGTTTATGACTACTAAAAAAGTTTATCTGTTATCTCTTGGGGTTGTTCTACTGGTATCGATATATCCGCTATATATGGGTATTGTTATGCTTTTCTCTTATCTACAATATGGTGGTATTGATGTTGCAGATTATCCAAAGTACATCATACCGTATACACCTATCTGCATTTCTTTAATTGTCTGTACTGCTTTATTGCCACTTATTTTTAAGTTTACTAAAAAATTTGTGCTTCCAATACTTTCAATTTTGAGTGTACTTTTATTTTTAGGTTCTGAAATAGTATTTGAACAGGTCGCTGTTTTTACTGATCTTTCCACAAAGATGAACATTGAAACTTGGCAAATGTTATCATGTGTCATGACGCCTCAGGTAAGTCATTCAATCTGGGATTCGTTAAGTATACGCTACAATTCTTCATTCAAAATACACTTTTACGCAATTGCTTTGTTGATTGTTTTAGCTTCTATTAGTACTATCTATGGGTTTTATAAGAATGCTTATACACAAAATTTTGAAAGAAAAAAACTGCTTGTGGTTCAGTTTGTTTCAGTATTCGCTTTCATTAGTCTTTGCATTTTAGCTTGTTTCACAGCATTTTTTAGAACAGGAGATATTAATATTTCACCTCTCTCCGCCATTTTAATGACAATATTTTTCATGCTATTTGGGATTAGTTCAGGTGTTTACACTGGAACATTACTCTATGGAAAACGAAAATTTCTTTCTGTGATGATTCCTTCTGCAACAGCAGTATTAGTAACACTTTTCATGTATTTCGCTGAAATGGTGATGATGGATTGGAATTTATTCAGGTTTGGTAACGGTTTATTGTTTGATAGACTAGGTGCCATCCCATTTTCCTTAATTGACATTATGACTATGCTTTTATCTGGTGCAGTTACCTACTTTATTTTATCAATGATCAAAACAACAGAAACATAAACACGTTACAAACTGCTAAAAGCTAGCTATTACACTATTAAAAAATGCAATTTTTTCCAACAAAATTGCATCCTTTTTTTTGGTTTACATATTTCTAGATAAAGGTATTGTTTTCTTCAATTTTGTATATACTGTAATCATGGGAGTGATATCTATGGATATAGAAAGACAAATATTACATATTGATTTAAATCATTGTTATGCTCAAATTGAAGAAATGAAAGTCCCTGCATTTCGTGAAATGGCTATGGCTGTAGGTGGTAACGAGGAAAACCGACATGGTATTATATTAGCTAAAAATGACTTAGCTAAACAATATGATATTAAAACTGGTGAATCTCTTCGAGAAGCCTATCAAAAATGTCCTGGGTTATTAATCATACATCCAGATTATAAAGAATACATTTATTTCACAAATAGAGTCAAAAAAATTTATCAAGACTATACAGATAAAGTAGAATCCTTTGGATTAGATGAAGCTTGGCTAGATGTTAGCCAATCTCAAAAACTTTTTGGTAATGGATATCAAATAGCAAAACAGATCCAACAAAGAGTATATAATGAACTTGGATTAACAGTAAGTATTGGTGTTTCTTGGAATAAGATATATTCAAAGTTAGGTAGCGATTTAGATAAGAAAATGGGGTTAGTTCATATCAGAAAAGATAATTATAAAGATATTGTGTATCCTCAAGTAGTCCAAGATTTATTGTATGTTGGTCATGCAACTCAAAAGAAATTGAATCATCTTGGTATTACCACGATTGGTGATTTAGCCAACTATGAAAAATTAGAATTAACAAAAAAATTTGGAAAGATTGGGGCTATCATTTGGGACTTTGCAAATGGAATTGATCATAGCCTAGTTACTACTTTCCATCATACTTCAGCTATTAAATCAATAGGCAATAGTATTACTACTAAACATGATATGACTAATTATCAAGAAGCAGAGGCTGTATTTTATGTACTTAGTGAAAGTATTGCCTCTAGACTTCGAGACCATCAACTAAAAGGTAGGACAATATCAATTCGTTTGCGTGATTGTAACTTAAAACATTATGGTTCTAGACAAATCAGTATTGATGAAGCTATCAATACTAGCAGTGATATCATGTTACAAGTTAGAATATTATTAGCCCTACATTATGATTTCACTATTCCACTTCGAAGTATTGGGATTTCTGTATCAAACCTTGAAGATCAATATTTAGAAAGAAGTAAACAATTGTCGATTTTTGAATCTACTACAGACATACAATCAATGAAGCAATTAAAGCTTGAACAAGCGATTGATACTATTAGAAATAAGTATGGTTATAACACCATTAAAAGAGCAAATGTTTTACTCCATCATGAGCTAACTCATTTTAATCCAAAAGAAGAACATACTATTCATCCAGAAAGTTACTTTAAATAATGTTATATAAACGCTACGTTGATGTTATTGTATTAATGAATAAAGAAAAGCAAATGAAACCTTTATACATCCAATGGATAGAAAACAATAACAACCGTTTTTATAAAGTAGATAAAATATATGAAGTGAAACGTTCTTCATCTATTGTTGGTGGTGGAGGTATCATGTATCGGTGTAAAATTAATGATAAAGAAGTTAAATTGTTCTTTGAAGTTAATCGCTGGTTTATTGAAAGTCAAGTAGCTTAAACTAATCGAGAAGGGTTCCTAGAATGGATACTAATTTAGTTAGTATAATCCAAGAACTTGAGGTGCTTGGAACTCCACGTTTGAAAAAAAATTATAGTAATCAAGGAGCTCATGAACCACTTTTTGTACTAAAAATAGCAGCCTTGCTAATTATCAAGGCTGCTATTAGTTTCAATCTTCCTTTTACTCTGGTTTGTATTTATTTTCTAATGAGCACATCCAATATCCTAATGCTGTTCCTGCAATACACAGAAGGATACAAGCAACGATACCAAAACTTAAATAATTAAAGTTACGTGGAATAATCATAACTGTTGAAGCAAGAACTGCTCCTAGTATACAATGAAAAAATCCAGCATATGCCTTTTTAAAGATAATATCTACTACTTTTGAAAATACTAATACCGTAACAAGTCCACCAATTGCAATTGGTATGATAATCATAAAATTTAGATCTTTTATTCCATCTGCCATGTCTTTATACATTCCCATATAAACAAGAAAATTAGATGGACTTAATCCTGGAACAATAATCCCAAGTCCAATCAAAGCTCCAGCAATTATCCAAGTTGCAAAGTTTTGAGGAACGTTACCACTAAATAATTGTTCTCCATAAACTAAAAATGCTAACACTGCAAAGAACACAACAATAAGAATTATAATATGCTTATTATTACGTCCTTTTTTACCGGTTTGTTTCCATAGTTCAGGAAGTGTTCCTAAAATACATCCAATAAAAAACCAAAGAATTTGTGTTTCATATGCTCCTAATAGAAAACTAACAACAAAAGAAAATAAAAAAACACCTGTTAGCCCTCCTAAACCTATCGGAAATAAATACATGACATTTTCCATAAAGTTTTGCCTCATATGTGCTAAGAAAGAAATGATCCTTTCATACACACCAAAAATTGCAGCTAAAGCACCACCACTAACCCCAGGAAGAATAAAGCCTGAACCAATAAATATTCCTTTTACAAATCGTAAAAACCAATCCATTTAGATAACCCCCTAACGCCTACTATTATAATTCTATTTCTAACGTGCTATCAATATTAGTATATCCATATACTGATTATTGTCAAATGTTGTTAACAGAAATTTAAAGCAACTTATTAATAGGTTAATTTATCTATACTATATATAATATTATCGCAAATCTCTTCCCTTTGGCACAAAATCTCCAGTTTCTACCATGAATTGTAAAATCCTTTCTTTACACATATGACATTCCTTTTGATATTCTTTAGTGTAAATTAAATTTTTAATTTCCATTGGATCATCATCTAAATCATACAATTCATCATCTTCATATAATCGATACGTATACTTTAAATTTCCGATCCGACACATAATTGCTTTTGTATGTTCTGATCCTTCACTTTGTTGTGTTTCTAACCTTGGCCAATACATTGAAGTTCGTCCATGACCACTTTCTTTTGCTTGATCTTCTCCATGAATTCTTCCTCCTTCACAAAATACTGCATCTTTATGTTCTTGATCGCCTTCAATACAATGAACTAATGATATTCCAAATTGAGTATATGATAATTTAATTTTTGCCATATCGGCAATCGTTGCTGGTAAATCTAATAATTCTACTAAAGCTTTATTTATACCAGCTTTTACTTGATATTCTTTTGATGGTTTTATCAATAATGGTACATTTGCTATACAATCTTCAAAACTATTCTGAGCTTTTTCTGTGATTGAGTAATCTCCTGTATAGTCTCCATGATCACTATAAATAATAATATTTGTATTATTATAAAGATTTTTTTCTTTTAATTTATCAGCGAGCAATCCATATTGATGATCAAATCTTGCAACCATTGCTAAATAGGTTGCTCTAAGTTCATTAAACCTTTGCTCACTCCAAGTATCTAAATTTTGTCTTGCTCGTATTCCATACAACATACTTGCTTTATTCTGTAATCTATTAATATCTGGTCTTCTTTCTGGAAGTGCTTGGCGATCAATCATACTGTACCAAGGATCTTCACAAGCATATGGAGGATGTGGAAATGTAAGAGTACAATATAGGAAAAATGGTTTTTTGTTTCCTCCATTGGTCTTTCTTTCGATATAATCTAATACACTTTGTAAACAATTCCAATCTTGCTTACCATATCCCTCTGAATCTTTTAACTTACCTATATAAAAAGAATAAAAGCGATCATCTTTCATCATTTCTTCTGTAATTTCAGGTTGTTTTCCTTCTAGCTTGAAAGCAGACTGTGGCTCATCTCTAGTATTTTCAAATCTAATTCCATCGTAATACTGATCACAATATTCTGTTTTCAATGTATTTGCTGGAATTACATCATTTCTACCAATCCAAATAACTTCATAACCATTTTGCTTCATCTCTTTTAAAATATTTGGTTCGTACTCTCTTTGTAAAAAATGCATGGTTCTATGTCCTGTGGTATGAGGATACAATCCAGTTAAAAAGCTACATCTTGATGGTACACAAACTGGATTTTGACAATAGGCATTCTTGAAAGATATCCCTTCTTCTAAAAGATTATCAAAATTTGGTGTGATTGATGCCTCATTTCCTAAATGATGTAATGAATCACTCCTCATTTGATCTGCTACAAATAATACAATGTTTGATTTTTTTTCCATATTTTTCTCCATTTCATTACTCTATTCCTTGCTCGTTGCTTGTTCTTCCATATAAGCCTGCTTATCAATCATTTTAAAGAATGGATAATAAATACCCGCTGTTAAGGCAAGACTAACTACTTGAAATAATGCTACTCTCCACCCACCTTGAATAAATCCACTAACAACTGGAGGCATTGTCCAAGGAATTTGATAGCCGATTAACACTGGTAAAACCCCTACAACAGTTAACCCATAAGCCAATAAAATAATAATGATTGGTGATAATAAGAAAGCAATCAGCATTGTTGTATTTAAGACCATTGGAGTACCAAAAATAATTGGTTCATTAATATAGAATACATTAGCTGGTAAGGCTAATTTACCTAATGCTTTATATCTTTGAGATTTAGCGACAAAAATCATTAATAAACATAATGAAATCGTCATTCCTGCTCCACCAAAATTATAAGTATTTTTAAAAGCAGTAGTATAAATATGCTCTGGTGTTCCACCTGCTTGATATGTTTCTAAATTTTCTAAAGCTAATGGCAATAAGAATGGATTACTTATAGAATTAACAATATTTCCTCCATGAATCCCAAAAAACCATAATAAGTGTAATACTATCGCAAATACCAATGCTCCTGTTAAACTACCACCGACAGATTGTAGTGGTTTCGCAATCGTCGTATATATCAAACTATGGATATTTCCATAACTTGTTAAACTAAATAAATAAGCAACCAGTAAGAAAATACCTCCAATTAAAAACATTGGTATTAATGAAGAAAAGGAATTTGCTACATTCGGTGGTACTCCTTCAGGCATCTTTATCACAAATCCTTTTTTAGTAAGCTGAATAAATAGAACTGCTGCTACTATACCTACAATCATTGCCACAAATAAACCTTTTGCTCCTAAGTAATCCATACTTATTGCTGTTATTACTTTTTCTTCGATTGTTGTAATATTAGATAATGGTGTAACAAGTAAGAATCCAACCAACCCAGCCAATCCACCAGCAAAACCATCATATCCTTCTTGTTCAGTAAATGAGTAAGCAATTGCCATAACCGAGAATAAAGATATCAAATCAATGCTAAGTTTTGATGGTAAAGATAACCACCTATTTAATCCTACCTCAGATAACCAATTTGTCCATGCTGTAATAGGAAAACTTGCTACTAAAGTAAAGATTGACCCAAAGATAGTTAATGGAAGGATTCTCATAAATCCTTTATTAATTGCTTTAAGATATTTGTTTTCTCCTAACCTCATACCAATTGGTAGCATGATTTTTTCAATTGAATCCATAAACTTTTGCATTTTTCTCTCCCCTTTTTATTAAAGTTTTGGAACTTGTTTTATGAACATCAGAAATAAAGAAACTTGTTTCAATCAGATTATAATATACTGAAAGCGCTTTTGCAATACTTTTATGAAAATGTTTCAAAATAAATTGCGTTGTTTAAAACTTATTTCAATTATCTGTCAAATATGCTATACTATTTCTTGAGGTGATATAATCAATGAATCCAATTGACACATTACATACACATAGAGATTCCTATACTAAATCCGAATTAGAAATATACCATTTTATTATTAAAGAACCCTATCAAGTGATTCGTGGATCAATTGATAGAATAGCTGAAAAATCTTCAACCTCAAAAGCAGCTGTTGTTAGACTATGTAAAAAAATTGGTTATGAAGGTTATGCTCAATTTCGTTTTGAAATGTCTCGATATCTTTTATCTGCCAATAAAGAGCAAGATTCTTCTACCATCAAAGATGATTTAGAAATGATAACCAATCAATATGCTGATTTTACAAAAATGATGACCTCTACTACTTCGTTAGAGCAATTTAATAAAGCAACTGATTTATTAATGAAAGCCAATCGAATTAAAATATTTGGTTACAATCGAACTGGATTTTCAGCTTTACAATTTCGCTATCGAGCAGCGAAATTACCATTAGATTGTGAAGCTATTACTGACACAGTGGTTATGGAAGATGTTGGTTATTCATTAAAAAAAGGTGATTTATTATTTATTATTTCAATTACTGGTTCATTGCCTTTATACTCTTCCATTGCCAGTTATGCTAAAACGGTAGGAGCTGATGTTCTTATATTAACAATGAATCCTAAATGTCCTATTGCTGGTTATGGTAATCAAGTTATTTATTTGCCTTACATATCTCGTAGTCAGCAAGATTCTTTTTTAGATGATCAACCAATTATGTTTATTGCTGTTGAAGTGCTATTAAGTCAATTAGCATTAAAGATGACTGATTAACTATAACGTAAAAAGCTAACACTAATTATCAATGTTGTTAGCTTTTTACTTATTAATTATATTCAATACATTACTTGTGCTGTTGACATATCCTTACTGTTTTGAAATGTGCTTTGATTTACTCTAGATCTTCTCCATTAGATTCATAAACTTTCTTAATCCAATTGAAAGATTTTTTCTTAACTCTTCTTAAATCTTTACAATCTTTTTCATCTCGATTTACATAAACAAAACCGTAACGTTTTGCAATTTCGCATTGTGAACTTGGAATATCAATAGGTCCCCATGATGCATATCCCAATAAATCGACACCGTCTTGTTCAACTGCTAACTTCAATTGTTTTATATGTTCTCTATGATATTCAATACGGTAGTCATCTTGAATAATCCCTTCTTCAGGTAGTTCTTCCCTATGAGCTATCCCATTTTCTAATACAAAAACAGGCATATCAGTTCGAATCATAATGTCTCTAGCGACTCTTCGAATCCCGATAGGATCAATATTCCAACCCCATTCAGTTGCAGAAACAAAACGATTATTTGTTGTAGCTTCTTTCATAATTTGATTGATAGCTTTTCCTTCATAATTAGTTGCTTGTACTGCACTACTTTGATAATAACTAAAAGCAATATAGTCAACTGTGTATTCTAATAGTTCTCTATCTTCCTCTTCAAATACAGGCATACACTTTTGAGCGTTCAAATAATTTAACATGTATTTTGGATATTTTCCTTTAGAAAATACATCAATATAAAAATTATTAAATAGATCATTAGCTAATGTGGCAATCATATTCGCTTTTGGATCTTCGCTATTTGGATAGACCAACATATATGTCACCATACCACATATCTGAGCATCTGACCATGTTTCTCTTAATGCCTTAACTGCCTTACAATGGGCGATAAAAACATGGTGGTTTACTTGATATAAGAATGCTTCTTCACTAACTCCTTCTGGTATTACCTCTGCATTTGAAACTTTCAGCATTAATCCATGTAAGTTTTGTTCATTAAACGTCATCCAGTGCTTTACTCGATCACCAAATCGTTCATAACAAAGCTTAACATAACGTTCAAATAAATCGACTACTTTTCTAGAAGCAAAACCATTATACTTTTCTACTAAATGATATGGCATATCAAAATGAACAAATGTAATCATTGGTGTAATTCCTTGTGCAATTAATTCATCAATCACATTATTATAAAATTGAATTCCTTCCTCATTAACTTCACCTTCACCATCAGGTATGACTCTACTCCAACAAATACTAAAACGATAAAAATTAAATCCCATTTCTTTTAATAAAGATATATCTTCTTTATATCGATGATAAAAATCAATTGCTACTTTCCAATCAGAAAACTGTGGATTGGTTGGGCGAACATCATATATCGATAATCCTTTTCCTCCCTCATCCCATGCTCCTTCGCTTTGAAATGAAGAAACTGAACCACCCCAATAAAAATCTTTTTTAAATGGCATATTATATCCTCCTTTTATTTGATTACTATGATTATATCTTACTATGTTCTGTTTTTGAAATTATAATATTTTCTTAATGCGAAAACGATTTATATAGGTAAACGATGTCGTCTATGTATACGTTTATTGATTTTTAGAGCTATAGATAGTACTATTTCTTATTTGTACTATCTATCATTAATTTGATAAAAAAGACAAGCAGATTAGCCATAAAATTTTTTTGCTAGCTACTATTGCTTGTCTTCCTTATAATATATAATTAGTTACTGCTTTTGATTAATAAAAAATAAGATAGCTAAGCTACTCTTCTTATTTATCTTTGAGGGAGTGTTATACCTACAACTAAGAAAGCTAAGATATGAAAGGAAACTAGCACATAATTGTAAGCAGTGTTTTCTTAGCTTCTTTTGCTTCTATAACTCCCCTCCATATATACGTATGCATGTAAAGAACATATTCGATTTACAAATTATCTGATTTACATAGTTAATAGACAAAATATAAAAAATGTCCAGTTTCTTTAGAAACGAAAATAAATATTTACTACTATTGGATAACAAGAATTATATGTTTACTGTTTAAATCCCAATTATTTTGATAGAATATTTATAGTGTAACTTTAAAAAAGCATTCTATGATAAGAACTAATATTTACAATAGATTGGGGGGTGATGACAATAAAATACTTACTAATTGCTACTTTACTATC
>Ga0153948_1001729_pt1 | contig 10866 bp, 13 predicted proteins | sample TSNJ032MetaG_FD_104696 | JGI IMG/M metagenome (GOLD analysis project Ga0153948, IMG submission 104696) | Attine ant fungus gardens microbial communities from New Jersey, USA - TSNJ032 MetaG | ecosystem: Host-associated > Fungi > Mycelium > Unclassified | place: USA: New Jersey, Wharton State...
CAAACCCTTCAAATCGAATGAACAGTGAAGGTCCGACTTCCAGACGCTGATACTGCTCCTTATGGTGGTTTCGGCCACTTAGGGTCCAGAAGAGGTATAATGAAAGAGTGTGAACCACTATCTATACTTAATTTGGCATTGAGCTGACTAACGAGCATCCTCAGATTACAGCCTCATAGCTCCCATGATCAATATTCCAGCTTCCAGCTTCTCGATCCAACCCTGGTTATGATTGGACATCAATATCATCAATAGTTTATACGTCTGGTAGTTTCTAACATAGAATCTACTGAGTGTCCCCACTGCGGGTGCGACAAGCCACAAAGAGTGGCTATACACTGCTTTTTGGTACGCGAATGTGACTCCCTTCAGGAATAACCGAAACAGATAGTAACTTTTCAACCGCTTATCCGACTTACATCTAGCCCCTGTCTCTGATTCAGAGGGTTCTCGTGAATGTGTGCGGTGCGCTTAGTCATCGTGCGATGACCCGATATCAAATCGAAGGCTCCATTATCTGTGCGCTTGGTGAAAATGCTTTGAGCCGATTTCACTCTTGTCAGCGCCAACTCATCTCCAGGTCTGGCTCCAGGGTCAGAGTTGACCCGGAGTCAAGACATGTTATTGGTTGATTTCATTTGTAAACTTCAATATGTCCACTTAAATCATATCAATGAACTCTGGAACGTTAGAACATGGGACCACCCTAGAAGCTACTGAGTACAAAATTTGACACCTATGACTCAAACTCTGCCCAGGTTACAGGGTAGATTTTTTGCTCCAACAATATTATTGTGATCTGCCCAGACAATTAAAATCGGGGTTTTATCTCCTTCTGAGCTTCTGTGGCCTGCCTTTTCGATTCGACGGGGTCCACATACAATCGAAAGGAAAGACTAGATGTTGATTAAATGTTTAGATAAAAATCCTGAACTGGTAGTTGAATTTGGCCTTGCTTGGCAAAAGCTTCAGAGATTTTCGTATGGTGTACTAAGCTTGAGCTACGGATTCTGCTTTCCCAAAAATGGCTGCCCCATCTATGGCTGCTGCTCTCGCAGCGTCTCTTCCGTCACCATCTGATGCACAGGCCTCGCCTCAACCAAAATATGAAGCGATTCCAGCTTCAATGGCAAAGCTAGTAGATATTGAGGCTGAAATCCCAATCACGGGTGTTCAGCTGGACGGGATGGTAAGCTTCTTTGCTCCTTGGAACTTCATCTTTTTGTCATAATTTCTGAGTCTATTTATTGAAAAATACTCATGTCCATGCTCAGGTTGTCTCTAAAATCATGAAACATGCATACGAATCACCCTCAGCTACTGCCCATGGACTGTTACTGGGTCTAGATTTAGATGGCACTTTGGAGGTTTCTAATTCATTCCCTCTCCCATACCATTCGCATGATGACGATGATAAGTCTACCAAAGCGATTGGTATGTTCCTTTGTTTCCTTTGTTTGTGTGAATCAGACGTAGATTAACGATCTCTAGCTCGCCATCAGGCATCAATGCTGCGCTCACTGAAAGAGGTGCAGGCAGATGATAATGTTGTCGGATTTTACCAAGCCACGACCCTTGGTGCCTTTTATAACCAAACTCTAGTAGATACTCAGATGATTCATCAAGAGAAGTTGCGCCATGGAGGTGTCGTCGTTATACATGGTCTGTCAATTTCCTGACGGAGCTCTGTGAATCTAATGCCTGTTCGTGGCATCATTGATCAGATATATCGCAAACTGCACGGGGAAATGCATCATTCCGCGCCTACCGGTTGACGGCTGTGTTTACGGATGCTTACAAGAATTCTAATCTTGACACGACGAGGTAGGTAGAGGGACCAGTGTATTTGCACGGGGCTTTCATTATCTGGCTTTTGAACCATGTGCTGACAAGGGGTTATTGCAGCCTGATGATGCACCAACTGACTTTCTCTTCGATTCTTGAGGAAGTTCCTCTCAAAATCCGCACGAATCCTCTTCTCAGCTCGTTCCTCGGTACTCTGACGAAGCCAAACCCATCACCACTCGTTGATGCCAGCCCCGATGAGGCATATGAGACAGGCGTGACGCCCTCCTATTCGGCACTTGACCTCGGGACAGACAATGTAACGAGGAACCTGAAGCAAATTGTAGAGTCGATTGATTCATATCGGGTAGAGGATGGTAATGTGTCGTACGTGATGCGGCAGATCGCTCGAGAACGAGTAAAGGCAGATAATTACATTGCCAAGAGGCAGGAGGAGAATCAGGCGCGCATTGCACAGGGCCTGGCGCCACTTCCAGAGGAGGATGTCACCCGACTGTTTAAGATCCCAGCAGAACCTCCCCGACTTCAGAGCCAGCTGCTACTGGGACAGATAGATGTCTGTGCAAAGAGCCTGGGTGATGCGGCAAATACGAGATTAGTGAAAATGTATGCAGCCAAAGCCAGTGCCGGGATCTAATATTAATACATATATGGCGATTGTGGGAATGAAATTGCGTGGGAGGCACGTTGCGAGGCCAAATATCCGGCAACAGATCGCTTGTGCAGATTCTATAAGTATCACTCGCTCCAGTCCTCGGCGAGAGTCTTCCATTCCTTCCCCCATGTCTTTCACTAAGGCTTTTGTTCTCTTCCTTTCTTTTGCTCTGTCCGCCTACGCTCTCGCCACTCCTCATGTCCCTCACGGCCTTCACCGCGCTCTCGCCGCCCGCTTTCCCAGTCCAATTCCTGCTGATCCTCTAGCTTCTGCTGATCCTACGGCCCCTGTTCGCAAGCGCCAAAACAAGCGCTGCAGGCCCCGCTCTTCTGCGGCGATTTCATCCAGCGCCGGGCAATCCACAAAGGTCCTTGTTCCATCGGCAGTCACCACTCACGGGGCTTCGGCATCGACTTCCTCACATGAGGCACCCCCTACCACTATTCCAGAAATATTTACCTCTACATCCAAGGAGGCGGAACCTTCAGTGACGACTAAGGGGCCACTTCCGTCTTCCACCAAGGAGGCGGAACCCCCAGTGACGACCAAGAAGCCATCTTCCACCAAGGAGGCGGAACCCCCAGTGACAACTAAGAAGCCGTCTCCATCTTCCACAAAGGAGGCAGAACCTCCGGTGACGACCAAAAAGCCGTCTTCCCCTCCATCTTCCAATCTCCCCAGTTTTATGGTCGGCACCCAAAATGGGGAAGGTACCTTCTATTCCAGTATGTTCCTCTCTTCCTTATTCCGCTACTCCCGTTCACTTGTTCCAACAGCTGGCCTTGGTGCATGCGGTGTGACGAACAAGGACACCGACCACATCGCTGCCGTCTCTCACCTCTTATTTGACGCCTTTCCGTAATTTTTTCCCCTCTATCCTGATGGAGCTACTTACGAATTACACATCAGGAACTACAATGGCATCAATCCGAACCATAACCCCGTTTGTGGGCGCAAAGTCGCCGTCACCTGTGAGTGATCACTGGATGAAAATTTCTCCGTTCTAATAATGCAACAGATGAGGACAAGTCTGTCACAGTTTCTATCACGGATCGTTGTACAGGTTGCCAGCTAACAGATTTGGATTTCTCTCCCTCTGCCTTCGACGAGCTCGCCGACCCTGCCATTGGCCGTCTCAAGGATATTCGATGGGAATGGCTTGATTGAGTGCTCCTGGATCCTTTCTTTGTCTCTTATTCTTAATCTGCCGCTCGGTGACAGGCGGTGCTTGACGTGCTCATTCCACCCGCTTCTTGAAGTCGCGGTCGGCCTTGCAAGGCATTGTCATCTTTCTTATTGAGCTGGCTCGATATTCTCCACGAAACCACCTACTTGCTATAGTCATGTATGTGTTTTCTGTTTGACTGCTTTAATAACTCTGGTAGTTTGTGTTCAGATATGTAATGGGTAGTAAATTGATGTAGAAGATCATTTAGACGCATACATACAAGGATATCTTGTAATCACTGATTAAGAAGAAACACCCATGTACACTTGTACCCAGTGCTCCTTTTCGGGAGTGCCTGCTACTGCTGAATTGACCGCCATGAAAAGACTGTCACAATCTTTGGATACACCAATTCCACAGTGGCGTCCACAGGCAAGTAGAGTGGCCACCATATCTAAACACAGCTGCTGAAGAGGGGGTGAAATAGTACAGTATGGCCCAAAGAGTTGTCCGCGGACAGGGTGGTTGAAAGTGAAATAAGGTATCAAACGTAACACCAATGGAGAGACTACCTGTGAGATTGGACTAAATATCTTGGCTATTGATGGCATAAGTGACTGCGCACCTGGACCAGCGACGTTCGGTGTTGTAACCAACGCAATAAAAATCGTAGGATAGCCTTGTAAAGTTTGTTGTCAGATTATTGGAAAGATGCCATGCGACATTATGGACTCGCCTCCGTTGTCATGGGTTCAGATGTTCCTGTTTCCCACAGGACTTGAGGTAGGCTGATTAACCAATCCTCGAATAGTTGCCGTGTCTGATTATTGCTTCCGGCTCGGAAAGTACCAAGATAATCCTTTTCGACTTCGAGCTAGTGGACAACCACCTGATTCATATACAAAGAGTTAATCTTCAATTCACAAGGACTGACCAGAAGTAGCCTCGCCATAAATTCGATCGTGATATGTTTTGTCCTGGACTTCGAGGGCGTCTTATTCGCATGCTCTAAGAGTGCTTGTAGAACGCCAGTTACATGGGATGATGGCTCAGGATAGGGGTCATTAATAACTGTCCAGATGCTCGGCAAGAGCGCGAGGTAAACATCTGCTGTCAAGGAAGAGGGTATCGATGTGTTTTGACCCTGAAGTGACTTGGTGATATAATCGCTGACCATGGAGACTTGCATCGTCAGTGTATTACTAGGTTTCAATGATCGTCCAGGATTTGTAGAAATTGATTTAGAGCGGAGAGCGAGAAACGACGTAAGTTCGCAGTAAATGAGATCCAAGGCTTGAAAGTTCTCGGCAGACTTCAAGAACTTCTTTATCAATACCTTAGGAGATAGACTTATCTGGGATTCTGACCTTCATATGAAACTTCGACGCTGTGAAGGGGAAATAAGGCGTCAAGTAACCTAGGAGCGCTTCCAACTCCAGCAAGGACGATGGGGGAACCTAGTGACTTGAGAACTAATCGACAACCGATGTGCACTGGTGTCACTTACCACCTCGGCACTTCCCAGAAGTGTCCCATATAAAAGCGATACAATTTGGCAGACTGTCACCATCATTGACATTTCAATCTCACTGCTCTTGCCATCAGGGGAAAAAATAGAGGGAGCACAGTCCAAAATGGTTGACACAAGGAGAGGATGTAACGTTCGTGCGAGATGCTGATATACACAGATGAATTTCGAGAGAAGCGACATTCGTTCATTTCGTACCGCAAGAAAAGTTGATATTGGACTCTCGACATCACTTCCCTCTGATAGTCTTTCCGGAATTGTGATGACATCTTCTACATCTCGTATTGTCCATGACACATCAATGTCAAGAAAACGGTAATTTTGAGGAAGTTCTTCCAGTTTTGTCCAATCGAAGGTCCGTTTTCCTGAGCAGTGGGGTTGCATATGAGTATAAATGGAAGGGGTGAAGAGGTTCTCAAATTCTTTGAAAGCTCTTGGTGTCGAAAAGGAATTTGACATGAACCAAGCATATAGAGGGCCTTCAAGATTTCTTAAATTTTCTTTGGGATAATGTATCGACAACCCTGCTCGAAGGAATACTGAAAACGATTGCAATATCGCAAGCTTCGACTGAAAGGCCGTCAAACATGAAGAAAAAATGATGCTAGACCAGTACACTCACTGATGGCGAGAGTATGACACTTGAAACCGATGTCACCATCGCAGGCCCTACTTCAGTTCAAACTGGTATCTAGTAAACTCAGGGGAAAGCTTACCTTCCAAACTCCCGTACTTCGTTCCCGCATTCAAATTCCCAAGATAGCCTTCCAAGATGCGCTTTCCGTAGCTGGAGCTCATACTTGTCCATCCATCAAGAATAGGCTCGGGTATGTACTTGAGAAACAAGGTGAGAAAACGAACAGCATCTATTCGGATTTCAGGAAAGATGTGTGTTTGTGCAGATGCCGTATAAAGTATAAGCGTCGAAGCATGAGGGATCAAGTCTTCCTGCAATGAAGTGTCCATTCAATAGGGAAGATAGGAGGCGCTGCCAGAATAACTAACCTTGGATATTTGGGGGAGCGTCCAAGATAAATTTGAGAGGAGTTGCTTGCGAACTCCTGCATCCTAAGGTCGTGTGAAGATCCTTCAACCACAAAGATACAATGGGCATACCTCATCAGCAATCATACGAGCAAGCTGATTCATGAGCTGCGTCAAATTCTGCTTGATGAGAATTGAATGTGCTTCCAGCAGTTCAGTAAGGCCGAGTAGAGCCTCTGAACGACCTCATGAGCAATGACAACAACAGCAAAAACGAACAGAAGCACCCTTCTTGACAGACGGACTATAGTGTTTCAATTGCGTCAGTAGGTTGTCAATTGTGAGATTTCTCCTTGTTGTCGGTACATTCTCGTCTCTGAAAGCGACGATACTCTGTGTCGGGAGTGCGATCGCTGGCCCCAGTGAGAATTGGCTTACATCTGCGAGCGTCGAACAACTCACAGCGTGCTTTGAAAGACGTGTCGATGACATTAGCAGGTGCCTTCTTTTCCTTTCCTAGTTTGAGTTTTGCTTTCTGAGGCAGAATTAGCGTGCTGCTCTGGACATACGAAAGCAGTTACTATACGGCGAAATCGGCGGCTTTATCTTTGCGTTTTTTGGCGCTTTTCGGCATTGTCTCCCCAGGAGCTTGAGAGTGTTCAGGTCAAGGGAAAAAGAGAAGACGGGAATGATCGCGACAGAAAGACCCGATCAATTGTCGGAAAGAACGTCCAGTTTCTGATTCCTGACCTCTATCTACAACGATATGATGCCGATATCTGTCCATGTGGCATCAGAAGCTGACTTGTTTGTAATTCCGACAGTGTTAGGGGCGAAGGTCAGTTCTATCAGATCGAACCGCGGACTATGACTACATAGGACAAGGTTGCTGTTATCACATCAGTGTTCTGCCTCACATTTGCAAAGGATACGTTGTTCAACATAGAGACTGTTGATACGGTGCTTTGGAAATTCGGAACTAACAAGGGAACCAACCTATGTAAATGCGGTCATACAACGGCCTAGAGGTTTGGTTCGCTATCCCATTAAGGTTTCGCCCAGTTTCCCATATTAGCGCCAGACGGAGTGCAAGACCAACCATTCCTTTCTAGTTTCAGACATCTAGACTAGGTAATCTGCAGCCAAGGCCATGAATTGTCCTGTTCAGATTTCTACCGAGATAGAAATATGTAATGAGATGATATAGTGAAGTAGTACATAGTTCAGGAATGATGCCCAATACTTCCTGAAAGAAAAAGAACGTCTACCCGCGGTGAGGGAACTTCCACCCAAAATCGACCTCAAGGTCCAAGCAAAACAGAAGGTCGTCATTAACGCTGAACGATTCAACTCTGACTTGAAACTTGGCTAAAGACCGTCAAACTATGACTAGACGATGATTGTATCAAATCTTACCCGGAGGAATTTCTTTTGGAAGAGAAACAGTTTGCTGAACCTCATAAAATCCAGGAGCGACAGGACATTGCACTGAGGTATCGGCATTGCGTCTAGAGTGTGGGTCAGTCCAACGGTGTCAAACTGATCGAAGGGAAGCAACAGACGCCTCCTCGCATAGGTCGAATTCCTTGCTTAAGAGTTTGATAAGCCCAAGTTTTACAGTCACGTCAGCATATGCACCGTCCTACACAAACTACTGTTAATTACTGTCTGGCAAACAGGGAGTGGAACTGTACCTCGATAGTCTCGCTCGTCTCCGCTTTCACCTTGACTGTGAGGTCTTTCCCTGGCGCAGGTGAGTCGGGACTGAGTTCTATAGACTTGATGTGGACGATAGGATCCTCATCATTGTCTGTGCATGATAACTCAAATTAGACCGGATAACAAGGGGCGAGATGGTGACATACCACATGTTCTGTACTTCCAGCGGGGCTCCTGGACAAAATTGTCACTCAAGAGAACAGCTTGGTTATCAAGAGGTGAACCCAAAGAAAGGGCAGAAAGCGAGAGAGTGGCAAGGGCAAGGGGTGCTAATACGCGCATAATGGGCTGAACCAAGAACCCTTGCTTTCTTATGGGTGACACATCACGCTCGTGACAGCAAGCAGTCAAATTACTCCTCCGTTCAACAACGATGAAGCATGGTGTAGCGTTTCGCAAATTTTCCAGGACATCCTCCCATCGAATGCTGATGCTCCGGTAAGTGTACTACATAAAACAAAACCGTGATTCGACCGAGTTGTCCCCAGAAATTTGGTTACCTCCCTGTTTGAGCATGAGCAAATCCGAACAACACTACCCAAGGCACGCGACACTGCCAGGCTAGCAGAAAAGGTATCACTTGTGATGATGTGTTGAGTGACCAAGTTCCGACTAATGCCATGAAACCAGATTATTTCACTTGGCAAGAAAAACACACAGTCTTCATATGACCAGGCCTCTGCCTTCTTGCTCAAACAAGACTCACTAATGAAATTGTTCGGGACCCTTGCCCAACGCTATGCGGACCGTCCTGGAGGGTACACTCGGATTCACAAGTTTGGCAATCGTCGCGGTGACAATGCACCTGAAGCCATCGTTGAACTGGTCGACAATCCTCGAGATCTCCGCTGGGAGATGACCTCTCGGGCTATCGGCTGGGATATACTGAAGAAGAAGCTCGCTGGAAACACTAAAGCCAGCCTTGTCAATAATACTCATGCCGATATGCCACAAATTCTTCAAAAAGAGACGCTGTTACCTAGCAAACGTCGCGGACTCTTACGAGAAAAAACACGATGGAACCTTCAAAAACTTCTCAAGTATAGAAGCAGTCATGCTGTCGACGAAATCGCCGAAAAGGCAGCGACTCATATGGTGCGCAGCTTTACGCCTTTCTCTCAGGGCGCTACTGAAGCATTCATCAGGATGAACTTCTGGCAACGCCCGTAGCATATAAAGCTCTCCATGTAGAGGCGAAGACAGAAAAATCTACTAAACTTCCCCCACGATTACATGCGGGTCAAGTCGTGCCGGGAGAAAGTCGATCCGCAGCACGAATCGCCCAAGGAAAACTTGGACCAGTACCTGCTCCACCAGGTGGACCTCTTCTTACATTGAAGAGCGTTTTTGGGCGAAAATACAAGCATGCATGATTATTATTCTCCCTGTATCATATTGGGCTAGAAATTACTAGCCGATTCGAGGTCGTCGGCATTTAACCAATCTGCACCGCTTTGCAACAACTGCTGCCAAACTTTGTTTCTCGCAAAGATAGGCCATCCCGGCGTATCCCAGAATCTTGCTCGAATCCCCAAGCTGTGAGCGGTGCTGACTAGATTTTCTATAGTTTGTTTCTGTCCATCCGTGATGTCATTGATACCATCCCATCCCACTGCCACTTCATAATCGGTACTTGCGATTGGTGCTATACTCGGTGACCAGGTCGCGTTTGTTGGGTTCGTCCCCAGCTCGGTGAGAGGTGCATCAAAGAAATAGTCCCTTGGCTTAAGACTTAGGACACTATTCAAAGGGGTGTTCCCTGTACCAATGACGGTGATTGCAGATTGCTTCAGAGTACCATTTTCAAAAGTAGTCAAATAACCCTTCGATCTGAGTGGCTCTAGCGCGTGAAGAATGAAAGGCATGGCTCTGACAACATCGAATTAGCAAGAATGGAAGGGTTGAAGGCTTCTCTGAAACCTACGCTTGACCATCCGTCTTAATATCCACTAATAATTGCAACGATGTACTACTCGAAGTATCGAACAATCCACTAAAGATTATCAATCAAGTCGTGAATACCAGATAAAGCAGAAAAATTCTCACTTGGGCATGGACAGATTCGCCGCCTGAGTGAACGCATTTCGGGGGTTTTGTTGATCCAACAAGTTAACAAGAGGTTGTATGTACAGTGAGTCGAATGTCCTCGACTTCGTCAAGGCTGCTGGTTCATGCCCAACCTATCGACTATCAGTCATCCCAGAAGCATTGTGGATGTTCGAGTAACCAACAAAGAGTTCTCCATCGACCAGCCAGACGTCTGCTTCTACACTTGCTACACCCAAACTCAGGGCGGTATACAGGGGTACATCTCGCCAGTCTTCAGATATAACTGTCAGTGTTTGTGGTGAAAAAAATTGAGGAGGTTTACAGTCATTGTGAGAGTGAATTGCTTTGGGCACAATTCCTTGAGTGAGATGCGTGGGGTACTGTAAGAGGGGCGATTTGCTCGACTCTAAGTGAGCTATATCCTGAAGAATGCTTGGCTGGCCGAGAGCGATGCGTATGCTTAGAATCAATATGGTCAGAAAGTGGAAGCGGGCAAACATCAGGGTCTATTTCTTTCCAGTGTCAAACACCGATTTATGTATTCCTTGACACGACAGAGTAGGTCTGGACTTCCATGCACGTGCCCCTCTCGAATGTGCGTATAGCAGAAATAGCAGAAATGCTTGTTGCTAATCTCAGGCAATGCCTTTGCACGTTGGAAAACAAGTTGACGGAGTGATGCTTTATTTTCCGCATTTCAGTTATAGACAGCTGATTGTCTATATGGACGCGATACGAAGAGTCTAGGTAATTTGACCCCAAACTTAAGTTCATTGTGTGGCACGTCAAGAGTTGAAATGTGTCACGTTTACTTTGTGCTTACTGTCTACTTGACCTGAGAAAGAATCAAACCAGGCAGCTATGAACGAAATGTAATTCAGGAAATTTGATTTCTGATGCACGCGCAAGCAAGGAAGTAACATGGCGCACTCACCACTTGATGTCAAGTCACCATGC